>Ga0209813_10000243_pt1 | contig 16043 bp, 14 predicted proteins | sample EndMethybrTD3033_FD_187596 | JGI IMG/M metagenome (GOLD analysis project Ga0209813, IMG submission 187596) | Populus endosphere microbial communities from Tennessee, USA - Endosphere MetaG P. TD hybrid TD303-3 (SPAdes) (version 2) | ecosystem: Host-associated > Plants > Roots > Endosphere... | reverse complement strand
CCTATCGCCCGCCCCGCGACAGGTTCCCCGGTGACGGGGATGAAAATGGGAACGGGGTTCAAGACCCCGGCTGCCCCTGCAACTGTGAGCGGCGAGCCATCGGGCCACATGCCATTGGGATCACAAATCCCGAGAAGGCGGCCCGGACCGGCATTGACCCGCAAGCCAGGAGACCTGCCCGTCGCGGTCGTCCTTCGCGCGGACAGGGTGTGCCGGGCGGACGGGGGTAAACCCGAGAGACGACATGCCAGGACCGCGTTTCGCGGGGTCCGTCGCGTGTCCGTCCGACACCGGCGACCGCGAGGCGTGGCCCGCTGTCACGGGGTATGCCCAATGTCGAAGACCGTTTTTCCTCTCGTTATCCTGTCCACCGTCGCCCCCTTCGCCGCCTGCGCCCATGCGGAAGAGGCCGAAGCCCCATCCATCCTGGTCACCGCCACGCGCATCGCCACGCCCGCCGACGAGGTGGCGGCATCGATCACCGTGCTGGACAAGCCCGCCATCGAGCGCGCGCAGGATATCGGCGTTTCCGAACTGCTGCTGCGCACGCCGGGCGTTACCCTGTCGCGCAACGGCGGCTATGGCACCTCCACATCGCTGCGCATCCGGGGGGCCGAATCCGAACAGACCGTCGTGGTGATCGACGGGGTGAAGCTGAACGATCCGGCGGCGGCGAGCGGCGGCTACAACTTCGCCAACCTGCTGGTCGGCGGCACCGCCCGCATCGAAGTGCTGCGCGGACCGCAATCGACGCTGTGGGGCAGCCAGGCCATCGGCGGCGTGGTCAATATCGTCACCGCCCTGCCCACCCGCGCTCTGGAAGCCAGCTTCGACGTCGAGGCCGGATCGCGCGAGACGACAAGCGCGCGCGCGGCCATCGGCGGCAAGACCGGCCCGCTCGCCTGGCGGATCGCCGGGCAGACGTTCTCCACCGACGGCATATCGGCGATCTCGCCCAGGTTCGGCGGGGTGGAGCCGGACGGCTACAGCCAGCGCAACCTTTCCGGCCGGGCCGAACTGACCGTGGCGCGGGGCGTTTCGGTGGACCTACGATCCTATTACTCCAGCGGCCGCACCGATATCGATGCGACTTCGGCGGATTCGTTCGAGTACGGGCTGAACAAGGAATTCGTCGGCTATGCCGGGCTGAACGTCGACCTGATGGAGGGCCGCTTCCGCAACCGTTTCGGCTATGGCGAGACCCGCACCGACCGCGACAACTTCAACCCCGCCCGCGCCCGCGCGCGGACGTTCGATTCCGCCGGACGCAACCGCCGCCTGGAATATCAGGGCAGCTTCGCCCTGAACGACGCGATCGTCGCCCTGTTGGGCGCGGAGAACGAGGAATCGCGCTTCCGCAGCGTCTCGCCCCCCGCGTCGCTCTCTGTGCCCGTGCCCGCCCCGACGCGCGGCAGCGCCGAGATCACCAGCTTCTATGGGCAGTTGAGCCTGCGCCCGCTTTCGGGCCTGACGCTGACCGGCGGGCTGCGGCATGACGATCACACCCGGTTCGGCGGCAAGACCTTCCTGTCCGCCGGCGGCGTCTGGGCGCTGCCCACCGGCACGACGATCCGGGCGAGCTATGGCGAAGGCTTCAAGGCGCCAACGCTGTACCAGCTGTTCTCCGAATACGGGAACGCTGCGCTCGATCCCGAGCAGACGAAAGGCTGGGAAGCCGGCGTGGAGCAGCGCCTGCTGGACGGCCGGATCGAACTGGGCGCGACCTATTTCGAGCGCCGGACCGAAAACCAGATCGTGTTCAACAGCTGCGCCGCCGCATCGACGCTGCCCCTCTGCTTCCAGCCGGGCTCGACCACCCGCCGCACCGGCTATTACCAGAACGTCTCGCGCGCGGAGGCGAACGGCGTGGAAGTGCAGTTCGCCGCCCGCCCGGTCGACGGACTGGAGATCGACGCCAACTACAGCCGGATCGTGGCAGAGGACCGCTCCGCCGGATCGGCCAATTTCGGCAAATGGCTGGCCCGCCGGCCACGCGACGCCGGCAACGCATCGGCCAGCTATCGCTGGGACTTCGGCCTGACCACAGGCGTGGCCCTGCGCTGGGCCGGGCACAGTTTCGACAACGCCTCCAACGCGCAGCGGCTGGACGGGTACACGCTGGTCGACTTGCGCGCAGAACTGCCGGTTTCGCCGACCGTTTCCTTCTATGCGCGCGCCGAGAATGTGTTCGATGAGGAATACATGACCGCCTACCGCTACGGCACGCTGGGCCGCAGCGTCTATGCCGGCATCAGGGGGCGGTTCTGATGCTGACCCGCGTGGAGGATGGCCCGGCGGTGGTGGCCTGCAACACCTGCCGCCACTCGGCCGATGGCCGCGAGGATGCGCAAGGCGTGCGTGGCGGCGCGCGGCTGGTGGAGGCGCTGCGCCGGGTGAAGGCGTCGGACGACAGATACGCCGGCGTCGCCGTGCAGGAGATGCCCTGCCTGTTCGCCTGCACCGAGTTCTGCACCGTCCACCTGCGCGCGCCCGACAAGGTGGGCTATGTCCTCGGCCGGTTCGCACCGGACGAGGACGCCGCCCGCGCGATCCTGGATTATGCCGCGCTCTATACCGCCAGCGAACACGGCCGCGTGCGCTTCGCCGACTGGCCGCAGGGCATCAAGGGGCACTTCATCACTCGCTCGCCGCCGCCGGGGTTCGTCGCCGAATGACTTTCGCCTCCATAGCCGCGTTCGACGCCGCGCTCGCCGATCTCGCCGCGCCCGACATGGCCGCCATCGCAGCGGCGCGCGCGCGGCAGGCGCGGCTGACCAAGCCCGCCGGATCGCTGGGGCGGCTGGAGGACATCGCGGTGTTCTTCGCCGGCTGGCAGGGGCGCGAAAAGCCGTCGATCGAACGCGGCCGCGCGGTGGTCTATGCCGGCAACCATGGGGTGACGGCGCGCGGGGTCAGCGCCTTTCCCGCCGAAGTCACCGCGCAGATGGTGGCCAACTTCGAAGCCGGCGGCGCGGCGATCAACGCCCTGGCCGGGGCGGCGGGGCTGGAGCTGAAAGTCGTCGCGCTGGACCTCGACCGGCCGACCGCCGACTTCACGCAAGCCCCCGCCATGAGCGAGGCCGAATGCCTGGCCGCGCTGGCAAGCGGCGGAGAGAGCGTCGAGCCCGGCCTCGACCTGCTGGTGGTGGGTGAAATGGGCATCGGCAACACCACCGCCGCCGCCGCGATCTGCGCGCGCAGCCTGGGCGGCGACGGCGCGAGCTGGGTCGGCGCGGGCACCGGCGTCGACGCCGCCGGGGTCGCGCGCAAGATCGATGCCGTCGACCGCGCCCTTTCCCGCCACGCGGACGCGCCCATGACCCCGTTCGAAACGCTGCGCCGGGTCGGCGGGCGGGAGATCGCCGCAATGGCCGGCGCGGTCCTGCGCGCCCGGCAACTGCGCATTCCGGTAGTGCTGGACGGCTTCATCACTTGCGCCGCGATAGCCCCGCTGGCGGCCCGCGCGCCGGCCATCGTCGATCACTGCATCGCCGGGCATTGCTCGGCCGAGCAAGGGCACGCCGCCCTGCTGGCGCGGCTGGAACTGGACCCGCTGCTGCGCCTGGACATGCGGCTGGGCGAAGGCAGCGGCGCGGCGCTGGCGGCGGGGGTGATCCGCGCGGCGCTGGCGGCGCACGGCGGCATGGCGACTTTCGCCGAGGCGCGGGTCGCGGACGGCTGAATGACGCCGTTCCTCCTCCACCTGCTGCGGCACGGCGCGCCCGAACGCGTCGGCCTGATGCTCGGCCGGACCGATTGCCCGCCGATCGTCGGCGGCATCCGCGCCTGCGTGGAGCGGGCCGGAAGCCTGGCGGTGGAGGCGGTGGTCGGCTCCGACCTTTCCCGCGCGGCGCGCGCGGCGGAGGCTGTGGGCGATGCGCTCGGCCTGACGGCGACGACCGATCCGCGCTGGCGGGAAATCGATTTCGGCGATTGGGACGGCCTTGCGCCGCATGCGATCGACACGGCGGCACTGTCGCTGTTCTGGCAGGACCCCGACGCCAATCCGCCGCCGGGCGGGGAGCGATGGTCCGCGCTTGTCGCGCGCATCGCCGGGGCCATCGCCGATCTGCCCGCCCGCGACACCCTGGTCGTCACGCATGGCGGCGCAATGCGCGCGGCGCTGGCCCATCTGTGCGGGCTGGATCATCGCGCGGCATGGGCGTTCGACCTGCCTTATGCCGCCCTGCTGACGCTCAGGGTCTGGCCCGGCGATCCCCTGTCCGCCCAGATCGCGGGATTGCGGACATGAAGGGCTTCGTCGTCGCAATCCAGTTCCTGACGCGCCTGCCGACGCCGAAACTGACGGTGAGCGCGGAAGAGTTCGCCGCCTCGATGCGCTGGTTTCCGGCCGTCGGGCTGATCGTCGGCCTGCTGATCGTGGCGGCGGCCTGGGCGGGATCGTGGATCGACCTGTGGGTCGCGGCGCTGCTGGCGCTCATCGTCTGGGTCTTCGTTACCGGGGCGCTGCATCTGGACGGGCTTTCCGACCTGGCCGACGCGAGCGGCGCGGCGCACAAGGCGCGCGATCGCATGCTGGCAGTGCTGGCCGACCCGCATGTCGGCAGCTTCGGCGTGGTCGCCGTCGCGCTGCAGCTCGCCGCCAAGCTGGTGCTGCTTCATGCCTGCCTTGTCGCGGGGATGTGCAGCGTGCTGCCGCTGATCCCCTTCGCCGCGCGCATCGGCCCGCTCGTCTGGACGCTCCGGCTGCCGCCGCTCCACGAAGGACTGGCCGCGCGGTTCCGTTCGGCCGTGCGCCCCGCCGACATCGCCTGGTGGAGCGTGGCCCTGCTGATCGCGGCATCGTGGGCGCCGGCGCTGCTCGTCACGCCGCTGATCGTCATCGGCTGGGGCGTCCATGTGAAGCGGACGCTGGGCGGCATATCGGGCGACGGGCACGGCGCGGGGATAGAGCTTTGCGAAACCGCGCTGCTGCTGGCCGTCGCCGTGGGAGCCGCGCTGTCATGAGCGGGCCATGGACCTGGCACGGCGGCCGCCTGGACAAGGCGCGCGAGGCTTTCGGCGAGATGCCCTGGATCGACCTGTCGACCGGCATCAATCCCCACGCCTGGCCCCATGCCGGCGACGTGGCCATCGACTGGCGCGAACTGCCAAGCGAAAGCGGTTTGCGCGAACTGGAAGGCGCGGCGGCGGACTACTTCGGCGTCGATCCCAGGCACATAGCGGCGCTGCCGGGCACGGAGATCGGATTGCGGCTCCTGGGCGATATCCTGCCCGGCCCCGCCCGACACGTCTGGCCGAGCTATCGCACCCATGCCGAGATGTTCCGCGCCAGCGATCCGCTGGCGGCCGGCGACCTGGACAACATAACCGGCGGCGTGACCGTGCTCGCCAATCCCAACAACCCCGATGGCCGCGCGATCGCGCCCGCCCGATTGCTCGGCCACCTCGACGCTATCGCGGCGGCAGGCGGCTGGCTGGTGGTGGACGAGGCCTTTGCCGATGCCGATCCGTCGCACAGCCTCTGCCCGGTTATCGGCCCGGTTATCGGCCCGGTTATCGGCGACGACCGGCCGCTTGCGATCTTCCGCTCGTTCGGCAAGTTCTTCGGCCTCGCGGGTTTGCGGCTGGGCTTCGTGCTCGGCCCCCGCGCGCTTATCGCCGATGTCCGCGCGCGGCTGGGGGCCTGGCCGGTATCCGCCGCCGCCATCGCCATCGGCACGCGCGCCTATCGGGACGGGGCATGGATCGCCGGCATGCGCGAGCGGCTGGCCCAGGACGCCGCCGCGCTCGACGCCGTGCTGCGCGAACGCGGCTATTGGCCGCTGGGCGATTGCCCGCTGTTCCGCCTGATCGAGACACCCGACGCCGCCGCGCTTTTCGAACGGCTCGCCCGGCGGGGCATACTGACCCGTCCCTTCGATTACGAGCCGCGCTGGCTGCGCCTTGGCCTGCCGGGAAGCGACGCGGCGCTGATGCGGCTGGCGGAAGCGCTGGACGATGGCTGAGCCGGTGGCGCTCGCGGCGCTGGCGATCGACGCGGCGGTCGGCTGGCCTTCGGCGCTGTACCGGCGCGTCGGCCATCCGGTCGGCGCTTTTGCCGCGATCATCGAGCGGTGCGAACGCGCGTGGAACAGGCCCTCGTCGAGCGACGCCATGCGGCGAGCGGCGGGGATCGTCACCGTGCTGATCCTGATCGCGGTCGCGGGGGGCGCGGGCTGGCTGCTGCAACACCTCGCACTGCGCCTTGCCCATCCGTGGAACTGGCTGGCGACGGCGCTGTTCGCCTTTCCCGCCCTCGCCCAGCGCAGCCTGTTCGATCATGTGCGCGCGGTAGCCGCGGCGCTGGAACGCGATGGCCTCGACGCCGCGCGGATCGCCGTAGGCATGATCGTCGGGCGCGACACCGACGCGCTGGACGAAGCGGGCGTGGCGCGCGCCGCCATCGAAAGCCTGTCGGAAAGCTTCTGCGACGGCATCGCCGCGCCGCTGTTCTGGCTCATGCTGCTGGGGCTGCCCGGCGTCTGGGCCTACAAGGCGATCAACACCGCCGACAGCCTGATCGGCCACCGCGAGGAACGCTGGCGCGCCTTTGGCTGGGCGGCGGCGCGCGGCGACGATCTGCTGAACCTGATCCCCGCCCGGATCGGCGGCGCAGTGATCTGCCTGGCAGGGGGCGGCGGCTGGCGGACGATGTGGCGCGACGCCGGGCGTCACGCCTCACCCAACGCCGGCTGGACCGAGGCGGCGATGGCCGGCGCGCTCGGCCTGCGGCTGGCGGGACCGGTGATCTACGACGGCGTGGCGCAGGCCAAGGACTGGATCGGCGACGGTTCCCCGGACGCCACGGCGCGCGACATCCGTCGGGCGCTTGCCATCTTCACCCGCGCCTGTCTGGCGCTGTGGCTCGTCGCGGGAGGATTGGCATGGACGGGGTGACGAGCCTGCTGGTGATCGGCGGCGCGCGATCGGGCAAGAGCCGCTATGCGCAGGCCCGCGCCGAAGCGCTGGATCTGGAGCCGGTGTTCATCGCCACCGCGCAGGCCTGGGACGACGAGATGGCGGATCGCATCGCCCTGCACCGGGCCGATCGCGGCCCGCGCTGGACGACGGTGGAAGAGCCGATGGCCCTGCCCGCCGCCATCGCCGCGCATACGCGGCCGGATGCGGTCGTGCTGGTCGACTGCCTGACTCTTTGGGCGTCGAACCTGCTGCTGGCGGATCGCGACGGCGGCGAAGCGGCCGAAGCGCTGGCGCGCGCCATCGCCGAGGCGCGGGGGCCGCTGATCCTGGTCGCCAATGAGGTCGGCCTGGGCATCGTCCCCGACAACGCGCTGGCCCGCCGCTTTCGCGACGTGGCGGGCACGATCAACCAGCGGGCGGCCGCCGCGGCGGGCGAGGTCGTCATGACCGTCGCCGGCATCGCCGTACCGATCAAACCGCCCGCCGGCTGATCGCTTCACCCGTCAGAAAGCGACATTGATCGTCGCCTCTGCCGCGCGGGGATCGCCCAGCACCCGCTGCGTCGCGCCGTAAGTCGCCCGCACGAATGTCTCATCGAACAGGTTGCGGACGCGCAGCGCCGCGCTCGCCTGTTCGATGAACTGCCAGCGGATGCCGATGTCGGCGACGGTATAGGCGGGGATGACGTTGGTGTTGGCCGCATCCTGGAAACGCCTGCCGACATGGCTCACGCCGCCGTCCAGCACCCAGCGATCGAGGAACTCCCAGGTGACGAAGGCATTGGCCACGCGCGCCGCCACGTTGGTCGGCCGGTTGCCCGCCCGCTGGAAGCGCACGCCGCCCACCGATTCCGAGAAATCGTCATAACGCGGGCGCAGCAGCGCGCCGTTCAAAGTGATGCTCAGCCGATCGACCGGCTCCAGGAACAGCGACGCCTCTATCCCGCGCGAGAATTGCCGGCCGACCTGCACCTGGATCGTCGGGATCAACGGGTCCGACGTCAGCAGCTTCTTCTTGACGATGCCATAGGCGGCAAGCGTCCACTGGCCGCGCGTGCCCCAGAACACGTGCTTGATGCCGACTTCGTATTGCCGGCCAGTGGAAAGGTCGAAGTCGCTCTGCGCCAGACTGGTCGACACCAGCGCGCCGACGGGATCGGCGGCGGTGGCGTACTGGCCATAAAGCGACAGCGTCGGGATCGGGTTGTAGACCGCGCCGATACGCCAGGTGACCGCATCGGGGACGCTGGTGAAGTTGTTGGCGGCATTGATGTAATCGGTCTTAGCGATCCGCGGCCGGTCGTAACGCAGCCCGCCAACCAGCGAGAACCGCTCGCTGAACTCCAGCCGATCCTCGGCGAAGATCGAATACTGGCGGATACGGTTGGTGTAACGCGGCCTGGTGGCGGCGTTGCCGGTCTGGTGGATGAACAGCCCCGGCGCCGGATTCAGCGCATCGACCAGCCGCTTGGCGTTGTTGCCCGAATTGCTGACGTTCGTATAGCTGATCCGGTTGACGTCGAAACCCACGACGAAGCGGTTTTCCAGGCCGGCGATGTCATGGCTAACCGTGGCGGTGGTGCGGTTCCCCTTCTGCTTCTGGATATGGTAGAGTTCCAGGAAGCCGGACTGGCGCACCTGCGCGGGCGCGGTGGTCGTCGCCGGCACGTAAGTCGCGTTCTCGGCGTTGCGCCAGTACTTGTTGGCGCTCAGCGCGTAGAACGTGCTGCGCACGCTGATGTTGTCGGCCAGTTCCCACTCCAGCTTGGCCTGGGTCCAGCTGTCGCGAAAGCGCAGCATGGCGTCGGCGACGTTGTAGTTCCGGCGGATCATCGCGGGGAGGAGTTTGCCGGCGGCGAGCGGCACGCCGAACCAGGTGCGCGGGCGCTGGCGGCTATAGTCGTGCGACACCGACAGACCGAGATTCTCGGCCAGCCGGAACTTCAGCGCGCCGGACAGGCCGATGGCGTCGGAGCGGCCGCGATCCATCCAGCCGTCCGACCGGCGATAGCTGCCGTCGACCCGGAAAGAGATCGTATCGTCGATCGGCCCGCCACTGCCCGCCGCGATATTGTACGAACCGAACGAGCCCGCGCCGGCGCGGCCGCCGAACTCCAGTTCGTCCCCTGGCTGCCTGCGCACCACGTTCACCGCGCCGCCGATCGCCCCCTCGCCATAGAGCACGGAAGCGGGGCCACGCAGGATCTCCACGCTTTGCGCCATCCACGGATCGGCCGGAAACGTCAGCGTGTTGTTGTACATGCGCATGCCGTCATACAAGGTCATGACGCTGTTCTGGCCGGTGAAGCCGCGCGTCGAGAGGCCGTAGCCGAACACGCCCGAAGTGTTGACCATGCCCGTGGCGCGGGCGGCGGCATCCTGGATCGTCAGATCGCCGCGCACCCTTATCGCGTCGCCATCGATGATCTCGACACTGGCGGGCGTTTGCAGCGGCGTAAGGTCGAGCCGGCTGGCGCTGTCCGATTTCTCGTTCAGGCGCAGCGGATCGACCATGCCGGTCACGATGATCGTGTCCTTGTCGTTCTCCGAAACGTCGGCCGTGCCGCCGGCGACGGCATCGGCATGCGCCGCCACCGGTGCTAGGGCGGCAGGCGCAAGGGCAAAGGCCGCAAAAGCGGCCGCAGCGTAATTGGTCATGGTATTCCCCGTCGGCGTCGGTCGACGTCAGGCAGGGGCGTGCCGCTCACGAACGGTCGGCATCGCGCGCCAGCCGGACGCCACGGGCGACCGACACGCGAAACCGATGCGGCCCCCGCCGCTCGTTCGTCGCTCAGACGGAGTAGTTCCGTGCCCCGGCCATCCCCTGGACCAAAGCAAGAGCGACCAGACGCCGGCAGGTCTCCTGGCTCGCGGGTCATAGCTTGATGCACGGCCTTCCCAGGCCTCGCATGATTTAGCGTCCGGCCCAGTGGCTGGCGGATCGGGAAGTTGCCCGTCCGCGCGTGTACATCGCGCTCGCCGCTTACAGTTGCAGGGACAGCCTCGGCTTCGGGGGCTTTCGCCGCCCTCACCGCGTTCCCGTTTAATCCCCTCTCGGGGAACCGGCGCGATCAATGTCCGCAGCCCGAAAAGGCCGCGAACGCCGGGGCGATAGCCAGTTTGCAGCGGCGCGGCAAGCACCGTTCGAATGCCCCAGGGCCGGCGATTGCACCCCTGAAAAGACTTGTGAGCAACGATGTATTGACCGTACAGTACGGTCAGTTTATTGAACCGGAAGTCAGCAAACGCATCGCGGAGTCGACACGACCATGCCGAGATCGAGCACCGCCGCCGTCGATCGCTCCGCCCTGCGGCGCGATCAGATCCTGGGCATCGCCGCCGATGTGTTCCTGCGCGACGGATTCAGCGGTGCGGCGATGTCCGACATCGCCGAGCGGGTGGGCGGATCGAAGGGCACGCTCTACAACTACTTCCCGTCGAAGAAGGACCTGTTCCTGGCCGTGGTCCAGTGCCGTGCCGAGCGCGCGCTGGAGGATATCGGAGCGCCGACGGGCAACTTCGCCGATCTTGAGGCGGCATTGCGCGATATCGGCCTCAGGACACTGCGCAGCGCGCTGGGGGCCGATGCGATCGCCTTCTACCGGCTGCTCATCAGCGAAGCCGGCCGCTTTCCGGAGATCGGCGCGTTCTTCTATGCGGAGCATCGCCGGCGGCTTGTCGCGCCGCTGCTGCCCCATTTCGAACGCGAGCTCGACATTCGCGCATCGGGCTTCGTCGACCATCTCGAAGCCGGCGAACTGTTCTACGACCTCTGCGCCGGTTCGATCCATCGCCGCGCGCTGATGGGCATTCCGGTCGCATCCGACGCGAAGGCGATCGCCGCCCAGGTCGAACGCGCGGTCGGGCTGTTCCTGCGGGCCTGCGCCATCGCGGAAAGGCCGCGCTCTTTCGCAGTCGTTTCCGACAAATCGTGAAAAACAAACTAAATAATTGAAAATTATGGAGAGTATAATGTCTGAACGCCAAGACAACAACGAAGGACCGCGCAGCGCCGAAGGGTTCGATTTCGATCCCGCAGCGCTCAGGAAGAAGTACAACGAGGAGCGCGACAAGCGCCTTGCGCTGCGGCCAGACGGCGGATCGCAGTTCCTCAGGATGGAAGGTTCACTCAAGCACTACATCAACGACCCTTATACCGAGTTCAAGGAGCGCGAGCCGATCTCCGAGACGCTCGACGTCGTGGTCATCGGCGGCGGCTTCGCCGGCTTGCTGGCCGCCGCGCGGCTCAAGGAGCAAGGCATAACCGATATCCGCGTGCTGGAGCGTGGCGGCGACTTCGGCGGCACCTGGTACTGGAATCGCTATCCGGGCGCGGCCTGCGACGTGGAATCGTATGTCTATCTGCCGCTCCTGGAAGAAGTCGGCACGATGCCGAGCGCCAAGTACATCTTCGCGCCCGAGATTCTCGAGCATGTCCGCGCGATCGCGCGCAAGTACGATCTCTACGCCCGCGGCCTGCTGCACACGAAAGTCGAGGAAGCGCGGTTCGACGAGGCGACGTCGACCTGGTTGGTGAAAACCGATCGCGGCGACGAGTTGCGCGCCCGGTTCGTTGTGCTGGCGTCAGGCCATTATCGCGTGCCCAAGCTGCCCGGCATCGCGGGCATCGAAAACTTCAGGCAGCACAGCTTCCACACCAGCCGCTGGGACTACGACTATACCGGCGGCGGGCCGCACGAGCCGATGGACAACTTGCGCGACAAGGTGGTGGGGATCATCGGCACCGGCGCGACCGCGATCCAGTGCGTCCCGCATCTGGCGAAGTACGCCAAGCACCTCTACGTGTTCCAGCGGACCCCTTCATCGGTCGATGTGCGCGCCAATCGCCCTACCGATGCGGAATGGTACAAGTCGCAGAAGCCGGGCTGGCACCAGGAGCGGATGCTCAACTTCGCAGAAGCTTCGCAGGGGATCGCCGAAGTAGATCTGATCGAGGACGGCTGGACTCAGATCAACGCCATGATGAAGGAGCGTATGCGCCCCGACATGACGCGTGAGGAACTGGCCGAGCTTGGCCAGATGATAAATTACCAGATCATGGAGAACGTGCGGACGCGGGTCGATACGCTGATCGAGGATCGCGACACCGCCGAATCGCTCAAGCCCTGGTACGACTGGCTGTGCAAGCGGCCCTGCTACCACGACGAATACCTGGACGCCTTCAACCAGCCCAACGTCACCCTGGTCGATACCGAAGGCCGCGGGGTGGACCATATCACCGAAGACGCGGTCGTCGCGAACGGCAAGGAGTTCGAGCTGGACTGCCTGATCTACGCCACCGGGTTCGAGGTTTCACCGTTCGAACAGGGCGCGCCGCTTAATGCGACCGGCGTGGGCGGCATGACACTGGACGAAAAGTGGAAGGATGGCGCGACGACGCTGCACGGCATCCATGTCCACGGCTTTCCCAACTTCATGCTGTCGGGCACGCGGCAGGGATCGTGGGCCAACAACTTCCCGTTCTCGCAGGAGCATGTGGCGACGCAGATCGCCTATATCGTCCGCCAGGCGAAGGATCGCGGCGCCGACCGGGTGGAAGTGACCCAACAGGCCGAGGACGATTGGGTGGCTTTCCACGAAAAGCGGGCCAAGCGCCTGCTCGGCATCTGGCGCGACTGCACGCCGAGCTATTTCAACAATGAAGGCAGCTTCGGCAAGACGCTGGCCCGCGACGGGGCTTTCGGCGGCACCGCCATCGAATTCATGGAAATCCTCGCGGCCTGGCGGGAGACCGGCGAACTGCCCGGCCTCTCATTGAAACAGACGGCGTCGGCCTAGATCTGGCGCTTCACCTCGCGGGCATCCGGCGATCGTGCAGACGTCGGCGGATGCCGCCACGCCAAGTCAGGGTCCACAGCGACGAAGTGGGTCAGTCTTCGTTCATGATTTTGTGCACTTCCGCCCAATCGAGGGGTCGACTATAAGGAGTATTTGCAACAATTGAGGACACACGAGCAATTATCTCTCTAAACACGCTCTCTTTGATGGCCTCGTCTTCAACGACCTCATCATCCACGATGCCGTGCCGACCAAACTCGCTGCGCACGATACGGTCAGTTTCTCGTTCCATCGCGCGATACTGCGCCACCTTCATCACTTCATTGAAGGCTTTTGTAACCCGCTGAGCATCGAATTCGGGCCTTTCAAGCCATTGCAAAGGAAGCCGCGCGTCGGGATCGACGACGGACCACCTTTCCGCAACAGGGTCACAAACGAGACTTGTAGCGACCTCTGGCATTTCATCGCCGGTTCCGAGAGTGATGGTCCAAGCCACCGATCCATACATACGGAAATACCCGATCGCTCGCCCTCCTCGCTCGGAAGTTATAGAGATCAAATGGAAGGCAGGGCCGAAGCGTTGCCGCAAAGCCCCCTCCCGAGGAAGCTCGCGGCTATCGAGATCAATCGCCCTGACGTTGAAATCAGCCTCAGCCCCGATCACGAAGTGGCGGGCACGAGCGAACATCTCCGACCGAACAAAATCATTACCGATCGCAAGCGCCAGCAATTCGAGACACGCCTTCACGATAGAACGGAGTGCGTCAACGCTACCGAACGATAGCTGACCCCGTCGCGATGGTGGACGTATATAGGTCTCGTGAAACTCCTGACCGGTTCCCGCTCGGAAAGCAGCCAACAGATATTCAGGAGAACAACCAATATGAGCGGCGAGATTTTTGATGGTGCGAGCCAATTCCTCGCGATTGTTCGCGTGAATGGAGATATTCAAGCCCCCCTCGCCCCGTTCCAGCTCAAACGGTTTATGTGTGAGAGTCGGTCGGCCCTCGCCGCTCAACTTCACAGTGCCCAGCGCAGTAGAGTAGCTGATCGCGGGAGCCGGGTTACCTCCGCCCGAACGGTGACCAAGGAGGTTACGGATATCAGCGACAGAAAGGGCAAGATCGCGATCGATTGTCGATCCGAACCACTCATTGCAACCGCTGCAAATCAGTAGGCGGCTTGTTTTGCGACCACCAAGCGCGTTGAGAAGGATATGCTCCGGGCGAGTTTTTGCATTCAGCGTTTGATCGCAAAAAAGGCACAGTGTCATTGTTTGACCTCAGCGAAGACTGAGCGGAAACCTTCGATTTTTCATAGCCGATAGCGCGAGTTAGCGCATTTTACCACTTCCAGAGGGATTGGCGGAGAGGGAGGGATTCGAACCCTCGATACGGTTGCCCGTATGCCGCATTTCGAGTGCGGTGCATTCGACCACTCTGCCACCTCTCCGTAGAAGTGAATGACGGGGCGGCGTGCCCCATCCGGTCGTTGAAGGCGGGCCGTTAGCGGAGATGTCGGGGCTTGCCAAGCCCTTGCTTGCGGGAAAGCGGGGGATCGTTCGAATGGCTCGCTTGTTACGCAGCCGCACAAAACCTATATTCGCTTCATGGACAAAGCGAATTTCTTCTCTCCCCAGGCGGGACGGCTGATCGAAGCGCCCCGGCAGACGCGGGCGCGTTTCGCCATCGGCGATATCGTACGGCACAAACTGCACGACTTTCGCGGCGTGATCTTCGATATCGATCCGGTCTTCGCCAATAGCGAGGAATGGTACGAATCGATCCCCCTCGACCTGCGCCCCAACCGCGAACAGCCCTACTATCACCTGCTCGCGGAGAACGGCGAATCGAGCTATGTCGCCTATGTCAGCCAGCAGAACCTGCTGGGCGACGGCGATGGCGGGCCGGTGGACCACCCTTCGCTGCATCAGCTGTTCGACGATTTCGACGGCGGCCGCTATCCCTTGCGGCGCGGGCTGACCCACTGATCGCTGACGCGCGTCAGCTCTTCAGCTCTTCAGCTTCCACCCCGATCGCAGCACCGCGTAAGTAAACCCGGCCAGCACCAGGTTCAGGACCGCCAGGCCGATCGCGCTGTGCAGCACCGCCATGTTGGTGCTGCCGATATCGCTGCGTCCCAGGAAGCCGAAGCGGAAGCCCGAGATGATGTAGAAGAACGGATTGGCGCGGCTGACCGACTGGAAGGCCGGCGCCAGGTTGTCGATCACGTAGAACGTGCCCGACAACAAGGAGAGCGGAGCGATGACGAAGTTGGTGACCGCCGCACTGTGATCGAACTTGTCGGCCCAGATTGACGAAAGGAAACCCAGCAAGGCCAGGAAAATCGATCCCATCAGGCCGAACCACAGAACCGCCCAGGGATGCGCCACGGCAAGGCTGACGGCGGGCCAGAAGGCCATCATCACCGCGAGCGCCAGCCCCACCAGCACCGCGCGCGTCACCGCCGCCGAAAGCATCGCCAGCATCAGTTCCGCTTCCGACAGCGGCGGCATGAGGAAATCGATGATGGTCCCCTGGATCTTGCCCGACAGGAACGAGAAGCTGGCGTTGGCGAAGGCGTTCTGCATCATGCCCATGACGATGAGGCCCGGCGCGACGAAGCTGGCGAAATTGACGCCGAGCACCTGCCGGTCCCCCCGCCCCATGGCGACGGAGAAAATCACGAGGAACAGGAGAGTGGTGATCGCGGGCGCCCAGATCGTCTGGGTCTGTACCTTGAAGAACCGCCGCACTTCCTTCATATAGAGCGTTCTCAGCCCGATCCAGTTGAACTGGTGGATGATGGGCTCCCCCCTGGCCGGAAAGACGCGGCGTCCCGCCCTGGCGCGGGAGGCGGCTTCCGCCGAGGTAAGGTGGGGTTGATCGACCATGGGGTGCCGACTATCGGCTGACCCTTACGATAGCAAGCGTGGCCATCGGCAACGATGGTTCGCGCAGACGAATGGAATAAGCATGAGCTGGACCGACGAGCGGATCGAAAAGCTGACCAAGATGTGGGAAGGCGGCGCCACCGCCAGCCAGATCGCGGAGGAGCTGGGCGGTGTCAGCCGCAATGCCGTGATCGGCAAGGCCCATCGCCTTGGCCTGAAGGCGCGCCCCTCCCCCGTCAAGGCCAGCGACAAGAGCGACGCTCCCGCTGCTGCTACAGCCGCCAGCCGGCCTGCGACGGATACGCCCAAGCCCGCACCGCCCCCGCAGCCGCGCGCCGCCGCGCCGCAGCCCGCGCCGCCGCCGCGTCCCGCCGCACCGCCCGTCGCTTCGCCGCCTCCGGCCGCGACCGCCGACGCCGGCGATGCCC
>Ga0209813_10000241_pt1 | contig 16251 bp, 11 predicted proteins | sample EndMethybrTD3033_FD_187596 | JGI IMG/M metagenome (GOLD analysis project Ga0209813, IMG submission 187596) | Populus endosphere microbial communities from Tennessee, USA - Endosphere MetaG P. TD hybrid TD303-3 (SPAdes) (version 2) | ecosystem: Host-associated > Plants > Roots > Endosphere... | reverse complement strand
TTCGTACAGCATGAAGCCCGAAGAGGCCGACAAGCTTGAACGCTTACTGGCGAAGCATCGAACGCCGGAAAGCAGTGCGAGACAAGCGCCAGAATAGGAGAGGAACATGACGCCTGAGCAAGTCCTATCCGCCAAGCCGAAGATCCTGACGCAGAAACAGCGCGAGTTCTACTTCGAGTACGGCTACATCCTCCTCGAGAAGTTTCTCCCGGATGCTTGGATCGAGCGCCTGCGCACCGCGACCGATGCCATGGTCGACAAGAGCCGCAGCATCACGAAATCCGACGGCACGTGGGACCTGGATAAAGGACACACGTTCGAGAACCCGCGGTTGCGTCGGCTCTCCAGCATGAACGATCACCATCCCGCCTATTGGGAATACGCTTCGGGTGCCACGTCGCCGCTGCCCGACGCGATCGCCGATCTTGTCGGTCCGGACGTGAAGTTCCACCAGTCGAAGCTCAACTTCAAATGGTCCAAGGGCGGCGACGAGGTCAAATGGCACCAGGACATTTCGTTCTGGCCGCACACCAATTACAGCCCCTGCACGGCCGGTACTTACGTGTTCGACTGCAATGCGGAGCAAGGACCGCTCGGCGTGCTGCCCGGCAGCCACAATGGCCCGGTCGTGGATCAGTACAACGACAAGGGCCAATGGGTGGGATGTCTGAAGCCGGATGAGGCGGCCGCCATCGATATGGGCAAGGTCAAGTATCTGGAGGGCCCGGCCGGATCCATCACCATCCACAACTGTCGGACGTTGCACTATTCAAAGGCCAACTGGTCTGAGATCCCGCGGCCCCTGCTGCTGAACGTCTACTCAGCCGCGGACGCGATGCCCTATACCTACAATCCGCTGCAATCGAAGTATTACGGCGCCATCGTGCGGGGCAAGCCGGCGCGCTGGGCCCGTCACGATCCGCGTCCGTGTCTGCTGCCTCCCGACTGGTCGGCCGGCTATACGTCGATCTTTGCCGTGCAACAGGAAGAGGAGTGGGCCAGCAAACCCAAAGCCGCAGCAGGCGGCATGATGTAGTGCCCCATTTTCCGCCGCCGCCCAGCCAGGCAAGTGCCAACCTTGCCTGGCTGCGCGATACACGCACGTCGCGCACACGCGACGGCAGCCGGTAGCGGCCAATCCCTCTCTGGCAGGGGTGGAGTTTCAGGTCGCCCGAAAGTTTTGCCAGTGTTATTTCGCTCGCGGTCACTGGCGGCATAAGACGGTCGTTGTACGTGTGTGCCTACTTGACGGTGATCTCCTGCCATCCGCTCGTCGCGTCCCAAAACTTGCCCACCACGTCGCCCTGGGCCTCAGCCTCCCACTTCAGCTGTGAGAGTTTCCCCCTGGCGGTCGGCGGGAGCTGAATGGGAATCTCGATCTGTGCTTTCACCGTATTCTGCGAGCCCGGCGCGTATTCCTTGTCGATGATGAACGGGACTTCCTTCTCGAAAAGTATCTCCTCCCGCTTCACGCTGATGGTCTTTCCCGGTGCGGTCTTTTTCCCCTTCTCGTCCTTCTCGTCGGGGAGCGAATAGGTCAGGTCGATGAACTCTTTGCACCGGACCTTCACGTAGAGACGGTGAAAGCTGACCGCCTTGGCTTTGACCGACACGTTCAGAACAATGGTCGATGTGCTGCCCCTGACGAGCGAGTTCGCGGCGTCAAGGCTGAGGACGGCTTGCGCGTGGCTGGGAAACGGTGCGGCAAGCATCGCAACTGCAATCAAAGCTCCGCACCACGCGGCTCGAAAAGTCGACATGTCATGACCTCCAAAATCAGAACATCAATCTGTCAGTCACGCATTACCAGCCGAGATCGAGAAGGCTGAGCTCCGCCGACGTGACCGACTGATTGACACTGGCGTCCCCTCCTCGACTGCGCTTCATACGTTTGGGGGAGGAACACGAATTCTGTCGCGATTGATGGTCACGAGCCATGTGAGCCGCGGCTTTAGTCGTGGCTGCGGGGGATTAGCTGAACCTGGGAGAAGGTCTACGAGCCGCGCGGCTCGGAACGCTCGGCTGCCCGGTTCAAGCAGTTCGAGCCCGTTCTTGCCTGCCACGTTGTAGTCAATGAAGGCAGCGATAACCATTGCCTCGGTCGCGTTTGTCGCCTCGACGCACTTCCAATCCGGTTTCAATTCAGCGAGAGCCTTGCGGACAACGATCCGCGCGAGCTTGCTGTCATCAACGATGAGTGCGGTAGTCATGCGCCTCGCATTCCCAGCCGCGGGCCGATTGCAGTCGATACGCACATGCTATTGGGGATGGAGCCCGGTGACTACGTCACCCGCGCCACTGTGGTGGGCGCCACGCCCCATTCGCGAGCGATTGACCGGGCGCTCTCGCCGACGTTTTGGTGCTGGCGGAATGGGATCGCGCCACTCGGTCAATGCTCGACGGCATTGCCATCATGGAGCGGGTTCACGCCCGCGGCGCCATGCGGCGGCCGTGCGTTCCCGAGCTTTTTTGATCTGATGGTCGGTTAGCTTTGGCTTTCGCCCGAGGCGCACTCCACGATCCTTGGCAGCCTTCCGGCCGGCGCTGGCCCGCTTGTGGATGCGCTCGCGTTCATCCTGCGCCATGGCTGAGAACAGGCCTTTGCCCATCGTAGTCGTCAGATCAAGATGCGCCTTGTCCAGCACCTTCGACGGCGCGCCGCATCCAGATGGTACTGTCACCGCTTCTAGAGACCGACAAACCCCAGTCATAGTTCTCACGTTTGTTGTCCCGTGTACGGCGCAGCGGGTCGAACTCTGAATGCGAGGAGCCACGATGAGGTTACTCACATGGACATGGGGATGGACACGGCACACCAACCCACCAGAGGGCAGCTTTGAGCCGGCACTTCTGGCCCTATGGATTGCTGTCGTGTTGGCTCTAGGTTGGGTGGTGTGGGAGTTTTTCCCACGCGACAAGAGCAAGGACTAGGCGCCCTTCTTGGTGCGCGGCTGACGCCTAGGCTCAGCACTTCCGCGCCGCCGCTCGATCATCTCCTTTTGCGTCTCATGAGGCGTGCTGAGCGCGCGCTTGTCCGCGCATGCAGAGCGATAGACCCTCGTCCTGACAGAACCTGCAGATCGCATAGTGTTCGGCGACCACGAGCGATGCAGGCAGCGCGACCTGATGCGGCCAGTCGCGATCGATCGCTGCCTTGTAAGCTTTGGCACGTCGGTCTCGTGAGGGCCCGCAAATTCGCAATTTCAGTTCCACGCGACGCGGTCCGACGACGTCCCGACCTGGCTGGGCATCACCCGCATAATCAATCCGTGAAGGCATGCCGCAGCTTCGCCCCGTCGCGTCCTTCTTCAGGCCACGCCACTAGAGGAAAAGATCGCGTGTTACTTGAACGATTGCGGAGACAGCGATGGGCTGGAAGCGGCAGGCATGGCGCGTCTTGGTGGCGCTGATTTCGTTGGCTGTGTTGTGGTCGGCAACTGGTGGTCTTGAGGCACGTGCGCAAGGCACCGACGATCTCGCCGCACTCCGAGACCAGGTGAGCCAACTCCTGAGCCAAGGCAAATCCTCCGAAGCAGTGCCTGTTGCCGAGCGCTATGCCTCATTGGCACGAGATCGTTACGGCGAGGATCATCTTGAGTATGGCGCTGCCATAGCCTGGCTGGCCTTCGTCTATCGCGCCCGGGCCCGCTACGCCGACGTCGAGCCCTTGTACAAGCGCTCCCTGGCCATCATGGAAAAGACGCTGGGCCCCGATCATCCTAACGTCGGTATTTCGCTCAACAACCTGGCCGAGCTGTATCACTCCCAGGGCCGCTACGCCGAGGCCGAGCCGCTAAATCAGCGCGACCTGGCCATCCAGCAGAAGGCGCTGGGCCCCGACCACCCCGCCGTTGGGCGGTCGCTCAACAACCTGGCTCTGCTGTATCGGGACCAGGGCCGCTTTGCAGAGGCCGAGCCGCTATACCAGCGCAGCTTGGCCATCTGGCAGAAGGCGCTGGGCCCGGACCACCCTGACGTTGCTACCTCGCTCAACAACCTGGCGGACCTGTATGATGCCCAGGGCCGCTCTGCCGAGGCTGAGCCCTTATACCAGCGCAGCCTTGCACTCCGTGAGAAGGCGCTGGGCCCCGAGCATCCCGACGTTGGCGCGTCGCTCAGCAACCTAGCCGAACTCTTCAGTGCCCAGGGCCGCTACGCCGAGGCCGAACCGCTATACCAGCGCAGTCTGGCCATCCAACCGAAGGCGCTGGGCCCCGACCACCCTAACGTCGGCTTCTTGCTCAACAACCTGGCTTTGCTGTACCGGGCCCAGGACCGCTACGTCGAGGCCGAGCCGCTGTTTCAGCGCTCCTTGGCAATCATGGAAAAGGCGCTTGGCCCTGACCACCCTAACGTCGGCACCTCACTCAACAACCTGGCCCTGGTGCATTTCGTGCAACGCGATTGGCTCCAGGCGGTCGACTACTGGCGGCGCGGCACGGCCCTGGTGGTGCGCCGCGCGGAACGCGGCACGGCAGATGTCGGCCGCGCTGTGACAGGCAGACGTAAGGGTGAGGCGGAGCAGCAACGGTATCAGTTCTTGGGGCTTGTGAAGGCAACGAACCGCCTTGCAGAGCAGGATCGTGCCGCCGAAGCATCGTTGTCGCTGGAGATGTTCCAGACGGCGCAGTGGGCGCTAAGCTCGGACGCTGCAGGCTCGCTGGCACAGATGGCCGCACGTGGCGCGAGGGGTGACGCGACCCTTGCCGCTGTTGTGCGCGAGCGACAGGACATGGTCGAGGAGTGGCAGAAGCGGGACGCAGTGCGCACGGCGGCGGTCTCACAGTCACCGGACAAGCGCGACAGTGCAGCGGAAGCCGCCAACTCCGCGCGGCTTGCTACCATCGACGCCAGCATCATCGCCATCGACAAGCGGTTGATTGTGGAGTTCCCCGATTACGCAGCGCTGGCGCGACCCGCACCGCTCACTGTTCAAGAGGTACAGTCCCAGCTCGGTTCTGACGAAGCCCTCGTACTCTTCCTCGGCACGCCTGAGTGGACGCCCACGCCAGAGGAGACCTTCATCTGGGTCGTCACCAAGACGGACGTACGTTGGGTGCGCTCTGACCTCGGGACGCCGGCGCTGCAACGTGAGGTGGCCGCCTTACGCTGCGGCCTCGATGCTGGGTTATGGGACGATGATGCTGGATCAGGCCGTTGTCGCGATCTGCTCAAGGCTGAGCCGGAGCGCGACATCCAGGGCAACGTGCGCACCGAGACACTGCCCTTTGCGCGACCCCGCGCCCATGACCTCTACAAGGCTTTGTTCGGCCAGGTCGAGGACTTGATCCGCGACAAACATCTACTGATCGTGCCGTCCGGGCCGCTGACGCAACTCCCCTTCCAGGTGCTGGTCACTGCCCGGGAGAGCATCGACGGCGACTACCGAGCCACGAAATGGTTGGCCCGCCAGAACGCCACCACCGTACTCCCGGCCGTTTCCTCCCTGAAGGCGCTCCGCCGCGTGGCCAGGCCAAGCGCTGCAACGAGGCCGATGCTCGGCGTAGGCAATCCGCTACTCGACGGCAACCCGGTCGAGCGGCCGTTGGAGGCGAAGTGGGCGCAGCTTGCACGCGACAAGCAAGCCTGCCCGCAGACGCTCTGGCAGCGGGTGGCTGGTCTCGTTGAGAAGCGCCGCAGCGTGCAGAGGGTGGCTATGCGCGGTGGCCATGCCGACCTGACCCATCTGCGTTCGCAGGTTCCGTTGCACGACACCGCCGATGAACTGTGTGCGGTCGCCAAGGATTTGCGACTGGTGCCCGACGACATCCTGCTCGGCGCTCGCGCTACTGAGACTGCGCTCAAGGAGCTGAGTAGGGACGGCAAGCTCGCCCAGTACCGTGTGGTGCATTTCGCCACCCACGGCACCGTCGCAGGTGAGATCGAAGGAACCAGCGAGCCGGGGCTGATTCTGACGCCACCGAAAGAGCAGTCCGATCTGGACGACGGCTACTTGTCCGCCTCCGAAGTGGCTGCCCTCAAGCTCGATGCGGCCTGGGTGATCCTGTCAGCCTGTAACACGGCAGCCGGCGGTGCCCAGGGTGCGGAGGCTCTGTCCGGTCTGGCCCGTGCCTTCATCTACGCGGGCGCCAGAGCCCTGTTGGTCTCCCACTGGGCGGTGAGTTCGGAAGCAACCGTCAGCCTCGTTACTCAGGCCGTGGGTGTCATTTCACGAGACAACAAGCTGGGCCGCGCTGAGGCCCTGCGTCAGGCCATGTTGGCGATGATCGACAAGGGCAGACCGCACGAGGCACATCCGGCGTACTGGGCGCCGTTCGTGGTAGTGGGCGAAGGGGGAGCGAGGTAGTGGTCGTTGCTTTCATCGAGACTACAACATGGCAGGCAAGAGCGGACTTGAGCCTTCAACGGGGAGTTGATGAGTGCTAGGTTGTCGAGGTCTAGTCATATTCCAATGATTTCGGGTTGCAGACCATTGTAGGGGGATGCATGTCATTGCCACTTTGGCGTCTCGCGGCAGTCCTAGCAGGGCTGACGCTCCATGTGCCGGCCTTAGCGCAGGGCAACAATCTCGCCGTCTTCTATGAGCAGCCGGTGCTGGTGCTCGATCCTGGTATGCACACGGCTATGATAAGGCGCGTCGACGTCGACCGGGCCGGGCAGTTGGCCGTGACCGGCTCTGATGACAAGACGATCAGGCTGTGGCGGCTGGGGGCGAAGCCGGAGCTGGTCAACACAATTCGCGTACCTTCCGGGCCCGGCAACGTCGGGAAGATCTTCCAGGTTGCCATGAGCCCGGATGGAGCCCTAGTGGCGGCCGGTGGATGGGCCCGGTATACCGATCTGGACCAGCAGGATCAGATCTACCTGTTCGGTCGCGACGGTGCGCTGGTCAAGCGTATCGACCGCCTGCCGACCACGGTGGTTCAGCTGGCTTTCTCGTCCGACGGCCGCTATCTGGCGACAGGTCTCTTTGGTGACCAAGGCATCCGCGTGTACGACCGGGAGAAGGGCTGGGCCGAGGCCGTCCGGGACACGGACTACGGTAATAGTGTCGTCGGCCTCGACTTTGCCGCTGACGGCCAGCTGGCGACGGCCAGTTTTGATGGCCACATCCGCCTTTACAATGCCGGCTTCGAACGGATCGCCAAGCAGCAGAGGACGTCTGGCGACAAGCCGTTCAACATCGCCTTCCGCCCCGATGGGCGGCGGCTAGCGGTCGGTTCTAATGACACGACGGCGGTGGCGCTGCTCGACGTGGCCTCGCTCGATCCGCTGCCCGCGCCTGACCTGAAGGGCATCGACAGCTGGAGTCTGGCCAGCATCGCCTGGTCGCGGGACGGCGGGACGCTGTTTGCCGGCGGGCGTTTCAATGTCAAGGGCCAGCATCCGGTGCTCGCCTGGGCGGACGGCGGGGCGGGGCAGCGCCGTTCCCTATTTGCCGGCAATCTCAGCACCATCCTGTCGCTCAAGGCTCTGCCGGCCGGCGAGCTTTTGGTCAGTGCATACGATCCTCACCTCGCCCTCCTCGGTGCCGACGGCGCGCCGCGCTGGACCCAGACGTCGCCCAATTTCGATGCGCGTGAGCAGACGTCCAACCTGTCCGTCTCGGCCGACGGAACCGTGGTGGAGTTCGGCTACGCCTATGGCGGCAAATCGCCGTTCCGGTTCGATCTGGCCCGACTGCAGCTGAGTGCCGATCCGCCGGCTGACGTCGCGTTGGTTCGGCCCCGCCAGAGCGGTCTTGCTATTGCCAACTGGGCTGGTTTCGAGAGGCCAACTTTTGACGGCAAGGAGCTGCCGTTCGACCAAAACGAGTTGTCTCGCAGCCTTGCCATCCATCCCGCAGGCGACCGCTTTGTCCTAGGCTCTGAATGGGCCTTGCGCGCCTTCGACGCCAAGGGCGAGCGGCTCTGGCGCCGAGATGCGCCGAGCATCGTCTGGGCGGTCAACATTACCGGCGACGGCCGCATGGCGGTCGCCGCCTATGGCGACGGCACCATCCGCTGGCACCGCATGGACGACGGGCGTGAGCTGCTGGCCTTCTATCCACTTGCCGACCGCAGCAACTGGGTGGCCTGGACCCCGGAGGGTTTTTACGGCGCCACGCCAGGCGCTTTCAGGGTGCTCAAGTGGCACGTCAACCGGGGCTGGGATCAGGCGGCCGAAGCCTATCCGGTGTCCCAGTTCCAGCATTTGCGCCGGCCCGAGGCCCTGGCACTGGTGCTGCAGGAGATGGAGACCGCCCGAGCGCTCGGGCTCGACGACATGCGCAAGGCCGCCCGCGAGATTCAGCAGCGGACCAACTCGAAGATGGCCCCCGGCGCGCGCCTGCACGTGCTCAGCGTCGGCGTCAGCAAGTACGGCGACAAGGCCAGCCATCTGCGCCTCGACTACGCGGCCAAGGATGCCCAGGATGTGATCTCGGCGCTGATCAACACCCAGTCAGGGCTGTACGCGGATGTCTCGTCGCAGGAATTGAAGGACACCTCCGCGACCCGCATCGGCGTGTTCCAGGCGCTCGACACGATGACGGCCAACATGCAACGCGGCGCCGGCCGCGATGTGGCCGTGCTCATGTTCTCGGGCCATGGAGCGCTCATCGAGGGTGAGTACTACCTGCTGCCCCACGACGTCGACGCGCGCACACCGGAGGCGATCACCACGTCAGCGATCGAGGTCAGCACGCTGCGCAAGCGGCTGGCCAAACTGGGCGAGAGCGGCCGCGTGCTGGTGCTGCTCGATGCTTGCCGATCTGGTGCGGCGACTGCCAGCGGGAGCGCGTTGGCGGGCGATGGCGGCCTGTTGCGCACGGCTTTAATGGGCCTCGCCAACGTAACCGTGCTGACCTCATCGAACTCCAACCAACTCTCCTACGAGAGTAAGGAATGGGAGAACGGTGCCTTCACCAAGGTCCTATTGAGGGCATTCGGCAAGGACGCTGATGCCGATCGCAATGGCCTCGTCAGCACTACTGAGCTGACCTCTTATCTGAGCGATCAGCTGCCGCGCCTTACACAAAACAAGGGCAGGCAGGAACCAGCCATGGAGATCCGATTTCAAAGCGAATTGTTCGTCAGCGGGCTCTGGCTGGAAAAGTCGCAAGCGGAACGAGTGGACGGTCTAGATTTCGACAATGGGCCCGGAAACGCCCAAGGGCGTGCAACCTGCCGATCGCGTGGGTCCACGCTGCCACAGTTGTAGAATGCTCGGAAAGTCAGTCCGCTAATTCCTCATGCGACCCCGCACGACTCGCCATCAGCGACCCAGCGTCCTTGCCAGCCGGAAGCCGAAGTCGGCGTCCCGCATATAGGCCGCGTCCCGATGACGCGAGGCTGAGCGGAGCGCGCGGGCTTCGTTGCTCCAGGCCCCTCCTCGCAGGACACGCGGGCAATCTGCAGCATCGGCCATCGCGGAGCCGTCGGTCGGCGTACCCGCATAGCCTTCCTTGAAGCAGTCCTGCACCCACTCCCAAACGTTACCGTGCATGTCGTGCAGACCAAAGGCGTTGGCGGGGAGCGCACCGACATCGATGGTCTCTTTCCGGTATGTATCTACGCTGGCGAAGAAGTTCGCCTGCTCGACTGTGATCGTCGTGCCGGTTGAGTACGGTGTCGTCGTGCCGGCCCGTGCGGCGTATTCCCATTCAGCCTCGGTCAGGAGGCGGTAGGTCTTGCCCGTCTTGCGCGCCAGCCAGGGCAGGTATTCCTTGGTGATGTCCTCCCAGGACACGTTGATCGCCGGCCTCTTGCTGCGCCCCCAGCCGCGATCGTTCGGCTTGTGCTTGCAGCCGGCTGCCGCCACGCACGAATCCCATTCGGCAAACGTCACCTCGAACTTGCCCACTGCGAACGGCACGCCGATGGTTACTTTGCGCTGCGGGCCTTCGTTGGCGAAGCGGCCCTCCTCGGCTGCGGGCGAGCCCATCGTGAACTCGCCGGGCGGCAGCACCACCATCTCCGGGCACTGTTCACACTCTTTGAAGGCGGTCCCCGGCTTGAGCGAACGCTCTTCGTCGGCGCCCAAGGGCTTGGGAGATGTCGTCAGCGACACCTGCTTCGAGGGCTCTGCGGTCGGGCCGGGCTTTCCGAAATAGAACCGCCCCGTCAGCGCCGAATTCTCCCAGGGCACCTGCTTTCTCTGCGTCTCCTTCATCACATCGTTGCGCACAGTGATCAGCATAGCACCGAGGTCGTCCGCGGACGAGTTGAGCTGCTTCACCAGCGCGCCGGCGAATGGCGAGTTGCGCCCGGCACCGTCGAGGGCCACGTTGCCTGGCTGGGTCGAGAAGCTGATCAGTGTACCGACGCCCGACTCGATGCGGGCAAGCCCGCTGCCGACGTCCGTCGAGCGCGTACCCATGCCGCGGGCCAGGTTGCGTGCCAGCGGGTTATCCCGGCAGGCGTCGAGGAACAGGATATTGGTATTGGTCTGCTGCTCCATGATGCGATGGATCATGGCCACGCGTAACATCTCGAACTCGAGCGCCGTGGCATCCTCGGCCTTGGCATCGATGGGAACGAGGTAGTTCTCGCCCGCAACCTGCATGCCGTGGCCGGCATAGAACAGCACGCCGGCGTCGGCGCCCTTCAGCGCGCCTGCGAAGTCCCGCACCTTGCGGTCGAAGGCGGCCTTGTCCAGGTCGAAGCCTTCGATCACCTGGAAGCCAAGCTTCTTCAGCGCGGCGGCGACGTCGGCGGCATCGTTTGCCGGATTGGCGAGTCGACCTGCATGCTGGTAGGCCGAGTTGCCGACCACCAGCGCCACGCGCTTCTCGGCCTGCGCAATCGGTGCCGCGGCCAGCATCACAGCAAGCAGCAGAAGTGTAATCAGCGCGCACTTGGCGAGGCGTCGGGCTGTGGTGAAACTGGGCCACCCGTCGCCGGCGTTGTTGATCGGCGCCTCGAGCAGGTGTTCAGGCGCGATTGCCGCGGCCGCAGCAAGGCCGAGGTTCATGACGGCATCCTACGTGTCCCTCAGTCAGTCCCGCACCTTCGCGGCATTGGAAGCAATGCTTATGGCACCTTTTTGTCCGTTCGGCCCCGGTTGCCCAATTGCCATCTGGGGCGGCTGGTCGTCGGCTCGGTATACAGTTCACGCTGGCCAATCAGCCGCACGGCCATGGGGACAAGCGCGAGCCTATCGTTACGATCGCGATACCCAGGAAGGCTGCTGCCCAAAGCATGGGACCGTTCAGGATACCCCAACCAAGGACGTCCTGAATTGTGCGGGCTGTCACTAGCGTAAAGCCAAGAAGGCTTGGCAGCGGGAGCACAGCCAGCCGTGCTGGCCTTCCCGCCTAGCGCGCTGTGGGAGCGGCGAGGCTTTGGCCACGCAAGAGACGAGGCGCCGATCCTCGCCGCCTCGATTGAGTCTTTAGTCGAGTAACTTCCAGCGACCTTGCGTGTTGTTATACGAGCACAGGCAGGAAACACCTTGGAGACAACAAAATGAACCGCTCCATACCTTTCTACCTCGTGGGACTATTGGCAGCGACTACGGTTCCGGCGGTCAGCCAGACGTTCGACGGCAACGTGAAAGTGGGCGTCCTCAACGACCAGTCCAGTCTGTACGCGGACGCCACGGGCCAGGGCTCCGTGACAGCCGCCCGCATGGCTGTCGAAGACTATATGAAAGCCAACCCCAACTCGAAGCTCAAGGTCGAGGTGATTTTCGCTGATCACCAGAACAAGCCCGATATCGGCTCGGCCATCGCCAAACAATGGTTCGATCGCGACGGCGTTGACATGGTGCTGGACGTGCCGAACTCGGCCGTAGCGCTGGCGGTTTCCGAGGCAGCCAAGCAGGCGAACAAGGTGACGGTGAACGGGTCAGCCGGAAGCGCCAGGTTGACGGGCGACCTTTGCTCACCCAACACCGTGCATTGGACCTTTGACAACTACGCGCTGGCCAACGGCACCGGCCGAGCCATTGTTTCGACCGGCGGCAACACGTGGTTCTTCATCACGGCCGACTATGCTTTTGGCCATGATCTTGAGGCCCAGACTGCGGCAGTCGTAAAGGCTGCAGGAGGGCAGGTTCTCGGCGGCGTGCGTGTTCCACTCAACAACGCCGACTTCTCTTCGTTCCTGCTGCAGGCCCAGACATCCAAGGCCAAGGTCATCGGCCTAGCGAACGCTGGCGGCGATACCATCAACGCCATCAAGCAAGCATCGGAGTTTGGCGTCGTCCAGGGCGGCCAGCGCCTGGCCGGTCTGCTGGTGTTCATCACCGATGTGCACGGCCTGGGTCTGAAGATCGCGCAGGGCCTGCAATATACCGACTCGTTCTACTGGGACATGAACGACGACACACGGGCCTGGACCAAGCGTTTCGTCGAGAAGATGAACGGCAAGCAGTATCCAACCATGAATCACGCCGGTAACTACGGCGGCATGCTGCATTTCCTCAAGGCGATTGAAGCAGCGCAGACGCATGATGGCGCGAAGATCGTGGCGAAGATGAAGGAGCTTCCGACTGACGACGTTACCTTCGGCAAAGGCCGCATTCGCGAAGATGGTCGCCACCTACATGCCATGTATCTGTGGGAGGTGAAGAAGCCCGAAGAGAGCAAGGCGGCCTGGGACTACGCCAAGCTGGTCAAGACGATTCCGGCCGAAGAGGCATGGCGCCCCCTCGATCAGGGCAATTGCCCATTCGTGAAAAAGTAAAGCGGCCAGCGCGTGATGGCGAGTCCGTCGGGATTGAACGCCCAGCTCCCAAGGCTGGGCGTTTTCGCGCATCGCACCGGGCGACTTCTGGATCATCGCTGCCTGTGAAGATGAACGTCTCCTTGTTAAAGTCGTTGCGCAACACAGTGCGAGGCCGATTGCTCATTACATACTCGCGTGAGTTGAGGTTTCATTTGGTCGGCATCGTATTGGGCCGATACAACATGCTGCGAATGCGGAACTCGCATGACTGACGCGATTGCGTCATGTACCGGCACCTAACCTCGCAATAGTCGTGTGACTGACACGATACACGATAGATGCGGCCGAGGGATCTGGCGCTTTCGCCAGCCTGCAGGCGTCGCCGGGCGTCGACCTGCTGCTCTACGGACAGCGTAGGCTTGCGCCCGAAGCGGGCGCGCGCTCGCAGGCGGCCCAGCGGCCAGCGTTCGCCCGCTTGACGATACGCTGTCGCTCGTCTTCTGCCATGGCGCTCAGGAAGGCCAGGAAGCTCTCCCGAGCGGCGTTGTGAGATCCAGGTGCGGCTTGTCCAGCACCTTGGCCCGGGCGCCACTGGCGTTGATGCGCTCGATGATCGCGACGCCGTCAATCATGCTGCGGGTACAACGATCCCATTCCGCGAGCACCAACACGTCACCCGTACCAAGAGCGTTGATAGCTTTCTCAAGCTCGGGCCGGTTCTTGACGCTCTTGCCGGAGGCCTTCTCTTGGAAGAGCCGGTCGCACCCCTCGGCCACCAATGCGCCCAGCTGGCGATCCAGGTTTTGACCAGTTGAAGAAACTGGCGCGTAGCCAACTTTTCGCATGGAAAACCCCCGTCTATTTCGCACCGAATTGTTGTCACCGGAAATCCAGCATTGATGCGGGTTCGCGGAGGTCGTCGACAATTGAAAAATTGTTGGCCAATCGTACACTAGGTTGCAGCGCGCTTTCCCTCGTGGCAATTCGACTCTCTCTCTTCTCGCGTGGCCAATAACGCGAAGAGAGTTTGGCGGATAATGGACCAACTGATCGACATGAAATCGGTGTCCGGCGCCAACTATAGGCTCGTCGTCAAGCCATCACCGATTCACGGTGATGGCATATTCGCGGCCGAGGACATCCCGTGGGGTCGCAAGATCCTCGAGTATCGTGGTGTCATCATCGACGACGCAGAAGCCGCCAGGCGCATTCGCGCAGGCGCCAACGCCATCATGGAGTTGGGCGGCGGCAGGAACATTGACGGCTTCGATGCCGGCAATGGCGCCGCTCTGATCAACCATAGCCGTACCCGAGCCAGCTGTTTCCTACTGCGCGAGGAGGACAAGGTGTGGCTGGTAGCTGGCGTGGAAGGCATAAAGGCTGGAGAAGAGCTGACCTACGACTACGGTTCAGACTACTACCCACGCAAAAACAAGCGGGCTGAATAGACAACTCTTAGTGCTTAGCAGAGCCGTGACTTCGATAGGTCGGGTCGGATTGGAACAGGGTCATGTCCGCCTCGTTCAGCACGTGGATGAGGAGCAACATGGCCGTCACGACTTCCCATCCGCCGGTCCACAATCGCGTAAATCTCACGATTGTTCCGGCACTCCCTTGCGGCTCCCCGGCGCACAGGCTCAGATCCGACGACGTTTTGCACTCATCCCTGTCGCAATTCGATCAACTTCGGCCATTGCGGCCTACGATCCTTGTCAGTTCGCGTTCCCACTTCTCCAAAGCATCGCGCTTTTCTTGATCGTGCTCGCCCGTATCGTAGTTCCAGCTCGTGACCTTCGCTTTGGCTCCGCTGATGTGATTGAAAACGTGACCTCGGTCTTCAGTTGAGATGCCCAGCTTGCGCATCGAGGTGCCAATCGTCCGCCGAATATCATGCGGCCCAAGCCCCTCGATCTTCGGGATCAAGCGCCGACAGATGCGCTGCAATGCCTTAGTCACAGCATCGCCGCGCAGCGGTCCCTTGGTGCGGTCAGATGGGAATACGTAACTGCTCGCTCCGGATGTCGCAATCGCTTGGCGGATCACGCTCACTGACATCGGCGTAAGGGGCACGCGATGGGGGAGGCCATTTTTGGTGCGCTCCTCTCGGATGGTCCATACGGGTTCCGAACCGTCTAGTTCCAACTCTCGCTTCTCCATTTGGACGACTTCGCTGCGGCGCTGTCCAGTAAGGCACAAGAGCTTTAGTGCTCGTCGGATGGCGATAGTTGCGGGTAGATCGAATGTCGTCTGCCCACCGGCCAAACGGTCGATGACGATCTCGCGATTAAGTTCGTCCCAAAGGCGTACGAGCTCATCCGGTGACAACAGACGTTCACGTCTGCGCTCCTCACCGAGCTTGCGGAGCCGAGCGGCAGGATTGAATTTGACGTGTCCTTCCTCGACTGACCAATTGGCCACTCTATTAAAGAGTGCAACGACTCGATTGCTCTGTATCGGCCCAGCTTTGTCCAACACTTCATCACGGACGGCACCCACATCCCTTCGCTCGATCTCAGCAAAGATGCGCGGTCCGAGTGCCAGTTCTTTCTTGATGCGATAAGGCACTGCGTCGTCGGGCAGCGTACTATCTGTGGACGATCCGCTGAAATACATCTCGTACCGGCGCTTCTCATCCTTCCAAGTGTCGAGTTTCCTTTTCGCGTGTTGCTCCAGCCAAGCGCTGAACAACGCGTCAAACGTCGTTAGTTCGCGTTTGCTCGGATCTTCCCCGTCAGCGACGCGGGCCATAACGTGCTTTGCTTCTGCGCACGCCTTTGCAAGCGATCTAGACTCGCAGAGATTCCCAATCTCATGCCAACGCTGCTGTCGTGTCCTGCCGCGGCCAACCTGATAGCGCACGAACCATACCTTGCGGCCGCTCGGATGCACGACGAGCACTAGTCCACGCTCGCCCTTGATCCGATAATTGACTTGGCGAGAACCAGGCCTGACAGCTTCGATCGACCTGACGTTCTTTGGCAGGAGGCGAGCTTGCCTAGTCGAGAAGGTCATCATGCCGCTCCTAGCGAGTGTCATATCACTCGCCTATCACAGAAATGCGTGCTCCTAGTCGCTTTTCCTCGCACGCCTTCGGACAAAAGCGAGACACAAGATGCTGATACTACGAGATATTATGACGCTTTGTCGAATTAAATCAACTTGCGCTGGACGACAGAGGCTGTCAATGGCATTCACGAGGTCAGCGGTTCGATCCCGCTCGGCTCCACCACCTGAGAACCCAGGAATACCAAGGGATTGAAGACGAAAGAGGCACCTCAAAGGGCGCCTTTGTTGTTTCTGCTGTGTCCCGAGAAGGCGGAAAACTACCCGTCTCCTAGGGCACCGACAGGATTCTCTTTCCTAGGAGAGAGCCAGGGCTGGGAGCACGGGGGCGCTGCGCGCCTAAGTCGCTAGCCATACCCGGGCAGCCAGGGTTCGGCTTGAATCGCTGCGATCTCACCTCGCGCAAGCTTCAGCCACAAACGAAGTATTGCTTCGCGCGGTACGCATTTCATATGCATTGCATTGTCGTCCTCGGCCTCGACGTTCTCCCAAACGAGCAGCCCAGAGGGAAATGCGCTAAGACACCACTCTGTCTCGTACTTGAGCGCCACGTCAGGATGCTCCTTGTTCTCGATGT
>Ga0209813_10000238_pt1 | contig 16433 bp, 16 predicted proteins | sample EndMethybrTD3033_FD_187596 | JGI IMG/M metagenome (GOLD analysis project Ga0209813, IMG submission 187596) | Populus endosphere microbial communities from Tennessee, USA - Endosphere MetaG P. TD hybrid TD303-3 (SPAdes) (version 2) | ecosystem: Host-associated > Plants > Roots > Endosphere... | reverse complement strand
TAGGTTCGCCAAAAGCAACAAGGACGCCTACCTACTCATCGGGGCAGGCAAGCATCCTAAGCTTCACGACGATCCTACGTACCTGAAAGAGTACGCGCGCCTGCAGGCGAAAGCAGCGGCTCTCATTCCTGACGGACACTACGACTGGCATGGGTTCATCGACGAAAAAGAGATCACGGCCTACTATAGCGCCAGCGACGTTTCGTTGTATCCGTACACCACCGCCATGTCGAGTTCCGGCCCGATGTCGTTTGCTATTGGGTACGAAAAGCCGTTCCTCGTCAGCTCGGCGTTCGATGTCATCTTCAAAAAATACCCCCTCTTGCTTTTTGATCGTACGTCCGAAAGTCTTGAGACTAAGCTTGATTACTTTTTTGCCCACCGGGAATCGTATGACGATATTTCACGGACACTCAAGAAAGAACGCGCGTGGAACCGGGTAGCAAGCCAGACGCTACAAACCTACCAAAGCATAACAACGGAAGGAGCCTATGAAGGCACGGAAGATACTGCTACTCGGTAGTTACGGACAAAGCAACCTCGGTGACGACCTGCTGATGTGGAATTACCTCAAATTGCTGGAGTCTAAGGGTGCGAGGGAGGTGTACGTCAACGCCAACACGACCAAGTTCATCCCGGACGTCATTAAAAAAGCGTTCCCAAACCTGCATATCGTGCTTACCTACGAAACGTCGTTTACGCAGTACGTTCGTCTCATCAGGTCGGTGGATTGTATTGTTTACGGAGGAGGAACGCTCTACAAAGAACTCTATTCTTCCACTGGGCGCTCGCCATATGGCGTCATCATCCGCCTGATGGGATTCAACCTTCTTGCGGCGCTGCTTGGCACGAAAGTGTACCACCTTAACATTGGTATCGGATCGCTCAAGACCAAGATTGGCCGGTTCATTACCAAACGAGCACTCAGCGCAGCCACCAAGACGATCTTCCGCGACAAAGAATCGTACGTGCTAGCACGAGACACGTTAAAGGTCGCACCGCAAAGAATCCAGCAGTCGGTCGACGGGCTGTTCATCGATCCAGTCTGGCGCTCTATATGGCACACGAAAAACCTGAAGATCGACCGCAAAAAATACAAGCATGTCGTTGGCGTGAACGTCCTATCGGATATCCCTGATTGGATCGACCGCGACGCCTACGTCCAAACCATGCGGCGCTTCGTAACGACAATCCTGGAAAGAGGTGACTACATCCTGTTCATTCCGTTCCAGACCGATTTTAATCCTCGTAACGATTTGAAGTTCATGCGGGAAATTTTTGGCGATATGCTAAAAGGACGCTCTGGATTCACCATGCTCGACAAAGTTCCTATTGACCTCATCCATTCCTATATGGCCCAGTGCGACCTGCTCGTTGGCATGCGGTTCCACTCGCTGCTCCTTGCGAGCACCTGCGAACTTCCTTTCGTGGCCATCGCGTACGACACCAAATGCTGGCGATTCATAGAGGAAATCGACTATCCCTACGCTGTCAAGTTAGAAAATTTACAGTACGACCCGCTCATGACCCTCTACGATAGGGCGATGAGTAGCCGCGACGCGACCCGACAACAGCTACGCGCGGCAACCGAAAAAATGTATAACCAAGCGGAGGATGACTTACGGACACTCAATTTATAAACCGGCGCGCGTCTCATCAACCTCCGTCGCTGCCACCAAAACCATCATCCGTTTCTCCTCCGAAAAAAGAACCCGAGGAAGGACCGCCTCGCATCGAAAAAGCCGCGGCTCGGCCACGCCGGAGGTTTACTTGGCTGCGTCGCCACCCACGACGCTTCTACCTTATTATTTTCGCCGGTCTTTTGCTGTTTCACATATTCGTTTTTCGCGATGTCATCGCCGCCATTCCCAGCGTGCTGCGCGGTGACGCGTCGATCGTACGCGAGGAGCTCGTGCCGTTCTTCGACTTCAAGACGCAGTTTTGGGGCGAGGGCACTTCGGCGCTGACATCATCGGAGGAAGTGCGGGTAAACTACTCGTTCTGGACAGCCTGGGTACGCTACGACAAGGTGCTGCCATTCGCGCTCGTGCTTCTTAATACGCTTTCGGCCTGCATTCTTTTTTATGCGTTCCACCGGCTTGGAAGGTACGTGTACAAAGATTCGCTTTTTGGCGCTATCGCCGCACTTCTTGCGACGCTCCTTATTCACACCATCTTGCTTTACAGCAAGATCGCCCACTTTTACGTGCTCATCATTGGTTTTAGTATGTTCGCCCTGTCGCTGTCGCTACTTTTCGAGCAAGTCTTTTTCAAGCTGAAGCTTAGTATCAAGAACGTCGTTGGCGTCTCGGCCCTCACGCTATTCAACCCGGCCATTCACTACCATGTGATTTTTTATGTCGTCGCCGTCCTGATCATCGTCATCCACGAATTATTCACGCTCATCATGAACCGCAAGTATTTTTGGAAATATTTTTGGCGGGGACTACGCTATTTCGGCTTGCTCGTGCTTCTTAGCTTGGTTCCGTACGTCTTGTTCATACTTATGACGAGCGGGTCAAGTATTTCTGGGGTCTCTACGCAAATCCCGGTGAATTATTGGATGATTTACTATGCTTCGCTGGCATTGCCGTACATTTTTTCGCTCGACACGGCCGGGCATATCGACCTCATTCGATATGGCAACTACCTGGCACCGATCCCACGCTTTGGCAGTATGATCGTCATGTTTTTGATTGGCGGTATTTTCATGTTCAAGCGCTGGCGTAGCACGCACATCGTCATCAAAGTGTTCATCATCACGCTGTTCGTCATCATGCTGTTTGCCATGTGGATGACAATAGGGTACAGCGAGAACAGCCCTTATTCGTTCCACGACGTGCTCGGAAACATCGCCATATTCTTTGCTGGGCTGGGCGGTTTTGGCCAAACCATCGCCAGCCTTATTGGCACGTTCATCAATATCCTAAGGTTCCCGCACCGGTTTCAGTTCATTTACTTTTATGTTGCCGGGCTGCTGTTCATGATCGTTCTGGTATGGCTTCGCGAGGTATTCATGCGCAAGCGGCGAATGGTAACGGCCTCCGTACTTGTCGTGCTCATCGCGCTTTTCCCGCTATACGCCAACAATGATTACCGTACGGCCCTAGCATCAGGCGACCTGGCGACGTTTGCTGCGCCGTACCATATCCCGCAAGACCTAAAGAACATCAAGGCTCGGCTCGCAGGGCAGGCAGCCACGAAGCTGTTTATCCTCCCCACATTAGAAAGCGGCCGCGAGCTGCTACAGGACGGCAAGAGCTACAGCTTCCTCGACAAGTACCTCATTTATTACGTCGGCAAGCCCACCTATTACTACGGTGCTGGCGCCAACACCGAGAATAAACTTATCTCGTACCTCGTTTACCGCTCCATCGCCTACGGGGAACCATGGTGGGAAGACGTGCTCGCCGACAACCTCGGCATCACCAACTTGCTAGTCCCCGTCAATTCGAAACAACGCGACCAAGGCATGGCATACCTGCCAGGAATCGAAGGTAAGATACGAAAAAGCCTCGCGCATTCGACTCGCTACGCAAAAACGGTGAGCGGGAAGGACTACGAGCTATACAGCCTTAAGAAACCCGCCGACAGCTCGCTGTCACTGCTAGTTGATACGCAGTGGCAAACCACGCTCGACCATTTGAACAAGCGCGACGTCATTGGATACGCCAGTTACTTTCCACTGCAACTGCGCTCGTATCTTCTGTCAAAAGGCAACAAGAAAATCATGACGGATAGCGTCGAGCGAACGTACTACGACATATACTGCTTTATGCACGGCAAGCAGACTTCGGTGCCAAACCCGGTATCGTTGCCGTTTAATTCCGAGTACGTCGCCAGTTCGAACTTTACCAACAATACGCTGTCGCTAAGCACGCTGTATGCCAAGGACGACGAGTACAATTACCTGCACGAAAACGTGCCGAGCCTCGTGAACTTGCAGCGTCCAGCATTCGTTGGGCTTACCAAAGGTACGAGCAGCCTACCAATCAAGGTCAGTACGACGTCTAGCGGTATGTACCGGGTCTTGTTGCATGGAGCTTCAAAAAAAGATACGGTCCATGCCTCTATTGACGGCAAGGACATACAGTTGCAAAAAGTGAAGCAGGATCGCGGATCGAAAGGCGACTACGTCGATTTTACGTACTTTTACACCGACATGACACTCAGTAAAGGTATGCATACGCTAGCGCTCAAGAACACCGACACCAATTCCGTCCTCGTCGATTCCGTCACGATGATGCCACATACCGACCTGCCAGCAAGCACTGCAGCCGGAAAAATAGCAATCACGCCAACAGTACAACCATTAATATACGATTTACGGATGGAGTAGCATCATGAACGAAAAACTTACAGCAACCTGGCAATGGCTAAAAAACGAAAAACGAACGATATGGCTGGAGTATAGCGCGCTGGCGCTTGCCGTCCTGCTGCCGCTGCTGCTGCCTGGTTTCATACTTACGCTCGACATGGTATTCACGCCCACCACTACGTTCCCTCAGGACATTACCAACACGTACCCGCTACAACTACTGCTATGGTCGTTACACTTCGTGCTTCCTGCCGATATCATCCAGAAGATAATCCTGTTCGTTATCCTGCTTTTCTCTGGTGTCTCCATGCATAGTTTGCTGCAGTCACTAAACATGAAAGAACGGATCGGGGCTGATATATGGCGGCTGGCGCTTTACTTCGGCGGTATCTTTTACATGATCAACCCGTTCACATACTCGCGTTTCATGGCGGGACAGTGGCTGTTTCTGCTTGGTTACGCGATGCTGCCGTTCTTCGTAAAGTCGCTCCTCAAATTCTTCGCTGCGCCATCACGTAAGACCATGACGTCGCTCGCCCTATGGTCGTTTGCTATTATTACTGCCTCTGTCCACCACATTGCATTATTGCTGCTGTTAGCGCTTCTCGTGCCGCTATTTGCCACCGTCTTTCACTACTGGCGCAAAGGCCAGGCCAAACGCTACTTCGCTTGGTCAGGGGCGGTCATTGGCATCAACCTCGTTTTGTGCAGCTACTGGCTGCTTCCGGCGTTATTCGGCGGCGGCACCATCGGGTCGGTCGTCACCAGCAGGAGTTCTGCCGACTTTTCAGCCTTCGCTACGGGTGGTGGTGGCGCGTTAGGAGCTATCGGCGAGGTAGTCCGACTCCAGGGGTTCTGGGCCGAGGCACGGCAATTGTACACGCTGCCACAAGACATGATTCCGGCCTGGGGAGTGTTTTTCCTGATCGTCTGGATTGTCATGGCCGTAGGAGCAAGCAAGGCGTGGAAAGCCTCGCGCATGCTGGTTGCACTCGCGATTACTAGCATCGCGCTTGGCATCATACTTGCCGCCACGCCTCTTATAGCATGGCTGAGCCAGTACGTCCCGCTTGTTTCGGGCTACCGCGAACCGGACAAGTTCGCCAATCTCATCGCGCTTGGCTACGCGATGCTTGGAACGCTTGGCGTGGCATTCACGGCCAAGTGGGCCACGGATCGATTCCGCGAGATAGGCGGGCAAGCGGTTATTATCGTATGTCTCCTGTTGCCGCTAGCTATTACGCCAGCCATGCTTTGGGGCTTTGGCGGCCAGCTGTCGCCAAAACAATACCCAGCCGGCTGGTACGCCATGAACGAAAAGCTGCGTAAGCTGCCAGGGACAAAACGGGTCTTGTTCTTGCCGTGGCACCAGTACATGGCTTTTGAGTTCAGCGGCCGCATAATCGCCACGCCAGCCGAAAAGTTCTTTGCCGTCCCAGTGATCGCCAGTGACGACCCGGAGTTTGGTGGCGTGACGCCAACCATACCAGATAGCGAAAAAAGCGCCATCACGACTGCCCTTAAGCACCCCGAAACCCTTGTAAGCACCTTAACGAAGCATAACGTCAATTACATACTGCTTGCGGACGATGACGACTCGGACAGCTACGCGTACCTCGACAAGCAGGCGGGCGTAAAACGAATTGCCAAAAATGACAGCTTGGCTCTTTACGAGGTAGCGCCGTAATGCTGGAACTAAAACGTCGACGCCGTAGGCCACGCCTGCCGGGCGTATTGCAGCGACATGGCTCGTTCATACTATTCCTGCTCGTCATGGCGTTCTTCGGCTTCCTGGCGCAGATACAGTGGATAGGTTACACCGTTATCGTTCTGTACGCTATCTTTGCCTTCAAGCGCGACATGCCGGCTCAGACCACCTTCATACTCGCGCTCTCATCGCTTGGAGTCGTACCGGTAGCCATAGTGATGGGCAACTGGCTCATAGCGCAAAACTTCGCTGCGTACAGCTTCGTACTCTTTGTACTGGCTGTCATTGAGCTTGTTTTTGACTTACAGAGAGCGCCACGAACCAAATAGTATTATAAACAACGCTACTACTGGCGGCGTTTTGACCATAAGCATTTTGATTGTTAGCATAAGTAACTGTGAATACTAACGTAAGGGAGAAGAAAGAAATGAGCAAAACACTTACCCGGTCGGTATCACAGAACAAAATGATGTCGACCAAACTGGTCATGGGCTTGATGGTTGCCGCCGTCAGCGTCCTGGTTGGTACGTCGAACATCGCAAGCGCTATGCCAGGAGGAGGCCACGGACACGGCAATGCCGGTGGTAACCATCATGGTAATAGCGGCGCACACGGACACGGTGCCGTAGGCCTAGGACATGGCTACGGTGGCGGTAACGTCGGTGGTAATGTAAGCGTCAACGTTGGCAACATCGTAGGCAATAACAACGTTATCGTTGTTATTATCAACTACTTCGTTGGTCATTAGCGTACGCTCTAAAATTTGCGTTCCCGAAGAAGCCCTCATACCGAGGGCTTCTTTTTACTAAGCATCGAATCAAAAATTAAAGGTAATACGAGTAAACGTATTCTTTTTGACCGTTACTTGCTGCGAAGGAGCAGCCAGCTTCTTGTTCCTGGCGTCATTCGCGCCTGCCGTATACGTACCAGGCACCAGCTTCACGGTAAACTGACCTTCTGCGTTCGTTTTAAGCTGGGTACTCTTGCCTTTAGCATCGGTAACCGTCACCTCGGCCTGAACATAGGTAGACGTGCAAGGCTTGCCATGCGCACACCGTACCATGATGGCCGAACCATTGATGCCAGATTTTAGCGTGTCATCCAACTGAATAGTCTTACTCGACGTCACTGCGATCAGCACCCATAGGATAGCCACTGAAACGACCACCAAAGTAGTGCCGAGGTACGCCCGCTTATGCTTACGTAAATTCATTAGTATTAGCTTCGCACACGCACGCGACACTGTAAATAGTTATTTGATCATCAGGCCGACAAGCGCCACGAACGCCACCGCGGCCCACACGATATTCAGCACGGCAGGTTGCGTCGCACGCCGGGCAAGGGAAATCGCTAAGATGCCCAGCGACCCCGTAAGGTTGAGGAGCTGGTACTGCCAACTGTTCGGCAACAAAACGCCCGTGCTTACCAGCGCATACGCCGCCAGGATAGCACCTGCACCATACCAACCGGCAAGTTCGGAGGCTTTGGACCTAAGGGAAGCTTTTTTTGCCTTCATTACTAGTGATTCTCAAAATACTGTTGCAGTTTTTTGGCATACGGCGCCCGGGCTGCGGCATCTACGAAACGCTTGTTGTCATGGTTTTGGTATAGTTGGTCGTCTTTGTACCGGGGAAATACATGAACATGCAAGTGCCACACGTCTTGGTTGCCGGCAGGCTCGTTGTGCTGACGCGTCGAAGTCCCATCGCAGCCGTAAGTGGCACGAATCGCGACAGCCACCTTTTGGACGGCTTTGTATACTTCGGCAAGCAGCCCTTCGGGGATATCGTAAATATTCTCGTAGTGCTCGTTTGGCACCACCAGTACATGGCCAGGGTTGTTGACCCACCATTTAGGAGCGATCTTGGCCGTCACGAATTCATTTTGGTACACGATGTCATCTTTGGTCGCAAACTCATCCTCATGGCCACTCATAAGAGCACAGAAAGGGCAGGAGTAATCGTTCGGTTCGTGATTGAATTCGTTCGTCATACTAGCCGATTGTATCACTTTAAAAGCGCTACGATAGTAAAAACCATGCCCAAAAGTCCGCTCCACGCCATAGCAGCAAACGAATTGACAAGTATAGCCAGGTCGTACCCGTAAATGCCCGGAGCGACAAATAGAAGTACTATCGAAACGATAAGCGCCAGCCAGCATAAGCCCGCCATGACAGCCAATAGGCCAGGCTTGCCCTGCTTTGCTATGTCACGCCTAACGATGACGGCCATGCCAGAAAGCGCGCCCGCGATAATCAGCGCCAAACCTCCAACAGGGTAGATAAAACCGAACGATCCATACCCAGTTACCGTCAGCCCGATGCCAAAAAGCATCAGTAAGATTGGTAGTAAATCTTGTGCCATTCTTTTTCGGCTGTTGGCCTTCTTTTCTTGGTCTGTTTGCATTACCTATCGCTCCAACTACTTTTATATTTTTCGCTTTGCAAAAGCACTTCGATATCCGCCCTGATTTCTTTGACATCATCTTCGCTAAGCGGCATGAACGTATCGTAAAAGCCCGTCTCGCGGTGAGGCAGCTGCACGGCGTCGCCATATTTTTGAATCGTAGCCGTCGTTGCTCGGCCATAAATTTGCGTATGAAGCGAAGGGCCCTCTGGTTTAAACACGCCCCAATTGCCCATGTCCTGGTAGTTCACGATACCGATAGGCACGCCACGCCGCGTCATGGCAGATTTCAGCGCTTCGCCCGCTACCATAGTGAGTTTCATGTACTCGACGGCGAGGCGAGGAGGCAACTGCGTGCGATCCCGAAAATGCTCTTTTGGAAAAACATACAAATGGCCACCCTCGGCCCGATCGACAAACGGCCGCGACGCCGCCTGGATATAAAAATCATCGGTTTCGTAGATAGGAATCTGTTGTTTCATGGTAGTTACCGCAATTATAGCAAACAAAAAAGACTTCTGGAGAAGTCTTCGTTTACGCACTTGGCTGAAGATTGAGTTCGTTAATCGAACTTTTCTCAATGACTATGCTGAAATCAATATTGACGAAATCCGAGCTCTAATGGAGCGTAGTACTATGAACATGCGGCGTCTATTGCTTTAAGTAGGTTAGCCATTTCGGTGGGAATTTCATCTACACCGTGAGATGAGACAAGTTTTGTATCGCTAATATTCACCAGGCCCTGTTGAGATAGATGTTGGTTAATTTTTGATATCATTTCTTTGGCCGCAATTAACTTAATCCGGCCATCAATATCAGTCCATTGGTCATTCAGTTCCTTCTGAGCCTCTCTTGTAATCGTTGTCGTGTCTTTACTCGAGCGATTTCTCCTATTCTCATCTAGGCGCTGCCCGATGATTCGCGCCAGGGTGTCTTCTTTCAATTCCTCTGAAGCTTTCAGTAGAATATCGTCAATCTCGTCGACAGAGGAGCCTGTTATTCGTGAAATAACCTGGGTGTTTATAAAATAACTTTCAAGTTCCTTGCGACGCCACACGTGAGCTTGGATATTTGCGTCAGAAAATTTCTTCTCCAAATCAACACATTGTTCTTCCGTTTGGTAATCTCTGTCAAGGATGACATACATGCTCTTCGTATTCGATAACATCTTCTCATTAAGTAGCTGAAAAGGTATGACATTTTTATTCTCAGATTTCCCATCAAGCGGTATAACAGTGATGTTCAGCTCTTTTTCAAGATGACTCAGATTGAGAATCGCACATGCTTTGCGTAATAATTTCATGTCTTTGCCCTCAACGAAGAGAACGACCTTGGATTTCAGCGCGCGAACTAGCCGAAGATTGAACGACGTGCCCACAGACCGTGTCAATCCATCTAGCATAAATTCATCTTTCATTCTTAGGCCACGTTTTCGTGTCTTATCGACCATTACAATGTTCCCAGGAGACGTCTCGGCAATAATTTCCGGAGAATGGGTTGCCATAATAACCTGCTTGCCGGAACCCTCAAGCAATCTCACTAATCTGCGCTGGAGATCAGAGTGAAGATAGACCTCTGGTTCGTCGAGTATTATAACGCTCGAATTCCTTGATCTATACATATGAAGTAGGATCTGTAGCCATATCTGGATGCCATCCCCCGACCAGACAAGCTCTTTCTCGCCACTACTATCAACTTCGCGGTAATACACGTCTAACAGCTGCGCCTTCTCTCCGAGTCTGACTGTAGGCTCTGATATTTCAATTTCGTTCATCCAGTCAGCAGCATAGTCACTAAAATCTGTGAATTCACCGTTATCTTTCAAGATTTTGAGCTGATTTCTAAGGTGTCTACTACTGAGCCTAGACGATACATTCAACCTGACGTACTTCTCTCCCAAGAGCTGCTCGGTGTGCTCGATCGGGCTCAAGACTGGTATGACACCAAGTTGCTCGAATTCTTGACAAACTTTATTGATGTTTGGCAGCTGGACGTAGTTACTATCCTTAATAGTCATAAGATAGAAGAAAGGATCTTCTTCCGATTCATTTGGCGGCCATACAGCAACAAGGCGGGCTTTGTCATCCCAATCCAGAACCATTCTAGTCGTATCATCAGAGAAATTATGATGGATGCTTTCTTGCAGAGCAGGATACTCATCCAGGCTAAATTCATAGGCGCTAACGCCCATATTCTGATCCATTCTCTTGACTGTAGGTTTTCGTTTTCTTGCTTGTCGAATAAAAATATCCGCTATTCTTAGAGCCGTCAAGACAGTACTTTTTCCTGCGTTATTGGGACCGACCAGAAAGGTAGCGTCCTCAAAAAATACCCTAAAATCCTTGAATGTTCTGAAGTTTGTCAGATGCAAACTGCTAAGTTTCTTTGCCATTTCTTATCTTATGTTAACATATGGTTAAATTTTTGAGCTTACGTGTCAAATAGGAGTAATGAATCAAATGCAGCCAGTCCCCGTTCTCCAAGAAAAATAACACATCATTGATGATGTGTTATTTTTCTTGGCAGGGGCATGAGGAATCGAACCTCAATCTACGGTTTTGGAGACCGCTATACTAACCGTTGTACTATGCCCCTTCACGGTTCGTAGCCAATTATACCATGTCTACCTCTGAATGCGAACACAGAAAATACAACGCGAAAAGTCACCGTAACCATGTATGCTAGAAGTATGGATAGGGAAGACTTACTTGAATTGGTGCGAAAGCTCCCGCCGCTCGACGAGCGTGAAACAGTAGATATACAAGACGCGTTAGCGTGGATTGCTAGCGGCAAGCCGTTATACCGGATACAAAAACCCGATGTGCCGCCAAAGCATTTGGTGAGCTACTTTGCCGTTGTCGACCCCATAAGCAAAAAGATGCTTTTGCAAGACCATCTTTTAGCCAAGCTTTGGCTGCCACCAGGTGGGCATGTCGACCCAGATGAAGACCCGGCCGACGCCGTTCGTAGGGAGTGTGAGGAAGAACTAGGCATTACCGCCGAGTTCCTAGGCAAACCAAACCCGCACTTCATTACCGTCACCACGACCAACGGCCAAGGCGAGCATACCGACGTGTCGCTCTGGTACGTACTGACGGCAAGCGAGTCGACCCAACTGACGATCGAGGACGATAAGTTCGCCGATGTCCGTTGGTGGGGAATCGACGACATTTTACATGCGCCACTCGCACGGTTCGACCCAGAGCTGCATCGGTTTATTACGAAAATTCAACCCCTGGTCGAAGGCTAGCATGGCGCCCGAAGACATTGCTCGCTTGCGCCTGTCCGCCCAGCATATTAGCCAGGCCGATTTTACCAATGCTCATGACGTCGTCGCCTGGATGGGTGCCATGCAAGCCCAAGATTACGGCGGCGCTTTGTGGTCGGTAGCCCTTCGTACGCCTACCCTTACTCGCAGCGACGTAGAAAAAGCCATTACCAACCAGCAAATCGTCCGCACATGGCCTATGCGCGGCACGCTGCATTTCGTTGCCGCCGAAGACGTACGCTGGATGGTAGGGCTCCTCGCGCCGCGAAGTATCGCGGCATCAGCGTCGCGCATGCGCGGGCTTGGCCTTGACGATGCCGTCATAAGCAAAAGCCGTGAAATTATTACTTCGGCACTTTCTGGCGGCAAATGCCTGACCCGCAGCGCGCTTTGTGCCGAACTCGACCAGCGCGGCATCGTCACGACCGGGCAACGCGGCCTTCATTTGCTGCATTATTTTGCCGAGCTGGGCCTTATTTGTTTTGGGCCGCACGAGGGCAAGCAACCGACCCACGTGCTGCTGGATGAATGGCTGCCACCTACGCCGGATAAGCCGCGAGAAGAAGCCCTAGGCGAGCTAGCCAAACGGTTCTTTACCAGTCACGGCCCTGCATCCCTTAAAGATTTCGCCGGTTGGGGTTCGATGAAGATAAGTGATGCCAAACTTGGCCTGGAGCTTGCAAAAGAAAACCTAGAAAGCGTCGAGTCGGGTGACACCACTTACTGGATGGGCCGTGATATCAAGCTGGCACCTAATGCTACCTTTTTGTTGCCAGGTTTTGACGAATACATGCTTGGCTATAAAAATCGCTCCGCGGCACTACATGAGCTGCACGCGAACAAGATCGTACCTGGTAACAACGGCATGTTCCTACCAACCCTCGTCATTGACGGGCAAGTAGTAGGCACCTGGAAGCGTACGGTCCGCACGGCTAAGCAGCAGCTTTCTATTCAGCCGTTCGAGTCGCTGACGCAAAAAGAGATAGGCAGTATTGGCGCCGCGGCCAAACGCTACGAGCAGTACTGTGACCTGCCCACGAGCTGGGATACTACAGCTTGACGATATCGTCTTTTTTGTTGTCTTTTATCGAGCTGGCTATAGCAGCGGCAATGACGAGCAGGCCGATCAGCCCGACGTACATTTCCGGGATTTCGTAAAACAGGCCGATCAGGAGCGTGATTGCTAGCGCGGCAATGACATAGTGCGCCGCATGTTCAAGATACTTGTACGTGTGCAGCACTTTGCGATGCACGATATAAAGAGTAAGCGAGCGCACCCACAGCGCGCCGATACCCAGGCCGACAGCAATCAGTACGACGTCTTTCGTGACGGCAAAAGCACCGATAACGCCGTCAAAGCTAAAGCTCGCGTCCAGAACTTCTAGGTAGAGGAATGACGCAAAGCCCGCCGCCGCCCCAGCTTGCAGCATCTTGCCAGCCTTCTTTTCGGCCTTTTCGTGCTGGCGCGTAAACAGTTCGGACAAGCCGTGAATAACCACGTAGACAAAAATCCCCATAAGACCGGCGCTCAGCGTTTCGCGCGGGTGGTGATTGGCCGGGAAAAAGGTGATGAAGGCGAGCAAAAGCGCGCTCACGAACACATACAAGCCTCGGCGATTAATCGCCTGCATGGGGCGTTCGATAGATTGCAGCCATCGTATCTCGCGCGAGCTGTCAAAGAAGAAGTGAAGCGCCAGCGTGAACAAGAACATGCCACCGAATGCCGCGATGCTTGGGTGCGCATGATGAAGTGCCTCGGCATATTTATCTGGCTCCTGAAGGGCTAAATGGATTACCTCACCCCAACCAAGGCCTGCCGTAAACATGACGATAAGGATAGGGAACACGATACGCATGCCAAAGACAGCCACCAAGATACCTACCGTCATGAACATACGCTGCCAAAACGGGCTCATTTTGGATAGGGTACGAGCATTGATGATAGCGTTGTCAAAGCTGAATGTCAGCTCGATGATCATAAGCGTCGCGGCAATCAGCATCGCCTCGGGGCCCATGAAATACAGCACGAGGGCGAGGCTAAGAACAGTAATGACTCCAGAGGTAATAAAAACGCGAGGTGACGCGTGACGATGTAGTTTTTCAGGCATAAACCTAGTATATAGCAAAAGATCCCCGGGTGGGGATCTTTTAGTGGGAGTCGGTTAAAATTAGCGACCTAGGAGTTCCGAGAGGAGTCCACGGCGGCTAGCAACGTAGTAACCGATCGAGGCGATCAGCGAACCGATGCCTAGCGTGCTGCCAATAATTTCGGCAGGGCCGGTGTGCGGCAATTCGGCAGGCGGCTGACAAGCAACGTCACCGACTGGCTTGTACTTGTCTTTGTCCTTTTCTTCGACGGTAATGGTCTTACCGGTGTTTTGGTCACAAACCTGCACCTTGTTCGGTGGGGTAACGGTGAACGGCTGCTTACAGCTGTCGGCCGTAACGGTCTTTTCTTCGCCCTTTACGTCAACGGTTACGTAGGCTTGTACGCTGTACGCCGCAGGCTTGTCTTGGGCATAGGTGTCGCCGTCGAGGTTGGCAACTTCGCTGCCGCTCGCGTCGCGGATGACATAGCTAACCTTTTTGAACGTTGCGTTCGTAACGGTGTAGCTAGTAGAAAACTTGAAGTGCGTGCGGTCGATCTTGTCGACGGTCAGCGCGTTACATATATATTCAGGCGTTGGCGGTGGAGTCTCGATAGTAACGTTTGCCTGGCACTTCGGACCGCTGACGGTCTTGGTTTGGCCGTTTACCTTTACGGTAACGGTCAGTTTAGCTACGTACGTACCTGGCTTGGTGTAAGTATGATTCTGTGTAGCTGCAGTAGTCGTCTTAGTGCTGCCGTCGCCAAAGTCGTACGTGTAACTAACGATACTGGCACCGTTCTTTGCGCTGGCACTTGCCGTAAATTTGCGCTCGGTGCGGCTGATCTTATCAGCCGTCAGTGCGTTACATGTATACACTGGCTTTGGTTTTGGGTGGGCGTGGACAGGGTTGCCGCACGATGTCATGACGGCTGCCTTGAAGTTACCATCCTCGTCAAAGAACACGTAGGCAACGATTGACTCGACACCCTTTGCATAGCTGTACTGAGGCGAACCTTCGTAGTAGTACTTGTTGCCAATCTTGACCTTAGTACGGTTGGCGTACAGTTGTTGGCGACCAATGCTCGTGGCGCCAGTAGCGACAGTCTCGCCATTGACCGTAACACGGCCGTCACGGTGTACTTCGCCCATTTTCGCCGAAGTGCTAGCGTGAGTCATTTCGTAGTCCGAAAGACCGTACGAATGGTAGATCGTCTTTAGGTCACCCGTTTTGTTGGCGTTGTAACGCGAAGCCAGTTCGCTCGACGTAATACCACCACAGTAAATAATAGAGTTGTTGTCACAGTCACGGGGCAGTGCCGCGCTTGAGTCGGCTCCCATGAAATTAAACAGTAACAATCCCGCAACTACCAGCGTTAATGACGCCAGCGACGCATAAAACCTCTTCATGCCTCTTATTTTCCTCCCTTGGTTCTCCACAAACCTTAGTTTTATGCAGTGTATCATAGATTTTGTAAACTGTCAATTTTGTCGCGAGTTCATCAAACGTAAGCGGTATAAAACATATTGCCATGTCACGAACATGCCATTCAGCCATATTTTTGCTATACTGTCATATATGAAATCGTTGAGCCTCGCCAAACCACATCTCCTCGTCATGGTGGGAGTCCCAGGAAGCGGAAAATCTTTTTTTGCCGATAAATTTGCCGATACGTTTCACGCGCCGCTCGTCAGCCGCGAAAAAATCACGCAACACCTAGGAAAAGAGATGAAGGAGGCCGACGACATAGCGTATGACCAACTGCAGGAGCTCCTGAAGACCAAGCAATCCATTGTCGTCGATGGCATCACCGACAGTCGGGCCGCAAGGGCACAAATCGCGCAATCTGCCCGCTCCGCAGGGTACGAAACGCTCGTGGTATGGGTGCAAACCGAGCCCACGACCGCCAAGAACCGATCCGGCCGGCCAAGCGCCGACACCAATAATCGCGTCCTGAAGGGCGAAGCCTACGATAAGGCAGCACAGCTATTCGTTCCACCATCCGCCCCCGAAAAAATCGTCGTCATCAGCGGCAAGCATACCTACGCCACCCAGGCGAAGGTCATCCTCAAGAAATTATCCGAACCACGCGCTACCATATCACTTCACACTACCGCCCCCGTACGGCCCGACCCAACTGGTAGGCGTAACATAACGATTCGATAGGACCACACGTTGCCAAGCGTCATCGACGAAGAATTTGGCCATATCATCCTCCGGCGCAGCGCCAAGGCTTCGCACGTACGCATACGGGTAGCGCCAGATGGACGGTTGCGCGCGTCATTGCCACTGTACGCGCCCACGTTTCTCGTAAAACGTCTTATCAAGACTTCGCGCAGCCAACTGCGCGCGATGCTGGCCGAGCAGTCAAGCGACATCGCCTTCACGCACGGCATGCAGATAGGTAAGAGCCATACGCTCATCATCCGTCAAACCGCCAGCTCGAAGCCAAGCGTTGCCCGTCATGGCCAGCAGATCATTGCCTCTTTGCCCGAAGGCAGCACGACGCGAGACGCCGACGTCGTCCGCAGCATACGCGACGTCGTCATAGAGGCGCTGCGAGTCGAGGCAAAAAGCTACCTCACCAAACGCCTGGCATATCTTGCCCGGCAAGGCGGCTTTCGCTACGACAAAGTCCGCTTTTCG
>Ga0209813_10000237_pt1 | contig 16629 bp, 15 predicted proteins | sample EndMethybrTD3033_FD_187596 | JGI IMG/M metagenome (GOLD analysis project Ga0209813, IMG submission 187596) | Populus endosphere microbial communities from Tennessee, USA - Endosphere MetaG P. TD hybrid TD303-3 (SPAdes) (version 2) | ecosystem: Host-associated > Plants > Roots > Endosphere... | reverse complement strand
GTCATGTCGTCACCGTGACATCAGGGCTCACGTTACCCCGTGCGCGAGCCACGATCCCGGCGACCGTGTTCTTGCTGAGTCCCAGGTCGCGAGCGATCCAGCGATAGCTCCGCCCCTCGGCGATATGCGCCAACACTTTGGGCGCGAGGCGGTCCGACTTGGGTCGCTCCCCCAGTTGCCGGCCGAGTTTGCGGCCACGTGCCCGCGCTGCAGCAAGGCCAGAGCGGACCCGCTCGCTCAGCATGTCGCGCTCAAACTGGGCTATACCTGCGAGCATCGTCGCCATCATCCGCCCATGCGGCGTATCGACCTCGAACGTCATGCCGCTCATCGCGACCACCGACACGCGCCAGCCCGACAGCCGGTTGAGTGTATCGAGCAGGTCCTGGGTCGAACGCCCCCAGCGACTGAGTTCGGTAACGAGGATCGCATCGATATGGCGTGCCTGCGCCAGCTTCATCACCTCAGCCCGCGCCGAACGGTTTGCCTTCATGCCCGACGCGGTTTCGCGGAAGACCTCGACCACTTCATAGCCGCCACGCTCGGCAAAGCCGGCCAGGTCGCGGAGCTGCCGTTCGCACGACTGGTCGGCTGTCGAAACCCTGGCGTAGATGGCGGCGCGCTGTCCCAATTGAACCCTTCTGGAATTAGGCCTCGAAAAGCCTTGATTTGCGTGGGGTCAGTGTTGTCCAAAACAGACTTCTGTTCAATGGGGACAAGCCGTGCATGCCGAGACGCCATATCCTCAGCGCCCGACAGCGTTCGGCCCTACTCGACCTACCGACTGACGAAGCGGCGCTGCTGCGCCATTATCTTCTGGCAGACGATGACCTGATTCATATCGACCGGCGTCGCCGACCGGAGAACCGCATCGGGTTCGCCCTGCAGTTGTGCGCGCTGCGATATCCAGGCCGGACCCTTGCTCCCGGCGAACTGATCCCCCACACTGTATCTGCCTTTCTAGGCGCCCAGCTTGGCATCGCTGGCGAGACGCTCGCGGCCTATGCCGTTCGACGCCAAACCCGCCACCAGCACATGGAGGCGCTGCGCCGTATCTACGGATACAGAATGTTCCCCGGACGGGGACCGTATGCCAGGGCTTTCCGCGATTGGCTTCTCGCCGAAGCCGAGCAGGCACGCTCAAACGACGACCTTGCCCGGCGCTTCATTGCCCGCTGCCGTGAAACCATGACCATCCTGCCGGCGATCACGACAATCGAGCGTTTGTGCGCGGACGCGCTCGTCGCCGCCGAACGTCGGATCGAGAAGCGGATCGCGGCCCGTCTCGATCCCGTCGCCTGTGATGGGCTCGACCGACTGACTACCGAGATGCTGCCGGGGGCGATCAGCCGCTTCATCTGGCTGCGCCGGATTGAGCCGGGCAACAACTCCGCCGCGGCGAACCGGCTGCTCGACCGGCTCGAGTTCCTGCGCGCGATGAACCTCAATGATGGTATACTTGCCGGTGTTCCACCGCATCGCGTCGCCCGGCTACGCCGGCAGGGCGAGCGCTACTTCGCCGATGGCCTGCGCGACCTCGGCGCCGATCGGCGCCGCGCTATCATGGCGGTCTGCGTCATTGAATGGGCCACGGCGACTGCGGATGCGGTGATCGAAACACATGACCGGATCGTTGGCCGCACCTGGCGCGACGCGAAGCAACTGCATGACGCGCGGGTCGTAGAAACCAGAGGCGCTACCACTGCGACTTTGAACGGCTTCACTGCACTCGGTCAATCATTGCTCGAAGCGCATGGCGACGGCGCGTCGCTGGAAGATGCGGTCGCGGGCGGGGCGGGATGGGAACGGCTCACCAGCCTCGTCGCTACGGCCAAGACGTTGACGGACACCTTGGGCGATGATCCGCTGGCCTATGTTGATCAGGGGTATCACCGCTTCCGTCGGTATGCCCCGCGCATGCTGCGATGCCTCGACCTCAAAGCTGCGGCGGTTGCACGGCCTTTGCTGGACGCGGCTACCGTCATCGCTACCAAGGGCGCAGTTCCGGCGGCCGACGATTTCTTGCGCCCGCATTCCAAATGGCGGCGACAGTTGCGGGCGAAGGGCGATGATGATGCCCGCCTCCGGGAAGTCGCGGTCATGTTTCACCTGCGCGACGCGCTGCGCTCGGGCGACATATGGCTCGACCGCTCGCATCGATATGGTGACCTGCGCCACGTCCTCGTGCCGATGGCGGTCGCGCATGCCGCGAAGCTGGCGGTCCCGTCCGACCCGCATGTCTGGCTGGCTGACCGCAAAGTGCGTCTCGCTGATGGCCTTGCCCGGCTCGGTCGCGCCGCGCGCAGCGGTACAATTCCGAAAGGCAGCATCGAGGACGGCACGCTGCGCATTGATCGGCTCACCGCTGACGCGCCGGATGGGATCGAGGATCTGGTGCTTGATCTGTATCGCCGGCTGCCGCCCGTCCGCATCACCGATCTGCTGCTCGAAGTCGATACCGCGCTGGGTTTCACTGATGCCTTCACGCATCTGCGCACCGGCGTGCCATGCGGCGACCGAATCGGCCTGCTCAACGTCCTGCTTGCCGAGGGCCTGAATTTGGGTCTGCGTAAGATGGCAGAGGCTTCCAACACTCACGACTATTGGCAACTCTCCCGTCTCGCTCGCTGGCACGTCGAAAGCGAGGCGATCGACCAGGCGCTGGCCAACGTGGTCGCGGCGCAAGGGGCGCTGCCGATGGCCCAGGTCTGGGGTATGGGCAGATCCGCATCGGCCGATGGCCAGTTCTTCCCCGCCGCACGGCAGGGCGAAGCGATGAATACGATCAACGCCCGCTACGGCAACGATCCCGGCATCAAGGCCTATACCCACGTCAACGACCGCTTCGCGCCGTTTGCATCGCGGACCATTCCAGCCACGGTCAGCGAAGCACCTTATCTACTCGACGGGCTGACGATGAATGAGGCAGGGCGACGGATCGAAGAGCAGTACGCCGACACTGGCGGGTTCACCGATCATCTGTTCGGGATCAGCGCGATGCTCGGCTGCCGCCTTGTACTGCGCATCCGCGACCTCCCATCCAAACGACTGTACGTGTTCGACCCTGCCGCGACGCCGAGCGAATTGCGCCCGCTGGTGGGCGGCAAGGCGCGTGAGGCGCTGATCGTTTCCAACTGGCCCGATCTGTTCCGCTGCGCCGCCACCATGAGCGCTGGACAGGTCGCGCCGAGCAGCATCTTGCGCAAGCTCGCCTCCTATCCGCGCCAGAACGATCTTGCCTCCGCGCTGCGCGAGGTGGGCCGGATCGAGCGGACGCTGTTCATCATCGAATGGATACTCGACGTCGGCATGCAGCGCCGTGCACAGGTCGGCCTCAACAAAGGCGAGGCACATCATGCGCTGAAAAATGCCCTGCGCATCGGCCGTCAGGGCGAAATCCGCGACCGCACGACGGAGGGTCAGCATTACCGGATCGCCGGCCTCAACCTGCTCACCGCCATCATCGTCTACTGGAACACCCTGCACCTTGGCCATGCCGTTGAGGCCCGGCGCCGCGAAGGGCTCGATACCCCCGACCATCTTCTCGCCCATATTTCGCCGCTCGGATGGGCACACATCCTCCTCACTGGCGAGTACCTTTGGCCCAAGGACGCCGGCGCTTAGGGTGTCATTCCGCCCTCAGCCGGAACCGACCCCTTCATTGTGGATCAGTGCCCGAATTTCAGCGTCACTACGCCGCCGATGATAAGTGCAATCCCGATAAAGCGCGTGATGCTTGCCGGATCGTTATAGACCATAACGCCGACCAGAAACGTGCCCGCGGCGCCGATGCCGGTCCACACCGCGTAAGCGGTGCCGATCGGGATATTCTTCTGTGCAAGCCATAGCAGAAAGCCGCTTGCCGCCATGAAGGCTATAGCGACGAGGATGCCAGTGATCCGCGTTGTGGGAGCTTGAGCCAATTTCAGGCCGACCGGCCATCCAATTTCAAGCAGGCCGGCAGCTAGTAGATAAATCCAGCTCATGTTCGTTTTTCCTGTGCTGATGAGGTTTGGAAATTCGGAACTGCCTTGCGTGTCAGCAGGCGCGCGATCCGGTCACGAGTGAACCAGGCATAGGACCAGGCGAGATAAACCGAGCTGCGGCTTCGGAAGTCGATTAGGAGCATCAGGTGCACAAGTGACCAGGTTAGCCAGGCGACAAATCCACTGAGTTTAATCGACCCGAAATCGGCAATCGCTTTCGAGCGGCCGATCACCGCCATCATGCCCCAATTGCGATACTTGAAAGGGCCAGGGAGCGGCCCGCCAGCTAAGCGCGCGCGGATCAGTTTCGCGACGTAGCGGCCTTGTTGTTTCGCCACAGGCGCGAGGCCCGGCAGCGTCTTTCCATCTGCAGCCTGATAGCTGGCGCCGTCACCGATAGCGAAGATTTCAGGTTGCCCCGGCACGGAGCAATCCGGCTCGACGATGATCGAACCGTTTCGGGCTGCAGCCGCATTAATCCATGCTGCGGAAGGGCGTGCCTTCGTTCCGGCTGACCAGATGACGTTTGCGGCAGGGATAAGTCGATCGCCGATTGTGACGCCGCGATCATTGATATCGCTGACAGAAGCCTCAAGCTGGACCTCGACGCCAAGGTCGTCGATCGCCTTTAGGGCTTGCTCGGATTGTCTTTGTTCAAAGGCCGCGAGCAGCCGCGGGCCTGCCTCGACGAGAATGATCCTGATTTCTTCAAGCCGAATGTGCCGGTAATCCGCAATGAGGGACGTGCGTCCCAGCTCTGCAATCGCACCGGCCATTTCGACACCAGTCGGGCCGCCGCCCACGACGACGCACGTCAGAAGGCGAGCACGCTCCGCGGGATCGGACTCCTTCTCTGCCTTCTCGAAAGCCGCGAGCAGCCGCTCGCGGATCGAGAGCGCGTCCTCCATCGTCTTTACGACGGCAGCATGCTCAGCCCATTGGTCGTTTCCAAAGAAGCTGTAATCAGCCCCTGTTGCCAGGATAAGGTAATCGAATGGAAGTTCGCCGCTTTCGGCCGTTTTGACCGTCTGTGCGGCGGTGTCGATGGCCTGCACCTCATCCATGAGCACGCGCACGTTATCGCGCGGCGTGAAAAGGCTGCGCGTTGCGGCGGCTATATCGGATGGGTTCAGTGCAGCGGTAGCGACCTGATACAACAATGGCTGGAACAGGTGGTGATTGGTGCGGTCGATGAGTGTCACGTCAACGGAAGCACCAACAAGCCCCTTTGCGGCCGCCAGTCCTCCAAATCCTGCCCCAACAATGACCACACGTTTTCGCATAATAAGCCCTCAAGGAATCGCGCTTGATCGCGACATCCTATCTGTTATAGTACGATCGTATCTAAACTAATGCAAGGAAAATCATGGCACGGCCACGGACTGTCGATCGGGATCAGGTTTTAGATGTGGCTGAAGCCGTCATGTCAGCCGAGGGCACTGCCGGATTGACGTTCGGCGGCATCGCCAAAGTCGCGGGCATATCGAAAGCGACGGTTCAATCTATTTTCAAAACCCGCGAAGCGATGATCGAGGCTATGCTGCAACGCTGGATCGCGAAAGAGCAGCTCCGGTTCGAGGCGGTGGCCGGTCAGAACCCGGATCGCTCGCAGCGCGTTAGCGCGCACATTAAAACGACGGCGGAAGAAACGGCCGATGCCCACCGCCGCGTCGCCAACCTGTTTGCCGCCCTTACTGGTGCAGGCGATGACAACCAGCTCATGTTGAGCTGGTATGCTGTGCGGCTCGGCGACCTTGCCGCCACGACAGACGCGGATCGCAGAGAGCGGATCGCGCTTCTTGCAACGGAGGGAGCGTTCTTTCTTCGTTATATTGCCGGGATCGAAATGACCGATGAACGATGGACGGAGATATTCGACGACCTCCAGAAGCTTGCCGACGCCGATTGAATGCGCTTGCAGCGGCATGACGGATCGGCGGTTCACCCCAAATTCAGCGCGCTTACGCTCCATCAATGAACACAAAAACGAGTGACAATGTTGTAGTCACATTGTTGTAGGAGTATGGCCTAGGCTATGTTCAACGCTGCGAAATTTCCGAACCTGATGGTGGTCGATCACCCCATCGTGCAACACAAAGTTACGATGCTCCGCGATCGTGGCTCTGACAGCATTAAGTTCCGAGCGGTCTTAGAAGAACTTGGAATGGTAATGGGTATCTGGGCGACGGATAACCTATCTCTGCATGACATGGAGATCGTGACGCTTCACGGTGAACCAGTAACGGGCAAGATAATCATAGATTCTGATATAGTTGTTTTGCCGATATTGAGGACAGGGCTAGTTTTATCGAACGGCATAGAGAAGATAATTCCAATGGCTAGATTTGGCCATCTTGGGATATATCATGACTATGAAGCCAAGTCGGTAAATAAGTATCTTGTTTCTATGCCGGCGATATCTGAAGGAACGCGCTTCCTGATATTGGACGGCATTTTAGGGACGTCTGGCTCTATATCGGAGGCGGTTGAAACAATCGTCGAGTTTGGCGGTCAGAGACAAAATATAACGGCGATGGTTGTGACTGCTCACGAAAAAGGAATAGAAACTTTCTATTCAAACAATAGAAACAAGGATGTTCGTCTAATAACGGCTGTTATAGAAAGCGGATATAACGAGCAGGGAAATCCTTTTTCAAGTCTAGGTAATCCTGCTAATCGCTCGTTTTGGACGGAGTGATTTATGCTAAAACTATATAAATCAGACCCCGTTATTATTAGACCTGATGAAAAGTTTGCAAAAAATCATTCTTCTGGCGTAAATAATGCCGGAAGTGTGGTTTCAATGAATGAGTATAAAATAACAAAATCTCTGGATGATCTTGCAATAGCTTATGACATCCCTTTCTTTATGAGAGCTGAATTTAATTCAGCGGTCAGCAAGATGGCTGAGGAATTTTCAGATAGGGCGAAGATTGCGCAACTACCTGTCGGCCCAAAAAGGGATATCGTTTCTCGTGAGGGTATCATAAACTATTTGCGTAGCCCGGAGGGGTTGGGTCCTTGGGTCGAGGCGCGCGCTTTAACTAGGACGCGCGTGCGCGAACTGGCGCCGAAGGCTTATGTGGCGCTTATGAACTGGCTCCGTAAGCATGACCTCCCGCCTGACATTTCCATTCCGACCAAATCAGAATCGCTCGATGCATCTGTGCCCGATGACCTGACGTTGCGTGCTGCCTACCGGATTGTTGCAGGCGGAAAACGCCGTGCGGAGAAATTCGAACTACACAGAAATCCATAAACAAAAAACTCTATTAAAAAATGTGTTAATGAACTGTTAATGTGAGTCGTGGGCATTCTCCCTCGGCCGCCCTGCTGGCGCGCCACAGGGAGGCGGGGGCGGCCCCCCCGTTGAAAGTGCATGACCCACGAACTGACGCCAGGCCCCGCCGCGCCAACGGTCGCGGCCAAGCTCTTGCCCTTCAATCTATTCGCCCATGTAGTTTCCGGCCTGCTCCTAGGGGCTTGGCTGCTCTACATGCTGGCCCCCGCGGGCAACCCGTCGGGCGGCGACATTTTCAAAGCGGTGTTGCTGGCGGTCGGTGTGACCGCGGCGCAGATCGCCCTTTCTATCATGGCTTTGCACATCGTCCCGGCGCTGCGCGCGCCGGCTCGCCGCCGCGTGCTGCCGGCTATCATGGGCGCCCTTTTGATGATCGGCGTCTTTGCCGGCATGGCATCTGCATCGATGATCGGGCTGCGCACCGGCCAGCGTGCTTATCACGAGCACGGCATGGTCGAAATGCGCAACCGCGTCGAAACCGACAAGGATATCGTGCGCCGTGTCGATGCACTGATCCCGACCTTTCATAGCTGCGGCGTCATGGCGGGCGACATGCTCGAGCGCGAAGTCGGCGCCGGCGCTATCTCCTCACAGGGCCGCAATGCCGGCCCCGTGAGTGCGGAGCTTTCTGCGATCCGGCTTGCTTGCGTCAATGCGGAAAAAGGCTTGCTGTCGAGCCGCGCGCTGTCGAGCGAGCTGTTCGCGGACATGGATCGCACGATCGCCAAGGCGCGCCGCGTGATCGATAACCCGGAGATTGCCGACAACGACAAGAGCGTGCAGCTCGTGCGCCTTAGCGAGCGTCTGGGCGCGCTTCATAAGGAACTGGGCCAGGCTGTTCCCGCCGACGCGCTGCGCCCGATCGCGGACAGCCTGAATAAGGACCGTGCGGCGATGGGCCTGGCGCCCGATGCCGTTGCCACGATCGCGGCCGCGTTGCGCCCTATCTCGAAGGCGATCGGCCAGGATCTCGACGAGATGATCGAGACGCTGCAGGTCGATTTTGCCCCGATGCAGCCGGTTGGCAATCCGATGGAATATCTCGCCATGTTCCCGGCGCAGATGGCGACGGCGATCGGCATCGCCATCCTGCTCGAGCTGTGCCCGCTCATCATCATCGCGATTTGCCTGATGGCGATCGAGGAGCGTCGCACGGACGACGATCCCCGCACGCGCAGCGACGATCGCCGCGTCACCCACATCGACACCGCACGCAACGCCTAAGAACGGAGGAATGTATGACTGACATGCCGAACATGCCCGCCTTCACGATGGACGCCATGCAGATGGCTCCCGCCACTCCGGCGCCGGCGCTTGCAGCGCCGACGACCTCACCCGCGCCCGCGCGTCGCAACATGATGCAGCGCGGCGCGTCCAGCCTGCATCGCATGGCGAGCATGATCGCCGTGGGCGGCCTGCCGCTTATCGCTGGCCTGGTTGCCCTCGAGCTGATCGCGAAAGACGAATATCAACCGACCAAGGTTCTCGCCCGCTGGCAGGCGAGCCACGACCTGACAGAAATGCAGGCAAAGAATCCCGGCATGATGATCGTGAGCGAGGCAGATTATCAGGCCAAGATGGCCGAGGCGCAGCGCGCCGGCCAGGCCAAGGCCGAGCTTACCTATCAGACCCAGCTCGCGACCGTGCAGGCCAACCAGCAGCGCGTCATTGGCGCCTATCAGACGCTCTATCAGCGCGCGAACATGATCGCGCAGGCTGGCCTTGGCATGGAAGCGCAGCTTCAATCGTCCAAGTCGCAGGCTATGGCCGGCGCCCAGGCCGGCAATCAGATGATCGCCACCTATGGCGATATCGCGTGCGCCATTGGCTGGGGCGGCTGTGAAGCGGCCGCGGCCGCCAAGGAGCGCCTGCAGACCGATATCGAGAACACCCGCACGGGTGAAGTCGGACAGCGCATCAATCAGCTTATGAGCGATGTGCCCGATCCGGCGCACCTTATCACCGGGGCCGACATTGGCACGAACGGCGCCCCTGCCCTACCCCACTAAGCGCGATACTGACCCTCGAATTGTGGATCGAGGTCATAGGGCGTCCGTCGCAATGCGACGGGCGCCCCATCTATTAGGACCATCTGCAGGCCGCCCGCGCGGTCGAAATGGCGCCCGATTTCGTCGAGCGTCATCAGCGGCGCCAGGTGGATGCCTTCATTGCGGCCCTTGCTACCGCTGCGCGTGCTGGACGCGCCAACGCCTTCCTGCAGCGCCGTCCCGCCCCCTTGGCCCTGCTGTTCCGTTTTGCCTTGCGACAAGCTGATTGGACTGGCCTCGCCGCGCGATAGCCAGCCCACCAGACCCGACCCGCCTTCGCGCGCCTGTATCTGTTGCAGCCCCGCCATCTGCGACGTGCCATCGTTGACGCTGTTACCGACATTCCAGCTCGAGCTATTGGATTGGCTGCGGCTGCGGTTTGTGCCCCTGGCGTCGCTTACTGATTTCGTCACCGTCTCGCGGATCACCTCAACCTGGCCGATCCGCTTCGATAGCCATTCGAGCGTGGTCAGGTCGGTATTGGCAAAGAACTGCAGAACGCCGGCGTTGCCGAGGAAGGTTTCCCAGCTTTCCTTGTAGTGGCGTTTCACCTGGCCGAGGTCTTGAAGGATCGGCCAGAGCTTGACGCCGTAACCGGCCATCAAGCCGGCCGCCTTCTCGATCGCCTCTAGCCGGCCGAGCGCCGCAAATTCGTCGAGCACGAACAGCACCGGACGATTGGAGGCCGTGGGGCCGGTCCCGAGCACTTCCATTTGATACAAGATCAGATTGAGCACCAGGCGCAGGAAACGCGCATGTGTCGGGATGAAGCGCGCGGGCAGGCACACATAGAGCGAGACGCCGGCCGCGTGCTCCTTCAGCTCGTTGATTTGGAAGCCCGACGATGCAAGGCAACGCTGCATCCACGGGCTATCGATAAACTTGGTATTGCGGCGAGCGTTCGACAGAACGCTCCCCCGCTCATTCTCGCCCATATCGCGGATTGATTGCGCGGCGCCGGCGATCACGTCGCGGACTGCCTCGTTCTCGGCCTTGTTGGATGCCATGCGCGACCACAGGGCCGCGAATGGTGAAGTCTCCTTCACGGCCGCGGCGGCTTCGCTGGCCGCCTTCTCTGCATCCTCGTCGCTCTTACCGGCCGCGAGCGCCTTTTCCCGCGCGTCGCTTGCGGCCTGATCGCGGTTCATATCCGTGAAGAAGGTTGCGGAATCCTCGTCGCCGATGATGAGAAGCTGACGCACGCGGCCGAGCGTGCGGTTCTTCTCCCACTTATTGGCGGCGACGTGGAGGATCAGACCCTCGATTATCTGGCGGGCCGATTCCGTCCAGTGAACATCGCGATCGTCGCCGGCGACCATAAGGGCGTCGCCGATCGCCGCGGCCAGGTCGATGGCATCATCCCGGCGCGCGTCGATCAGGTCGAAAGGGTTGAAGGTGGTTCGGAGGCCCGGATCGTCGAGCTTGGCAATTTCGAGCGGGTCGAGCACCCGCACGAAATGCCCCGGCCGCCGTGCTCGCACGTCGGCCGTCACCGTCGCGTTCTCCCCTTTCGGGTCCATCACGACGCAGCTCGCCGGCCATAGGATCAGGTTCGGGATGATCGCCGATCGGCCCTTGCCGGCGCGACTTCCCGCAACCGTGACCATGTGCCGATCGTCGGCATGGCCGATAGCCTGGTCTTCGCCATTGCGGCCGAGCCAGATATCGCCCTCGTTCCATGCCTTGCCCCCTTCGACCCATTGCGAGGTGGCGAGCTTGGCATTCTTCAGGGGGGCAGCAGCATGGCCGCGGGGGAATCGATCGATGGTCGCCATAGAGGGCGATCCTATCCTCGATCGATGAAACGACAACGGGGCGACCCAAAAGTCACCCCGTCTCACGCTCGCAGCGAGTGTCATCATCATAACACAGTGACCCACCCTGATGGAAGGCCGGCCTTGACCGCCCTCGAGCTGTGCCAAGAGACAATGTGCCGGTAGCTTAACGGAAAAAGCTCCACGTCTCGCAGCGGGGGGATACGGGTTCGATTCCCGTCCGGTATGCGGTGCCGCTACCGGCTAAGAACATTGTCGCACAGCTCTCGGCTTACGGTGCAAGGCGTTCGGCCTGCTTATTGGTCCCATGCCTACCGGCATCCCACCCAGAAGAAAGAAGGAGGCACCGGGGGCGCTTCAAATTGCATCGTCGTGCCTGTGGTGATATTATGAAAAGAGGAGGGCGCACTTTTGGGTTGCTTCGCAACCCGTGCGCGTCGGCCCCAGGGCCGAATGAGACGTTTCGGCGTCTCACACTCTCCCGCCCAGGGGGTTGAAACCCCTGGAACCCCATAGACGGGACCGTGAAGAACGGCCCCGTTGCCACCCGGAGGTGGCGCGATCAGACCAGGCCGGCCAGCCTCCCGATCGCTAAATCTCCGAGGTGAGCGCAGTCGAGAAGCGTGCGCGCGCGCCAACCGATTGCGGATGAGAACACGTGCTTTTGTGTCAGTTCGCAATCGGTTTGGAGGCCCCTGCTTCTGTGGCGATCTATAGCTGCAATGTCGCATCCATCGGTAAGTCCACCCATGCAGGGGGAACCGCTGGCGCACACCTCTCCTACATCGGCCGCGAAGGCGCCGAGCCTGTCATCCTATGCGAGCACATGCCTAGCGACCCCGCCCAGGCACGCGCATGGATGGACAGGGAGGAAGGCGCAGACCGGAAGAACGCCCGCCTCGGTGACAAGATCAGGCTCGCCCTTCCCCGCGAGCTGAACCCCGATCAGCGGGCCGCCCTGGTCCGCGACTTCATGGGCGATCTAGGCCAGGGCCGCGTGCCCTGGTTCGCCGGCATCCACCAGACCGGCGACGATCGCCACAACCCGCATGTGCATGTGTTCGTCCGCGACCGTGATATCGACAGCGGTAAGCGAGTGCTCCGGCTTTCGGACAGCTCCCGCGATCGGGAAAAAGCTGGCCTTGAGCCGAAGGCCGTCGATTGGGTCCGCGAACGATGGGAGAGCGTTTGCAACGCTCACCTTGATCGTGCCGGCATCGATGCCCGGATCGATCGCCGCACGCTCGAGGCGCAGGGCATAGATCGCACACCGACGATCCATATCGGCCCCCGCGCCCAGCACATCGAAAACAATGTGCAGCGGCCGACGAGCCGCACCCGCGTAGACGGTCGCGGCCGCGAGATCGATTATCCGATGATCGATGCCGGCCGCACCAGGCTCGAGCGCCATGCCGAAATCATCGACATGAACCTCGAGCGGGATGCCCGTTCGGGCAACCCCGTCACCCGCAAGTGGGCGCAATGGGAGAAGGAACAGCGCGGCGAGGATCGCGCGCTCGAGCGCGAGCTAGGCGTCGATGCCCGCCGTCGAACGATCGAACGGCGCCGAACGATCGGCCAGTTTCGCACCCGCTTTCGCGATTTGCGGGCCGAGGAGAAGGCCGAGCAGCGCATCGGGGCGAATATCACTCGCGAGGTCTATGCCCCTTCCCTGGCGAAGCTACGCGCCCGCCAGAGCCAGGAGCGCCGCGACCTGGCAACGAAGGAATCCAGCGTGTTCCGTCGCGTCGCCGTCCTGCTGGATTTTACCGGCACGATGAAGAAGCGCCGGGATGAAGGCCGCAAGGCCCTCTCCCGCGTCCACCGCGGCGAGCGCCAGCAGCTCGCCAAACGCTATAAGGCCGACCGCGGCATTCAGCGCGACGCCATCAAGGCGACCTATGGCGCAGCTCGCCAGGATATCGTGCGCGAGCGCGATCATCGCATGGCAGGCCTCAAGGAGCGCCACCAAGAGGCCGAGAAAGCGGCAGACGTTCGGCGCCAGGATCGCGAGGCCGATCGCGAAAGCAGCCGCGCGGAAATGGGCGATATGCTCCGGGCATGGACCAAGGAAGCATCGATCGGCCGTTCTACAGATCGGGCGCCTGCCAACGATCGCGGCCGTGGTGGCCCTTCCCCGGCTTGACGTGAATCGCTGCGTGTGATTCTATAGGGCTATAAGTGTATACACCTATAGCCCTATAGGATTCCCATGAAGGTATTAGCAGTTCTCTCCCAGAAAGGCGGCGTCGGTAAAACCACCCTCGCCACCTGTCTCGCGGTCGCGGCCGAACAGGCCGGTGAGCGCGTCGCCATCCTTGATATCGACCCGCAGGCAACCGCATCGTTCTGGAAGGACGTGCGCAGCCAAGAGACGCCGGCCGTCGTTTCCGTCCAGCCTATCCGGCTAGGCGCGATGATTAAGGCCTGTGCCGATGCCGGCACCGACCTCGTTATCATCGACGGCGCGGCTGTTGCTCGCGATGTGACATTCGAGGCGGCCAAGCATTCCGATTTCGTGATCGTGCCGACTAAGACGGCCGTGTTCGACACGATGAGCATGACGCACACGCTCGACGTGGTGAAGGAGCAGAAGAAGCCCTTCTCCGTCGTGCTGACATTCGTGCCGCCGCAGGGCCAGGAAACGAAAGACGCGATGGCGGCGATCGAGGAGCTGGGCGCCGCGGTGTGCCCGGTGACGATCGGCAACCGCAAGGCGTTCTTCCGCGCCCAAGGTTCCGGCCAGGCTGTGCAGGAATTTGAACCCAGCGGCGCCGCAGCCGAGGAAATACAAAAGCTATACACCTATACACGTATAGCCCTATACAAAGATGAAAAGGTGAAGAATGGCCGGAAACTCGCTGCAAGCAATGCTTGATCGGGCAAAGGTGGCCCCGGCCGCCGAGCCTGAAACTCCCGCAACCCCGAAGGCGCGCAAGGCGATCGCTGTGAAGGCGCCAGCTAACCAGGTCGCGACCGCAAAGGCCACCAAGGCAAAAGCCGAGCCGAAGCCGAGCAGGGCATCGACCAAGCTCATCGGCGGGCATTTCTCGCCGGAGTATTCGACCCAGCTCCGCATTATCGCGGCCGAGGAAGATACAACTCTGCAGGCCCTTTTGACCGAGGCGCTGAACGATCTTTTCGTGAAGAAGGGCAAGGCCCGGATTAGCGGCCTATAGGTCTATAATTGTATAGGTGTATATGGCTATACACCTATACAAACTATCGTGTTATCACCCACCCGATACGTGTTTTCACACACTAAGGCGTGCTTTCCGTAGAGATTTAGCGCATCGGATTGCGCTTAGAGCGTTGTTTGCAGAAGCCGATAAAGGCGGCATCTGCACTCTTGAGCGGCTTGCATCCGCTCTCATGCCAGAAGGCCAGGAAATCGCTCTCGAGGGCGTAGATATCATAGCCCGGAGCGAAGCGCCGGCCGCCCTCGCGGCCCTTGTCCGTGATCCGGGGACGATCGGCATCGTTTGCCGCTTCGATCACCTTGCGGCGAGGGGAGAACGTCACCTGATCCTTGGTGTCGTCGAGCGTCACCGCATAGTCAGGGAAATGGCTGTGCTGGGTATCTTGCTCGACGATCGTTTTCAGGAGGCGCTTAAATTCCTTGGCCGTGGACTGCGATCCGCATTTCTTCTGGATCGTGTCGAGGCCGAAGGTCACGGCCTTACCAGGCCAACCGCAATGCTTGCGGGCTATCTCATATAGCCGGCGCTCGAGTGGCTTACGCAGCCGGAAATATCGCCGGTTGAGCGTCAGGACTTCATTCGCCCTAATCGCATTGAACACCCAATCGGAGAGCTTCACTTCTACGTCGATCATGCGGCCGTCGAAACTCTCGCGGATGATCGACGCTCGATCGACCAGGCTAAAAACGTCCCATTGCGTTTCGCCGCCTGTGGTGATGTTCGTTTCTATCTGCGTGCCCTGCAGGCGCTTGAAAGCCGCCTTGAGCTGTTCATAGCCTCGGCCGTCTGTGCCGCGGTTTGTCGCGACGAGCAGATCATAGGCCTTGAACCTGACAATCTGACTGACTTGCTTGCCCTGGTTCAGCGCCGCCATAATCTGGCTGATGCAATAGATCAGCACGTCGCGATCGTGGACCGTCGCTAGGCCGTTTCCCGAAGGCGTGACGCGCAGGATCGCACCCCCATGCTCATAAGCCCTCTTGTTGAAATCGGGCTTTGTGGCGACACTGAATATCGGGTGTTCCATCGCGGCCATGTCAGCCTTGGGCGCGGCGTCGAAGATATCGCACACGAAAAAATCCTGCTGCGGATAGCGATCCGGCAGGAGAGGGGAGCGGTCATCTTGATTCGTGTTTTCACCCACCGAGGAAGGCTATCGTGCTTTCACACACCGGGGCAAACATATTCGTGTTTTCACCCACCGGCCTGTGAATAACTCTTAATTCTGCTATCGTGTTTTCACCCACCATCTTTCGTGCTTTCACACACCGTTTATCGTGTTATCACCCACCGGCCGATTCAATAAGCCTCTGATTCAATTCGGACTTATTGAGGTTTTTTCGAGCGTAACACAGAATCTAACACATTATAACACATAGGGAATTTTAGTGTATAGCCCTATAGGTGTATACACCTTTCAAGCCTAGATCGCGTTACTACCCATGAAGGGATGGAAGACGCTTGCGGCTTCGGTCGGTTCAATGCCGACCGTGGCCTCTTTCCGTGAATGGAGCTGGCCGCCTTCGGCAGCTAAATGGAATCGGCCTTCGGCCGATACTTTCTTTTCCCGACTCTACCATCAGCCTATCACCGTGCTCGCTCTGGCAATCCCCTCGCTTCGGTCGCTTCGCTCCCTGCCAGCTCGCCCCCTACGGGGGTAAAGGGTTGCCTGCCGCTGCGCGCGGTGATCTGCAGATTGCAGGTCGGGACGAAGGAATGGTCCAATTTGTTCTGTCGAACAAAGGAATGGGGATAAGTGTAGCGCGTAACTTTACACAAAACAAACCCCCTGCTAAGCCTTTCCTATGGCTGATGAAGCTCCCCATCCGGGCGGTTATATCCGAACCCATATCATTGACCCCCGAGGCCTCAATGTGAGCGACGCGGCAAAGGTGCTGGGCGTGACCAGGCCGACCCTATCGAACATGCTCAACGAGAACGCCGCGCTTTCGCCAGAAATGGCGATCCGGCTTGAAAAGGCGTTCGGCGTGTCGATGGAGGAGCTGGTTCGGATGCAATGCGCCTACGATATCGACCAGGCCCGAAAGAGGGCAGGGGAGATCAACGTCGCGCCCTACGTTGCAACACCTAAGCCGACCCAACAGGGCGAATTACTTTAGGAGGATGGCTTGGAAATCATAAGGGACAAGATCGAAGGCCCCTTCATCATCGATCGCGATATGCGCGTGCATGGCCCAGTCGGCCCGAAGCTGCGATTTTGGTCATCTTGGAGAACACGTCGGGAACGGGCTGGTTGTTGTTGACGATCGCCCATGCGAGGAACGACGTTCCGCTCCGATAAGGGAGCGGCGTTATGAG
>Ga0209813_10000236_pt1 | contig 16663 bp, 14 predicted proteins | sample EndMethybrTD3033_FD_187596 | JGI IMG/M metagenome (GOLD analysis project Ga0209813, IMG submission 187596) | Populus endosphere microbial communities from Tennessee, USA - Endosphere MetaG P. TD hybrid TD303-3 (SPAdes) (version 2) | ecosystem: Host-associated > Plants > Roots > Endosphere... | reverse complement strand
CCCCTACCGCGCCTTGCGCTATAACCTCTATCCCTCGATCGACGTCGACGGTGACACCGCGCCCGGATACTCCTCGGGCCAGGCGATCGCGGCGATGGACCGGGTCAGCGCCACCCTGCCGCCCGGCGTGACCGCTGAGTGGACCGAGGTCGCCTATCAGCAGAAGCTGGCCGGCAATGCCGCGATCCTGGTCTTCGCCGCCGCGACGCTGTTCGTCTTCCTGGTGCTCGCGGCCCAGTTCGAAAGCCTGATGCTGCCGCTGGCGATCATCCTGATCGTGCCGATGACGCTGCTGGCGGCGATGATCGGGGTGAACCTGCGGGGGATGGACAACAATATCCTGACGCAGATCGGCCTGGTCGTGCTGATCGGCCTTGCCGCCAAGAACGCGATCCTGATCGTCGAATTCGCCAAGCAGGCGGAGGAAGAAGGGCTGAACCCCATCGACGCGGTCGTCCGCGCGGCGCAATCGCGCCTGCGGCCGATCCTGATGACCTCGTTCGCCTTCATCCTGGGCGTGGTGCCGCTGGTGATCGCCAGCGGGCCGGGGCACGAGCTGCGCCAGGCGCTGGGCACGGCGGTGTTCGCGGGCATGCTGGGCGTCACCTTCTTCGGCCTGGTCTTCACCCCGACGTTCTATGTCGCGACGCGCATGCTTTCCGAGCGGATGCGCGCGTGGCGGGAACGCCGCAAGCCCAACGATCCAACCCTGCAGCCGGCGGAGTGATGGCCATGCCCACGATCAAGAACCTGCTGCTGGCCAAGAACCTGCTGCTGGCCAAGAACCTGCTGCTGGTCGGCGCCGGAGCGTTCGCGCTCTCCGCCTGCGCCGCCGGGCCGAACTATGTCCGTCCCGAAACCGCGCCGTCGGCGGCACAGGGCTTCGTCGGCGCGCGGGGGCCCATCGTCAGCGAGCAGACACCCCAGGCCGACTGGTGGCGGCTCTATCAGGACCCTGTCCTGGACGGGCTGGTGGCCGATGCGCTGCGCGCCAACACCGACTTGCGCGTGGCGCTGGCGAACCTCGAACGCGCCCGCGCCCTGCTGCGCGAGACGCGGTCGGACCGCTTGCCCCAGACCTCTATCGACGCCGGCGCGACATATGGCCGCAATCCGATCACTCAACGCCCGATCGGCGCGCAGCGCGAGGACTGGAGCTTCGACGCCGGGCTGAGCGTGGCCTACGAACTCGATCTTTCCGGCCGCGTGCGCCGTTCGATAGAGGCGTCGCGCGCCGATGCCGGGGCGGCCGAGGCGGCCGCCGACGCGGTGCGGGTGGCTATCGTGGCGGAGACCGCGCGTGCTTATGCCGACGCCTCTTCCGCCGCCGAACGGATCGGCGTGGCCGAGCGCACGCTCGACCTGCTCGACAAGACCGTCACGCTTACCGACAAGCGCTTCCAGGCCGGTCGCACCACCCGGCTCGACGTGTCGCGCGTTTCGGCGCTGCGCAGCCAGCAGCTGGCGACGATAGCGCCCCTGCGCGCCCAGCGCGACGCGGCGCTGTTCCGCCTCGCTTTCCTTACCGGACGAGCCCCGGCCGATCTGCCCCCCCAGGTCGGCCAGCGCGCGGCCACGCTCAGACTGGATCACCCCATCCCGGTCGGCGATGGCCGCGCGCTTCTTGCCCGCCGCCCCGACGTGCGCGAGGCGGAGCGCAAGCTCGCCGCCGAGACCGCGCGGATCGGCGTGGCGACGGCGGAACTCTACCCGCAGATCAGCCTTGGCGGATCGATCGGATCGACCGGCCCCAACCTTGGCGACATGTTCGGCGCCGGGCCGCTGCGCTGGCTGGTCGGCCCGCTGGTGAGCTGGGCTTTCCCCAATATGGAGGGCGGTCGCGCGCGGGTGGCCCAGGCGCAGGCGTCGACCAAGGCGGCGCTGGCGACGTTCGACGGCGCGGTGCTGGGCGCGTTGCGCGAGACCGAGACGGCGCTGTCCGCCTATGCCCACGCGCTGGAACGACGGCAGGCGCTGCGCGACGCGGCGGAGCAGTCGCGGATCGCCGCGCGGATCAGCCGGGCGCAGCTGCGTGAAGGCCGGGCGGATTCGCTGGTCGTGCTGGATGCCGAGCGTACCCTGGCCGGCGCGGAAGCCGATCTTGCCCAGTCGGACGCGCAAGTAGCCGAGGCGCAGATCGACCTGTTTCGCGCGCTTGGCGGCGGCTGGCAGCAGGATTCCGCCGTGGTGGCGCTTAAATAGTTTGCCCTCTCCCTTGACTTGATCGGCCCGAACGCTTGTTCTGCTGCCGAAGCGTTCAGAAGGTGAATCATCCGGCTAAGGGTCGGTATCCCCCGACGAACGCACTATTGCCGGGGCGCGCAAAGCGTCCGGCAAGACACAGAACAGATTCGGGAGAGTCGACTTGGAAGGATATCCTTCGGGATGCCGGTGAACGGTTTGCGTGGCCGGCGTGCACTGATCGTCGCCGGCGAGACGGCGCTGGGCCGCGCTGTGGCGCTGGAACTGGCGGCTGCGGGCGCGGACGTGGCGATCCACGCGCAGCACGATCTCGAACAGGCCCAGGCGGTTATGAACGAAGTGCGCGCCCTGGGCGTTCGCGCCATGACCGTGATCGGCGATGTCAGCGATTTCGATGCCGCCGGCACGATCGCACGGCAGGCGCAGGACTGGCTCGGATCGGTCGACGTGGTCATCCATTGCCTGGGTATCCGGCCGCACAGCCCGGTGGCGGACATGCCCCTGTCCGAATGGCGCTCGGTCATGGACACCAACTGCTCCTCGTTCGTCTATCTTGCGCAGCGGCTGCTGTCGGGGATGACTGCGCGGGGCTTCGGGCGGCTGATCGCCGTAAGCGCCGCGCTCGACGATCGCGCCTTGCCGCAACATGCTTCGGTGGCGGGCGCGCGGGCGGCGTTGCAGGAAGTGGTCAAGGTCATCGCGGTGGAAAGTGGCAAGGCGGCCGTGACCGCGAACATCGTCAGCATCGCCATCAACGAGGATGCGCGCGCGGACCTTCTGAACGCCGAGCAACTCGGCAAGCTTCTGGCCATTCCCCGGCCGGGTACGCTGAAGGAGATCGCATCTGCCTGCGCCTATCTCGGTTCCGAGGAGGGATCGTACATCACCGGCCAGACGCTGCACGTCGACGGCGGCTACACGCTTTAAGCCTCGCAAGGGCAAGGGAGACAAAGGAAATGGCATACGACCTGGTCGTTCGTAACGGCATCGTGATCGACGGCACCGGTGCTCCCCGCCGTCAGGCCGATGTGGGCGTGGTCGACGGGAAAATCGTCACGATCGGCAAGATCGACGAACGCGGCAAGGCGGAAGTCGATGCCGAAGGCCAGGTCGTCGCCCCCGGCTTCGTCGACGCCCACACCCATATGGACGCGCAGGTGTTCTGGGATCAGCTGGGCACGTCGTCCTGCTATCACGGCGTCACTTCGGTGGTGATGGGCAACTGCGGCTTCACCCTGGCCCCGGCGCGGCCCGATGCCCGCGCGCTCGTCGTGCGGAACCTGGAACGGGCGGAGGACATCTCGGCCGAGGCGATGGCGCTGGGTATCGATTGGACCTGGTCGACTTACGCCGAGTACCTCGACGCGGTCGAAGCGCAGCCCAAGGGCATCAACTATGCCGGCTCCATCGGCCATTCGGCGCTGCGGACCTGGGCGATGGGCGAACGCGCCTTTACCGAGACGGCGACCGCGGACGACATGGACGTCATGGCGCAGGAACTGCGCTCGGCGCTGAAGGCGGGCGCGGCCGGCTTCACCACCTCGCGCAGCAGCTCGCACGTCACGGCGGACGACCGGCCCGTCGCCTCGCGCCAGGCGTCGTGGGACGAAGTCACCGCCCTCGTCGGCATCATGGCGCGCGAAAGCGGGGGCGGGTTCCAGCTCGCCGCCGAAAACCATTATCGCGACCGGGATGCGACGGCGGATTACGAGCGGCGGCTGCAGGAACTGGCGCTCTCCACCGGCGTCGCGGTCAGCTATGGCGTGATCGGCGGCAAGACCACCGAACTGATCGACGATACCGTGGCGCAGGGCGGTCGCATGTTCGGCCTGACCCATTGCCGGGGCGTGTCCGAAATCCTCTCGTTCCGCACCAACGTGCCGTTCGACAAGCTGGCCGAATGGAAGGAGATGCGCAGCAAGCCGCTCGACGAGCAGCGCCGCATCCTGCTCGATCCGCAGCAGCGCGCGCGGCTGGTGCACGCCGGGCATCACGGGGATTACGGCAATCTTCACGGTCCTGACGCCTCGCGGCCCAACTGGGACCGGCTCCAGGTCATGCAGTCGACCTATCGGCCCAATCCCACGGTGGGCGACATCGCCCGCCAGCGCGGCACCGATCCGGTGGAGACGATCATCGATCTGGCGCTGGAGGCGGATTTCGACGTGTTCTTCCAGCAGTTCTTCAGCTCGGAAAGCGACGACGAGATGGTCGCCATGATGCGCAATCCGAACACGGCGATGACCTTCTCGGATTCGGGCGCGCATGTCGGCCAGATCATCGACGCTTCGATCCAGACGCACCTGCTGGCCTATTGGGTGCGCGACAAGGAACTGCTGTCGCTGGAAGAGGCGATCCCGATGATAACCGACCGGCCGGCCAGGCTGTGGAACCTGAAGGGGCGCGGGCTGCTGCGCGAAGGCTATGCCGCCGACCTCACGGTGTTCGATCCGGCCACGGTCGCGCCGTCGCAGCCCAAGGTGGTGTTCGACCTGCCCGGCGGATCGCGCCGCCTGGTTCAGGGGGCGGAAGGCTACAGGGCCAGCATCGTCAACGGCCAGGTGCTGATGCGCGACGGCCAGCCTACCGAGGCGCGGGCCGGGCAGCTCCTGCGCGCCGGTCGCTGAGGAAAGCTGCATGAGCGATCTGCTGGCCCGCATCGAAACGCTGGAGGCGATCAACGCCATCCGCAACCTGATGGCGGACTATACCCATTACTTCGACACCGGTTGGGGCGGGGCTGGGCGCGACGCGGCAAAAGTGGGCGCGCTGTTCACCGAGGACGCGGTCTGGGAAAGCGAGGCCGGCGGCCAGCGCGGCCCCGAGAAGATCGCCAAGTGGTGCGCCCGCTACGGTCATACTGCCAAGATGAGTCTGCACATCGCCATGAACCCGAAGATCGAGGTCGACGGCGACAGCGGGCAGGGATCGTGGAGTGGATTGATTCCGTTGGTGACGCCCGATGGCGAGGCGTTGTGGGTCGGCGGACGCTACGAATGCCGTTTTGCGAGGGCCGATGGCGCCTGGAAGATCGCCCATATGAAATTCTTCACCGCGTTCCAGACGCCTTACGACGAAGGTTTCGCCAGGCGGCAGTTCGTGAACCCCGACGCCTACAAGGACGACCGGGCCTAACCGGAAGGAGAGCATCATGGCGACCATAGCATCCGAAGCGGACACCCAGAGAGCGGCGCTCGACGCCTATTTTCGCGCGGGAGAGGCGCGTGCGCTGGCGCTGGGCAATCGCGGCCCGATGCGCTTCACCGCCGACGGCAAGCTCGCGCCCGAGATACTCGATGGCTATGCCGAGCATGGCTTCTACGTGCTGGAAGGCGTGTTCGCGCCCGAGGAAGTGGCGGCGATCAAGGCGGAAATGCACGCAGTCCTCGAACGCCTGCCGGTAGCGCGCGGCGCCGAGGTCGACCGCAACGGCAACCCCGCGTTGGGCCTGGGCCTGCCGCTGTCGCCGTTCCACTGGTCGAAGCCGCTAGGTGATCCGATGGGCGCTACCGAGGAGTGCCAGCGCGCGCCGGTCAAGATGATCGAGCTGACGGCGGCGGCGGACAAGCCAAAAGAAGTGGTCTACATCGTCCGCGCGCCGCTCCAGTTCTCCGACGCGGCGCTGCGCGGCTATGCCCACCCTGCGCTGCTGGCCTTAGCCGAGGCGATCAACGGCGAGGATTTCGTACCGTTCAGCGAAGGCTTTATCGTCAAGAAGCCGGGCGAGGGCGCGGCTTTCGCCTGGCATCAGGATGGCACCACGCACTGGGACAGCCCTGACTGGGACGGACAGACCCACGGCTTCAACTACATGACGCAGCTCTATCCCTCGACCGCGGCGAACGGCGTGTGGTTCGTTCCCGGCTCGCACAACCACGGGAAGCTCGACATCGCCGCGCTGGTAGACGCGGCGGGCGGCAACCTGCTGCCCGATGCGGTGCCGCTGATCTGTCAGCCCGGCGACGTCGCGATCAGCAACCGCCAGATCGTCCACGGTTCCTTTGCCAACGATTCGCCCGACTGGCGCGTGTCGTTCAACACCGGCTTCCACCGCTATAGTTCCGTGCTGGGCGCGCCCGGACACAACAATTCAGGAGCGGACGGCTATGACGCGGAGCGTATCCGCAAGCGGGCGGAGATGATCGGCTATGCCATCGACGCGCGCCGGCAATACTACCCGAACGAAGCGCCATTCGATTACCGGCCGCACAGCCGCGCGGGGAAGGTCTACCGCTGGAGCGAGGACGCGCGGGCGGAGATCGACGGGTACTATATGCGCGATTTGAATATCTGAGAGCGTTCGAGCGGATGCAACGTCGATCCTCCCCCTCTGGGGGAGGATCTTTCCCGCTCATCCTACCCGTCGCGGAATTCGCGCGGGCTGCTGCCCATCAGTTCGCGGAAAGCGCGGGCGAAGGCGCTCTGGCTTTCGAAGCCGACTTGCGCGGCGATCTGGCCGATGGTCAGCCGGCGCTCGCTCAGCAGCACCGCGGCGCGCAGCAGTCGGGCGCGCTGGCGATAGCTTTCCCAGCTCATTCCCGCCGCGCTGCGGAAATGCCGGCGCAGCGTCCGCTCGGACAGGCCGGCAAGCTTGCACACACTGTCCAGCGTGACGGTGTCGAGATGCGCGTAAGTATGGTCGGCCACCGCTTCCAGCCTGCTGCCGCGCAAGTGGGGCAGGCGCAAGTGCGCCTCTTCCTGGATCCATTCGCCGCACAGGCTGGCGAAGGCTTCGAAATAGCGCGTGCCGGTCTCGTCCAGCGGCGCGGTCAGCGGCCAGCGCATCGCGCCCAGCACCATCTCTCGCATCAGCGGCGACACCTGGACGATGCGGATGCGGTCCCCGGCGGCGGGCACCAGCTTCGCGGAGAGATAGACCGATCCCGAGCTGACGAAATGGATCTTCGTGCGATGGCTGACCCCGGCGGGAATCCACGCCGCCAGCGCGCGCGGCAGCATGTAGGTGCCGCCTTCGTCCTCGACTTCGACGATGCCGTCGAAGGCATATTGCAGCTGGTGCATCTCGTGCGAATGCCAGGGCGTGTCGACGTCGTATTCGTCCTGCGGGATCGAGCCGGCGAAGATGTGCCGCGTCGGATCGAGCAGCGGCGCATGGTAGGGTTCGGCGGGTAGCGTAGTTTGGCCGTTCATGCACAAAATATGGCCGTTGCGAGTGAGACGGTCAAGGCGGGGTGCGCTATTACGATCTCAACCGGACGACCGGTCCGATAAAGCAACAAGAGAGGCACGAGATGGCTGAAGCCGACACCAAGGACATTTCGCACAACGCGCGGTCTTACTGGGCGCGCGAAGGACACACGCCGGGCGGCATCCTGCGCGAAGTCGATTACGCCACGCAGATCGGCAGCGATCCCGCGCTCGCCGGCATCAAGATCGTCGATTGCGACACCCATTTCACCGAACCGACCGACCTGTTCACATCGCGCGCGCCGGCCCGCTTCAAGGGCAAGGTGCCCGAAGTGCGCCGCGTCGACGGCACCGACCGCTGGTTCGTGGGCGACCGCGATTTCGGCACGCTGGGCGGCAACGTGATCCGCAAGGACAACAACAAGCTGCTCGGCCGGCTCGCTTTCCCGACCATCGAAGAGGGACACCCCGGCAGCCACCAGGTCAGGGAGCGCCTCCAGATCATGGACGACAGCGGCATCTGGGCGCAGATCTGTTACCAGAACAGCGGCGTCACCCAGGCCGGATCGCTGATGATGATGGGCGACAACGATCTCGCCGTGACGATCATCAGGATCTACAATGACGCGGCCATCGAACGGCAGCATGAATCGGGTAACCGCCTGTTCACGCTGGCGCACCTGCCCATCTGGGACAAGGCGGCGATGGAGCTGGAGGCGCGGCGCTGCATCGATATCGGGCTCAAGGGTTTCGTCCTGCCCGACACGCCCGAAAGTCTGGGCCTGCCGAGCTTCCTCGATCCCTACTGGGACGAATTCCTGCAGCTGTGCAGCGACACCGGCACGCCGATCAACTTCCACCTGAACGCGGCGATCGATGCCGACGGCATGACCTGGAAGGGTTTCTCGTTCGAGCAGAAGCTGGCGGTCATCGCCACGATGTATTCCATCGGCAACGCCGCCACGCTGGGCAACTGGATGGTCTCGGGCCGGCTGGACCGCCATCCCGGCCTGAAGATCGGCCTGATCGAAAGCGGCATGGGCTGGGTGCCCTTCGCCGTCGAAGCGCTGGAGCACCAGTTCGACGAGATGCTGGCGGGCATGAAGAACGTGCTGACGCGGCGGCCTTGGCAGTATTTCCGCGATCACTTCTTCTGCACGTTCTGGTTCGAGAAAGTCGGCCCCAAACAGCTCCTGGAAACGATCGGTGTCGACAACGTATTGTTCGAAACCGATTTCCCGCACCCGACTTCGCTCTATCCCGGTGTCCAGGCGCATCTGGCCGACGTGCTGGGCGGCTATGACTATGGGGTGAAAAAGAAGGTGCTGCAGAGCAACGCGTCGCGGCTCTACAATCTCCCGTTCTGACGGGGCGGTCCGTGGACCTGACGCACGGTTGCCGTCGTCCCTCTTGGGCGGGGGACGACGAGCCGCCGAGCCGAACGCTTAGCTCGGCAGCCGGTCGATGCGCCGGGGCGCTGCAATCGCGTCCCCATCGAGGCGGGTGAGCGCGCGTTTGCGGCCTTCGCTGTCGCCGATCACGATCGCGGTGTTCACCAGCGGTGTCAGCTTTTCCATCAGCCGTTCTTCGGCCTCGATCCGATGGCGCGCCAGGGCACGACACAAGACGCCGTCGTCGCTGCCGTGATGCCAGAATCCGGAGGCATCCGCCAAAACCTCGCGCAGCGCTTTTGCCGCTTCTCTGTCGGCATCGGTGATCCTGAGCATAGTGGTTCGGCAGACTCCGTTATGGACACACTCACACAACGATTCCAGCTGTCGAGAGTTCCTGGCGGAACACCCTTTGTTCAGCCCCCAGCAGGTATTTGACCGTCATACCGGATTGCCTGTATTTGCCGGCCAATTGGGGGAGAGAAAGCCATGAAACTTTCTGCCGAAGATCTGGAGGATATCGAGCGTTACGTCGCCGCCCTTGTCCAGGCCCATTGTGACAAACGTATTTCAAGGCACGAGTACGAAAGGGAAATCTGCGCGATGATCGTCTTCGCGGCGGATGACTATCGATACTTGCCCGGTCGCGCGCGGTCGATGGCGGAACACTTCGCCGCGACAGGAACCTCCACCCAGTAAACTTCGCTTCGCGCTATATCGTCCCTGGTTCATGCCGTTGGCCTCGCGCGGTGCGGGGCTTACCGCGCCGCCATGCTTATCAGGCCCGCACACCCCGAGAACGACGCCGCCGCAATTCAGCTGCGCTGAATCGGTTCTAGGTCAGTCCGCGTCGAACAGATGGCGATAGCGGCTGGGCTGGCTGCGCAAGTACTGGTTGGCCGCCTTGACCCTTGCGCCCAGATGGGCGGCGGCATGCCAGGGCCAGCGCGGATCGTAGAGGATGGTGCGGGCCAGGGCGATCATATCGGCATCGCCCGTCGCGACGATCGCTTCCGCCTGATCGTAATCGGTAATCAGGCCCACGGCGACCACCGGCATCGAAGTCAGCGCCTGCTTGACCGCGCGGGCGAGGGGCACCTGATAGCTCGGCCCGACGGGAATGGCCTGTCGGGTATCGAGGCCGCCGCTCGATACGTGGATCGCGTCGCAGCCGCGTGCTTCCAGCGCCCTGGCATAAGCGATCGTCTGTTCGGCATCCCAGCCGCCCTCGACCCAGTCGGTGCCGGATACGCGCACCGAAACGGCGCGCTCGGCGGGGAAGGCGGCGCGCACCGCGTCGTAGACTTCCAGCGGGAAGCGCATGCGGTTTTCCAGGCTGCCGCCATATTCGTCCTCGCGCCGGTTGGAGAGCGGCGAGAGAAATTCGTGCAGCAGATAGCCGTGCGCCGAATGGACCTGGATGGCGTCGATCCCCAGGCGGGCGGCGCGGCGGGCGCTGTCGGCGAAGGCGTCGCGGATGCGGTCCATCCCGGCACGGTCGAGCGCGACCGGCGCGTTCTCATGGGCTTCGAACGGGATCGCGGAAGGGGCGACGGTCTGCCAGCCGTTGGTCTCGCCGGGCGCGATCTGCGCTCCGCCCAGCCAGGGCAGATCGGTCGACGCCTTGCGTCCGGCATGGGCCAGCTGCAGCGCGATCGGCATGTCCGACCAGCGGCGGACGCTTTCCAGCACGGTGGCCATGGCGGCTTCGGTGGCGTCGTCCCACAGGCCGACGTCGCCATAGGAGATGCGCCCTTCGGGCACGACAGCGGTCGCCTCGATCGTGAGCAGCGCCGCGCCCGACAGGGCCAGGTTGCCCAGGTGAATGGTATGCCAGTCGGTCATCCGGCCGTCGACCGCCGAATACTGGCACATCGGCGCGATGACGATACGGTTGGATAGCTGCTGGCCGCCCACGGCGACGGGCGTGAAGAGCTGCGATGTTGCCATGTCGGGTCCTTGTCGAATTGCCGGGCTGAAATCTCGCGGGTGGGCGAGCGCTCTGGGCAGATAGGATCGCGACACCGCGACGACATCCCCCGGCATGGGGGCAATAGAAATTCTGTGGTCGGGCTGCCGAAAGGCGCCCGGCGATCAGGTCGTTTAGGGAAAGCTAATCGCCTGGACTATAGATAACCGGGCTTGACCGCTCGCTCGGGCGAAGTCGAAGATGTGCAGGGGCCTTACGGGAGATATTCGTGTCGGTTTGTTCCCGCTTTGGATTGCTCCTGGCGCTGGCCGCGTCCCTGCTGGCCGGTGGAGGCGTGCCGGGTCCCGAAGCGCCGGCCCGGGCCGCGACCGCCGCCGCGGAGGCTCCGAAGGCGACCGACAACCTCTATCCGTTCTACATGCCGATGACCGGCCTGCGCGCGCCGGCGATCCGCCTGACGATCAAGTGCGACGCCTCCCGCGCGGCCGGCCGCGAGGTCTACGCCGGCCGCGACGGAGCCTCGCTCTATGGCCGGGCCGAAGGCGGATATGAGTTCATCTACGAGGCGCTGGACGGCGTGGGCAACCCTTGCGTCTATCCCTTCGCCCCCTGGATGCCGCAGATCGTGGGCGATGTCGGCGGCACGCAATATATCCTGCGCTCGTCGATCCCCGGCCGGCGCGTCACCTTTCGCACCGGCGACCAGTGGGCCAACGTCAACCCGCGCATCTTCGACATCGGCCCGCGCCGCGTCCATTTCGAGATGCGCGATATCGAGCTGGATTTCCCCGGCGCGGTGCAGCCGATGGGGGCGCTTCACCTGGAGGCGATCGGCACCACGCGGCCAGGATTGCTGACGGCCGTCATCCGCCGGTCGAAGATATTCGGCGGCAAGAACGCGGTCTTCGTGCCCGGCGGCGAGACGATGCTCTATGTCGAGGACAGCGAGATCGTCGGCAATGTCGGCGATAATGTCGATCAGGAGCATTCGACCTATATCAACGGCACGCTGGTCTCGCATTTGCGCAATTCAATCTGGCGCGGGCAAAAGGGCTGGCAGGATATCGCCAGCGGCCACGAGTTGAAGGACAAGGCCTACCTGCGCATCTACGAGAACGTCACGGTGTCGAACCGGCCCGGCGCGACGACGCCTTCCGCGATGCCGCTGATCGATGCTTCGGCCTTCGGATTCACCTGGTCGAACAATCTGCGGCTGGAACGGGTCATGCCGATGCAGGCGCCGCGCGACGCGCTGGTCGATCTGCGCAGCGAGATCGTCTATGGCGACCCTTCGCATTATCCGTGGAACCTGCTGGCCGACGGCAGCTGGCGCATGCCCGCCGCGCCGCTGACCGCGCTCGACAAGGTCTATCTGTCGGTCTTCATCGACACCACGGTCGAAAGCTTCCGCGCCGAACCTTACGTCTTCGCCCTGCGGCCGCAGGGTACGCACCTTTCGGCCGGCAATGTGGTGGAAGGCAGCGCGCCGCCCGCGCAGCAGCGCATGGTGTCGCTGGCGTTCAACACGACTGGCCGGATGAAACGCGTCTATTCGCCCGAGGGCTGGACCTTCACCGATCCGCAGCTTCCCGCCGGCGCTGAATGGGTGACGGACAGGGACGCCTTCATCCGCCACGCGCTGGGGCTGATCGGGCGCTAGGGCGCTACGGCGCCACCCTATCGTTCGTCATTGCGAGGAGTGCAGCGACGAAGCAATCCAGGGCGGTGCGTGGGACCCTGGATTGCCGCGTCGGCTTCGCCTCCTCGCAATGACGAAGGCGCGGGGGTAAGCAATGGGTACAGGGCAACAGGGGCCGCGCTTGCGCGGACCTTCACACTTCGCGCAGGCGGGGCATCAGCTCGACGAAGTTGCAGGGCCGGTTCCGGCTGTCGAGCTGTTCGGCAAGGATGCCGTCCCAGCCGTCCTTCACCGCGCCGTTCGATCCCGGCAGCGCGAAGATATAAGTGCCCCGGCTGAGCACGGCATGCGCGCGCGATTGCACGGTGGAGGTGCCGATCGATTTGTAGCTGATCCAGCGGAACAGCTCGCCGAAGCCGGGGATGTCCTTTTCCTTCACGCGGTCGAGCGCTTCGGGCGTCACGTCGCGACCGGTCAGGCCGGTGCCGCCGGTGGTGACGACGCAGTCGATGGCCGGATCGTCGATCCAGTTGTTGAGCCGGGTGGCGATGGCGGCGACATCGTCCTTCTCGATCGCGCGCTGCGCCAGATGATGCCCGGCGGCAAGGATGCGGTCGGCCAGCAGCTTGCCCGAAGTGTCGTCCTCCAGCCCGCGCGTGTCGGAAATGGTCAGGACGGCGATGTTGATCGGCGTGAACGTGCGTTCAAGGTCAATTGGCATTTTCAGCGGCCACGCAGGATCGACCCGTTGGTCGCCATGCGCACGGCCTGCGATCCGGCGAGGCCCGGGAAAGTCGGCCACATGCCCTGCGCCAGCGCGACGCGGCTTTCCGAAGGGCCGCCGGCCTGGCGTTCGTACATCCAGTAATTGCGCATGACGATGTTCACATAGCCGCGCGTTTCCCAATAGGGCACGCTTTCGATCCACAGCAGCGGATCGCCCTGATCGCGGATCTCGGTGTTCCAGCGGGTGATCGGCAGGATGCCGGCGTTGTAGGCGGCCATGACCTTGGGCAGCAGGCCCTGCGTGCCGGGCTGATTGCGCAGCATGTCGAGGTGGCGCTGGCCGAAGGCGAGGTTCACTTCGGGCTTGTTGAGATCGCTGGCATTGCCGGTGTAGCCCAGCGAACTCGCGTGGTCCTGCGCGGCGGCGGGCATGATCTGCATCAATCCGCGCGCGCCCGCCGGGCTGACGACGCTGGTGCGGAACACCGATTCCTGCAGCGCGTGGGCATAGACGAGCGCGGGATCGACCTTCCAGCCGCCCACCGGGGTCCACTTGGGCGTGGGGAAACGGGTCGCGGGTTCGGGGCGGCCGCCCTGGGGCGCGTTATAGGCCATCCACAACTGGGTGGAAGGCAGGCCGAGATCGCGGGCGAGGCGCGAGAGCGGCTGATATTGCGATGCGCTGCCGATGCGCGCCTGATGGCGCAGCACTTCGTCGGCCATGCCGTCCTGGCCAACTTCGGCGAGCGAAACCGCGACGCGGATGTTGCCGACGTCGCGCAGGGATTGCCAGTCGTTCTGGGTGAAATCGGCGGCGCCATGCTGTTCGGGCAGTTTCATGCCGAGCTGTTCGGCGGCGAGCATGCCGTAAAGCGTCTCGTCGCGCAGCGCGGCCAGGCGCAGCGGCGCGGCGGCCTGCTCGGGCTTGCGGCAGCGCACGAGCGATCGGCTCTGCCAATAGAGCGCGGCGGATGACAGTTCGGGATTGTCGGCGCGGCCGGCGGCGTTCCTGAAGGCGTCGGCGGCCCCTTGGCAATCGCCCAGCCGCCATGCCGCGAGGCCCGCCGTCCACCAGCTTTCGGCGACCCACGGCCCGGACCCCTGCGCGCCGAGCTGCGCGAGGCTGTAGGCCGAAGCGTCGTCGTTCTCGATATAGAAGCTCCAGGCGATGCGCTGACGCCATTCGGCGCGCGCGGAATCGCTGAGCGAGGCGTCGATCCCGTCGAGCAGCGTCTTGGCGCCCATGGGATCGTCGTTCTTGATCTTCAGAAGGATGCCGGCGGAAATGCTGCCCGGCATCGTGCCGTCGTCGGTGCTGCGCGGGCGCACGCGCTTGGGCGTGGTCGGCAGGCTGACCAGCGCCTGCGCGCCGGGCAACGAGGGCAGCGCGGTGGCGCCGCGCGTGGCGGCCAGGCGGGTTATCTGTTCGGCTTCGGGCAGGGTCGTGCCCTTCGCCAGCCAGGCGTTGAGCGATTCCAGTTCGATGCGCGGGCTGCCGGCGGCGAGGTAATATTCGGCCATCGCCTGCTGGTGCAGCGGGCCGTCCTCCTTCTGCGCGAACAGCGTCTGCACGCGCGTCCAGTCCTTGCGCTCGATCGCGGAAAAGAGATCGCGGTAATAGGCGCGCTCGTCCTGGCTGAGCAGCGAGGGCACGGCGGTGCGATCGGCACGGCTGCGGAAATAGTCCACGGCGGCGCTGTTGGCCTGGGCTGCGGTCGCGCCGACGAGCGAGGCACCGGCCGCGCAGGTCAAGGCGAGCAGCCGGGCTTTGGCGGCTATATTCACGTGTCTAACAACCCCATCGTCGCTTGGCCTTTCGTCCCGCGCCGATCACGCGGTCCAGTCGAGCCACCCTTGCCATAAACCCGCTTTCCAGCGCGGCCGTTCGAGCAGCGCTGCCAGGCTGCGCCCGGCGAGCAGGGGTATGGTCAGTCCTTCATGGTTAAATGTTCGTGAAACGGCAGGACTATTCGCCGGGTCGTGGCCCAAGAGCGGCAGGACGTTCTGTCCGAAGGCAACCAGTCGGCGCGGACGGGCCAGCGCGACGTGCCGCACAAGCACCTGGCCGAATCCCTTGGCGGCGATATCCGCCCAGTCGGCCATCGGCAGATGGCGGGGAAGGGCGCTGGCCACATAGACGCTTTCTGGCGCGACCCCCATCGCCGCGAGCATCGCGTCCAGCAGCCTGCCCTGCGGCCCGGACAGCAGCTTTTCGCCGTCCTCGCGCTCCGGCTCCGGCACGATCGCCATCAATTCTGCGGCGGCGATCCCGCGCGGCGGCACGCGCCCGGCGGTGCGTCCTTCGTCCAGCGTCGGTTCGGCCAGCCACCAGCCGGGGAATGCGGATATGTCCTGAGGCAATGCCGTGAGGTCGATGGCGGGAGTTGGCGAGGCGGCAGGCGCCGCGTCCCCGCGAAGGCGGGGGCCTCGTTCGGCGGCGCGGTCGTTCTGCGAAGGCTTGGCGTTACCGCCCGCGCGGGCACGCGGGGTTTCCTCCTTCGCCACTGCTTCCAGCCAGTCCGCCGGAGCATCGTGAAAGTCGCTGTCGACCCCCGCCTCGCGCCACCAGTCGAGCGCGGCGACGAGGTCCGCCCCAGTCATGGCTTTTGCGCGATTGTCCATCTTGCGGTCTTGACCTGCCGCACCGCACCAATCAAGGCGCAATATTGGTAATATAAGCGCGGCGTGACCGTGCCGGAGACAGGACAGTACGAAAATGAGCGAACGGGAAACGATGCCTTATGACGTCGTCATCGTCGGCGGCGGCCCCGCCGGCCTGGCGACGGCGATCCGGCTGAAGCAGCTCAATGGCGACATCGCCGTCTGCATCCTGGAAAAAGGTTCGGAAATCGGCGCCCACATCCTGTCGGGCGCGGTGGTCGATCCCAAGGCGCTGGACGAGCTGCTGCCCGACTGGCGCGACGACGGCTGCCCGATGGCGGAAACCCCCGTCACCGACAACTGGCACTGGATGCTGACGAAGAACGGCAGCTTCTCCATCCCGCACATCCTGATGCCGCCGTTCATGACCAACGACGGCAACTATACCGGTTCGCTGGGCAACCTGTGCCGCTGGCTCGCCGGCAAGGCGGAAGAGCTGGGCGTGGAAATCTTCCCCGGCTTCGCCGCCGCCGAAGTGCTCTATGACGACAAGGGCGCGGTGCGCGGCGTCGCCACCGGCGACATGGGCGTGAGCCGCGAGGGCGAGCACAAGGGCGATTACCAGCCCGGCATGGAGCTGACCGCCAAGTACACCGTGTTCTGCGAAGGCGCGCGCGGCCATCTGACCAAGCGGCTGAAGGCGCAGTACGATCTGGAGCGCGATTGCCAGCCGCAGGTCTATGGCCTGGGCATCAAGGAGCTGTGGGACATCGATCCCGCCAAGCACGTGCCCGGCCGCGTGCTGCACACGCAGGGCTGGCCGCTGTCGGAAAGCGACAGCTGGGGCGGCGGCTTCCTCTATCACCAGGCCAACAACCAGGTGGCGCTCGGGTTCGTCACGGCGCTCGATTACAAGAATCCCTACGTTTATCCGTTCGAGGAATTCCAGCGCTGGAAGACCCATCCCGACATCCGCGCGCTGCTGGAAGGCGGCCGCCGTGTCGCCTATGGCGCGCGGATGTCGGG
>Ga0209813_10000233_pt1 | contig 16787 bp, 13 predicted proteins | sample EndMethybrTD3033_FD_187596 | JGI IMG/M metagenome (GOLD analysis project Ga0209813, IMG submission 187596) | Populus endosphere microbial communities from Tennessee, USA - Endosphere MetaG P. TD hybrid TD303-3 (SPAdes) (version 2) | ecosystem: Host-associated > Plants > Roots > Endosphere... | reverse complement strand
CTGTCGCCGTCGCCGTTGCGGCCAGGCCGTAGACGCCCCAGAGTATCCACCAGTGCCAGATATTGTCGGTGGTCGTCGACAGCGCCATCAGCACGCCGGTCATCGTGATGGCGACGGCGATGCCGACCCGGCGTGCGCCGATGCGGTCGATTCCGTAACCCGCCGCCGTCGACAGCGCGAGCCCCAGCACCGAGACGATCAGCGAGCCCGATGAAATCTCCGCCCGCGACCAGCCGAATTCCTTCTCGATCGGCACGATCATCACGCCCAGCATGATGACCATCGTCGCCGCCAGCGCCATGCCCAGGCTGGCCGTCAGCACGATGGGCCAGTGCGTGCGGAATTCTCCTTTGGGCACGCCGGCGATATTGCTTGTCATCGTGGGACTTTCTTCGAAACGACGGGCTGGAGCGAGCGCGGCCATTCCGTCACAGGTGCCCGGCGCGGTGTCAATCCAGCCGCTTATTCGGTGGTGGGTTCGCGTCCGCTGGCGAAATCCGGATAGCGGCCCAGCGCGGCGAACAGGAACCCGCCGATGATGAACGGCGGAATCAGCGCCCAGAGCACGATCTCGTACGAGCGGGTGATGTCGTAGACGTAGTTGGCCAGCATCGGGCAAACACCGGACGCGACCGACATCACGGTGCTAATCATGCCGAACAGGGTGCCGAAGCTCTTCATGCCGACATGGCGGCTGAGAAGGTAGACCATGCCGGGATACTTCACGGCGTTGGCCAGGCCGTTGAACACGACCGCGGCGAAGGCGAGCGGCACCGATCCCGGCGCGGCGATCAGCACGATGGGCAGCACGGCGGAGCTGAACATGCTGGCGCTGACCAGCCATTTGGCCGAGACGTGATCAAGCGCCCATCCGCCAACGAAGCGGCCAAGGGTGGAGGCGACACCTTGCGCCCCCGCCATCGCCGCCGCCTCGGCGGCGGATATCTTCGCGTCGATCAGCATCGGAATGAGGTTTATGACCAGCGCCGTGCTGGCCAGCGAACCGATCAGCTGGGCGGCCACGATCAGGCGATAGTTGCGCGATTTGAGCGCTTCGCCCACGGTCATTCCGGGCAATTCGGCCGGCGCGCCCTCGGAGGAATCGGCCTGCGGCGCGTCTTCGGTGCCGCGCCAGAAGCAGTAAGTCAGCGGTATGGTGATGACGGCAAAGATCGCGCCGACGACCAGATAGCCGGCGCGCCAGCCTTCATTCTCGATCAGGTAATTGGCCGTCGTCGGCAGCAACGCGGCGCTCAGTCCCGCACCCGCTAGCGCCAGCGTGATGGCCAGGCCGCGCCCCTTGTGGAACTTGCCCGATAGCGGAGCCATCCAGACAGTGGCCGTCGCGGTGGCGGCGACAGCATAAGTGATCCAGCCGATCCACCAGTGCCAGATGTGGTTGCTGGTGGTGCCCAGCAGCATCAGCGCGCCGCTCATCATCACGACCACGACGATGCCGACCCGGCGCGCGCCCAGCCTGTCGATGACATAGCCGGCGGGCGCGGCGAAGATGATGCCCATCACCGATACGATCAGCGGACCCGAGGATATCTCGGCGCGGGTCCAGCCGAATTCCTGCTCGATGGGGACGATCATTACCCCCAGCATGGTGTTGAATGCCGCGGCGAGCGCCATGCCCATGCTGGCGGTCAGCGCCAGCGGCCAATAGCGCCGCCATTCCTTCGCCGCCGAAGCGCCATGATCGACCGCCAACTGCTTCCTCCCCGGATTGTGCTCTTTTTCGTTGTCTGTCGTTCGTGTGCAAACGGAAACGACGTTTGACACCGCGGTTACCGATGCACGTTGCCTGACAAAAAAGCAAAGGCCGACGCTAGGGGATATTGGCCTAGATCAGGCCGATCCCCGACATCGACAAAAACGGGCAATTGGAGTCATTCCTTTCGGGAACACCTGAAAATATTCGTGAATACGCTGAATTAAGGTGTCGGCAGGGGGGATTTTCCATGGGCAGGGTTATAGGCAGAAGCGTTGTTCTGGCCGCGACGGCGATGGGTACGGTCATTGTAACACCCGCCTATGCGCAGGACGGTGCGGATTCCCAGGACGATGCCGGCGCGATCGTCGTCACTGCCCGCCGTTTCGAGGAGCGGCTTCAGGACGTGCCAATCTCGATCACGGTGTTCAACCAGGAGCAGTTGGCCAACCGCAACATCGCCAGTTCAGCGGACCTTGCGGCCTATACGCCCTCTCTGTCGACCAACAGCCGGTTCGGTCCCGACAAGACGAGCTTCGTCATCCGCGGCTTCTCGCAGGACCTGAACACTCTGCCGTCGGTCGGCGTCTATTTCGCCGACGTGGTCGCGCCGCGGCTGGTGTCCAACACGACCAGCGGCAACGGCGCCGGGGTGGGCGCCATGTTCGATCTGCAGAATGTTCAGGTGCTCAAGGGGCCGCAGGGCACGCTGTTCGGCCGCAATACGACCGGCGGCTCCATCCTGATCGTGCCGCAGCGGCCGACCGGCGATTTCGAAGGCTATGTCGAAGGGACGCTGGGCAATTATGACGCGCGCCGCGTGCAGGCCGTGGTCAATATTCCGCTGGCCGACACGTTCCGCGTGCGCCTTGGCGTCGATCGCTATACCCGCGACGGCTATGTCAAAAGCCGCTCGGGCATCGGCCCCAAGGACTTCAACGATATCGATTACATCGCCGCGCGCCTCAGCATCCTGGGCCAGCTGACCGATACGCTCGAGAACTATACGATATTCACGTTCAGCAAGTACGACACCAACGGCTCGCTGGGCAAAGTCGCGGTCTGCAACCGCACCGGTGCGGGCACGGGCAAGGACGGCAATATCTCCTCCGCGCTCACCGCGATCCGGCTAGCCAACTGCGCGCGGCTCGATGCGCAGGCGGCGCAGGGCTTCGGCTTCCACGAATCGGAAAACTCGAATCCGAACCCGTTCTCGCGCGGCAAGACCTGGCAGGCGATCAACACGACGACCTGGGAGGCGAACGATACGCTGACGATCAAGAACATCGTCAGCTATGGCCAGGCGCGCGAATCCTATTCGCTCAACGTCACGGGCGATAATATCGCGACGCCTTTCGTCACGACCTACCCGGGCATCGGCAAGCCGCAGGGCAGCCAGTATTCGCTGACGGAAGAATTCCAGCTTCAGGGCCACAGCGCCGACGACAGCCTTGTCTGGCAGGCCGGCCTCTACATGGAGCGCAGCAACCCGGTCGGCAGCCAGGAGCAGTGGACCTCGATCTTCTCGCGCTGCTCGAATATCTACACGTTCACCTGCAACGTGAACCAGATCACCAATGCTTCGGGCGCGCTCGTCACCGCGGGCAGCAGCATATCGGTGGCGCGCAACAACTACTTCTTCCGCAACAACGCGGCTTACGCGCAGGCGACCTGGAAGTTCACCGACCAGCTCAGCGTGACGGGCGGCATCCGCTATACCTCCGATCGCGTCGCGACCACCGGCGACGGTTATACCGCCGTGCCTTCGCCCACGGGGCGCGTCGGCGTGAACTTCACCTGCGCGCAGAAGCGCAGCGCGACGGGCGCGGTGATCACCGGGCCGAACCTGCCCACCGACCGCACCTGCCTGCGCAGGTTCGTGCAGAAATCCGACAAGCCCACCTGGCTGCTGGGGCTGGACTACAAGCCTGCCGACGACATCCTGCTCTATGCCAAGTACGCGCGCGGCTATCGCGGCGGCGGCGTCAACCAGACGGCGATCAATAACGAGACATGGGACCCGGAGAAGCTCGACACTTACGAGGTCGGCCTGAAATCCAGCTTCTCGGGCGCGGTGCGCGGATCGCTGAACCTGAGCGCGTTCTACAACGATTTCAGCAACCAGCAGGTCACGCTGTCGATCCCCAACTGCACCGGTCGGCCGACCTGTTCGCCGGTGCCGGTGGCGGGCGTCCAGAACATCGGCCGATCGACGATCAAGGGCATCGAGCTCGACGCGATGGTCGAGCCGGTCGAAGGACTGCGGCTGGAGGTGGGCTATGCCTATCTGGATGCGAAGGTGAAATCGACCGAGGCCGCGCCTTGCGACAACAACGCCTATAACTGCGTCGACGGCGTGTTTCTTCAGGCGGGCGACCGGCTGCCTTTCGCGCCGAAGAACCGCATCACCGCGACCGCGACTTATCGCTTGCCGGTGGACGAGAGCGTCGGCCGGATCTCGCTGGGCGCGACCTTCACCCATACCGACAGCCAGTATGCATCGCACCATTCGGACCATGCCTTCGCGGCGGGGATCATCCCGTTCAATTCGAGCATCATTCCCAAGACCGACCTGCTGACGCTGAACCTCAACTGGAACGACGTCGCCGGCCTGCCTGTCGATCTCGCGCTGTTCGCCACCAACGTCACCAACGAAAAGTATACCGTGGCAGCGACCAGCAACCTGTCGAGCGTCGGCGCCGACTTCGTCCTGCTGGGCGAACCGCGGATGTACGGGCTGCGGCTGAAGTATCGTTTCGGCCAATGATACGGGCGGGACGGTGATCCGGGCGGCACAGGTCGCAGCGTCCGTCACGCTGCGATGGACGATTGTGCGGGGAAGAGCTGAGCGTTTCACTTGGCGTTCACCCAGACGCTGGTTATAGACCCGGCCATGCTCAGATCCTCGCCGCTCAAGCTCGCCCTTCTCGCCGCCGCCACGGGCGCTCTCGCGCTGACCGCCGGTTGCGCCGGGCGAGGGGGGAAGAACCGCGATACGGCCTATGTCGCGCGCGATGTCGACACGCTCTATGCCGCCGCCAAGGCGCGCCTCGATCGCGGCGAGACGCGCCAGGCGGCCGCGCTGTTCGACGAAGTTGAGCGTCAGCATCCCTATTCGCCCTGGGCCCGTCGCGCCCAGTTGATGAGCGCGTTCAGCTATTACGTGGCGCGCGACTATCAGAAGGCCGTGCAGTCCGGGCAGCGCTTCCTGTCGATCCATCCGGGCAACAAGGACGCGGCCTACGCCTATTACCTGATCGCCATTTCCTATTACGAGCAGATCAGCGACGTCACCCGCGACCAGAAGATCACCCAGCAGGCCAAGACCGCCCTGACCGAAGTGACGCGCCGCTATCCCGGCACGCGCTATGCCGCCGACGCCCGGTTGAAGCTCGACCTGGTCGACGATCACCTCGCCGGCAAGGAAATGACCATCGGCCGGTCCTATCAGGCCAGCGGGCGCTGGCTCGCCGCCACCCTGCGGTTCCGCAACGTGGTCGAAAACTACCAGACCACCAGCCACGCCCCCGAGGCGCTCTACCGTCTGGTCGAAAGCTATCTGTCGATGGGCATCCCGGAAGAGGCGCAGAAGGCGGCCGCGGTCCTGGGCACCAACTATCCCAACAGCGACTGGTACGAAAAAGGCTTCAAGCTGATGAACCGCTACGCGCCGGGCACCACCGCGAGCTGATTTCATCGGCGGTCGATTTCCCGGCAGCATTTCTACTCCCCAGGTTGACATTCCCGCCCTGCGGCGTTGTAACGGGCTATGCTGTCGCAGAAGACCCGTTACACGATCCGCGCGCTCCAACACCTTGCAGACAAATGGCGGCAGGGACCTGTCCGGCTCGACGCCATCGCCGAAGCGCAGAACATCCCGCGCAAGTTTCTGACCGTCATCCTGTCGGAAATGGTCCGCGAAGGGGTGGTGATCTCGCATCGCGGGCGTGAGGGCGGGTACGAGCTGGCGCTGGCGCCGGTCGATATCCGCTATGGCGACATCATCCGCCTGACGCGCGGCAGCCTGGCGCTGGTCCCTTGCGCGGCGCGTAACGCGCACGAACATTGCGCCAATTGCCTGCCGGAGGCGGAATGCCGGCTGCGCGGGCTGATGCTGACCTTGCGCGACGAAACATCGGCGATGCTGGACCGCATAACCCTGGCGGACCCCATCAAGCTCGAACCCTCGTTCGAGGGTGTGGAGTGAGCGCTCGCGCGGGGTGACGGACGCTTCGGTGTCCGCTAGAACGTGACGCGAACATGCTCAGCCGGCTTTCCATCCGCAATATCGTCCTGATCGAGGCGCTGGACCTGGACTTCGCGGGCGGCCTCGGCGTGCTGACCGGAGAGACCGGGGCGGGCAAGTCGATCCTGCTCGACGCGCTGGGGCTGGTGCTGGGTAACCGCGCCGACAGCGGCCTGGTGCGCGCCGGGGAAGATCGCGCCAGCGTGACCGCCAGCTTCGAATTTGCCGCCTTGCCCGACGCGATACGGGTGCTGCTCGACGATGCCGATGTGCTGCTGGAACCCGGCGAACCGCTCATCCTCAAACGCCAATTGCGCGCCGCCAACGACGATTCGAGCGGCGGCAGCAAGGCCTTCGTCAACGATCAGAGCGTGGGCGTGGCGCTGTTGCGCGAACTGGGCGGGCTGCTGGTGGAACTGCATGGCCAGCACGACGACCGCGGCCTGGTGAACCCCCGCGGCCACCGCCTGCTGCTCGATCGTTATGCCCGCTCCGACGTGGCCGGCGTCGAATCGGCCTGGCGAGACTGGCGCGCGGCGGAGGACGCGCTGGAGGCGCTGCGATCGCGCGTCGCGCAGGCGCAGACCGATCAGGACCTGCTGATCGCCTACCTTGCCGAACTGACCGCGCTGGCGCCCGTCGTCGGTGAAGAGGCGGAACTCGCCGAAGCGCGCGCGACGATGCAGAAGGGCGAGCGACTGTCGGATGACTTGTCCGCGCTCCAGCATCTATGGGCCGGATCGGATTCGGCGCTGGCGACCTTGCGCGGCGCCGCCCGGCGGCTGGACCGTATCGCCGCAGAGCATCCGCTGCTGGCGGAGGCGCTGGAAGCGCTCGACCGCGCCGTGATCGAGGCGGGCGAGGCGGAGGACCGGATCGGCCGCGCCATGGATGCGCTCGCCCACGATCCGCAAGCGCTCGACCGTATCGAGACCCGGCTGTTCGAACTGCGCGCCGCCGCGCGCAAGCACGATTGCACGGTCGACGAGCTGGCCGACCGCATGCTGGCCATGCGTGCCGCGCTCGACGCGATCGAGGGCGGCGAGGCGCAGCTGGGCGCGCTGGAACGCGACGCGGAGGCGAAGGGGCTGGACTATCGCGCCAAGGCGGAGATGCTGTCGGTCACGCGGATCGAGGCGGCGGTGCGGCTGGACAAGGCCGTGGCCGGAGAACTGGCGCCGCTGAAGCTCGATGCCGCGCGGTTCCGCACAAAAGTTCGACGCCTGCCAGAGGAACGCTGGGGGCCTTATGGCGTCGACGCGGTCGAATTTCTTATCGCCACCAATCCCGGCGCGGATTTCGCCGGCCTGGCCAAGATCGCCTCGGGCGGCGAGCTGTCGCGCTTCATCCTGGCGCTGAAGATGGCGCTGGCCGAGGAAGGCGGCGCGGCGACGGTGATCTTCGACGAGATCGATCGCGGCGTCGGCGGCGCGGTGGCCAGCGCCATCGGCGACCGGCTGGCACGCCTGGCGCAGGGCGGTCAGCTGCTGGCGGTCACGCATAGCCCGCAAGTCGCGGCGCGGGGCACGCAGCACTATATTATCGCCAAGTCGAGCGAAGGCACGGTGACGCGCACCGGCGTGACATTGCTCGATGCCGGCGGACGGCAGGAAGAGATCGCGCGCATGCTCTCGGGCGCGGAAATCACCGCCGAGGCGCGGGCCCAGGCGGACCGGCTGCTGGAGGGGGTGTGATGGAGAGATGGAGGGCTGATGACGCGCGAGCGTGAAGCCCCTCCCCTGAAGAGGAGGGGGAGCAAAGGCAAATGATCCCAGAGATTTCCGAAGCCGATGCCGCCAATCAGCTCATGCGCCTGGCGAAGGAGATCGCGCGCCACGATCGGCTCTATCATGCCGATGACGCGCCCGAGATCAGCGATGCCGAATACGATGCCCTGATCCGTCGCAATGCGGAGCTTGAGGCGGCGTTTCCGCAGCTGATCCGCGCCGACAGTCCCAGCCGCAAGGTGGGGCATGAGGTGGCCGCTTCGCCGCTGTCGAAAGTGCAGCATGAGGTTCGCATGATGAGCCTCGACAATGCGTTCTCGGACGAGGAAGCAGCCGAGTTTCTCGCGCGCGTTCGCCGGTTCCTGAACCTGCCCGAGGATGCCGGACTGGCGGTGACGGCGGAGGACAAGATCGATGGCCTGTCGTGTTCGCTGCGGTACGAACGAGGCCAGCTGGTGCGCGCGGCGACGCGCGGCGACGGGCAGGTGGGCGAGGACGTGACGCCCAATGTCGCTCACGTGCCCGATATTCCGCAAATGCTGCGGGGCGACGTGCCCGAGGTGTTCGAGATACGCGGCGAAGTCTACATGGAAAAACAGGCGTTTGCCGCGCTCAATGTGGCGCAGCAGGAAGTGGAGGGACGGCTCTTCGCCACGCCGCGCAATGCTGCGGCAGGATCGCTGCGGCAGAAGGATGCAAGCGTCACCGCCAAACGCCCGCTGCGCTTTCTCGCCCATGGCTGGGGCGCCGCGAGCGACGTGCCCGAGGCGACGCAGTTCGCCATGATGAAGCGCATCGAAAGCTGGGGCGTGCCCGTCTCGCCGCAGCTTGTCCGCTGCACGACGCTCGAGGAAATGCTGCAGCATTACCGCAGCATAAAGGCGATGCGGCCCGATTTGCCCTATGACATCGATGGTGTGGTCTACAAGATCGACAGCCTCGACTGGCAGAAGCGGCTGGGCTTCGTCGCCAAGTCGCCGCGCTGGGGCATGGCGCACAAGTTCCCGGCCGAGCAGGCCGAGACGGTGGTGGAGGCGATTGACATCCAGGTCGGCCGCACCGGCAAGCTCACCCCCGTGGGGCGGCTGCGGCCGGTGCTGGTCGGCGGCGTCACCGTGACCAACGTCACCCTGCACAACCGCGACGAGATCGCCCGGCTGGGGCTGCGCGTGGGCGACCGCATCGTCATGCAGCGCGCCGGCGACGTGATCCCGCAAGTGGTCGACAACCTGACCCGCGAAGAGCCGCGCGACCCTTACCTCTTCCCCGACCATTGTCCCGAGTGCCAGTCCGAAGCGGTGGCGGAGGAAGGCGAGGTCGACGTGCGTTGCACCGGCGGACTGATCTGCCCGGCGCAGCGTACCGAGCGCCTGCGCCATTTCGTCAGCCGAGGCGCGCTCGATATCGAAGGGCTGGGCGAAAAGACCATCGCCGAATTCTTCGGTCTAGGCTGGCTGGAAAGCCCCGCCGACATCTTCCGCCTGAAGCGCCGCCGCACCGATATCGTCGGGCGCGAGGGCTGGAAGGACAAGTCTGTGGATAACCTGTTGGCGGCGATCGAGATGAAGCGCACGCCCGACGCCGCGCGGCTGCTGTTCGGGCTGGGTATCCGCCATGTCGGCGCAGTGACTGCGCGGGATCTGATGAAGCGTTTCGTGACACTTCCGGCGCTGCGGGAAGCGGCGGTGAGGGCGAGGGAAATCGCCTCCCCTGAAGGGGAGGGGCAACAAGAGGCCCTTGCCGAACTCCTCTCCATCGAAGGCGTCGGCCCGGTGGTGGTCGAGGCGCTGGGGGATTTCTTCCATGAACCGCACAACATCGCCGTGTGGGACGATCTGCTGAGCGAGGCCTCGCCCCCCGACTATATCGTCGAGACGAAAGCCAGCGCGGTGGCGGGCAAGACGGTGGTGTTCACCGGCAAGCTGGAAACCATGAGCCGCGACGAGGCCAAGGCCCAGGCCGAGGCGCTGGGCGCGCGGGCGGCGGGGACGGTCAGCGCCAAGACCGACCTGGTGGTAGCCGGGCCGGGCGCGGGATCGAAGCTCAAGCAGGCGGAGAAGTTCGGGATCGAAGTGATCGACGAAGCGGCCTGGGCGGAGATCGTGAAAGCCGCCGGATAGGCGAGTCCTGCGCGGGCGGTTTTCCTATTCTCCGCGAATATGCGATGTCGTGGCTGAGCCGCGCAGGTGGACGACGTTGGTTGCCACGGGGTGACGCAAGCAAATCGAAAGGTCACACGACCGGTCACGAGAATCGCGACAGGGTATTGTTTTAATACGGTAATAATTCGAAACCTCACAGCATTTCACGCAGTGCCGGCATCAACTTTCACCGTTCCGCGATCTCGGGCACCCACTTCATCACGCTGCCCGCGAACGGCGTCCACCAGCCCATGCGGATGCCGGCGCCGGCCAGCATGTCGCCGGTCCACTGGTTGCAGGTCTCGATGGGCGTGTAGATGCCCGGCGCGTCATAGAACACATCGTCCCGGCCATAGCCGGGGTAGCGGCGGCGCGCTTCGGGACTTGCCACGCGGGTCTCGATTCGGTGGACGAGGCGCGCATAATCGGTCTCGCTTATCCTGAGCGGGCGGATCGTATCGTCGGGCGCGGGGCGGACATAGTGGGCGACGTGGAGCAGCCCTTCGCCGCCGGTGGTGACGATGCGCAGCACGGTTAGGGGCGAAAGGTCGGACCATGTCGGGGTGTTCAGGAACGCCTCGCGCTCGCCCCAGGAGATCGAGACGTGGGTATAGGCGCGGGCCGGATCGGCGACGTCGCTGGCCGGAAAGTCCCGTCGCCAGTCCTTCTGCGGTGTGACCAGCGGCAGGACCAGGGCGGTATGGACGCCGTTGGTCTCCACCATGATCTCGACCCCGCCGCTCTTCGCCTCGCGCCAGTCGCCATTGCGCGGGATCGACGAGCCGATCCAGCCGGCGAGGAAATAAGCGCCGATCAGCAGCGCCAGCCAGCCCAGGACCGCGCGGGCGAGACGCCCTACCAGGCGGAGCGGCGACGCAGCCACAGGATCGACCAGTCGCCGCGCACCGCCCGCGCGGCCAGGCGGAATCCGGCGCGGCGATAGGCGGCGCGTACCGCGGGTTCCTGCGTCTCCAGCAGGCCGGCCAGCAGCAGGCTGCCGCCCGCGGTCACCGCATCGGCGAAGTCGGGCGCCAGCTCGACCAGCGGGCCGGCCAGGATATTGGCGATCAGCAGGTCGTAAGGTCCGCGCGCCTCCAGCAGCGGATGGTCCATGCCGGCGGCGACCAGCATCGTCAATTCGCCGGGTTTCGCCCCCTGCGGGATGCCGTTGAGCACCGCGTTGTCGTCTACTACGCTCAGGCATACCGCGTCGATGTCGCTCGCCGTCGCCAGCGCGCGCGGCCAGAGATCGAGCGCGGCGAAAGCGAGCAGGCCTGTGCCGGTGCCGATGTCGGCCAGGTTGCGCACGATCACGCCCTGCCGCTTCATGTGCGTCAGCATGGCGAGGCAGCCGGCGGTGGTGGCGTGCTGGCCGGTGCCGAAAGCCTGGCTGGCGGGCACCACGAAATCGGTGACGCCCGGTTCGTTCAGCGGCGGATGCTCGGGCGTGTGGACATGGAAACGGCCGGCGCGGATCGGCTCCAGCCCTTGCTGGCTATGCGTCACCCAGTCGGTGTCGGGCAGTTTCTCGACGGCGAAAGCCGGCGGGCCATCGGCGAAGAGCGAGGCGAGCGCGGCCTTGTCGGCACGGGTAGGCTTATGCGGCAACCAGGCTTCGAGCCGCCAGTCGTCGGGCTTGTCCTCGGCGATCTCGCTGCCCGAGATGACGATGTCGGGATCCCAGTCGAAAGCGTCCTCATGGGCTATCAGCGCGGCTTCGACGATGGGGCGCGGGGCGAGGGCGGTGATCTTCCAGCTCATTTCACGGCTCCCGCTTCGCTGGCCAGTCTTGCGGCAAGGCGCGCCTCCGCGCTGGCGGCATAAGTGCGGCAGGCGGCGGCGTCGGTCAGCGGCTTCCCGCCGGACAGGCGCGCGAACAGGTCGCTGGCGGCCGGATGTGGCGTCAGCAGGATATCGCAGGGCAGCGCCTCGATTCGGGCGAGGCCGCGCCGGGCGGCGGCGGTCCGCTCGGGGTGGTCGGTGAAACGATAGCCATCGGCGGAGATCGTCGTGGCGCTGTCGGCATAGGCGATCGTCCGGCAGTCATCGCCGTCGCAGCTTCGCCAGGTCCAGCTGGTCGAGCCGGGCGAATGGGCCGGAGTGGCGTGGACGGTCAGCCGCAGCGGGCCGGCGCCGACGACCTGGCCGTCGCGAAGAACCCGGTCGATGCGGATGGGCGGATAATCCTTGGCGATGGCGCGCTGCGGATCGTCCACGGCGACTTTCCCGGCAGACAATGCCGGAGCGGCCGCAGCCAGCGCGGCGACATGGGCCGCCGTGCGTTGCTGCAGCGCGGCGAGAGCGCCGACGTGATCGTCATGCTCGTGACTGGACAGGATCCAGCGCACGTCGGACAGCCTGAAGCCCAGCCGCTCGATATTGGCGGCGACGAGCGGCGCGGCCTCTTCCGGTCCGCCGTCGATCAGCACATGGCCCCGCTCGGATGTGACGAGCAGCGCCGTGATGCCGCAAGTGCCGACATACCAGGTGTTGCCGAAAATCCGTGCGGGCGGTGCTGGATCGGTCCAGCCGTCGCGACCTTCGCAAGCCTTGGCCAAGGCCGCGCCCGTTACCGGCCCAGCCGGATCGGCGGCCGAAACCGGCGCGGACGGCAAGGCCAGGGCGATCGACAGGGCGAACGCGAGGCGAATATTGTTGCGCTGGTGCAGCGAAAGCTTGGCCGGAATCATCTTCCCGCTTTAGAGCCGCGCCGCCGCCTGCGCCAGAACTTGCGCCATGCTGCGATTGCGCTAAGGGGCTTTGCAAACAAGGCAGCGACAGGGGCTGCCGCAGCCACGGGATTCGAGAGACTATGGCCCAAGCCGGCACCAGGAAGCGACCGCTATCGCCGCACCTCCAGATTTGGCGCTGGGGTCCGGGGATGCTTTCTTCGATCCTTCACCGCGTCAGCGGCGTCGGCGGCGTGGTGGGAATCGCCGTGCTGCTGTGGTGGCTGGGCGCGCTGGTCAGCGGACCTGCGGCTTACGCCGCTTTCGCCGGCCACGCCGCGTCGTGGTACGGCAAGGTCGTGCTGGTGGGCGTGAGCTGGGCGGTCATCGCTCATGCGGTCACCGGTATCCGCCACTTCGTGCTCGACATCGGCGCCGGTTACGAGCTGTCGCAGAACAATCTGTGGGCGATCATCAGCACCGTGCTGGGCTTCGTCCTGACCGCCGCCTTCTGGGCCGCGCTGCTGCTGCGCTGAGGATTTAGACATGGGCAACGGAACTTCGATCGGACGCGTGCGGGGCCTTGGCGCCGCGCACAGCGGTTCTCACCACTGGCTCATCATCCGCTACACCGCCATTGGCAGCCTGCTGCTGACCGTCTGGCTCGGTGTGTCGCTGCTGATGCTGCCGAACTTCGATTACGCCACGGTCCGCGAATGGCTGACCCGGCCGGTGCCGGCGACCGCGCTGGCGCTGTTCGTCATCGTCAACATCTGGCACGCGCGCCTGGGCATCCAGGTCGTGATCGAGGACTACGTTCATGAGGACGCGAACAAGTTCGCCAGCCTCGTCGCGCTGAATCTCGTCGCGTTCGCCGGCGCCGCGTTCGGCCTGTTCTGTGTCCTCCGCCTCGCGCTGGGAGGCGCTTGAAATGGCTTCTGCTTCTTCTCAGCCCGCATACAAGATCATCGATCACACGTATGACACCGTCGTCGTCGGCGCTGGCGGCTCGGGCCTGCGCGCCACGATGGGCAGCGCCGAAGCCGGCCTGAAGACGGCTTGCATCACCAAGGTGTTCCCCACCCGCAGCCACACGGTCGCGGCGCAGGGCGGCATTGCCGCCAGCCTCAAGAACAATTCGCCGGATCACTGGACCTGGCACATGTTCGACACCGTCAAGGGATCGGATTGGCTGGGCGATCAGGACGCCATCGAATACATGGTGCGCGAAGCGCCGGCCGCGGTCTACGAGCTGGAGCATGCGGGCGTGCCGTTCAGCCGTAACGAGGACGGAACGATCTACCAGCGCCCCTTCGGCGGCCACATGCAGAACATGGGCGAAGGCCCGCCGGTGCAGCGCACTTGCGCCGCCGCCGACCGTACCGGCCACGCGATGCTCCACGCGCTCTATCAGCAGAGCCTGAAATACGCGGCGGACTTCTTCATCGAATATTTCGCCATCGACCTCATCATGCAGGACGGCGAGTGCGTCGGCGTGATCGCGCTGTGCATGGATGACGGCACGATCCACCGCTTCCGTTCGAAGGCCGTGGTCCTGGCAACGGGCGGCTATGGCCGCAGCTACTTCACCGCGACGTCGGCGCATACCTGCACCGGCGACGGCGGCGGCATGGTGCTGCGCGCAGGCCTGCCGCTGCAGGACATGGAATTCGTCCAGTTCCACCCGACCGGCATCTATGGCGCGGGCGTTCTCATCACCGAGGGCGCGCGCGGCGAAGGCGGCTATCTGACCAATTCCGAGGGTGAGCGCTTCATGGAGCGTTATGCTCCCTCGGCCAAGGATCTCGCCTCGCGCGACGTTGTCAGCCGTTCGATGGCACTGGAAATCCGCGAAGGGCGCGGCGTTGGCCCGAACAAGGACCACATCTACCTGCACCTCGATCACATCGATCCCAAGGTGCTGGCGGAACGCCTGCCGGGCATTACCGAAAGCGGCAAGATCTTCGCCGGCGTCGACCTGACCCGCCAGCCGCTGCCGGTCGTGCCGACCGTCCACTACAACATGGGCGGCATCCCGACGAACTATCATGGCGAAGTCATGACGATCGGCGCCGACGGCAATCCCGAAACGGTCGTCCCCGGCCTGTTCGCGGTGGGCGAGGCGGCGTGCGTGTCGGTCCACGGCGCCAATCGCCTCGGCTCCAATTCGCTGATCGACCTCGTGGTGTTCGGCCGCGCGACCGGCCATCGCCTGAAGGAGCTCATCACGCCGGGCACCGCCCATGCCGAACTGCCCAAGGATTCGGCCGATCTCGCGCTCAGCCGCCTCGATCATTTCCGTAATGCCAAGGGCGGTACGCCCACCGCGCAGATTCGCGGCGAAATGCAGCGCGCCATGTCGCAGCACGCGGCGGTATTCCGCAACGACGAGCTCATGGCCGAAGGCAAGGTCAAGCTGGACGCGACCTACAAGCGGATGGAAGACATCGCGGTCACCGATCGCGGGCTGATCTGGAATTCGGACCTCATGGAAACCATGGAGCTCGACAACCTCATCAGCCAGGCCATCGTCACGCTGCACGGCGCGCACAACCGCAAGGAAAGCCGCGGCGCCCATGCGCACGAGGATTTCCCCGATCGTCACGACGACGAGTGGATGAAGCACACCGTCGCCTGGTTCGACGGCTGGGGCGGCAAGGGCGGCGGCGTGAAGCTGGACTATCGTCCGGTGCACGAATTCACGCTCACCGATGACGTCGAATATATCAAGCCCAAGAAGCGGGTCTACTGATGGGCTCGATCACGATCACCCGCGAAAAAGCGCGGTGGCGTGATCGGGCAAGAGCCTACAAGCTCAAGATCGACGGTGCGGAAGCGGGCGAGATCCGGTCTGGCGAGACCCTGTGCCTGCCGCTTGCCAGTGGCATGCATCGCGTGGGCCTGTCGCTGGACTGGTGCACTTCGCCCGAACTGCAATTGAGTGGCGATCAGGACCATGTCCTGCGATGCGCGGCCGGCGGCAACAGCCTGATGGCCGGCATCGACGTCATTTTCAGACCGAACAGATACATCGCCCTGGAAAGCGCCTGACGCAGGCGGGGCGTCCGTCGTCGATGCGGGGGCGCTCCTGCGGCGGCTTCGCGGATCGCGGTCGACGATGCGGAACTTCGCCTTTGCGTGTTCAGCCGCCGTCAATTTGCGATAGTGATCTTTCGGAAGAGCTGAGGTGAACTTGGCGGCACAACGGGGGACACCGATATGCCCGAGGAACTGCGCCGGGAACGCTCGCCGGGGATCAAGCTGCTGTTCGCTGCGCTGATCGGCTTTGCTCTGATGGTTCCCCTCATGCTCATCTATGCGCTGGTCTGGGATCGGCAGAGCCAGTCGCAAACCGCGCAGACATCGATCAATGCAGGCTGGGGCGGGGCGCAGGTGATCGCCGGGCCGGTCGTTGTCGTGCCGTTCAATTCGACCCAGGTGCAGAACGAGGAAGTGAACGGCAAGACCGTCTCGCGCACGGTCGAGGTCGAGAAGCTCCTCTATATCTCGCCGGTGACGAACCGTGTCACCACCGGCGTGAAGCCGCAGGAACGGCGCAAGTCGATCTATTCGAGCGTCCTTTACGAGGCCGACATCAAGGGCAACGCCCGCTTCGAGCTGCCGACCGATCTGCCGCGCTTCGGCGTCACGCGCGAGGCATTGCTTTGGAATCGCGCTGAATTGCGCATGGGTGCTTCCGATGCGCGCGGCCTCACCAAGGGCGGCGTGCTCGTGGCCAATGGCCAGTCGCTCGCCGTGGAGCCGGGCAAGGGACCGGGCGCGACGGGCGGGCAAGGTTTCTTCGCCTTCCTGCCATGGAACGGCGAAGGCGCGCTGACGGTGGATTACAGCTTCGGGTTGCGCGGCAGCCGATCGCTCAGCCTGGTGCCGCGCGGCGGCCAGACGGTGTGGGACGTGTCCTCCGCCTGGGCCAGCCCCAGCTTCAGCGGCGGCTTCCTGCCCGATAAGCGCGACGTTTCGGACAAGGGCTTCAAGGCCAGCTACACCGTGGACAAGCTTGCGCTCGGCCAGGCGCCGGTCGCCATGGAGGATTCCGGCCCGCCGGCAATCGACGAGGGCGGCGTCTATATCGATCGTTCGGCCACCACCGCGACCCAGAGCGAGACCATCGCCGGCCAGGCTCAGGCGGTCACCGTCGGTCTGGTGGAACCGGTGAACCTCTACAGCAAGGTCGATAGGTCGGTGAAGTACGGCTTCCTGTTCATCGGCTTTACCTTCCTCGCGTTCTTGCTGTTCGACATCGTCGGCGGCGCGCGCGTGGCGGCGGCG
>Ga0209813_10000230_pt1 | contig 17157 bp, 16 predicted proteins | sample EndMethybrTD3033_FD_187596 | JGI IMG/M metagenome (GOLD analysis project Ga0209813, IMG submission 187596) | Populus endosphere microbial communities from Tennessee, USA - Endosphere MetaG P. TD hybrid TD303-3 (SPAdes) (version 2) | ecosystem: Host-associated > Plants > Roots > Endosphere... | reverse complement strand
GGTCCGCTTCCTGCAGAGCGATAACGTCCGCGTCGATCTCGCGCAGGATCGCCAGGATGCGGTCGGGATCGCGGCGGCGATCCAGCCCCACGGCCTTGTGAATGTTGTAGCTGGCGACGGAAAGCTGCATTGTACCGATTGTTGCTAACAACCGGCCGCCGTCAACGTTCCTTGGTCGCGCTGAACGTCAGCTCGGGATTGCGTTCCTGCTGATAGCTCACGTCCCAGGCCGACTTCGCCAGGAACACGGGATCGCCATCGCGATCCTTGGCCAGGTTGGACTTGTTGAAATCGGCGAAGCCGCGCAGCGCCGCGTCGCTGCCCCTGAGCCAGCGGGCGGTGTCGAAGGGAGCGGGTTCCAGCACCGCGCCGACCTTGTACTCCGCCTCCAGCCGGCTGATGAGCACGTCGAGCTGAAGCTGGCCGACCACGCCGACGATCCACTGGGCGCCGATCTCGGGATAGAATACCTGGATCACGCCCTCTTCGGACAAGTCGTCGAGCGCCTTCCTGAGCTGCTTGGTCTTCGTGGGATCCTTCAGCACCACGCGGCGCAGGATTTCGGGCGCGAAGTTGGGCAACCCGGTGAAACGCACCTTGTTCGCCTCGCTCAGGGTGTCGCCCACCCGCAAGGTGCCGTGGTTGGGAATGCCGATGATGTCGCCCGGCTCGGCGCTGTCGGCGATCTCGCGATCCTGCGCGAAGAACAGGATCGGCGAATGGACGGCGATCGGCTTGCCCAGGCCCGAAGGCGTCAGCTTCATGCCCCGCCGGAACGTGCCCGACACCAGCCGCATGAAGGCGATCCGATCGCGGTGCTGCGGGTCCATGTTGGCCTGCACCTTGAAGATGAAGCCGGTGACTTCCTTGTCCTCCGGCTGGATCGTCCCGGCCTCACTGGGCTGCGGTCGCGGCGGCGGAGCGAACCTGGCAATGGCGTCGATCAGTTCGGCGACACCAAAGTTCTTGAGCGCGGAACCGAAATAGACCGGGGTGAGATCGCCGTGGCGATAGGCCTCGATGTCGAATTCGGGATAGCCGCCCTGCGCCAACTCCACCTCGTCGGCGATATCGGCAGGCAGTTCGGGCGCGTCGTCGACCTTCCCCAAGAACTCGCGGCTGTCGCCTTCGGGGCGGCTGACACGGTTGGTGGAAAGATCGAGCACGCCCTGGAACACGCCGCCCATGCCGACCGGCCAGCTCATCGGCACGACGTCGAGCGCCAGCGCGTCGGCCACTTCGTCCATCGTCTCGAACGGCGAGCGGCCTTCGCGGTCGACCTTGTTGACGAAGGTGATGATCGGCACCGAGCGCATGCGGCAGACCTCGAACAGCTTGCGCGTCTGCGGCTCGATGCCCTTCGCCGCGTCGATCACCATGATGGCGGAATCGACGGCGGTGAGCGTGCGGTAGGTGTCTTCCGAGAAATCCTCGTGACCCGGCGTGTCGAGCAGGTTGAAGGTTATTCCGTCTCGCTCGAACGTCATCACCGAGCTGGTGACCGAGATGCCGCGCTGCTGCTCGATCTTCATCCAGTCCGACCGCGCGCGCCGCGCCTGGCCGCGCGCCTTCACCTCGCCGGCAAGATGGATCGCGCCGCCTTGCAGCAGCAGCTTCTCGGTCAGCGTCGTCTTGCCCGCGTCGGGATGGGAGATGATGGCGAAGGTGCGGCGATTGGACATGGTGGCGGCCGTTAGCCTGTGGCGTGCGATGCGTCCACCGTTCCCCGGATTCAGGGGGCGGGATGCACCGTCACGTCCATCCGAAAGCTGCGCGCCTCACCCGCCGGCAGGAGAACCACGCCGGGCTTGTCGCGGAAGTCGCCGACAAAGCCGACAGGATCGGCGATGCCCTGCCACGGCTCGATACAGAGGTAGGACGCGCCCGGTTTCTGCCACACGCCCAGCATTGGCGTGTCCGGGAAATCGATGGCGAGGCTGGCGCCCCCCTGCGCGCCGAATGTCAGCGAGCGGCTGTTCAGGCTATCCCAGATCAGCGCGTCGGCTTCGAACAGCGAAGCATCGGGCGTGAATGTGCAGCCCACGACCGGCGTCGACTGCGCTTCCGCCAGCAGGAGACCGCTGGCCGGATCGATCCGGCGGATCGGCCGGGGCTCGGCCTGCGCGAAAACGATGCGGTGGTCCTCCTTCGCCGCGCCGCCGGGCAGAGGCCAGGCGAAGGCGGGATGGAAGCCGAAGCTGAAAGGCATGTCCCCCGCCGCATCGCGGTTCGTGACGGTCGCCGCCATCCGCAGCGTCCGGCCTTCGAGGCGGAACACCATGTCGAGCGCGAAAGCGAACGGATAGGCAAGGTGTGTCGCTTCCCTGCCGGTCAGACGGAACGCGGCGTGGCTGGCGTCCCGGGCGATGCATTCGAAGCGGCTGTGGCGCGCGAAGCCGTGCTTGGCCAGTTCGTGCGCCGAACCGCATAGCCGGTAATGCCCGCCATCGAGCGCGCCCACGATGGGGAACAGCAGCGGCGCATGGCCGGTCCAGAACGCCGGATCGGCGTCCGTCATGTATTCGCGGCCCCGGGCATCGGTGAGCGACCAGAGTTCGGCGCCCAAGGGGTTGATCCGGGCGGTGAGGTCGCCGGAGGTGATCTTGATGAGGTCAGTCATAAAGTCCCGTCGCCCCTGCGAAGGCAGGGGCCTAGATAAGGGCGCATCATGATGCCAAGTCTGCGCGAGGGCGACAGCTTATCTAGGCCGTAAACTCATAAGCAGCGCGATCGAGGTTTGAAGCGAAATGGCCCAGCGCGAGGAGGAGAGGCGCGGGAATATGTCAATATTTCAAGCCGATCCGACGCTGCGATGGGCCATTTCGGTCAAATCCCGCAGGGACGCCAAAATGGCTTCCATCTCGGACCGAGATGCGCTGGCAGGGGCACCCAGCCCCCGCGGCACGCATCTCGGTCCGATATGTTCGCCATTTTGACGCCTCGATCGCGCTGTTTATGAGTTTACGGCCTAGGCCCCTGCCTCCGCAGAGACGACGGATATCTCACCCCCGCAGCACGCCGCCCAGCTTCGCCGCCGCCGCCGTGACCTTCTCGGCAATGGCCTTCAGCTCCGCCTCGTCATAGCTCTTCTCGCCCGGCTGCAGCGTCACTTCGATCGCCAGCGACTTCTGCCCCTCGGGCACGCCTGCCCCGCGGAAATCGTCGAACAGCCGCGCTGAGACGATGTTAGCCTTGTCGGCGCCCCTGACCGCGCGGACGACGTCGCCCGCCGCCATCCCGGCCGGGATGAGGAACGCGAAGTCGCGCGTCACCGCCTGCAAGGCCGGCGGGGCATAGGCCGGACGGGCGAACGAGGCCGCGCCCTTCCCCCCCTTCTTCTGGGCCGGGATGGCGTCGAGGAACAGTTCCGCCACCGCCACCGGCGCGTCGATATCGAACTGCTTGAGCACCGAGGGATGCAGCATGCCGAAGCGCGCCAGCACCGTCTTGGGCCCCAGCCGCAGCGTGGCCGACTGACCCGGATGGAACTGCGCACCCGCGTCTCCCATCACCTGCAGGTTGTCGACCGGCGCGCCGGCCTCGGCCAGCAGCGCCAGCGCTTCCGCCTTGGCGTCGAAGGCGTCGAAGGCCGCCGCCTTGCCTGTCGCCCAGCCGCGCGGGACCTTCTCGCCAGCCAGCACGACCGCGAGGCTGAGCCGTTCGTCGCTGGCTCCGGCCTCTCCGCGCAGATAGCGCCGGCCGATCTCGAACAGCCGCAGACCCGTGGCGCCGCGATCGAGGTTGCGCCGGGTCGCCGAAAGCAGCCCCGGCAGCAGCGAGGGGCGCATGGCCTTCATATCCTCGCTGATCGGGTTGGCCAGCACCCAGAGGTCGCCCTGGGCAAAGGCCCGCGCGTCGGCTTCTGGCAGGAACGACCAGGTCACCACCTCGTGACTGCCGCGCGCGGCGGCGGCGCGGCGCAGGCGGCGTTCGAGCTTCTGCGCCGGCGTGGCGGTGGGCCGGGCCACGCCGTCGGCGCGCGGCAGAGGCACGCTCGCCACGTTGTCCAGCCCGTGGATGCGGATCACTTCCTCGACGATATCGGGGGCGCCATCGATGTCGGGCCGCCAGCCGGGCGTGGTGACACTCCACTGCTCGCCATCCTGGCTGTCGACCGCGACAACGGTGAAGCCCAGGCTTTCCAGGATAGCGCGCTGCTGCGCCGAAGGGATGGAAACGCCGCCCAGCGTCCCGGCCAGCGCCGGCTCGTAATGCACTTGTTTCGCGCCCGAGGGCGGCGTGCCGGCGCGCACGACCTGTGAGGCCTGGCCGCCGCAGATTTCCAGCACCAGCGCGGTCAGGATTTCGAGGCCAGCATCGAGGAACTGCGGATCGACCCCGCGCTCGAACCGCTGGCGTGCGTCGGACGTCAGGTTGAGCGTGCGGCCGGTGGCGGCGATGCGTTGCGGATCGAAATAGGCGATCTCCAGCAGAACGTCCCTGGTATCGTCCGAGCAGCCCGAATGCTCGCCGCCCATGATGCCGGCGATGTCGTGCACCCCGGCATCGTCGGCGATCACCGTCATTGTGTGGTCGAGCAGGTAGTGCTTGCCGTTGAGCGCGGTCACGCCCTCGCCATCCGCCGCGCGCCGCGCGACGACCGCGCCGGTCAGCTTCGCCCGGTCATAGGCATGCGCCGGGCGGCCATAAGTCAGCATCACGTAATTGGTGATATCGACCAGCGCCGAAATCGGCCGCTGGCCCGCGCTTTTGAGCCGCGCCTGCAGCCAGTCGGGCGACGGCCCGTTGCTCACGCCGATGATGGCGCGGCCATAGAACGCCGGGCAGCCTTCGGCATCGTCGGTGCGGATCTCGACCGGGCAGGCGAAGGCGCCTTCGACCGACCCGGCGCCGATCGGGCGCAGCGTGCCCAACCCCGCCGCCGCGAGATCGCGGGCGATGCCATAGACGCCCATGCAGTCGGGCCGGTTGGGGGTTATGGCGATGTCGAACACCGGATCGGCGCCGTGATAATCGGCGAAGCTCGTGCCCAGGGGCGCGTCTTCCGGCAGTTCGATGATGCCGTCATGGTCCTCGCCCAGCTCCAGCTCCCGCGTGGAGCACATCATGCCGTTCGATTCGACACCGCGGATCGCCGATTTGCGCAGCACCATGCCATTGGCGGGCACCACCGCACCCGGCAGGCCCAGCACGCCGACCAGACCGGCGCGCGCGTTGGGCGCGCCGCAGACCACCTGCAGCGGCTGGCCATCACCGGTGTCGACGCTCAGCACCTGCAGCTTGTCGGCATCGGGATGGCGCGCGGCGGTGAGCACGCGGGCCACGCGGAAACCGGCGAGCTTCTCGGCCGGATCGTCGATGCCTTCGACCTCCAGGCCGATGGCGTTCAGCTTGGCGGCGATCTGCTCGACCGAGGCGCTCGTATCGAGGTGGTCCTTGAGCCAGGAGAGCGAGAATTTCATGTGTCCGCCGTCCTTACGCCTGAGTGCCCACGCCGCCCGACAGGGTCGGGACGTCGAGCGCCGAGAATCCGTAGTGCGAGAGCCAGCGCACATCGCCGTCGAAGAAGGCGCGCAGATCGTCCATGCCGTATTTGAGCATGGCCAGCCGGTCGACGCCGACACCGAAAGCGAAGCCCTGCCACTCGTCGGGATCGAGCCCGCCCGCGGCGATCACCTTGCGGTTGACCATGCCGCTGCCGAGCAGCTCCATCCAGCCCTCCTGGCCGCCCAGTACTCGCTTGCCATTGACGAGGGTGAAGCCGACGTCGACTTCCACCGATGGCTCGGTGAAGGGGAAGTAGCTTGGGCGCAGGCGCAGGACGATATCCTCGCGCTCGAAGAACGCCTTGAGGAAGGTCTCCAGCGTCCACTTCAGGTGGCCGAGGTGAATGCCCTTGTCGATCACCAGCCCTTCGACCTGATGGAACATCGGCGTGTGCGTGGCGTCGCTGTCCGAACGGTAGACACGGCCCGGTGCGATCACGCGCAAGGGGGCGCCTTGCGCCAGCATCGTGCGGATCTGCACCGGCGAGGTATGCGTGCGCAGCAGCATCTCGCGGCCATCTGCGTTCTTGTCCGGGAAATAGAACGTGTCGTGCATCGCCCGCGCCGGATGGCTTTCGGGCATGTTGAGCGCGGTGAAATTGTGCCAGTCGTCCTCGATCTCGGGGCCGGAAGCGACGGCGAAACCCATGTCGGCGAAGATTTCCGCGAGTTCGTCCATCACCTGGGCGATAGGATGCACCGAACCGCGCGGGAGTTCCGGGGCGGGAAGCGACAGGTCGATAGTCTCGGACGAGAGCCGGGCGTCGAGCGCGGCGCCTTCCAGCGCGTCCTTGCGCGCCGTCAGCGCGCCGGTGACCGCTTCGCGCAAGCCATGGATCCTGGGCCCTTGCGCCTGGCGCTCGTCCGGGCTCATTGCGCCCAGCGTCTTCAACAGTGCAGAGATCGACCCCTGCTTGCCGAGCGCCTCGACGCGGATGGCTTCGACAGCGGCAAGATCGCCGGCACCGGCGATGCGCGAGAGGAGTTCGCCCTGAAGGTCTTCGATATTGCTCATAACCAGCCCATACTCACACCCGCGAAAAGAAAAAGGGGGCGCGATCCCGATGGACCGCACCCCCTTTTCGCAAACCGAAAAGCCGGCCCTCAGGCCGAAGGCAGCGCCGCCTTCGCCTGCGCGATGATGGCGGTAAACACGCCGCCTTCGTTCATCGCCAGATCGGCCAGGGTCTTGCGGTCGAGTTCGATCCCGGCCAGCTTGGTGCCGTGGATGAACTGCGAATAGGTCAGGCCTTCGGCGCGGACCGCGGCGTTGATGCGCTGGATCCACAGACCGCGGAACGTCCGCTTCTTAACCTTGCGGTCGCGATAGGCGTACTGCCCGGCCTTTTCGACGGCCTGGCGAGCGACGCGGATCGTATTCTTGCGGCGGCCGCGGTAACCCTTGGCCTGTTCCAGAATATTCTTGTGCTTGGCGCGGGTGGTAACACCCCTTTTGACACGTGCCATAGTTCAGTACTCCGATTTTTCCAGTTCAGCCGAGGCCGTAAGGCGCCCACTTCTTGATCGTCTTCGCGTCTGCGTCGGAGATCGTGTCGGTGCGGCGGTGCTGGCGGATGTACTTGGCATTGTGGCTGATGAGGCGGTGGCGCTTGCCGACCGCGCCATGCTTGATCTTGCCAGTGGCGGTGAGCTTGAAGCGCTTCTTCACGCCGCTCTTCGTCTTGAGCTTGGGCATTTCGTCTCCTTTCAAGGGACACGTTCAACCAGCCATGGCAGCCCTTGATGGCCAGGCCGGTCAGCGATTCCGTGTCGTCGAAGGGCGCGCCTTTAGTGGGAGGCGGGACGAAAGGCAAGCACTAGAGGCGGCGCGAGAGGTTCAGATGCCGCGATAAGCTTGGCGCGACCCGGCGCGCAGCCATGCGCGGAAATCCCCGCCGGCAATCGGTTGCGCTGCCTCCGGCAGCGGCTGGTTGTAAAAATAGGCCTGGGCGGAAACGATCGTGCCGGCCCCTGTCCTGACTTCCAGCGGCGCACGCCGATAAAGCGATGCCGCTGGATTCCGGGTGTCGCAATCTTCGTAAGCGTCGAGCATCGCCAGATCGGCAGCCGCGAACGCGCCCCGCGCTTCGTACACCACGCCCCGTACGGTCGCATCGCCCGCCAGCAACGCGGGATACCAACCCAGCGGATCGGGCAGCGCGTAAAGCGCGCCGGCCGCTTCACCCCTGCCGAGCGTGCGCAAGCCGGCATGGATCGCCCGCGCCACGGGGTTGCCGCTGCCGGCGATCAGCGTGCCGTAAAAGAAGAAGCGCATCGCTGTCCTAATGATTGCAGGCCAGCGCCTCCACCACGTCTTCCACGCGGGCCGGATCGCCCAGCGCGATCACGTGGCCGGTCGATCCCGCGTGAAGCGGATCGCCGTTCCAGTCGCACATGATGCCGCCCGCACCTTCCACCACAGGGACGAGCGCGGCCCAGTCGTGCAGCTTCAGGCCCGCTTCGCAGACGATATCGATATGGCCCGACGCCAGGAGCGCATAGTTGTAGCAATCGCCGCCCATGACCATGCGCTTGTGGTCGGTCTTCGCGGCGAGGCCCATGAAGTGGGCGCCTTCGTGATCGTCGAAGTAGTGCGGTCCCGTCGTGGCGAGCGTCGCGTCGGCCAGCTCGCGGCAAGGGCGCGTGCGCACGGGCTGCCCGTTCAGCGTCGTCGGCCGTCCCGTCGCGCCGATCCAGCGCTCGCCGGCGATCGGCTGGTCGATCACCCCGAGCACCGGCCAGCCTTCCACCACCAGCGCGATCAAGGTGCCGAAGATCGGCCTTCCGACAAGGAAGGAGCATGTCCCGTCGATGGGATCGAGCACCCAGCTGCGGCCGGACGACCCCGCCTCGATGCCGAATTCCTCGCCGATCACGGTATCGCGCGGGACTTCGGCCTTCAGGATACGGCGCATCGCCTCCTCGGCAGCGCGATCGGCCAGAGTGACAGGCGTGGCGTCGCCCTTGCGCTCCGATGCTACGCCCGACCGGAAATAGGGGCGAATTGCCTGGCCAGCGGCATCGGCGAGGCGAATGGCGAGAGCGATGTCGTCGTCTAGTTTCATGGCGTCAAGCATCTGCCCCGAATGGGCCGCGACCGCAAGCCGACGCTAGATAGCACCAAATTGGATTATTCACTTCGTTCTTAGTATATGCTTAAGATTCAAATAATGTCCAAATAAGCGATAGAGGGTGCCGAGAACGGTGTTCGGTTCCGGCAGCAGCGGGTTACGGGTCGATGATGAGGGGAAGAGACAGACGGCCCGCGGTAGACGCGGCCATTGCGCCGCAGCATGGCGTTTCGCGCGAGGGACAACCCTTGTCGTACAATCGCGCGCCCATGCCTGACCTCGCGCCTTGGATCGCCAGGCTCTATGTCACAAAGGTGGATATTCCATCCGGCCACACGCTAGACTGCGGTCTGTTCAACGACACCGCTTTCGTTCGCGTGCAGCTCGACGGGAACTGGACGGCGGAAACCTCGCACGGGATGCTCGCCCACAACCGGGCCGCGCTGTTCTTCGGGCCACAATCGCGCCGCATGCCGGTGACGGTGACGGGCAGCTTCGTCAGCCTCGGCATTTCCCTGCGACCCGGCGCCTGCACCGCGCTGAAAGGCGTGCGCGTGGCGGACTACGTGGACAGGATCGTGCCGCTGACCGAAGTTATCGAAGGGGCGGAAACACTGCTGGACAGGTTGCCGATCGACGGGGCGGTGGAAGAGTGGCTCAAGCTGTTCGAAGACGGCATGCGGACCCGCGCGCTCGAAACGGGCTGGTCTCCTCCCGATCCCGTGACTGTCGCGTTCGAGACCATCGCCTTTACCGACCCCAACGCCAGCATCGCCGATTTCGCGCGTGAGCATGACATCGACAAGCGGACGCTGGAACGGATCATCCGCCGCGACTTCGGCCTGGCGCCCAAGCAGATCCTGCGCCGTTCGCGCGCGCTGGACATGGCCAGCCACTTGCGCGGCGTGGCCGATCAGGCGGAAGCCGACGAAATGGCGCTGCGGTATTACGACCAGAGCCATCTGATCCGCGAATTCACCGAATTCTTCGGGATGTCGCCCCGCCAGTTCACCGCGACGGCGCAACCGATCCTCACGCTCGCCCTGGAATCGCGCCAGGCCCGCCGCCTGGAGCTGCTGGAGCGCCTTGCCCCCGGCGCCGTGCGCCCCTGGCAGTAATCGCCTTTTCCGCTCGCGCGGACGGGGGGCGGGCCGACGCCGCCTGTCCGATTCAGCCCCGCCGAATCGGACAGGAATCAATCGAACAGGCTGGAAACCGAGCTTTCGTCGGCGGTCCGGCGGATTGCCTCGCCCAGAAGCGGCGCGATCGTCAGCATGCGGATGCGATCCGAATCCCTGGTCGCGTCGGTCGGCAGGATCGAATCGGTGATGACCAGTTCCTTGAGCGCCGAGCCGTTGACCCGCGCGACCGCTCCGCCCGACAGGACGCCGTGGGTGATATAGGCGGTGACGCTGGCCGCGCCCGCATCCATCAATGCCTGGGCCGCGTTGCACAGCGTGCCGCCCGAATCGATTATGTCGTCGATCAGGATGCAGGCGCGGCCCTTCACGTCGCCGATGATGTTCATCACTTCGGACTGGCCGGGCTTGTCGCGCCGCTTGTCGACGATGGCGAGAGGGGCGTTGTCCAGCCGCTTGGCCAGCGCGCGTGCGCGCACCACGCCGCCGACGTCGGGCGACACGACCATCAGCGACTGATCTCCGTAGCGCGCCTGGATGTCCGCGGCCATGACCGGCGCGGCATAGAGGTTGTCGGTGGGGATGTCGAAGAAACCCTGGATCTGCCCGGCGTGGAGGTCGACCGACAGAACGCGGTCGGCGCCGGCCTGGGTGATGAGGTTCGCCACCAGCTTGGCCGAGATCGGCGTGCGCGGGCCGGGTTTGCGATCCTGCCGGGCATAGCCGAAATAGGGCACCACCGCGGTGATCCGGCGCGCCGACGAACGCCGCAGCGCGTCGATGCAGATCAGCAGCTCCATCAGGTTGTCGTTCGCCGGGAAACTCGTCGACTGGACGACGAACACGTCCTCGCCGCGCACGTTCTCGTGGATTTCGACAAAGACTTCCTCGTCCGCGAAACGCCGCACAGCGGCGTCGGTCAGCGAAACCTCGAGATAACCCGCGATCGCCCTGGCGAGCGGCAGGTTGCTGTTCCCGGCCATGATCTTCATTGCGCTGCCCTTCCTGCCCGCGTTCGGCCCGCGCTCTAGCGGAGAGTCCCGGAATTGCAATATTTGCAGGGTCCGCCCGGCGCCCGGCAGTGGATTATCCGTCCCGTCAGCGCGACTTGCGATCGCCCTTGACCCAGCGGACGGTGCCCGACGAAGCGCGCATGACGACGCTTTCGGTCGTCATGCGGCCGCCCTTCAGGCGCTTCACGCCCTGCAGCAGCGACCCGTCGGTGACGCCGGTCGCCGCGAAGATGCAGTCGCCCTTGGCCAGCTCTTCCAGCTTGTAGATCTTGCCCAGGTCCTCGATGCCCCACTTGCGGGCCCGCGCCTTCTCGTCCTCGTTGCGGAAGATCAGGCGGCCGTTGAACTGGCCGCCAACGCAGCGCAGCGCCGCTGCCGCCAGCACGCCCTCAGGCGCGCCGCCGGAGCCCATGTAGATGTCGATCGTCGTGCTTTCGTCCGTCGTCGCGATAACGCCGGCCACGTCGCCATCGGGGATCAGCTGGATGCCGCAGCCCAGCCCGCGCAGTTCGGCGATCAGGTCCGAGTGGCGCGGCCGGTCGAGCACGCAGACGATGATCTCGTGCGGCTCGACACCCTTGGCGGCAGCCACCGCCTTGACGTTCTCCGTCGGCGACTTCGCCAGGTCGATGATGCCTTCGGGATAGCCCGGGCCGACCGCCAGCTTGTCCATGTAGACGTCGGGCGCGTTGAGCAGGTTGCCTTCCTCGGCCACCGCCAGCACCGCCAGCGAATTCGGCCCGGCCTTGGCGCAGATCGTCGTGCCTTCCAGCGGATCGAGCGCGATGTCGATCTTCGGGCCCGTGCCCTGCGCCGAGCCAACCTTCTCGCCGATGAACAGCATCGGCGCCTCGTCGCGCTCGCCCTCGCCGATCACCACGGTGCCATCCATCGCCAGTTCGTTCAGCGCGGCGCGCATGGCTTCGACGGCGGCGGCGTCGGCGGCCTTCTCGTCACCGCGACCGATCAGCTTCGAAGCGGAGATGGCCGCGGCTTCGGTGACGCGCACCATTTCGAGCACGAGGACGCGGTCGAGGACTTTGCTGGCGGGCGTTGCTGTCATGGAAGGCGGATCCTTGGGGCTGGGAAGAGAAGCTTCGAAAGGGTCTGGAATGGGCGATTAGACAGCGCGGCCTCGCTTGTCGAGCGACTGTGGCAAGGTCGCGGCCTAGTGACCGAGAATCTGCATGACCAGCGGCTGCGCGGTAAGACCCGAAGAACCTTCGAGCAGGCGCAGGGCCTCGCTCACCGCCGATTCGGGCCCTTCGTGAGTCACCAGCGCGACGAGCACCTCGCCGCCGGCCTCGGCCCGGCCCTTTTGGATCAGGCTCTCGATCGAGACGCCCGCGTCGCGCATCGCGGCGGTGATCTCCGCCAGCACGCCCGGGCGGTCGGCGACCATAAAGCGCACATAGGCGCGGCCCAGGCGATGGCCGGTGGCGGCGGGGGCCATCGCTTCCATCTCGTCGGTCTGGATCGAGAAAGGCGCGCCCGCCTCGCCCCCCAGATCGCCGCGCGCGATATCGATCAGGTCGGCGACCACCGCGCTCGCGGTCGGGCCGTCGCCCGCGCCGGCGCCCTGGAACAGCAGCCGGCCGGAGAAATTGCCCTCGGCGACGACCGCGTTGGTCGCGCCGTCGACATGCGCCAGCGGATGGTCGAACGGCACCAGGTGCGGCTGCACGCGCTGGAACAGCCGGTCCGCGCCCTCGTTCGAATCGACTTCGGCCATGCCGATCAGGCGGATCACGTAACCCAGCGCGTCGGCCTGAGCGATGTCCGCCGCCTGGATGCGGGTGATGCCCGCCGTGTCGACCGAGGCGAAATCGATTCGCGTGCCGAAGGCGATGGCCGAAAGGATCGCCAGCTTGTGCGCGGCGTCGGTGCCCTCGACGTCGAAAGTGGGATCGGCCTCGGCATAGCCTTTCGCCTGCGCTTCCGACAGGACGTCGGCAAAGTCGCGGCCCGTGTCCTCCATGGTCGACAGGATGAAATTGCAGGTGCCGTTGAGAATGCCATAGAGCCGGTCGATGGCATTGGCCGCCGCGCCTTCGCGCAGCCCCTTGATGACCGGAATGCCGCCCGCGACGGCCGCCTCGAACTTCAGCGCGACGCGCGCCTTTTCGGTCAGCGCCGCAAGCTCAAGGCCATGGTGGGCGATCATCGCCTTGTTGGCGGTGACCAGCGACTTGCCGTGCGCGATGGCGTTGCGCGCCAGCGTCAGCGCCGGGCCATCGGCCCCGCCGACCAGCTCGACCACCACGTCGACATCGTCGCGCGCCGCCATCGCGGTCATGTCGTCTTCCCAGGCATAGCCCGAGATGTCGATGCCGCGGTCCTTGTCGCGATCGCGCGCGCTGACCGCGGATACCACGATCGGGCGTCCGGCGCGGCGCGCGATGAGCGATGCGTTCGTCTCGATCAGGCGGATGACGCCGGCGCCGACGGTCCCCAGGCCAGCGAGTGCGATCTTGAGCGGTTCGGCCATTGTGCTCCCTTCCGGGCCCCATGTTCCCGTTTCGGAGCGCGCCCTATTGCACCGGACGGCGAAAAACCAGAGGCTTCGCCGCACATCGCACCGAAGCCGCGCCGGCCGAAGCCGCGCCAACCGTCATCGGCGCAGGCGTGGGCAGACCCCCAGCTGTCCCCGCACCAGGCGATAGTCCGCCTCGGCGACGGCGCGTGTCGTCGCGGTGTCGGACAAGTTCGAACCGGGCGGCAGGCCGGCGGGCAGGAAACAGGCCAGCCTGTACCAGGCCAACGTATCGCGCGCGGGAATATCGCCGACCTTCGCCATCACTTCGGAAAAGGACGCGCCCCAGGCCGCGGGAGCGCCGGGGCGTCGCAGCACGGTGATCGAAGCGGCCGATTGGTTGCCGGTCTGCAGGAATATCTGCGTCTCGCCCTCGCCCTGGAGGTTGCCCGGCACATGGATGGCTTCGCGCACGCCGGTGATGCGGCCCGGAGCCTCCGGCGCGATCAGCGCGGTTATGATCGATCGGAGCTGCGCTTCGATGCCGGCATCCCAAACGACCTGCGCGTCCGGCGCGACGAGCTGGATGGCGCCGGGGCGGGCACGAACGGGACGGGCGAACACCAGCACCTGCTTCTTCTTGATCGCCGCCGGCTTGCCACGCGCGTCGAGCGGCAAGTCCACGAGATAAGTCAGCGCCTCGCCCACCGGAGTTCCGCCGGTAAGCAGCGCCTTGGTCCGCGCCTCGACATAGAATCGCGCCCAGCCCGGCCGCACGCCTTGCGCCCGGGCAGGCTCGACCTGCACCACCTTGCGCACTTCGGCGCGTAGCACGATCGGTGCCGAATCGGCGAGATCGGCGAGATCGGCGTAAGTCACCGTCGGGGCCGGCGGCGGCGGGGGGACCGCAGCCGCGGCAGGGGAAATTGGCATGGCAATCATCGCCAGCCCCGCCAGCACCGCCTTTTTCCGGATCGATATGGTCGATGACATGAATTTCGAACTCCCGGATTTCAGCAGATTTTACCGCACCCATTCACGGTGCCATATCGGCTTTGACGGACCGTTTCACCTTAACATCTGTGAATCGAACGTTAACCCGCCATACAGCCGATAAGGCGTTGCGCGTGTTTTCCATCGGAGCTAAAGCAACCGCAAAACCGGGCCGAACACGGAATACGCCCTGCTGTCCGCCGTATAGGGCGTCGGGTCGTGTAGGGCAAAAAATGAACAGTCCGTCAGGGTGGGAAGTTAACATTTCGTCGTGAGTGAGACGCTGGCTCACTCACGGGCGCCTGGGGACTTGCCCCCGGGCTTTGTTATGGAGTGATGCGTCTGAATGGCCTACGCTGACCAATCGATGAGCGGTAACAAGATTACCGCGTTGATCATCGTTGCCCTTATTCACGTCTTCGTCGGTTATGCTCTGGTGACGGGTCTCGCCTATGAGGCGGCCCAGAAGGTCATCCAGAAGGTGACGACGGTCGACATCAAGGAAGAAGTTAAGAAGGAAGAACCGCCGCCGCCGCCGCCCAAGAAGGTGGAGGCTCCGCCGCCGCCCGTCGCGCCGCCGGTCAAGATCAACGTGGCCCCCGCGCCGCCGCAGATCACCACGGTTTCCGTACCGCCGCCGGTCATGCCGCCGCCGGTGCTCGTGGTGCCGCCGCCGGTCATCACTCCGCCGCCGCCCGCCGGCCCCACCAGGGGCGCCTCGCCCAGGGGCAACCCGGGCAGCTGGGCGACGACCAACGACTATCCTTCGCGCGCCCTGCGCGAAGAGCGCGAAGGCACCACCGGCTTCCGCGTCACGGTCGGCCCGGACGGGCGCGTCACCTCGTGCGACATCACCAGTTCGAGCGGCCATGCCGACCTCGATCAGGCGACTTGCGCGAACGTGCAGCGCCGCGCCCGGTTCAATCCGGCAGTGGAAGGCGGTCAGCCGACCACGGGCAGCTACTCCAGCCGTGTTCGCTGGGTAATTCCTAAAGACTGATTCTCCGAACGCGCCCGGCCCTGGGGTCGGGCGTTTTGACGTCTACTGTTTGTATTCTTGAGAGGACCACCGCATGCTTATCGTTGATCTCCTTGCCGCTGCCGGCCAGGCGGCGCCGCAGAACAAGTTCGGTTTCGCCGAAGCTCTCGAACAGGGCGGCTTCATTGCTTACGCCACCGTCGTCATCCTCGGCGTGATGTCGTTCGGCTCGTTCTACATCCTCTTCACCAAGTGGTTCGAGCAGTCGAAGATCATCCGCCAGGGCCGCGATGCGCGCGCCAATTTCTGGAAGGCCGCCACGCTGCGCGAAGGCGCCAACAAGCTCGAGAAGAACAGCGCCTGGCGCCAGATCGTCGACGACGGCCTGACCGCCGAAGACCAGCACGCCAAGATGACCGACAGCCTCGAAGCGCATGACTGGCTGCACGGTTCGCTCGCCCGTTCGGAAGCTTCGATCAACGCACGCCTCGCTTCGGGCCTGCCGTTCCTCGCCACCGTCGGCGCCACCTCGCCGTTCATCGGTCTGTTCGGCACCGTCGTCGGCATCTATCGCGCTCTGATCAACATCGGCATCGCCGGTTCGGCTTCGATCGACAAGGTCGCGGGTCCGGTCGGTGAAGCGCTCATCATGACCGCGCTCGGTCTGCTCGTGGCCGTTCCGGCCGTGCTCGCCTACAACTACCTGCAGGCGCGCAACAAGCGCATCGCCGAACAGCTTTCCAGCTTCTCGACCGACGTTCTCGCGAACATCAACTCGAAGGGCAACGTCAAGCCCGTGGTGATCGTGCCGGGCAAGCCTGCTCCGGTCGCTGCCAAGCCGGCCGCTGCTCCGACCAAGCCGTAAGTGCCATAAGCGACGGGAGGCGAATGGCTTCCCGTCGACCGGGATCGATAAAGCGACGGGTATCCGGCATGCGGGCCCGTCGCCCTCTCCCCCGGACATGCAAGGATAGGATGACACTATGGCGGTTTCAGTAGGCGGCGGCGGAGACGAAACTCCGATGTCCGACATCAACACCACGCCGCTCGTCGACGTGATGCTGGTGCTTCTGATCATCTTCCTGATCGCGGTCCCGGTCGCGATCCAGACGATCGAGAAGCTGCGCATTCCGATTATCGAATCGCAGGAATCGAAGGACAAGGTGGAGAACCTGCTGCTGACGGTGAGCAGCACCGACGCGGGCGGCCGCAGCGCGGGCGACCCGGGCTTCGAGGGCGCTTCACGGTCCGGCGAATGCCGCATCTATTTCAACAATATCACGCCGGTGAATTCGGAAGATCTGCGCGATCAGGCGTTCAAGCGGCTCGACGCCATCGTCAAGCGCGAAGGCGGCCCCGATGCGCTGAAGAACAATCCCGAGAAGGTGCCCCAGGTGCACATTCGCGGCGACGTGAACGCGCCGTGGCGCTGCGTCGCGGGTGCGATCTACAACGTGCAGATCTCGGGCTACCCGACGGTCGGCTTCATCTCGAACCCGGTCGATCCGAACGCCCCGTAAGGGCGCGTGCGGCACACAATCCAGGAGTAAGTTCCCATGGCAATGTCAGGCGGCAAGGATGATGGCTCGCCGATGATGGAAATGAACACGACGCCGTTGATCGACGTCATGCTCGTGCTCCTCATCATGTTCATCATCACGATCCCCGTTGCGACCCACTCGGTGGATATCGATCTTCCGGCCGCGACTCCCCCGACGAACATCCCGCCGCCGGATACGATCAAGAACAAGGTCGTGTTGACGCCGGACAGCCAGATCCTGTGGAACGGCAGCCCCGTCACCTCGGGCCAGCTGGTGTCGCTGCTCAAGCAGACGCTGACCTACCCGGTCGAGCCCGAGCTGCAGTTCCAGCCCGATCCGCAGGCGAGCTACGATCTTTCGGCCCAGGTCCTCAATATCATCAAGGGCTCAAAGGTCACGAAGTTCGGCTTCGTCGGAAACGAGCAGTATTCGGAATTCACC
>Ga0209813_10000229_pt1 | contig 17165 bp, 17 predicted proteins | sample EndMethybrTD3033_FD_187596 | JGI IMG/M metagenome (GOLD analysis project Ga0209813, IMG submission 187596) | Populus endosphere microbial communities from Tennessee, USA - Endosphere MetaG P. TD hybrid TD303-3 (SPAdes) (version 2) | ecosystem: Host-associated > Plants > Roots > Endosphere... | reverse complement strand
CCGATTGACAGTCCGCCTGGGGAATGTCGGACCATCCATGCCCCGGATAGTCGTAGGCGTAGACCGTAAAGTGACGGGCAAGCTGCGGTATAACTCCCCGGAAGATATCGAGATGGGTTCTCAGCGTGTGCAGAAGAACGAGGTTTGGGCCAGTTCCCGTCTTGATGTAGCGGACCTTTACGCCACCAATATCGGCGTAGTGAATCGGCAACTCGGGAGCCCAGCTCAACCTTTCCGGCCGCTTTGGCACCGAGCGCATCGCTTCGATGATGTATGACGAGGCAACGAGCCCAGCGGGCCCTGCCAGAACACCGGCCAATGCCGCACTCAGATTCATGATGATCTCCTCCATTTTGGCTTAAAGAGTGTGTCGGGCGCGACGTAGCGAAGCGATTTACCGGCGGCGTCGCGTTTCGCCCCGCCCCTGAAAGGTACCGTCACGGATTTGCTGGGAGGTGCACTGGACCAAGAGCCCCCTCCCCCTGAGCCGCATCCCGCTTGATTTTTCAACGGAAATCACTAGCAGCGGGTGAGAACGTGAACCGTCTTCTCTCCGACAACAGAGTCTATTCGGCAGCCGTTGCGGTTCGCAGATTCATTGGCTCCTCCGAAGAGGAGTGCGCATGGACGTCGTCTGCCGTTGGTTTGATCCCGAACCACACGGCGTAGAGCGCAGGGAGGAACAGTAGGATTAGTACCGTGCCGACCGCCGTGCCGCCGATCAGCGTATAAGCCATCGATCCCCAGAAAACGGAATGTGTGAGGGGGATGAAGGCCAGCACGGCGGCAAGTGCGGTCAGGATCACTGGCCTGGTGCGCTGCACCGTGGCTTCGATGACGGCGTGATAATTATCAAGACCTGCAGCACGGTTTTCGTTGATCTGTTCGGTCAGGATCAGCGTATTCCGCATCAGGATGCCGGCCAGGCCTATCAGGCCCAGGATGGCGTTAAATCCGAAGGGCTGGTTGAAGGTGAGCAGCATAGGCATGACGCCGACGAGGCCGAGCGGTGCCGTCAGGAGAACCATCCCCATCGTCGAGAAAGATCGCACCTGCAGCATAATAACAATCAACATGGCGGCAATCATAGCCGGGAAGACCTTACCGAGCGCGACGTTGGCCTTGGTTGCCTCCTCGATCGATCCGCCCAGTTCGATGCGATAGCCGGCCGGAAGCGATGCGATCAGCGGCTGAAGGGCTGTCATGACCTGCTTGGAGACCTCCGGGGGTTGGGTCGCCTCATTGATGTCCGAGCGGATCGTGATGACAGGGGTGCGATCGCGGCGCTTTAGGATGGGCTCTTCCAGGCGGATCTCTGAATGGCCGATCTGGTCGAGTGGAATCTGCCGGCCATCCCGGCTCATCAGTGAGAAATCGGCCAGGCGTGTCGGGTCCAGCCGCTCGGCGCCGGCACTGCGTGCCACGACGGGAACATTGCGGATGTCCTCCCGGACCTGCGTAACCGCGATGCCGGTGAGGAGGAACTGGAGCTGCTGGCCCACCTCCGCCGGCGATAGGCCGATGAGGTTCAGCCGATCCTGGTCCGGGACGAAGCGGAGCACTGGCGTGCGATTGCCCCAGTCGCGGTTGGCCTGACGCACGTCCGATACGCCCCGCATGATGCCAAGCGCCTTTTCGGAAATACCGTACAGTTGCGCGGGATCGGGGCCCATAACTCGGAACTCGACCGGGAATGGCGTGTAGGGACCGAACACGAGCTGCGCGACGCGCACGTTGGCCTCAGGGGCAATCCCCTGTGACACCGCCTCGCGCAGTCGGTGCTTCAGAGCTTCCCGTGCTTCTGCGTCCGGTGTGAGGACGACGATCTTGGCGAAGGCGGAATCAGGCAGCTCCGGCGCCATCGCGAAGAAGAAGCGGGGTGCGCCCTGACCGACATAGCTCGTGACGATCTTGGCTTCGGGCTGGTCCTCCAGCCAGCGTTCGAGCTTTTCAACCGCGGCGGTCGTCGTCTCCATGCTGGTGCCTTCTGGCAGACGAACCTCCACCAGCACTTCGGGGCGGTCCGACGTCGGGAAGAACTGCTGTTTGAGGGCCCCCATGCCGGCGCCGGAAAGCGCGAAGGCGATGCCAACGATAGCAACCGTTACGAACTTATGCCGCACGGCAAAGGTGATGAGCCGTCGCAGACGCCGATAATTGGGTGTGCCGTAAATTGCGTGGTGACCGCCCTCGATCGGTTTGATCGCAGGCAGCATCTTGACGCCAAGATAGGGCGTGAAGACAACCGCGATGATCCAGGAGACGATGAGGGCGAAGCCGACGACCCAGAAGATGTTGCCAGCGTATTCGCCGGCCGTCGAACGGGCGAAGCCCACCGGCAGGAAGCCGGCGACCGTCACCAGTGTTCCGGAGAGCATCGGCGCCGCTGTGTGGCTCCACGCATAGGCCGCCGCCTTGATGCGGTCCATGCCCTCTTCCATTTTGACGACCATCACCTCGATGGCGATGATGGCGTCGTCCACGAGAAGGCCAAGCGCCAAGATGAGCGCGCCAAGCGTGATGCGATCGAAGAACCGGTTGGTTTCCAGCATGATCAGGAACACGACGGCAAGCGTCAGAGGGACGGCAGCCGCCACCACGATGCCAACGCGCCAGCCGAGACTGAGCAAGCTCACCAACAGCACCACGCCGAGCGCCATAGCGAACTTCATCATGAATTCGTCGACGGCCGCGGTGATGTTGACGGCCTGGTCGGTCACCTTGTCGAGTGTCATCCCCAGCGGCAGTGTTTGCGCAATGGCCGTAGTCCTATCCTCCAGCGCCTTGCCGAGCGCGAGACCATCCCAGCCCTCCTGCATGACTGCCGCGAGCATAACCGTGGGCTCCCCCTGGCGTCGGATGAGGTAGGTGGCAGGGTCCTCGTAACCGCGGCGGACATCGGCAACGTCGGAGACTTTGAGCGTCCGTCCCGCTGCGACGATCGGCGTGTCGGCGATCGCCTCGACGCTGTCGAAGGCGCCATCAAGCCGGATGAAGACCCGCGGCCCTTGGGTGTCGATTGAGCCTGCCGGCGTGACGGTGTTTTGCCGTTGCGCGGCAGCAGCAATGTCCTGCGGCTTCACACCGAGTGTTGCGAGCTTGGCATAAGAGAATTCGACAAAGATCCGTTCGGGACGCTCGCCCAGGATGTTGATCTTCTTCACGCCAGGCACGTGCAGGAGATCCTGGCGGATGACCTCGGCCTGCCGGATCAGGTCGCGCATCGGCATGCCCTTGGCCTTTAACGCGTAAAGGGCAAAGCTCACATCGGAGTATTCGTCGTTGACGAAGGGCCCCAAGACGCCAGGGGGGAGATTCCGCGCCTCGTCGCCAAGCTTCTTGCGCGCCTGGTAGAACTCCTCCTGCACGGCAGACGGCGGTGTGCTGTCCTTCAGTGTCACGGTCATATAGGCATAGCCTGGCCGTGTGGTGGTCTCTACCCGGTCGTACCAGGTGAGTTCCTGAAGCCGCTTCTCCAGCGGTTCAGCGACGAGATCCTGCATCTCGCGCGCGGTTGCGCCCGGCCATGCCGTCGTGACCGTCAGGGTCTTGATGGTGAAGTTGGGGTCCTCCGCCCGTCCAAGCATGAGGAAGGCGTAGACGCCTGCGGCTGCCAGCAGGAGGATGAAAAACAAGGTGACGGCGCGTTCGCGCACGGCGATCGCGGAAAGATTGAGGTTCATCAGTTGCTCCTGCTTTCAGAGGCTATCCTGACGCGGGCGCCCTCCTGCAGGAGATGAGCGCCGAGCGAAACCACCGGATCACCAGACTTCAGTCCGGAGATCACCGCGGTTTCGCCGCTCATCCGAACGAGCTTGACGGGCTGAAAGCGTACAGTCGAGGTGGCGCCGTCCAGAATCCAGACGCCGGTCTTGCGGCCGTCGTCGAGCACGGCTCCGAGGGGCAGTTGGACTTCAGGTTGACTCGCCTGGCTTGCAAGCCGAATGGTGACTGTCGCGCCAAGCGGCGCCGCCGCGGCCTCGCCATCGAGCACGTAGCGGGCCTCATAGGTGCGGGTCTGGGCATCGGCGGAGTCCGACAACTGACGAAGGTGCGCCGTATAGCGCCGCCCATCGGCCCCATATACACTAGCCTCGGCCGCCGAGCCGATCGCCGGGCGGACGGTTTCGGGAAGCGCGACCACGGCTTCGCGGAGCCCGGCCTGCGCAAGCCGAACCACGGTCTGGCCGGCGGAGACGACCTGTCCCGGCTCGCCAAGCGTTTCGACCACGGTTCCATCCGCGTCCGCCACAAGAACTGAGTAGGTGGTCTCGTTCTCGGCGACCCGCGCATCGGCTTCGGCGGCGGCGAGCTGCGCATCGGCAGTATCCGACGCGGCTTTCGCCTGTTCATAGCGCTGTTGCGAGACCCATCCCTTGTTGACCAACTCGGCGTATCGCCGTTCATCCGCGTCCGTCTGCACGACCGAGGCGTGTGCCGCGACGACTGCGTTGCGTTTGGCGGTGAGCGCGAGGCGAAGGTCCGTGTCGTCAATCCGCATCAGCGGCTGGCCGGCCTTGACCTGCTGGCCAACATTCACGAACCGTTCCACGATCTTACCGGCGACGCGAAAGCCGAGATTGCTCTGCACCCTCGCGCCGATGATGCCCGTGAAGCCGCGTTCCGATCCGATCACGGGCACTGGGGTCACCAGCCTGACGATCGGTGGCTCCAGCCTCGGGTCTTTCACCGCAGAGGCTTCAGGTGAGTGCGGAGAAAGTGCGACGAACGTCGCCGCTCCCACCGCGGCGATCACGAGGCTCCCCAGCACAATAACTGCTCTCTTTTTCATGGCATTTCCTCACACTGCGCGTGACTTGCATTTAGGCTGCGCGGTCAGGCGCCGTGGACGCGAACGCCCTGGCCGGCAGCAAGCAGCCCGCGGTCTGCATGGCGGGGCATTACATTTGCGCTTCGACTCGCAGGCGCAGGTCGGCCTCGGTCGAGACCGTCACCTTCTCGCCAGACCTTGAGAACGCGTAGAGCGCGTCCTGATAGCCGGGCATGGAGAAGGCCACCTTGTCGCCGTCGGCGAGGGCCATGACGACGCGCAGCGGATCGCCCCCGCCTTTCGGTGCGAAGGTGGCGGTAACCTCCAGGCGGTCGCCATCAACCGGGACATAATAGGCCACCATGTTGAGGCGTCCCCCGTGAAGGCTGCCGGCTTCGATGGGACGTCCCACAGTGGCTTCGTCGGCAAGCACCAGGGTTGCCAGAAACAGCGCAGCGAGAAGCGAGGCGCTCAGGGTCTTGCGAATCATTTTGTATTTCCTTCCGTTAGATTGCGTTCGACCTCTATATGAGCCGTTTAGATTTTGGTCGCAATCTAAAATGAAGAACTTCACGAAACCGTGATTGACCCGACAATTTCCTCAGGAAGGCGGCTTTAATGGCGTGGGCCCACCTCTCCTATGATCCGTGGGAAGGTTTGCAGATGTAGTTTATAGGCCGGCACCACCGCCCCTTCTCCAGAGCCTCCCTCGTTCAGAGCTGCCGTCTTCGATGGCCTCTGACAGTGATTTCCTGGCAGCGTCGCTGGCCGCAGCGGGCCTGAGGGCGATGCCCGCAGGTCCTGCGGATCATCTCGTTTTTCTCCCTTGATAGATTGCATTCGACCTCTATATGTTATAGATGTCGATCGAAATCAAAAAAGGAGGCTAACAATGCGTGTGAGTCGCATTCAGGCTGAGGAGAACCGTCAGGCCGTGATCGATGCGGCAAGCCGGCTTTTTCGCGAGCACGGCTTTGATGGTATCGGCCTTAAGGATTTGATGAAGGGCGCCGGCCTGACACAAGGCGCCTTTTACAAGCAGTTCGCGTCAAAGGAAGACTTGGCGGTACAGGCCTCCAAGCGGGCATTGGAGAGCGCTTCCCGGCGATGGTCGGAAGCGGCCGAGGCCAATCCGCAGGACCCGCTTGGCGCGGTGATGGCGTTCTACCTCAGTATGGGGCATCGCAAAGAAAAGCTGGACGGCTGCCCGATCGTAGCGCTCGGCTCAGATGCTGCCCGGCAGGGCGCCGACGTGAAGGCGTCATTCGAAGCCGGGATCAGGGAATATCTCGAACTGCTCGGCGGATGGGTTGGCGAGGCCGATGGCGGGGAACGCAACGGCAAGGCCATGGCCATTCTTTCGACCATGGTCGGTGCGCTCGTCCTCTCGCGAGCCCTCAACGACCCTGACCTCGCTCAGGCCTTCCTACACGAGGCGGTCGAACAAGTGCGCGCGGCTGTCACCGCTTAAAGGATGCCGCTGTCGGCACCTTCGACGACGGGCTGTATCCGCTGAGGCGGCGCGAACGGCGATCGCAATCCAGTGCCGTCACAAGACGAAGCCGCGGCTTGGCCAGCGCTGGTGACGTATCTAAATCGGAGAATCGATGCGACGGATTGTTGTTACAGGCATGGGAGCCGTCACGCCCCTTGCGGTTGGCAAGAGAACCACCAGCCGCCCCGCATGGCGGCGACGCACGCCCCGGAGGAGACCGCCATGAAGGCGCTGTGCTGGCACGGCAAGCACCGGATTACCTGCGACACCGTTCCCGACCCGAAAATCGAAGAAGGCCGCGACGCCATCATTAAGGTGACGAGCTGCGCCATCTGCGGCTCCGACCTGCATCTCTATGACGGCTACATGCCCGGCATGCAGTCCGGCGACATCATGGGCCACGAGTTCATGGGCGAGGTGGTCGAGGTCGGCAAGGAGAACAAGAAGCTGAAGGTCGGCGACCGCGTGGTCGTGCCATTCACCATCATCTGTGGCGAGTGCGACCAGTGCAAACGCGGCAATTACTCCGTCTGCGAGCGCACCAATCCCAACAAGAAGGCCGCCGATCTCATGTTCGGCCACACCACGGCGGGGCTGTTCGGCTACACGCATCTCACCGGCGGCTTCCCCGGCGGGCAGGCCGAATTTGTGCGCGTGCCCTATGCCGATGTCGGGCCGGTGAAAGTCCCGGACGGCCTCACCGACGAGCAGGTGCTGTTCCTCGGCGACATCTTCCCGACCGGCTGGCAGGCCGCCGCCAATTGCGACATCGAGCCGACCGACACCGTTGCTGTCTGGGGCGCGGGGCCCGTCGGGCAGTTCTGCGTGCGCAGCGCCGTGTTGATGGGCGCCAAGCAGGTCATCTGCATCGACAATGTGCCGGAGCGCTTGCAGATGGCGGAGGCCGGCGGCGCCATCCCGATCAATTTCGACGACGAGCCGTTGCTCGACCGCCTCGCCGAGCTGACGCACGGCAAAGGCCCGGAAAAGTGCATCGACGCGGTGGGCCTCGAAGCCCACACGACGCGCTCGATCGATTCCGTCTATGACGCCGCCAAACAGGCGCTGATGATGGAGACCGACCGTCCGCATGTGCTGCGCGAAATGATCTACGTCTGCCGTCCGGCGGGCATCCTCTCCATTCCCGGCGTCTATGGCGGGCTGCTCGACAAGATCCCGTTCGGCGCGGCGATGAACAAGGGCCTCACCTTCAAGATGGGCCAGACGCATGTGAACCGCTGGACCGACGATCTCCTACGCCGCATCCAGGAAGGCCAGATCGATCCGTCTTTCGTCATCACCCATACGGCGCCGCTGGAGCAAGGCCCCGACCTCTACAAGACCTTCCGCGACAAGGAAGACAACTGCATCAAAGTCGTCCTGAAGCCCGGATCATAAGAGCGAAAGCCATGTACAACACGATGTCCTATAAGATCGCCCGAGGTCTTGGCTGGTTCAGCATCGGCCTGGGCGTAGCCGAGCTTATGGCCCCCGGTGCGCTGAACAGGTCGCTCGGCATGCGTGAGCACAACACGCTGGTGCGCGGTTTCGGCCTGCGCGAGATCGGCGCCGGGCTCGGCATCCTCACGATGAAGCATCCCGTTCCCTGGGTTTGGGCCCGCGTGGCTGGCGACGTGCTCGATCTGTCCTCGCTTCTGGTCTCCCTCGGGCCGAACAATCCGCGCCGCGGCAGCGCAACGGCGGCCTTCCTGTCGGTTGTGGGGATCACGGCGATCGACATTCTCACCGCCCGCAGCCTCGAACAGCATGAGGCATATCGCCGTCTGCCGCGCCGGGATTATAGCGGCCGCAGCGGCTTCAAGAGCAGCCCCGATCAGATGCGCGGCGCGGCGGCGCGAGCCGGGAATGGGCGCAATGCCACGGCCAAACGCGCTTAATCATGAGGACTTATCTATGGCAGACCGCCCCCTCGCGATTGTAACGGGTGCTTCCACCGGCATCGGCTATCAGCTTGCGCAGTGCTGCGTCGATAGCGGCTTCGACCTTGTCATTGCCGCCGACGAGCCCGAGATCAATGAAGCGGCGAGCGCCCTCCGCAAATCTGGCGCCATGATCGAAGCCGTTGAAGCCAACCTTGCCACGACGGAAGGCGTCGACAAACTCTATGAGGCGGCCAGACGCATCGGCCGTCCTGTCGACGCCTTGCTCGCCAATGCGGGGCGCGGCCTTGGGCACGGCTTCCTCGATGAGGATTTCGCCAAGGCCCGCCATGTCATCGATACCAACATCACCGGCACGGTCTATCTCGTGCAGAAGGTTGGCCGCGATATGCGCAAGCGTGGCCAGGGCCGCATCCTCATCACCGGATCGATCGCCGGCTTCATGCCGGGCAGTTTCCAGGCCGTCTATAACGGCACCAAAGCGTTCCTCAATTCCTTCTCCTGGGCGCTGCGCAACGAGCTGAAGGACACGGGCGTCACCGTGACCTGCCTGGTGCCGGGCGCAACAGAAACCGCGTTTTTCGAGCGCGCCGAGATGGAGGACACCAAAATCGGCCAGCAGGAGAAGGACGATCCGGCCGATGTCGCCAAAACCGGTTTCGCGGCGATGATGCGGGGCGATGGCGACATCGTCAGCGGCTGGAAGAACAAGCTGCAGAGCGCAGCCGCGAACGTCACCCCGGCCTCGGTGCTCGCCGAACGGCACCGCAAGGTCGCAGAGCCGGGGAGCGGCACAAAATGATGGAGAGCGCCATGACAGACGAGACGCGCAACCCTAAAGACGATCCGGTTGAAGGCTCCCGCGAGGTGATCGATGCGGATTTGCAAGAGCAGGCGAGCAAACAGGATCAGAAGGAAAAAAGCGGGACCGGCAGCGCCCTCCCAGTCATCCGCCGCGCGAAGACAAGGAGCTGGGGCCGAAAGGCGTCCCATAGGCCTGGCCCGCCGTCAGGCCGTTCGCCACGACAGGCACGGGATGATTGCGCCTGGTCCGCTCAGAAGTCGTCTCCGCAGGGATGGGTCTATGTCAGCCAGCAAGACGATCCCGCGCCTTGCGGGGCTTGATCATACGCTCGCCTTTCTGCGGGAAGGCTATCAGTTCATCTCCCATCATTGCGATGAGCTGAAGACCGACATCTTCGCCGCACGCATTTTGCTGCAACCCGTGATCTGCGTCCGCGGTTCGGAAGCGGCGGAGATGTTTTACGGGCGAGGGCACTTCACCCGGCAAGGCGCCATGCCGACGACGACCATGCGACTGCTGCAGGACAAGGGCAGTGTCCAGCAATTGGATGGTGCGGCTCACCGTCATCGCAAGGCGATGTTTGTCGAATTGCTGATGACCGCCGAAGCAGAAACGCAGTTGGTCCATCTGTTCCGAAGCGAATGGCTGCAGGCTCTCGACGGCTGGGCGAACAGGCCGAGCATCGTCTTGCTCGATGAAGCCAATCTGGTCCTTGCCAGAGCCATCTGCGGCTGGATGAACGTTCCGCTGGACGGGAAATCCGATGCCGACATGGCTTTCGAACTCAGCTCGATGATCGAGAATGCGGGATCGGTCGGTCCTGCCGTGCTGATGGCGCTTGGGCGTCGGCGAAGAACGGAGCGCTTTATCGAGAAGCTGGTGACGCAGATCCGGGACGGTAAGACCGCGATCCCAGCGGATGCGCCGATCGCGCTGATCGCGAGCCATCGCGACTTCGATGGAAAGCGGCTTTCAGAAAGCGCGGCGGCGGTTGAAATCCTCAACATTCTACGCCCGACGGTCGCCATCGGGCGCTTTGTCATGTTCGCCGCCCTGACGCTGCAAGACCATCCAGACCGGCGGGCGGCACTGCATGGCGCGGATGACGCCCGCTATGAGCGGTTTGCCGAGGAGGTGCGCCGGCTTTACCCGTTTTTCCCAGTCATTGGCGGCAAGGCGAAGGAGGCGTTCGAGTGGAAGGGTCATCCCTTCCAACCCGGCGACTGGGTCCTTCTCGACCTGCACGGCACCAATCATGATCCGCGCCTGTTCCGCAATCCCGAACAGTTCGACCCAGACCGCCGGCTGTCCTGGCGTGATCAGGGCAATGATTTCATTCCGCAGGGAGCCGGCAATGCGCGAACCGACCATCGCTGCCCCGGAGAACAGTTCACCGTGGCGATCATCCGTGAGGCGAGCAGGCTCCTGGTTGAGCAAATGGACTATGAGGTTCCTGAGCAGGACCTCTCCATGCCGCTGAGCAGAATGCCGGCAAAACCCGCCAGCGGCATGATCCTTGCTAACGTCCGACGCAAGACAGCTTAGACCGCGTCCGCGAGAACGCTGCGGTCGAGTTCGGAGAGCATCCTATGCCCCGAAAGGCCCAGATTGGCATCAAGGTCTGCTGCCAGATTGGAAATCACGGCGCGGACGCCCGCTTCCCCACCCAAAGCAAGGCCATAGGCGTATGGACGCCCCACCAGCACCGCCCGAGCGCCTAGTGCCAAGGCCTTGATGATGTCGGCGCCCGTCCGGATGCCGCAGTGGAATAGAACCGGCGCTGCTCCGTTGATAGCACCTACGACTTGGGCAAGGAATCGAGCGCGCCGATGCCACCGTCAACTTGACGACCGCCATTGTTCGACACGAGGGGACCAATCTGCGCGCCTGGATGTTCACCATCTTACCCAACGTGTTCCTTTCTGATCTGCGCCGTCAGCACGTTCCCGAGATATCGCTGGATGTTGAGCCCAGCTATAGTGGCCTGCTTGCGGTGCGGCCTGAGCAGCATGGCTGGATGGATTCCCAGGATATGCAACGCGCGCTGGCCACCGAGCCTGGCCAGCGCGCGGCGATCGTCTGATTGGTGCAGAAGGTTTCAGCTATGAGGAGGCCGCCGTTATCTGCTGTTGCGCCGTGGAGACAGTCAAAAGCCGGGTCAACCGCGCTCGACTTCGACTGGCCAAACTGCTCGATATCGACGTTGGCGACGATGCGTCGGCGGTGCGGAACGAGACATCCTAGGCAACGCCGCTTTCGCTGGACCGAGCGCACCTCCAATCCAGCGATAGCACCTCGTTACGAGCGTTCCCCGCCATCGGAAGCTGCGGCGTGACCAGGCTGGCCGTCCAATTCAGATCTCACCATTTTCACCGAAAATTCGGCGGAAGACCGTTGTGAATGGCCGTTGCTGCAATTGCGGCATGCCCTACTGCAACGCTGATCTGATCGAGATCTGAAACGACGTCTCCCGCCGCGAAGAGACCGGAAATGCTGGTCTTTTGGTGCTGATCGACCACAAGGCAGCCGCCGTCGTCGGTACGAGCGCCGAGCGCGGCGGCGAGATCGGAGCGCACGGCCGATCCCAACGCGGGATAGAGCACATCGATTTGGCGACGATCGCCATCCACAAGCGTTGCGACCACACCGGCGCCGTCGCGCTCCAGTTCGCACACAGGAACCGGGGCGACTTCCACACCGCTGTCGCGGAGCTGGGCAATGCTGCTTTCATCCTCATGTGAGAGCGGCGCTGTCGGCAGCAGAACGACATCGGCCGAGTATGTTCTCAGGAACATCGCCTTCCGCGCGGCGCCCTTCACCCTCCCCAGAACACCAAGGCGCTTATCCGTGGCTTCATAACCGTCACAGATGGGGCAATAGCGCAGCACGCCCATTGCGATTGCCGAACGAAGACCGGGCAGATCGGGGCTTTCATCAACGACGCCGGTTGCCAGGAGCACCATGTTGGGGCGGATTTCCTCGCCGCTTGTTCGGGAAATGAAGCAACCATCGCCCGTCTTTTCAAGGTCCGTCACCCGTCCGCGCAAGAAAGCAGCGCCGTATTGCTCCGCCTGTCCACGCAGCAGGGCGAGCAGGTCGGGGCCGGAGATGCCGGAATAGGCGGGATAGTTGTGGCTGCGGGGAATGAGCGCGGCCCGGCTCCTGCCTTCGTCCACCACGAGCACGCGGCGCCGGAAGCGCGCCAGATAGATGGCGGCGGTGAGACCTGCCGGTCCGCCGCCGACGATCAAGCATTCAGGCCGTGGATCGCTCCAAGAAGCCGGCGACATAGAATGTGCTCCCGAACGGCCGTGTATAATAGGCAACTTCCACAAATTGAGCTGGGATAAGCGGGGACCCCGACAGTCGGTTCCTCGGGGCCGTGCTTATTGCATGAACCTCACGTCAAACCGGCCACCATTGGCGAGGGATTCATCGCCGCAGCTTTGGAGGAGCCCCTGTCACGTCTGCATCCAGCGTATTCCCGAAAGCCGGTTGGCCGGTTAGCGGCTTTCGCGCCGCGCGGCGCCAGCGCACCAGCGCGGCAAGGGTCCACACAAGCTCCTCACTGGCCGCCGGCTTGATGATCACGCGGCAACCGCGCCAGGTGGAAGGGAGCACTCCGAGGCAGTCATAGCCGGTGTGAATGAGGAAGGGGATCTGCCGCTGGTGGAGCTCTTCGCCGAGCGGGATGGCGTTGAACGCGCCCAGCCGGAAATCGATGATTGCGGCCGAGCACGCTTTCGTTCGCGCAACGCCCACAGCCGCTTCCAGGTCGGAGATCGGCCCAATGACGGATGCGCCGGCCTCCTTGAGCATCTCAGCCACATCTAGCCCCTGGAGTGCATCGTCCTCCACGATCAGAATGGGCAATTCCTGCTGTAATATCCGGTGACGCAAAACGAACCTGCTTAACGGCCATGATCCACGAACCCAAACTGGCAGAGCTGGGTCGAGGGCTAGATGGACGGAGGCGCCAGGACCGGGCGCTCTCTTATGTGCCGGAATATCCGAATTCCTGTGTTAGTCCTTCTACCACCGCACGAAAAACGTAACGGGCATCAACCAAGTTCCAGTCTTGTATGTGCTTCCTGCGACACCTCGTTGACGGTCTGCCCCGCCAGATAGGTTTCACGGCCCGTCACATGCCAGCGCGTGTCCGGTGGCAAAGGACCAAGCCTCATCTTTCGATCTTGGCGTCGATCTCCGTCGCAAGCTTTGCAAGGATCGCCTTAGCGTAAGCCTGACTTTTTTGTTCCAGAAGCGGGGAAAATCTTTGGAACATCGGCGGATTGCTTCCGGTTTTTGTCATTCTTGTCAGGTGAGGACCACGCTATGTTCCTAAGAGTCGATAAACTGCAGATCGAACTTCCGGCGCCCACGCGGCAGGACCCCAACGCGGCCGCTGCTTTGCAGGAGCTGCTCGGCGGCAAATACGGCGAGATGTCGACGCTGGGCAACTACATGTTCCAGAGCTTCAACTTCCGCAGCAAGCACAAGCTGCGCCCGTTCTACAGCCTTGTCGCCGCGATCACGGCGGAGGAACTGGGCCATGTCGAGCTGGTCAGCAATGGCGTTGCCATGCTGAACAACGGCCCCGACAATGAGGGTGACGAGGGCGATGGCGGCGACATCTCCGGCGCGCCGTTCGAGGACATGAAGGACATCCGGCTCGCAGCGGCGTTCTTCTCCCATGGCGGCGGCGCGGTGCCGGTGAACAGCAACGGCCAGTCCTGGAACAACGACTTCGTCACGACGACCGGCAATGTCGTCTTCGACCTGCTGCACAATTTTCATCTGGAATGCGGCGCCCGGCTGCACAAGTTGCGCGTCTATGAATCGCTCACCGATCCGACGGGACGCGAGGTCTGCGGCTATCTGCTGGTGCGCGGCTCGGTCCACGCCCATGCCTATGCGCTGGCGCTGAAGAACATCACCGGTGTCGAGATCGAGAAGATGCTGCCCACCCCGAACATCAATCTCGACAAGATCCCGGAAGCGCAGAAATACCTCGCCGAGGGCTCGCATCGCCGGCTCTATACCTTCAGCCCGCAGGACTACAAGGAAATCGCGGCCGTCTGGGGGAACGGCGAAATGGCGCTGCCCGGCGATCCGCCCGGCGAGTTGACCGTCGTCGACGGCATGCCCGATGGCGGCAAGATCCATCAGCTCACCGGCATCCCCTCCGCTTTCACCCCGGATTACGCCCCAGAGGAGATGCTCGAGGTGGCGACCAAGTTGTATCAGGCGTCGCGATAGTATCGTAGGCCTTTCTTTGATTCCACGGCAGCGACGCTGTAAACGCTGCCGCTGCGCATTCTCCCTACTGCGAGGAGGCCCGATGGTTTCCTCGCTTTTTTCAAATGTTTCCCTATCCGATAGGGCGAAGACCTGCCGGAGGCCCGCATGAGCGTTGTCAGCTATAAGTGCAGCAACCCCAATTCCGGCGCGGACGAGCGACAATGCCACGGTGGACTGGGTGACCTTGGAATGGCGTCGCGAGCATTAGCGGCGAGGTTGAGGATTGCGTTCTCCAGCTAGGAGCCAAGGACGATACAAATCGGCCCACCAACTCAATGCCCCACCCTCCTCGTTCACGATCGGTAAGGCAGCGCGCAAATGTCCGTTATCGCGGCAAGGCAGTCAAGATCGGCGGTGGGCATGCGGGCTCGGAGGGGGGCTGGAACGCTTTCACGGGCTGTTCCGCTCGTGCTCGCACCTCGGACAATGGCTTGGTTACTTCAGCGTGTGGATCGCAGCGAGCGCTTCGGTCGAGGCTGAGCGTCCTCGCCACCATGCCGTGCCCTTCCCGCGGTAAGTCGCCGCTCGGCGGCGGCGAGTGCTGCATCGAGCACCGGCCGCAACCGATCTCCCAAGAGATGAGCCAGATCATTCCAGTCACTGCCAGGCTGCTGTGGCTCGAACGGCGGAATGAGAACATCGTTACCGATGGCGCCAGCCGCAGCCTCGGCCTTGATCCGTCCGACATTATGCTTAGGGCGGCCGTCGGTGCCGATCTCTTGTTCCCGCTGATGGTCATTGTCGCCAGCGATGAGGATGCGCAGACTGCCATCGGCAGCGCGATAGCCTTGCGCGACCGGCAATAGATTGCTCGCGTTGAATGCTACGGCGACCGGCAAGCCGGTCATTTCGTGCAGCGTCGCGGCAGTCGCATAGCCTTCGGCGATCAGCAGCATACCCCCGGGCGCAAGCGTCCCGATCAGGTGATGGCCGCCAGCGATCGCCGCGCCGCGGGTGAAGCATTTGCGGCCGTCATCGGCAATGCTTTGAGCGCCGAGCAGCGCGCCCCTCACATCGCGGATAGGCACGATCAGATCACCCCTCATGCTCCAAGCCTGCGGCTCAGCTTCGCCGGCATGCAGTAGGAGCGGCCCGGCGGTGTTGAGATATACGCCGTGCGCGCTGACGCCTTTCCGCTCCAAATAGGGATGCTGCGCGGTTGCCAGCGGCAGACCAGCCATATGGGCCTCGACCAAGCGTGCAGTTTCAGCAGCGATGGCGTGCCGTTCGGCCTCGCGCCGCCGCCGGCTCGCCACTGCCTCGGCGATGAGCATCGCGCGGGTCTCAGGGCTGAGAGCCTCCTGCGGCGTTTGCGACTTCCAGTTTTCCCGGACGCCGGTACGGAAATTCTCCAAGAAGCCGGCGGGATGTCCATCCAGATAACCGACATAAGCGCCGCTGCGCTGGCCTTTACGGTCGCCATCAACCGGCACGCGGCGCAGCTTGCCGTCCATCACGGGCAACCCGTCGATAACCAAGCCGGCAGTCTGCAACGCTTCGGCAAATTCGAGGCGCGGATCTTCAGGCAGCGCGCGGGTGACCGCGCCTTGGCGCCAGCGCGCGAAGGGCTCGGGATCGATGCCGGCAGGCAAATACCAGGAGCGCGCACGCCTATCCCATTTGGCGCCAAGCGCTTTGGCTTGATCCTTCTCGGCGTACGGAACCGCAAGGAACAGCCGCTCCCCGGTATTGGCTGGCGCCGAGGATCTTTCACCCGAAACCGATGCCGGCAACGCGATACTCCTCTCGGCTGTGACGGTCTGGTCGGCCATCTGCATCTGCTGGAAATGCTGGAGAAAACTGACGATCCGCTCGGCGTCGCTTGCCGCCCGGAAGATCTCCTGCGGCTCGCTACGCAGGATCTGCAGGAAATGTCCGACGTAGGCGGCGTGCTGCGAGGGATCATGGCCGATCCCCAGCCGGTCGCCGAGCATCAGCGAGGCAATCTCGGCGCGCAGTTCCTCTCGCGCGTAGACTTCGGAGCCGAAGGGGTGCGCCAGATCGCGATTGAGCCGCGTCTCATGTCCGGTCCAATGACCAAGCTCATGCAAGGCGGTGGCGTAGTAGCCGTCCGCGGTGGAAAACTGCCAACGCTCGGGCAGGACAATGGTGTCGAGGATGCGGTTGTAAGCGGCGCGGTCGCAGGCAAGGTGCTGGATGCTGGCTCCAGAATTGGTGAGGATCGCCTCGGCCATCTCGTGGCGCTGCCATTCAGGAAGGGCGGGCCGTGCTTCCGGCTCGGCGAGGCCGTCGATCTGGGCGCCATTGAACACTGCGGCAGCGAAGACCCGTGGCCTGACCAACTCGATGACTTCGATGATGGCCTTGTCGTCGGCATCGCGCAGCGGCGCGCCATCGGCGCCGATGACAGGCCGCTCCTCGCGCCATTTCCAGTATTGGATGAGCGTGCTCTTTTCGCCGCGGCGCACCTGGCCGCCCTCAGATGCGGCCTGTTTGTAGGTCATCCAGCGGGTATCGCCATAGCCCAGCGCTTCGGCGGTCATCAGCAAGATCACGGCGTTCATGCCGCGATAATCCCTGCCGGTGATGGGATTGAACGGCATGAAGCGCGCGCCGGCGCGCCACGGCTTCACCCAGGGGGCCGTGCCGGCTTCGAGCTGAACGATCAGCTGTTCGGCGATGCTGGCGACGTAGTCCTTCTTCATCGCGCCGACCGTCAGAGATCGGCGTTCGCTTCCCACGCCGCGTCCTCATCGAGCGCGTCGTCGAGGAAGGCGCCGGCACGATCGGCAGCGTCGGGATCGAGCTCGACGATGACGCCGGGGGTCGTCAGATCGGCGAGGCTTTCGGAAATCACCGCTGCGGGGGCGATCGGCTTCGGGTTGTGCATGTCAGGCTCCTCCTCGAACTTGTCGGCGTGTTATCAGGCGC
>Ga0209813_10000228_pt1 | contig 17178 bp, 15 predicted proteins | sample EndMethybrTD3033_FD_187596 | JGI IMG/M metagenome (GOLD analysis project Ga0209813, IMG submission 187596) | Populus endosphere microbial communities from Tennessee, USA - Endosphere MetaG P. TD hybrid TD303-3 (SPAdes) (version 2) | ecosystem: Host-associated > Plants > Roots > Endosphere... | reverse complement strand
TTCTTAAAATCAGGGGGCCACCAAGGATTCAGGCTGACGAGCGCCTGTTCGGTTCAGGATGTCGAAATTGCCCTCGGCAAAAAAGCCGATATGCACCGGCTCGGGCGATAGGTTGTTCCAAGACCATTCGTACAAGCTGCCATGCTGGGGGCGTAATTCCCCGCGCTGAGCGCCCGATGCAATTGTGTCGGCAAGAATTGAACCTTGGTGCCCATCTTCCAGGCGAAGGCGATAGCGGACCTTTGCGCCGCGACTTTCGCTTACGAACCGTACGGTTCCCTCCCCGGCCACATAGGCTGCTACCCGCTGCGTTTCCCCCGGCTGGATCGTGAAGTGCATACGCTTCGTGGCGGGTGGATCATTAAGTGGTGCGTGCAGTCCGCCGGACATCGCCCACACTCCCACCACAGCGAGAGCGACGCATATCAATATGCCTGTCCCGACAAAGATGGCGTCGAATTTTCCGATCCTCACGTCGCGTCTCGATGGCGACCCGCATCCTGTTCAAGCACGGACCGGATCCCGATATGCCAGAAGCCGCAGCGCGTTGATGACCACCAGCAAGGTGGATCCCTCGTGAAGGGCGACAGCCGGTCCGATGCCAAGACCCAGGATGGTCGCCGGTACGAGGAAGGCGACGACACCCAGGCTGACGAACACATTCTGCCTGATAACCCAGCGCGTGCTCCGGCTGAGGCCCACCGCAAACGGCAGGTGCGACAGATTGTCGGCCATGAGCGCCACATCGGCTGTCTCCAAAGCAACATCTGAGCCGGCCGCGCCCATGGCGATACCCACGGTTGCGGTCGCCATCGCTGGCGCGTCGTTCACGCCGTCACCGACCATGGCGACCTTGGTTTCGGCACGCAGCTTCTTGATGGCCTCGACCTTGTCTTCAGGCATGAGATCGCCCCAGGCTTCATCGATCCCGACCTGCTTGCCTATGGCATCAGCCACACGCTGGTGATCGCCCGAGATCATGATCATCCGCTTGATGCCGATCTCGCGCAGGCGTTCCAGCGCCGCGCGGGCTGCTTCGCGCGGCGTATCCAGAAGACCGATAGCCCCCATATCCCGCGAGCCGCTGCGCACGACCATGCTGGTCTGTCCTGCCTCCCGCAGCGTCTTGATCGCAGCATCCATCTCGGTGGACAGCGGGGCGATGCCGTCGCTGCGGAACATCTCGGCCTTGCCAATGAGAACTTCGTCCTCACCGACAAGAGCCGAGATGCCGCGACCCGTGAGGCTTTTCAGATTTTCAGCCTCCGGAACTGGATGATCGCCAATATGCTCGCGCCCATCTCGCGCAATTGCCTGGGCCAAGGGATGGTCGCTGAGGCTTTCTACAGCCACCGCCAGCGCCATCAGTTCTTCCCTGGTGACGCCAGGCGCCGGGATGATCTGCTGGATGCGCGGCTCGCCCATCGTCAGCGTGCCGGTCTTGTCGAATGCGATAGCGTCGAGCGAACCCAGCAGTTCGAGTGGGGCACCGCCCTTCACCAGGACGCCGCCACGCGCCGCACGGGCAACACCCGACAGCACGGCGCTCGGCGTCGCAATGGCCAACGCGCAAGGGCTGGCGGCCACAAGGACGGCCATCGCCCTATAGAAACTGTCGCGGAAAGGCTCGTCGACGACCACCCATGCGAATAGCAGCAGGAAGGCGAGTGCAAGGACTGCGGGCACGAAGAAGCGCTCAAAGCGATCCGTGAACCGCTGCGTGGGCGACTTCTGCGTCTCCGCCTCGCTGACCATCTTCACAACCTTGGCCAGCGTGCTTTCGCTCGACAGCCGCGTGACCTCGATCTCGATCAGGCCGCTGCCGTTGATCGTCCCGGCGAAGACCCGGCTTGCTGCAACGACGCGATCAGGATTGGCCCGAGCAGCGTCCGCGCTTTCGACCGGCTCCTTGTCGACCGGGATGCTTTCGCCAGTGACAGGTGCCTGATTGACCGCAGAATTACCCTTGATGACGAAGCCATCGGCCGCAATACGCTCATCCGGCTTGATGATGACCACGTCGCCAAGGACCAGTTCCTCTACCGGTACGACACTGGAGCCACCGTCCATCCGCCGAACGGTAGCCGTCCGCGGCGCCAGTTCGGCCAGCGCTTCGATTGCACGCTTGGCGCGACCCATGGCGTAGTGCTCGAGCGCATGCCCAAGACTGAAGAGGAACAGAAGCAAGGCACCTTCGGCCCAAGCACCAAGAGCGGCCGCGCCTGCTGCTGCCACCAGCATCAGCGTGTCGATCTCGAAGCGCTTCTGGCGTAGATTTTCGATGGCCTCGCGCACCGTGTAGAAGCCGCCGAAGACATAGGCCGCGATGAAGAGAGCGAACGGAACCCAGGTGGGTGCCGTCAGGAACGTCTCGATGAGATAGCCCACCCCCAGCGCGCCGCCGCAGGCCAGAGCGAAGATCAGCTCGGTGTTGGGTCCAAGCAGTCCGCCATGCCCATGATCATGGTCGTGCTTCTCGCCAGCCGGGTGATCGTGATCCTTGTCGTGGTCATGTGCCGACGGCTTTTTGTCCAGAGTGGTGAGAGCCTTCCGGCTTACACCTGCATCGCGAAGCGCCGTAAGAATTCCATCCTCCGATGTGTTCGTGCGATCGAACTCAACCCGCACCGTCCCAGGAAGAATGGCCTCGGCTTCGAACACGCCTGGCAGCGCGCGCAGCATTTCGCCAATAGACCTGGCACGCCTCTGATGACCAATGCCGTCGACCTCCCACACCACATGGCCGATACGCTCTGCGATCTGCGTTCCCGCCGCCTTCGCCAGCTCCCGGATACGCGGAAGAGAGATCGCGTCCGGATCATAGTGGATGCACAGCTGCGGCAGTGTACCGGCCGGCTCCTTCGTTACATGCACTTCAGCGACGCCGGGACGGCTTTCAATCAAGGATATCAGGCGCGAAACACAACCGTCAGCTGTGTCGGTGACTTCAGGGAGTAGCAAGGGGACATCGAGGCGGAGTTTTTCAATCATGACCATCATCCTGGTTGGGGCACTCAATCTTCGGTAAAAGCAGTCGCCATCAGGGTGGATGCAGGCGTCCCTGCTTGCTGATCGTCCGAGTTCTCCTGCAGATCAGCGGTTTCTGATCGGCGCGTACGAGCTTCAACGTGTCGACGCCGGTCAGGCTGACATTGAGCTTATCGCCGACATAGGTAAGGCCCGTGTCGGGCGCGGTGAGACGGATCGGCTTCTGGTCCGGCAGGATCGCCAGATCGAGGGTCAGTCCATCGACCAGGAAATCGCCGTCCAGCTGCGTTCCATCTTCGCATGCGTAAAGATGCTCCCCGACGAGCGTAGGGATGGAATTGCGATCATGGCGGCTTTCATCACCGCCGCCATTCTGCTGGCATCCCATCAAGCTGAGCATCAAGACTCCTCCAGTCAGGGAGAGACGGCTCAAACGATATTGTTTCAGGCGCATGTTGTTTCCCGGATCTCGAGGGTAAACTGTCGTCATGGGCGGCAAGGGAAGCCGCCCATGACGCGGGCCGTTCTCGCACACAGGGGTAGATGCGGCGGCCAAACTGGTCATCAGTCGAACAGTTCGCGCAGGAAGCCCTTGCGACGACCATGATGGTCGCCCCGAGATCCATGGCCGTCACCACGATCGCTTCCATGCTTTGAGCCAAACACACCAAGCGTGCCTTCACGCCGTTCGACCGGCTGAGTTTCGCTGATGCTGCGTTCGATGATCTTGTCGAGTTCGCCGCGGTCGAGCCAAACGCCACGACACTGGGGACAATAGTCGATCTCGATGCCCTGTCGTTCGCTCATGAGCAGGTCGACCTTGCACACCGGACAGGGCATTCCGTTCGAAGGGGTACGGTTCGTCATGTCAGGCCTCCTTGATTTCTGGGCGGCCCTTGGCCTCCCGAATTTCGCTACGGGCGTCCTTGAGGATCTCGATCCCGCCCTTGATGGCGATCAGCGCAGTAGCGACACCGACGAGAAGATCCGGCCAGTTTGTGCCGAGCCACCAGACCAGCACGCCGGCGATCAAAATGCCGCCATTCGAAATGAAGTCGTTGAAGCTAAAGGTTGTAGCTGCGCGCATGTTGACGTCTGGCTGCTCAAGCCGTTGCAGCAGCCTCAGGCAGATGAAGTTGACGACGGCCGCCACGGCCGACATCGCCATCATGGCCGTGCCAATGGGCTCGCTGCCGTAGACATATCGACGGCCGACATCGACGAGGATGCCGACTGCGAAGACCAACAGCATAGAGCCGGAGAACATTGCCGCCCGGCTCTTCCACATGACGCCTCGGCTCAGGGCTACGAGGCTCAGCGCATAGACGAGAGCATCCGACAAATTGTCGACACCATTGGCGATGAGCGCGCTGGAGTCTCCACTGAAGCCCACGACAAAGAAGGCAGCAGATATGAGGACATTCAGGATCAGCACGATCCAGAGCGTCTTGCGCTCCATTCCCTGATCGGCGCCAGTCGTTGCGCTATCCATCGCCCTTCCCCTTGCCCTTGGTCACATTCGCGGCTCGCCGTTTGTGACGATTGGGTGGAGGAACTGCACGGACCGCGCGCTTCGCCAAGGCCATGAAACTTGCGTCTTGCTCCCTCATCTGGCGACGAAGGCCCTGGACTATCAGGCGTGCCCACAGCCCGAGAAAACCTGTGCATTCGAAACTGTGCCGCACGTGCAGTCCTGTTTCATTCTCGAAAAGCTCATACCCCTCTTCGATACTGAACAGCGGGAATGTCCTTGTCCTCCAGCGGATGCTGTCCGGCTTTTGATGGGCCACAATCTTAGCTTCGAGCGAGGCATGTTTCCCCATCACAGTCCAGGTCATATCGATCTTGTTCCCAAGGTCGATCACGCCTGGGCCAAAGCGATAGTGCGGGTGCCATGCCTCATATTGGTTGAGGTCGGCCAACAGCCCCCATGCCCGCATACGCGAGATCTGGGGACTGAATATGGTTTCCTCTCTCATCGGTCTGATCCTTTCCATCGAGCAGGAAGAGGCGGGAGGGCAATTCCTGCCCTCCCGTCACATCAGTGCTGCGGTTGAGCAGCCGGGGAGACCTCGACCTCTGGATCGTCCTCCTCGAGCATGCTGGTGCGGCCGTATCGCGCATAGAGCGTCGGCAGGACGAACAGGGTCAGGAGCGTCGCGGAGATCAGGCCACCGATCACGACCGTCGCCAATGGCTTCTGGACTTCAGCGCCAGCGCCGCTACCCAGAGCCATCGGCACAAAGCCAAGGCTTGCAACCAGCGCGGTCATGACCACCGGCCTCAGACGCTGAAGCGCGCCGACCCGCGCCGCCTCAGCCCGGTCCATGCCGGTTCGCATGAGATCCTGAATGGAGGACACCATGACGAGACCGTTCAGGACCGCGATGCCCGACAGTGCGATGAACCCGACCGCTGCGGAGATGGAGAAATCCATGCCCCGCAGGAAAAGGGCCAGAACGCCACCTACCAGAGCCAGCGGAACGCCGGTGAACACGATGGCGGCATCACGGACCGACCCCAGAGCGCCATAAAGCAGCAGCAGGATCAGAACGAAGCAGGCCGGGATCACCAGTTGCAGACGCTCCTGAGCCGATGCCAGATTTTCGAACTGACCACCCCATTCGAGATAGCTGCCCGCAGGAAGGCGGACTTCCTTACCAATGGCCGCCTGTGCGTCCGCTACCACGCTGCCGACGTCACGCCCGCGCACGTTCGCCTGAACGACAACGCGACGCTTGCCGTTTTCACGGCTGATCTGGTTTGGACCGTCGACGACGCGGATATCCGCCACGCTGGCCAGCGGCACAAACTGCCCACCCGGCGTCGGCACCTGAACCTGACTGAGCAGCGATATATCGGCGCGCTGATCTTCGGAAAGACGGATCACCACCGGGAAACGGCGGTCGCCTTCGAAGATCATGCCCGACTGCTGGCCCCCCAGCGTTGCGTTCACGATGTCCTGCACGTCCTGAGCGGTAACGCCGAGGCGGGCCATGGCATCGCGATTGACGCGGATGTCGAGCATCGGAAGGCCCGTGGTCTGCTCGACCTTCACGTCGGCAGCCCCCTGCGTGCGGCGCAGGACGCTGGCGATCTTCTCCGCCGTCGCGTTCATCGAGTTGAAGTCGTCCCCGAAGACCTTGACCGCGATATCACCACGCACGCCGGCGATGAGCTCGTTGAAGCGCATCTGGATCGGCTGGGTGATCTCGTAGGCGTTGCCCGGGAACTTGGCGAGCTGCCCCTCGATCCGAGAGATGAGTTCCTCCTTCTTCAGGCTGGGGTCCGGCCATTCCTTCCGGTCCTTGAGGATGACGAACATGTCAGTGGCGTTGGGCGGCATCGGGTCGGATGCCAGTTCGGCCGTACCGGTCTTGGAGAAGACGAACTTCACCTCCGGCTGCTTCGACATCATCTGTTCGATCGGCACCTGCATCGCCTGGCTCTGCTGCACCGACGTTGCCGGAATACGCAAAGCCTGAATCAGAAGGTCGCCCTCATCGAGCTGCGGCAGGAAAACCTGGCCCAAAGACATGAAGGCCAGGATCGCGAGAACGAAGCCGCCGACACCAGCGCCGACAGTGACGACAGGCCGATTCATCGCCCGGTCGAGACCGGGTTCGTAGCGGGCCTTGAGCCAGCCCATGATCCGCCCTTCCTTCTCCTCGATCCGCTTGGACAGCCACAGGGCAATCGCAGCAGGCACGAAGGTCAGGGAAAGGATGAAGGCGCAAACCAACGCGATGATGACGGTAAGCGCCATCGGCACGAAGGTCTTGCCCTCAACACCGGTCAGGGTGAGCAGCGGCACATAAACGAGGATAATGATCGCCTGGCCATAGACCGACGGCTTGATCATTTCCCGCGCAGCGGAAGCGACCGTGTCCAGCCGCTCCTTCACGGTGAGCAGACGGCCTTCATGATGCTGATGCTCAGCCATGCGTCGCAGGGCATTTTCGACAATGATGACGGCGCCATCGACGATGAGGCCAAAGTCGAGAGCGCCAAGACTCATAAGGTTGGCCGACACCCCAGCACGCAACATGCCAAAGCCGGTCAGCATCATGGTCACCGGGATGATGACGGCGGCGATCAGCGCGGCGCGGAAATTGCCCAGCAGCAGGAACAGCACCACGATGACGAGGACCGCGCCTTCGCTCAGATTCTTTGCGACCGTCTTAATGGTCGAGTTCACCAGCGCTGTACGGTTCAGCACAGGCTGGACGATTACGTCTGGCGGCAGTGAGGCGTTGATCTCCTCCAGCCGGTTGGCGACTGCGGTCGCGACGGTGCGGCTATTCTCGCCGATCCGCATGATGGCGGTGCCGACGACGACTTCGGTGCCGTTTTCGGATGCCGAACCCATGCGGATCGCCTGCCCCGTACGGACGGACGCAACCTGACCAAGGGTGATGGGTACGCCTTCCCGGGTGGCCACCACGATCTTGGAGAGTTCGTCAGCGTTGCGGACAAGAGCGTCCGCACGGACTGCCAGACCTTCGCCATTGCGATTGACGAAGCCGCCACCGACGCTGGTGTTGTTGCGTTCGAGGGCTGTGCTGAGCTGCGTCAGCGTGATCCCCATCGAAGCCAGGCGCTGGACGTCGGGCACGACGAGGAACTGCTTGGCATAGCCGCCAATCGAATCGACGCCGGCCAAGCCCTGCGTGTTCTTCAGCAGCGGCGAAACGATCCAGTCCTGCGCGGTACGCAGGTAGGTCGCCTTGTCGGTGTCGTTCGTCAGCCGTTCGCCTTCCGGCGTGATGTAGCTGCCATCGGGCTGCATGCCGGGTTCACCCGGCTGGTGCTTGTCGTCCTTGCGATGCTCCAGACGGACGGTCCACATATAGACCTCGCCCAGACCGGTGGCGATCGGGCCCATTTCGGGCGTTACGCCATCGGGCAAGTTCTCGGACACGCCTGTCAGGCGCTCGCCGACCTGCTGGCGGGCGAAAAAGATATCCGCCTGATCGGAGAAGACCGCCGTCACCTGCGCGAAACCATTGCGGCTAAGCGAACGGCTATATTCGAGGCCCGGAATGCCGGCGAGCGCAGTCTCGATCGGGAACGCCACCTGCTTTTCGACCAGTTCGGGCGAAAGCGCGGGCGCACGGACGTTGATCTGCACCTGATTGTTGGTGATGTCCGGCACTGCGTCGATAGGCAGGCGAGACAGGGCGGCGGCGCCGATCACGGCGGCAATGGCGGTCAGCAGCAGGACGAGCCAGCGCTTGTGAACCGCCCATGTTACGATTGGGGCGATCATCGGCTCAGTCCTCCGCGGCTTCGCTCTTGCCGAGTTCGGCCTTGAGCGTGAAGCTATTGACGGTGGCGATCTCCTCGGTGCCCTTCAGGCCCGACTTGATGATCACGCTGTCGCCGGCACTGTCGCCCAATTGGACGGCGGTTGCCTGGAACCCGGTCTTGGTCCGCACAAAGACGACCGACCTGCCCTCCTCTGTCTGCACCGCAGTCAGCGGCACACGGATCGCGCCATCGCCGCCGCTGCCGGTGAGCGCGACCGATGCCGTAACCGGCTCGCCGACGCGCCAGAGGCCATCACGATTGTCGAGAGTCGCGATGACGGGAACCAGTCGCGTATTGGCATCGAGCGCCGGCGACACGAACGTCACCTTCGCGGTCGCCTGTCGACCAGCTGCCTTGATATTCACCGTTGCGCCCGGACGGACCCGGCCCGCATCCTGCGGCTGCAGGTTGAGCGAAAGCGACACGCTCGAAAGGTTGGCGACGCGGAACAATTCAGCATCCGCCGCGACCGTCTGCCCCAGCACCACGCTGCGGCCGATAACCTGACCCGACATAGGCGCCACGATGCCGATGCGATTGAGGCCGCCGCCACCCGTGCCCGCAGCAGAAACCTGCTGCTGCGCCAGACGAAGGGCGATGCGGGCTTCGGTCGCTGCGGTGCGTGCAGCGATGAGATCCTGCTCAGGCGAGACGCGCTGCGAAAACAGACGCTGTTCGCGGGCGAGATTGCTGTTCGCCAGAGACAGCCGTGCGCGAGCAGCTTCGGTCTCGGCGTTGAGCGAGGCGGCCTCGCGGCTCTCGATCACGGCAAGCGTCTGGCCGCGACCGATCGACTGCCCAAGGTTACGGGTCAGCGAAACCACGCGGCCACCGATCGCGGCCGATACCACCTGCGTGCCCTGAGGGTCGCCATCGATGGTAGCGGGGAGCTCGATCGTGCCCGAGCCGCCCATCATCGGGCGCGCCGTCTGAATGCCAGCCGATGCGATCTGATCGGCCGAGAGCGTGATCTTGCCCTCTTCGGCTTTCTCCCCTGCCTTTGCTTCAGCAGCGGGTGCCGCGTCGTTGGACGGATTCTCCTCGGCACCGCTTCCGCAAGCGGCGAGCGCCAGCATCAGGGACAGGGGCAAGGCGGCGTAGATGATCTTCTTAGATGTCATGGATCAGTTCCCCTGTTCCGGCGCGGGCGCTGTCAGGCGCTCCAGCTGCGCGCGGGCATTCTGGTAAGAGGCGAGCGCGTCGATGGCCGCGAGGCGCGTCTGGGCGAGCGTACGTTCGGCATCGAGCAGATCGAGCTGGCCGAACTTGCCTTCGCGATAGCCGATGCGCGCAATACGAGCCGCTTCCTGAGCTGCCTCAAGGGCAGGACCAGTAGCCGTCTGTGCAGTGACTGCGGCATTCGATGCCGATGTCTGCGCGTCGGTGATGGCCTGCTCGACGTCGAGTGCCGTCATACGCTTCTGGGCTTCCACCTGATTGCGCTGCGCGCGAGCCTGCGCGACAGCCGCCTTGCCCGAATTGAAGATCGGGATAGGCATCGTGACCGTGAAGATCAGGGCCGTATCGTTGGTGGCTGACAGCCTGCGTAAACCGGGGCCAGCTTCGAGATTGGGGACTCGTTGAGAATTGGCGAGTCGGACATTGGCATCAGCTACGGCAAGGTCCGCGTCTGCGGCAGCCAGGGCCAGCGTACCTACCGCGCTCGGTGGGACTTCGGGACCATAGCCACGTGGCAAGCGCTCCAACCAAGCCGTATCGAGCGGTCCGCCCATCGGTTGCCCAATCCGACGCTCGAGATTAGCGCGGCTGGCCTGTGCCAGCCGGATAGTCCGAACCAGTTCGGCATCGGCGTTGATCTTCGCAACGTTAGCGCGCTGCTCCTCGATCGGAGAGGCCCGTCCGGCCTTTACCCGTACACTCGCAGCGTTCGCGGCGTCGCCGGCTATCCGCGCCTGATCGCGTGCCGTTTGGACACGCCGTTCGGCAGCAGCCGCTTCGATATACAGCTGCGTGATCTGCAGCCTGATGTCTGCCTGCGTGATCGCCGAGACTAGCAGCGCCTTGTCGGTCTGGGCATTAGCGACCGCGATGCGTGCGGACCGCTTGCCACCCAGTTCGATGGGAACAGCCATGCTGACCGTCGACTCGGCGCTACCAACGCCGCGATACGGTCCGCTTCCTGCGATATTCTCCACCTGCGTCTGCACGGTGGGATTGGGACGAAGACCAGCGACGGTACGTGCGGCGCGGGCCGCTTCGACATTGGCTTGCGCGGCTTCGGCCGCCGGGGCGCTGCCACCAGCGGCGGCGACTGCCTGATCAAGCGTATAGGGTGACGCCCCCGCTACCGCAGCGGGCATCTCCTGTGCCTGCGCCACAGCGACGCAGGACACGGCAGCCAATAAGGCTGCAATGGATCGGAACATGAATAGGAATCCTGAACACGAGTCATGGACGACCGGCGGCCTGAATTCAGGCGCAACGGTCCATTATGGCTCTGTCAGGCTATGGGTGGGCGCAGGTCGGGGCCGATGGCCCAGCGCTTGGACGGAATCGGCGCAGGGATGAACACAGGCGCGTCCACCGCCAACGGAAGCATATCTTCGCTTGCAGAGACCGGAACGAAAGCCGGAGCACCCTGGCAACCGCCATGATGATGCGGGATCGCCTTGTCGGCATCACCCTGCGTCTGGTCCGCGTCCCCTTCGCTATGCACGTAACCCGTGCACTCGATTGTGGGGGCACGGGCGTTAGGAACTTCCTGGGCATGCACCAGCGTCGTCGTCAGCATGGACAACGAAAGCAGGCAGAGCAGGAAACGTCCTAAGCGGCGCATGACAGGCTACATAGTAGGCTTTTCGCAGAATGTCATCTGCAAAAGTAAAATCGCGGCATATTGGACTGTTTCCGAATGTTACATCAGATCATTGTGCCATGATAGCGCACTGATACACCATATCATCACGGATTAACTTTACCTAAACTATGATGCGATCAAATATACATTATGGCACAGACAAGAATCATTCGAATAAATCTGCATACCGACCTAGACACAAGGCGCAATTTGCAAAATAGCCACCCCCCGTCTTATGGGCATTACAGATCCTTTGGAATCAGGCTGCACTTTAGACAGAAGCTTTCTGATGCCGCTTATCCGCGGACCATCCGGGGAACCAAAGCTTCCTCTCAATCCGTGAGTGCCGCCCGATAATTGCTCATGCATTCTTCTACGATGCGATCTTGATTTCCGACGAAGATCACGGCTGGAAATCCATGCAGTATCCCCTTAGAGGCATTGCCAACCGTTGGCCGGCAAAAGCCTCCAGACTGCGACTGCCGTTATAATCACGCCGAGCGACAGAACGCCGCCAACGACAAGAAGAGCAGCGCGGTGCCACTTGATGCGGGCGTGGAGGTCATCGAACATGTCAGAGAATTGATCGGCGATCAGGGCAAAGTCGTCGCTGAGGCGGGTGCTTTGCCGCTTCACCTCTTTCGCGATAACATTGAGCGTCTTCCACTGGTTCAGCCCGGCAATCCCCAACATCACCGCGAAGACGATTGCTCCTATAAGCACGCCAAGGTTCGTCCAGAACTCGAGGCCGCACGACGCCGGCACCTTCTTGAGTTGGGTAACCACGACGATCGTTGCAACAGGAATGCCAAGGAGCTGGCCTTGGATATCGACGATGGTCTTGTGGATCTTGCCCACGAAATCCAGTCGCGCCGTTTCAACCTCATTGCGGATCTTCGAGTACGAGAAGCTCGAGGTGAAGAGTCGATATCCCTTCTCGACCTCATTCGCGAGGCGATCTAGATTCCGAATTAGGAAACCGAACCGATCCTTGTCGCGTAGCGAACGCACCATTTCGATGAGGGTGGTCTGAAGAATCGTCCGCTTCTCATCCAAGTGCAATTCGTCTTCGAACAGCTTCGTCAGCCGCACAGCCTGACCCACCACGTCGCCGCGAAGGTCCATTGAACCAAACTGGATCGGCACGACGACCTTCTCTTTGCCGATGAAAATGAGCTGACGCATCGTTTCATCAACCAGCGACGCGCTATCGCGAAGTATCTTGAGCACGTCCAAGACTGCACGATACGCAAGCAGTTTTGGCGGGACAGGGTTATCACCCGACGCGTAATGTTCTTTCTTGATGTAATACCGCTGAGGCTCCGCGAGCACGGCGCCAGGCGCCTTGAACAGATCATCCAAAGTGGAAACCAACAGGCCCATCTTCGCCACATTGGGCCGACCAATCGTTACCGGCACTTCTGCCCCGACGGCCAGATCATAGCCGTCCTCGACCGAAATCTGGGCATCGTTGTAATGCGTATCGATCTCCATGATGGCGGTTAAAACTGCCACCATATGGTCGCTCTTGATCGTCAGAACGTCGCCGTTCTCATCATCGAACCGCGTAGCGCGGTATATCTCGACAAGATCGGCAAACGTAACATCAATCACTGATCATCCCTTCGGCGCGCATCTGATTGATCAGCTCGTCTGGCACATCCATCAACGTAAGGGATTTCTTGTCCTTGTCGAACACGACTTTGCTCTGGTCGATTGCTTCACGCGTGAATTCGACCGACCACATCTTCGTTTTGGCGGTCACTTTCACGAGGGCTTTCAATGCGCTGGCGTTCGGAACATAGCCTTCATTCAGCTGACGATCGGTATTGGCCAGAAATTTCGATAGCCTGCCGGGTTCCTTCGGCATCAGGCGATTTGCCATAGCTTCGAAATCCACCGGCTCCTTCGCCTTATTCGCCTTGCCAAGATAATCTAAGGCATCGGACAGGAACGCCGTCGCCTCGGTGTCGACCATCTTTTCAGTGAGCGTAAATTCCTTCAGTGCATCCACGAGGCTCTGAGTGTCCTTACGCTCCAGAACCGCCGAATCGCAGCCAAGGAAATCACGAAAATAATCGGATATCGAACCCTTGCCTTTCAAGAAGCTCAGGTAGCGGTCCTGCTTGTCCGCCCAAGCAGTAAGATTAATGCGGCCGGCGAAGCGGAAACCATCGAGATCGAGGTGCTCGACGTCCTCCATTCCATGATTTTTGGTCAGGGCCGCGCTCAGCTTGTCGGTGACCACCGTGACGAGCATGAAATCTGAACCATCCCGTCGGAAGTGGGCAAAAAACACATGCCCGCCGACTGAAGCAGATTTCTTTCCCGCTTCCCGTGCCAGATTATCCATCATCTTGCCGGTAAGACCGAGGAAGTCCTTCTCCTTGGCCTCAACATAGGCACGGATTTGCCCCTCGGTGGGAGAACCTTCTGCCGTTGTGAACCGACCGTGAGACTTGGAAGTCCGGCTGTTGTAAAGTTCATAGACCGTGGAGATGACGCGAAGCGTCGTGTCGGTCACGTCAAGCAACTTCTTGGAGAGTGCGACAGAATAGCCAGCATCGCTACGATTCAGGTCATGAATCGCAAGCGCAATTATCTCGGTCACCAATAATCCCCCCAACGTCCAAAACCGTGACGGACATGACCAATCCTTGGGACGTCCGACTGTTACGCAAAACTTTGAAGCACGAGCGAGCGATAAGCAAGGTGTCGCAGATTTAGCGCAGATATCATGCTCTGGGCTTCGGCTAGGAATCTTCTCGACGCGATGAAAGGTTCATCTGAATCGCCGATAAATAGGGATCGGAGCAGAAGTTGACATTACTCCCCCTCCAGAGGAGCAGAAGTTGAAAATCAGCCGTGATCCTCTGATGACAAAAGCACCGGAAACTCTAGGGGGTCAGGAGCAGACTTCCTGACAACCGACAATTTTTGTCAATTTTCAGCAAGACTGCTCCTCTATGTCATACTTCTGCTCCTCATTTAGATCAAGCACATTCAATCTACAAAGCCTGACGGCGTGAATACGCTTCACTTCTCTCCTTGATTTATGGAGTGAAGAAAATGGAAGATCGCATTGCTCACTATATGGTGACTTTCACGGCCAAACAGTGGCCGGAAGCCTATCGCAGAGCTTTAGAGGTTGAAGAGCTCCCAAAGAAGGGGAGCCAACGAATGGCAGCAGCTGTCACCGCTGCTGCAGCGCGCTTAGGCTATAAGCAGCGCAACTTCTTTAAGATCATTCGCGCCTACAAAGAATCGCTAAAACAGACCGATCAAGTCTTATCAAAATACCCTCGCCAACTTCCTAACGAAACGAGAGCGGCTCTCGAGGAAGCTATCGCGAATGCCGGACCAGGCGCTCCACCGGGGGCGATCCATTCTGCTGCCGAAGCATTATGCAAAGAGCGCAATATAAATCCTCCGAGCGGACGAGCGGTCCGAACTCGGCTCAACCTTCCTGCGGAAATAACGGATGTCGTGGCTTACACCGGCAAAAACACCGATTACGCGCTCGATATGTCGCCGCTCGACGTCGCGGTCGATGGACCTAACAACACGCCCTATCGCGCTGTCCTCACTGCTTTCATAGATGCCCGTCACGGCAATGTTATCGCTCATACTGTGACCGTCGGCCGGCCAATGGCTGACGACCTCCTCCACTTGTTTACCGAGGCCGTGGAAAAGACAAAGCCTAAAACGCCTTCGCCCGCGTCGTTGGTAATTTACCGGGGCGCTCCCATCAATGATCCGCGGCTGAAGGTTCAGATGCGCTTACTCGGCATTTCTGAGCCAGACATACAGGTAGATGCTCGCCGCCCAGGATTGCCTCTCACTGCTCTGTTTGGAACTAAGCTCGGTCGTGTCGCGGTCAATCCACGCAGCGATCCTTCAAACCCATACGCAGTTGATGAGTCTCTCCCTCTGCATGTTGTGCGTCCAGCTATTGCCCTTCTCTTAGAACGCCATCACGCAGGCCTTCAGGTTAATCGTGAGATCGCGGCAATCGCATCAGCTACCACTGCAGTACAGGCGGTTACCAAAGGGCCGCAAAAATCAAACAATCAGGAATTTACCTCAGCTCGACTCCCACGCACAAATAGCAAAAATAGCCGTTAAACAATGAGCTGCCACTACTAACGATACGCCCATCGACACCAAACTGCATCTACCCCATTGCGGTCGGAGCAGAGGTTGACACAAAACCCGCTTCAGAGGAGCAGAGGTTGAAAATCAGCCGTGATCCTCTGGTGACAAAAGTGCCGAAATGCGTGGGTGCCAGGAGCAGACTTCCTGACAACCGACAAGAAAGATAACTCAGGGTCGCCAATCAGGCGCGGCGTCCCACTTTGGCGAGGCGCAGCGGCAGGGTCGCGACGCTCAGGTCCACGCCCGATTCAACCGACATGCGATCGCGCCCCTTGCGCTTGGCGTCATAGAGCGCGCGGTCTGCCCGATCGAACAGATGCGGCAAAGCCTCCGTCGCCCTGATGCTGGTTGCTGCACCGATGCTGGTCGAGACCTGCAGACTCGCCCCGGCCACGCCCGCGCCACTCTGCGCGAAACGATGGCAGATGCGGCGGCCGAGTGCCGGCAGATTTTCGGGCGGAAGACCAAAGAGCAGAACGGCAAATTCATCGCCGCCCAGCCGCGCCACCAGTGCATTGGCGGGCACGCAATCCGTCAATATTGTGGCCAGCGCTAACAGCAGCCGGTCGCCCGTCGCGTGACCAAAGCCGTCATTGACCGCCTTGAAATGATCGACGTCGCACAGCAGCAGCGCCACCGGCTGGCCGGCCCGCCGCGCCAGCGCCATGCCGGCGGCCGCCTTCGCCTCGAACGCGCGGCGATTATAGGCGCCGGTCAGCGAATCCCGCTCCGCCAGCGCGGTGATCTGCCGTTCGCGCCGGTGCCGCACCGCCGCCAGCATCAGCAGCGCCAGCGACACCTCGACCAATATGCCCTCATAGAGCGAAGCCTTGATCAGCAGCCCCTTGAAGCCGACCAGACTGACGAACAGGCCCGGCATGAAGATCAGCCCCGACTTGGCGAGGTAGAATATGCCATGGCCAAGGAAGATGTGCCCCAGCCGCACCGCATCGCGCACTTCGCTGGTGCGGCGGAGCGAGAGCAGGAGGGACGCGGCCTTGAGCGACAGGATCGCGACCAGCGCTGAATTGACGAGACCGAACAGGGCGGTGCGATCACTTGCCGGGTCGGTGCAGAGCAGCGCCACCCAGACCAGCAGCACGCCGAGCCAGATGCCGGGAAGGCGTCGCCCGGCAAAGGCCGCCGCCCCCTTGGCGAACAACAGATGCGCCACAACCAGCAGGCCATTGGCCAGCCAGACATAGAGAAGGAAGCTGTCCACCGTGCGCAGCACCGACATGCCGCTGCCCACCACGATGGTCGCGAATCCCGCGCTCCACCAGGCGAGCGAGCGCACCTTCGCCAGACGCCATTCGGCAGCCAGCACCAGCGCCGCAACAAGGGCGATGGCCTGGGTCATGAGCAGCATGGTGACGGCGTCGATCGGCATGGACAGGTTCATCGGGGAAAGGAGCGTGCTATCTAGCCGAATATGCTGAACAAAAGGTTCCCGCCCGGCTCAGCTCGTCGCACGCACCAGCAGGTCGTCGGTGACCGTCATGGTGAAGATCGGATCGGCATCCGCCGGCACTTCGGCGATCGCGTCGACAAAGGCAGCGCGGGTTTCCGGATCATCATAGACCATCTTCGCGTCGAAGGCGGCGCGCCAAGTGGCCTCGTCCGGCCATTCGGCATAGCCCACGAACCGCCCGTCCGCATCACGGTGCAGGCGCGATCCATAGCTGCCATATTTTTCACGGATAAGGTCGGTGCCGCGGCGCCAGGCAGCGCGGAACTGCTCCTCCTTGCCGGGGTGGACGCGCCACCAATAGACCGCAACGAACATGACCACCTCCTTGTACGGAGACAATGGCCGGGCGGCGGCAGGAGTTCCGGCGGGCAGGCCGATCGCCCGCCCGCCGGCAATGTCGCTTAGAGGATCGACTGGCCGGTCTTGGCCCAATCCG
>Ga0209813_10000227_pt1 | contig 17227 bp, 16 predicted proteins | sample EndMethybrTD3033_FD_187596 | JGI IMG/M metagenome (GOLD analysis project Ga0209813, IMG submission 187596) | Populus endosphere microbial communities from Tennessee, USA - Endosphere MetaG P. TD hybrid TD303-3 (SPAdes) (version 2) | ecosystem: Host-associated > Plants > Roots > Endosphere... | reverse complement strand
CCCGCCCCCAGCGCGCCCGCGCCCAGCAGGCGGCGGCGGCTTATGCGGATCGATCCGCCGCTCATGCCCGGTCCACCGGCAGGCGGAACCGGCCCGTGACCATCGCCCGCACCTGGTTGATCGGCCCCGACAGCAGAACCATGACGATATGGACGGCGAAGAAGCCGACCAGACCGAAGGCGGCGAGGAAATGCAGCGAGCGGGCCGACTGCCGCCCGCCCCAGATCGCGCTCAGCCACGGCCACGCCGCGTCCATTCCGGGCGACATGGCCAGGCCGGTCACGATGACCAGCGGCAGCAGCCCGAACAATACCCCGGCATAAGCAAGCTTTTGCAGCACGTTGTAGCGCAGCGCCGCGATCCCGGCGGGAAAGCGCAGCCGCGCGTGATCCTTCACATCGCGCCAGATATGCGACAGCCGCCATTCGGCCCGCACGATGTGCAGATCGCGCCGGATATGGCCGTCGACCAGCGACCATGACAGATAGATCAGCAGGCCCAGCGAGAGCACCCAAGCGAAGGCCAGGTGCCAGACGCGCGCCGACGCCAGATCGTAAGTCGAGGGGATCGTCGCCCAGCCGGGAAAGGCGTTGCGCCGCACCGTGCCGTCGCCATCGGTCCAGACGCCGAGCAGGCCCGTGGTGCGCCAGCTACTGTCGCCGATCCGCAGCACCCCCTCCCCGCCCGAGGTCGCGCCGATCTGCAGCCAGGCGGAATCGAAATTGGCGCCATATTCGCCCCAGTAGAGGCGGGGGTGGGCGTTGAAGATCATCAGCCCGCTCATCAGCATGACCAGCAGCGCCACCGCGTTCGTCCAGTGCCACAGCCGCGTCGACAGGCGGTGGCGGCGAACGAGATCGCCGCTGCGAGGTTCCTGGGCATCGGCTGCGCCGGGCTTGTCCATGGCGGGAGACTAGGCTCACGCGCCGCGCCGCGCCAGCGGAACCGCGTTTGCCGCAATATTCGCGCAATGAGGTGCGAAAAACACCGCTCCACACCCTTGTGAGACGGCCTGGCGCGTTATCTTGACCCTGCGGCGTTAACTATGCCACGCCAGCGGCAGCCGATAACTGGGGGAATGCCGATGCAGCCCGAATTCAGTTCTACGTCCGTCGACGGACACGTGCTCACCGTGACGTTCGACCGGCCCGAGCAGCGCAACGCCCTCCACACCGCCGCGAACCAGGAACTGGGCGCCATCTTCGACGAATTCGAGCGCAACCCCGACTTGTGGGTCGCCATCGTCACCGGCGCGGGGGACGAAGCCTTCTGCGCCGGCACCGACGTGGAAGCGACGTGGACCAAAGGCTCGCTGCCGGGCAGCGCATCGGGTTTCGCCGGCCTCGCTACGCGCCATCGCCGCAAGAAGCCGGTGATTGCCGCAGTCGAAGGCCTTGCGCTGGGCGCGGGCTTCGAAGCGGCACTGGCCTGCGACATCATCGTCGCCGGCGAGAGCGCCAGTTTCGGACTGACCCAGCCGCGCTCCGGCAAGGCGGCGCTGTGCGGCGGCATCCAGCGTCTGGTCGAGGAACTCGGCCCCAAGCGCGCGCATGCCTTGCTGCTGACGGCGCGGCGCATTTCCGCGCGAGAGGCGGCGACGATCGGAATCGTGGCGGAAGTCGTGCCCGATGGCGAAGCGCTGGCCGCCGCCCGGCGCTGGGCCGGCGAGATCGCCGAATGCTCGCCCACCGCGCTTGCCGCGACCAAGGCGATCGTCCAGTCGCTCGACGGCCACACGCTGGAGCACTCGATGCGCGATATGCGCCACTTGCCCGAAGTCCGCAGCCTGCTGAGCGGCAAGGACGCGGCCGAAGGCCAGCTCGCCCTGGCGGAGAATCGCAAGCCCGCATGGGCTAATCCCGACTGAATTTTCCTCCCGCCGGGCCAATGACCGGCTGAATTTGCAGCGTGCCGGGTCGATGCCTTGCTGGCCGCTTGCCCGCGCCGAAACGGCGGGATACGGGAAAGCGAAGCAAGGAGAATTCAATGGCACGCTCTGTGATCGTTACCGGTGGTTTCGGCGTTCTGGGCCAGGCGGTGGCGGAAGCTTTCGCCGCCCAAGGCTATAAAGTCGCGCGGATCGATTTCGCCGCCAGCCCGGCCAAGGCCATCGACGGTTCGCTCGATATCGGCGGGGTCGACCTGACCAATGCGGATGCGACCAGCGCCGCGCTCGACAAGGTGCGGGCCGGGCACGGCGGCATCGACGTGCTGGTCAATGTCGCCGGCGGCTTCACCTGGGAAACGCTGGAAGGCGGCTCGCTCGACGCCTGGGGCCGCATGCACGCGATGAACGTCACCACCAACGCCACGATCACCAAGCTGGCCCTGCCCGACCTGAAGGCAGCCGGCGAGGGCCGCATCGTCAACATCGGCGCCGGCGGCGCGGTGAAGGCGGCGATGGGCATGGGCGCCTATGCCGCCTCGAAGTCGGGCGTGCACCGCCTGACCGAAGCGCTGGCCGAAGAGCTGGCGGGCGACGGTGTGACGGTGAACGCGGTGCTGCCCAGCATCATCGACACGCCGACCAACCGCGCCGACATGCCCGACGCCGATACGTCGCAATGGGTGCAGCCGGCCGCCATCGGCGACGTGATCCTGTTCCTCGCCTCGCCCGCCGCCCGCGCGGTGACGGGCGCGCTGATCCCGGTGACGCGCGGGGGCTGACCCGCGCTTCCGGGGGAATGGGGCGAATGGAGAGGATGCCGGCATGACCACCAGAATCATATTGACCGCGATCGGCGCCGACCGGCCCGGCCTGACCCAGGGCCTGGCGGGCGCGGTGCTGTCCGCCGGGGGCAACTGGCTGGAAAGCCATCTCAGCCACCTGGGCGGGCAGTTCGTCGGCTCGGTGCTGGTCGAACTCGACGCCGGCAAGCTGGGCGCGCTCGAAACGGCGGTGCAGGACGTGGTGGCCGGCGGCTTCCACGTCTCGATCGTGCCGGCGGGCGAGACACGCGTGGAGCCGCGCGAGACGCTGACGCTCGATCTCGTCGGCCAGGACCGGCCCGGCATCGTCCATGAAGTGACCGCCGTGCTCGCCCGGCTGGACGTCAACATCGAGGATTTCGCCAGCGCGACCGAGAACGGATCGTGGTCGGGCGAGCTGCTGTTCCGCGCCAGGGCCCGCCTGACCCTGCCCGCCGGCACTCCGGCCGCCGCGGTGCAGGATGCGCTGGAAGCGATATCGGGCGATATCATGGTCGATTTCGTGATCGGTACGGCAACGGAATGACGGACGGCGTCCTCGCCCCCGAAGAGGCGGCGACTTTCCCCCAGCTGATCCGCGCCGCCGCCGCGGCCTATGGCGACGATATCGCCATCGTCCTGGAGGATACCGGCGAGGCGGCCAGCTTTGCCGACCTGGATCGGCGCTCGGCAGACCTCGCGTGCGGGCTGATCGCCCGGGGCGCGGGCAAGGGATCACGGATCGGCTTCATCCACGGCAACGGCCCCGCCTTCGCGGTGACTTACGCCGCCATCGCCCGCATCGGCGCCATCGCCGTGCCGATCAGCACGATGATCCGCGCCGAAGAGCTGGTGCGGGTGCTGCGCCAGTCCGACATCGCCGGGCTGATCGTCCAGCGCCGTTTCCTGGGCAGCGACTATGTGGAACGGCTGTACGAGGCGCTGCCCGAACTGCGCATGGCGGAGGGCGACGCGCTGCGGCTGGCGAAAGTCCCGTACTTGCGCTGGATCGTCTCTACCGGTGAAGGCCTGCCTCCCGCGCTGCGCGACCTCTCCTTCCTGACCGACGCCGCCGCTTCGACAAGCGACGATTTCCTGCGCGCGATCGAAGCCGAAGTGCATCCCACCGACCAGATGGTGGAAATCTACACTTCGGGATCGATGGCCCTGCCCAAGGGGGTCAAGCACGCCCACGGCCCGGTCCTGTTCCGCACCCATTTCCTGCGCCGCACGATGGGCATCGCGCGCGGGCAGGATGCGCAGGCGGTGCTGCCGATGTTCTGGGTCGGCGGCATGATGATGTTCCTGATGCCGAACTGGGAAGCCGGCGCGAAGACGGTCTGCACCGAACGCACCGCCAGCGACAGCCGCAAGGCGCTGGGCAGCGTGATGACCGACGAAGGTCTGGCGGCCGTGCTGCGGCAGAAACCGCCGTTCTGGGGCCTGGGCATGAGCGAGACGCTGGGCCCTTATACCCTGGGCGACGAGGTGCGCGTGCCCGGCCGGCCGATGTGCGGCCCCATGGACCGCGCCGCCGACGGATACGAGATCCGCGTGGCGGACGAAAACGACCGGCCGGTCGGCGACGGCGAGGTGGGCGAGATGCAGGTGCGCGGCTATCCGCTCGCCGCCGCGCTGCACAAGGTCGAACGCGCGCAGTTCTACACGGCCGACGGGTATTACCGCACGGGCGACATGTGCCTGGTGGAAGAGCGCCCGCAGGGCAGGCGCATCCACTTCGTCGGCCGCGACGGCGACATGATAAAGGCGGCCGGCGCCAACGTGTCCCCCGCCGAAGTGGAGCTGGAGATGCAGGCGCTGGACGGCGTCGAAAGCGCCTATGTCGTCGGCCTGCCCGATGCCGAGCGCGGCCAGCTGGTGGTGGCCGCCGTGGTGCCGAGCGACGGCGCGACACCGGACTTCGCGGCCATCGAGGCCGAGCTTCGCCGCCGCCTGTCTGGCTACAAGGTCCCCCGCGCCTATGTCGCCATCGCGCGCGAGGACGTGCCGATGCTCCACAGCAACAAGGTCGCCCGCCGCGAGATCGCCGCGATGATGGCCCACAAGCTGGGGCGCTCGGGAATTTAGCTCTTCTCGACGTCCGGCAGGAAGAAGCACAGCAGCCCGATCAGCGGCAGGAATGCGCAGACCTGATAGACCGCGACGATCCCCATAAGGTCCGCCAGCCAGCCCAGCGCCGCCGCGCCGATCCCGCCCACGCCAAAGGCGAAGCCGAAGAACAGGCCCGATATCATGCCCACGTTGCCCGGCATCAGCTCCTGCGCGAAGATCACGATAACCGGAAAGGCCGAGGCGATGATGAGGCCGATCAAGATCGTCAGCGGCGCGGTCCAGAACAGGCTGGCATAAGGCAGCAGCAGGGTGAACGGCAAAGTGCCGAGGATCGAAAACCAGATCACGTGCTTGCGCCCGAAGCGATCGCTCAGCGGCCCGCCGACGAAAGTCCCCACCGCCACCGCCGCTAGGAACACGAACAGGTGCATCTGCGCGTTCGCCACCGATACGCCGAACCGCTGGATCAGGTAGAACGTGAAGTAGCTCGTCAGGCTGGCGAGGTAGATGTACTTCGAAAAGATCAGGCCCAGCAGGATCAGCACGCCCCGCCGCGCAGCGCCCCGCGGCAGCGGCGATTCCACTGCTTTCCGCTGCGCGCTGCGCATCCGCGCCAGGCCGTGATCGCGATACCAGACCGCGACGTTCCACAGGATCGCCGCCGATAGCAGCGCCAGCAGCGCGAAGACCGCAAGACTGCCCTGCCCGAAACGCACCACCAGCAGCGCCGCCGCCAGCGGTCCCAGAGCCTGGCCGATATTGCCCCCGGTCTGGAACAGCGACTGCGCCAGCCCGTGCCGCGCGCCGCTGGCCATGCGGGCGACGCGCGAGGATTCGGGGTGGAACACCGACGATCCCATGCCGAGCAGCGACGCCCCCGCCAGCACGACCGGATAGGAATGGGCGATCGACAGCACCGTCAGCCCGGCCATGGAGAACAGCACACCCAGCGGCAGCGCCATCGGCGTCGGCCGGCGATCGGCATAGAAGCCGACCAGCGGCTGCAGGATCGAGGCGGTAAGCTGGAACGCCAGCGTGACGAGGCCGATCTGCCCGAACGTCAGCGACAGTTCCACTTTCAGCAGAGGATAGATCGCCGCCAGCAGCGACTGCATCATGTCGTTGATGAGGTGGCAGAAGCTGATCGACAGCACGACGCCCAGAACCAGTCCGCCGCCGGCCTTCGCGGTCGGCGCCATGCCCGCCTGCGCATCGATATTGCTCGTCGCCATCCTTCGGCCTCCTGTCGCGAAGGCGGCTGGTAGCAGCTTTGTCATTGTCCCGCTTTCGTCTATGGGTCGATCAATTTCGATTTCGGGACAAGACATGCACCGCGATCCGGACCTCCACGCGGATATCGACCGGCCAATCGTCGGCATAGGCAACGACTATCCGCCCGCCTTCGAGCTCGATTTCCACACCCACAGGCGCGGCCAGCTGCTCCACGCCACGCGCGGCGTCATGGCGATCAGCACCGCGCAGGGCGCCTGGGCGACGCCCCCCGAGCATGCCGTGTGGATACCGGCCGGCATCGCCCATGCCGTGCGCATGATCGGCGCGGTCAGCACCCGTTCGGCCATGGTCGCGCCCGAACTGGCCGAGGCGCTGGGCGACCGCTGCCGGGTGATCGGCGTCTCGCGCCTGCTGAACGCGCTGCTGGAGGAAGCGGTGACGCTGCCGGTCGAATACGACGAGGCGGGGCGCGACGGGCTGGTCATGCAACTGCTCGTCGCCGAGATCGCCCGCGCCCCGGTGATCCCGCTCGCCGTGCCCTTCCCCCGCAGCGAGGCGCTCGCCCGCCGCTGCCAGGAATTCCTCGCCGCGCCGAGCGTGAAGAGCGGGATCGACGAATGGGCAAATGCGCTCGGCCTCAACCGCCGCAGCTTCACCCGCCACTTCCGCCGCGAGACCGGCATGAGCTTCGCCGAATGGCGCCAGCAAGCCTGCCTCGCCGCTGCCCTGCCGCTGATTGCCGCAGGCGAACCGATTACCGCCGTCGCCATCGACCTGGGATACGACAGCCCGGCCAGCTTCTCGACGATGTTCAGGCGGGCGCTGGGCTCCTCACCCAGCGGTCACCGCTGATGCGATGATGAAGAGAGGGATTGGAGCGGTGAAGGGAATCCCAAAATCTTCGCTAAATAATTGATAATTTTCAGAAAGTTAAGTCAGGAAAATCCTGAGGAGCCCCCGATCAAGCCCCCAAATTTTTTAGGGGTCGGGTTCGAAGCGGGATTCTGTGCATCTGGGAACGCGCGGGTTCATATCAAATCGAGAAGCGGCATACAAATCGCAGTAAACGGTCCTGATCAAGCCCGTGCGGCCTGTCGGCAATTGGGCCGGCTTCGGACCGACAGCTTTCGAGCATAGGTTGGGCAGAAGCGTTGGGGTGGACGCCCCCTAACCTCAAGCAGAGACGCCTCCTGCAGTGGTGTTTCAACACCTCCAATTTGGCACATCGATGCCGTCAGGGGGCGTTCACCCCAACTCTTTAAGGATACTCGGTGAACACGTTGAACGGCTGAGAATGGAGGCCTAGTGGTTGCTCTGCTGGCTGCGAAGGAACGCCTCCAGTGAAGCGGCCGGTATGAGCGTCATGCTGCCGACATTGATGGTCTCGATCGCGCCCTCGGCGATGAGCAGATAGAGCTTGGATCGCCCAATCCCGGTCATGCGGCAGGCGTCCTTGATCCGGACCGTGATGGGAGCAAGATATGGACCCAGAAGAGCTTTCTGGGGCGCCGTCTAAGCGGTTGATTTCGCAATCAAATCATAGACTTGCGAACTCGCCAAAGGCCTCACTAGCATGCTTCCAGTTCGTGGAAAAGGCTGGACGTCGACGGACAAGGCGGTTCGAGTCCTCGAGTAGGCCAGGTCACGTCTGATCCTGGGACATACCTGATGGGGTGGACGCCCCCCGACGGCATCTATGTGCCAAAGTGGAGGTGTTGAAACACCACTGAGGGAGGCGTCCGTGTTGGAAGCTAGCACAATCGGTCTGGATATCGCCAAGAACGTTTTTCATGCGCACGGCGCGGATGAGCGCGGCGCGATGGTGTTCAGTCGCAAGCTGACCAGAGCCAAGCTGCTCGAGTTCTTCGCTGGTCAGTCTGCCTGTGTAGTGGCGCTGGAGGCGTGCGGCGGAGCCCATCATTGGGCGCGCCAGTTACAGGAGATGGGACACGAGGTGCGGCTGATCCCGCCAGCCTACGTGAAGCCGTTCGTGAAGCGGAACAAGAACGACGCGATCGATGCGGAGGCGATCTGCGAGGCAGCGCAGCGCCCTGGTATGCGCTTCGTCGCGGTAAAGAGTGAGGAGCAGCAGGCCGCAGGGCTCGTATTCCGCACGCGCGACCTGGCAGTGCGACAGCGTACACAGCTGATCAACGCTATCCGCGGGCACCTGGCGGAATATGGCTGGGTTGCACCCACTGGAAGGGCACACATGGCGATGTTGGCAGATCTTCTGGAAGAAGAGGAGATGACCTCGACCTTGCCGGAGGCCGCACGGCCGATGTTCAAGCTAATGGTCGACATGCTGGCCGAGCTCGACAGGCAGATCGCTGTCCTCGACCGCGAGATTGCGCGGCGGGCGAAAGAAGACGAGGCAGCGCGCCGGCTGATGACTATCCCAGGGATCGGTCCTGTTGCCGCTACTGCAATCCTAGCGCTGGCGCCGCCGATTGAGACCTTCCGCAAGGGTCGCGACTTCGCCGCCTGGTTGGGGCTTGCGCCGCGTCAGCACTCGACCGGCGGCAAACAGCGGCTCGGCAGCATATCGAAGATGGGTGAGCGCACGATCAGGCGGCTCCTCATCATCGGCGGCAGCTCGATGGTACGGCAGGCGACCCGGTTCGGCGCGCCGGCGGGCTCGTGGCTGGAGCGGATGCTCGCGCGCAAACCGCGCATGCTGGTCTCGGTCGCGCGCGCCAACAAGATGGCGCGCATGGTCTGGGCGTTGCTCACGAAGAAGGAAGATTACAGAGCTCCGGCAGCAGTCGCGGCGTAAGCCAAGGCAGCGGTCAGAGGCGTCGGGGACGTAGGCGGTCGAAGGAGGGTATGGCACAACAGTCGGCGAGACGGGGCTGGAAGAACCAGGGAATGGCAGGGCGCTAGCCAAGCGCGTAAACCTGTAATGGATCCGGTCCGTGAACTCCCATACTGGCCCGCAGCATATGGCGCTGCTCATCGAGGCCGGACAGATGACAGCATCCGACTACGTGCCAACACACCCCGATTTACTGCTTGCATCCGAAGGGGCGTCCACAGATGCCGTTTGCGGGCTGCCCGTCCAACGGCAGGTTTCGCTGGAAGCCGACATCAGCATTCTCCAGGGCCACAGTTCTCAGCGAGAGCCAGGCGGCTTACTCGCTTCCGACATTCACCGGTAAGAGGGGGCAGGGACCTGTGCGAGGCAGTGCCACAACCGCTCGGTTGTGACACCGCCTAATGCCTCATGAATTCTGCCACAGAACAATAATGTTCACCCGGACAGGTATTCAAGAACGGACGCCACGGCCGCGTTGCGCATTCGCCGAGCTCGTACGTCTCCCACGTACTTCGCCAGTTTCAACTGCTCCTCGGTTGCTTCCAAAACCTCGCCCACCGTTTCGAGGCCAAGTTCCCGAAGCTTTTCTTTCTGCCATTGAGTGAGATCAAGGACATCGATCTTTTTTGCGAGCTGCCGTTCAAGATGTCCGCTGTCATTACTATCACCCTTCAGCGCTACAGCTTCCAAAAGTCCTTTATATACCGAGTGATTGGCCCCGTATTCAGTCATTCTTTTGGGGGTAAGGGCTTTTGCTACATCAAATGATTGCGCTGCCGGATTGGCATCAAGTGCGAACAGGCAGCCAAGATTGACCATATACCGTTTGCCGACTTCGCTGCGAGTTGCACGAATGCCGGCTTCCATTTCGTTAAGAACGCCAGTGTAGCACAAGATACGTAGCGCCTCTTTCACTACTTCTGGTGCATCCCTATGAATCCAGAAGTATGCACTCGTATTTCTGTCGCTTGCCAGATACGATTCGTTCTTGGCTCGCAAGTCAGGAAGAACTGCGCCTTCAATAAACTCCCTTCCCCAATCGATCACCTCACGATGCCCGTAGTATTTTTCAGCCAATGCGGAGTGCTCGGACCAGATGGAAGTGCGATAGTGACTCCTCATCACTTCATTAACTTCACTTGCCGAAACAGCCGGAGCCTCTGCCAACGTCTTTAACAAAATTCGCGGGTTGCCGGAACACGCATAGGCTAGAACAGCAAAGTTCTTTCCGTTTTGAACAATTCTTCTTTGCGTGGTACTGTCAGCCTGCTTTTCAACAATCTCACGCATGTTCTCTACGTACTTTGAATCAAGAACATCCCTCTCAATGTGGACCAAGGTAGCATCGTGGTTCGGCTGGAACGTCTCACCAAAACTTGTAACGCCAGGATAGACAGCGGCGTTGCACGACAGGCAGTGGCTCCGGAGATCGCGGAACATCGTGAAAAATTGCCGCTGCTGTTCCGGCAGAAATATGTGAGCGGCCTCATCGATGAGAAAGCAGAAACGATCAATATTTAGTCGGTCTGATAAGTCCTCAAAAGCGTCTTTGAAATCTTCAATTGAAGGCACAGCGCTCGCATCAATCGTCTCAGACGGCTTCCGGTATGATTCCTCATAGGCTTGGGCAATTGCCTCGATTTTGGTCGGGCCGAGCTTCGACGTAACCTGTTCACCTGCAAGCAAGCCGATGCTGGCAGGCACTCCGCCGAGGAGGCCGGCTCTTTCAAGGGACCGGATTGCAACCGAGCACAGCCGCGCAAGCATCCAATTTCTGAACTGGTGCTCATCGCCGCTCTTGATCAATGAGCTGCGCACGAAGCTGACATAAACCGGAAACACGCGGTCCTTCTGAAACGAGGCAAGCATCTCGTTTTGAGCCACTCGTAACAGGAACGACTTGCCGACCCCTCTGCTGCCGACGATGATCGCAGGATTCCGGCTTTTGAGCGCGTTGATCGCCGTTCGATCCTGAGAGGTTTCTGCGAAGTACGCGCCAACCTCGTCCGGCTTGATGTCTTCCGTTCTGTAGAAGAAGTCGCTCACTTGCCCGCTGCTCCAAACGTCGATTGAATCTCAGGTAAATCGCCGAAAGCCTCAAGAATCAACGGCTCGACCGCTTCCTTGTTGGCGCTGTCCAGCTCGGGCAGGTAACGTGAGACGAACTGAAATAGGACGCATAACCTTACAGTTGATACCTTGTCATGGAAGCTTTGTGAGCGTTTAGAATCATAATCAGTGACAAGCGCCGTATCTTCGTGTGTGCCGGGATTGCCATGAACGTACTCAGAGCACTCGCGGTAAACCGTTGATGCAAGGCCGGAGTACTGTGAACGATACTGGCCAAGCGAAGGATTAAATGCCTTCATAAAATCATGAGAAAAAACGCCTTTATCAGAGTCTGTCAGGGTCGACCACCAAAGGTCGTCATGACCTTGAAGCCAGAGATGCATTTTCATCTGATTGGCAGAGAAATAGATTGCCGCTGTAAACAGCTCGAAGGCTAGCCTAAGACTGGAAAAGGCGTGTCGGTATTTGCCGAATAGAACCGCCTCTAGCGAGTATTGGTATTCACGACATGCTTGCATAAAAATAGAGCGCTCTCGACCGGAAATTACGCCGAGCATAAGTTCAAAATCCTTGAGCACGTTGTGAGAGGCGACATGAAGAGCGAACGTGGGTTCGTCAGCGACACACTCTGCCATGATCGCGGCACGGCGTTCTATCAGGGTCTGGTAGTAGCTAGCGACGTCCATCCAAGCTTCATAGCAGCCGGAGCGTGAGGAGCCAGCGTGTTGAGGTGCATCGAAGCGATTGTCGAGTAAGAGGCTGGAGAGTGCAGCAACCGGGTGTCAAAACCGGTCGTTTATGGCACTGCGCACCAGCGGGCGGTTGAACCGCCCCGGGATTGCCGGAGGCCATTTGGCTTAAATTATGCGGCCATGGGAGCATCGTCCAGCATGGCGTAGTAGAGTGCTTCGGCTTCGGCGGGCGGGATGTTGCCGATGGGCTCGAGCAAGCGTCTGTTGTTGAACCAGTCGACCCATTCGAGCGTGGCGTACTCGACGGCTTCCAGCGATCGCCATGGTCCGCGCCGGTGGATGACCTCGGCCTTGTAAAGCCCGTTGATCGTCTCGGCCAAAGCATTGTCGTAGCTGTCGCCGACGCTGCCCACCGATGGTTCGATCCCTGCCTCGGCAAGGCGCTCGGTGTACTTGATCGAGACGTACTGGCTGCCGCGGTCGCTGTGGTGGATCAGGCCGCCACGATGGACCGGGCGACGATCATGGATCGCTTGCTCCAGGGCATCCAGCACGAAGCTGGCGTGCGCCGTCCTGCTCACCCGCCAGCCTACGATGTAGCGGGCGTAAACGTCGATGACGAAGGCGACATAGACGAACCCCGCCCAAGTCGCGACATAGGTGAAGTCCGAGACCCACAGCCTGTTCGGCGCCGGGGCGTGGAACTGCCGGTTCACCTGATCTAGCGGGCAAGGCGCCGCCTTGTCGCTCACCGTCGTCCGCAACGGCTTACCCCGGATCACACCCTGCAGGCCAAGATCGCGCATCAGCCGCTCGACCGTGCATCGCGCGACGCCCAAGCCTTCGCGGTTCATCTGTCGCCAGACCTTGCGCACGCCGTACACGCCGAAGTTCTCCGCAAACACACGCAGAACCTCGGGCTTCAATGCCCGATCACGCTGGGCACGGGCCGACAGCCGCGAGGGATCACGCCGCTGCGCGACGTGCTCGTGGTAGGTGGAGGGGGCAATCGGCAGAACGCTGCAGATCGGCTCGATCCCGTACTCCCCGCGGTGGTCGTCGATAAACGTGGTCATCGCTTCAGTGGGCGGTCGAGCTCCGCCTGGGCAAAATACGCCGACGCCTTGCGCAGGATCTCATTGGCCTGGCGAAGCTCGCGGTTCTCACGCTCCAGCGCCTTGAGCTTGTCTGCCAGCTCGGTCGGCACCCCGGCGCGCTTGCCGGTGTTCACCTCGGCCTTCTTCACCCACTCCAGCAGCGTGTGCCCCGAACAGCCGATCTTCTCGGCAATGGAGGTAATCGCTGCCCAGCGCGACGGGTAATCGTCCTCGTGATCCAGCACCATGCGCACCGCCCGATCGCGAACCTCAGGCGCAAACTTGTTCGTCGTCTTGCTCATCGTAGACCCTTCCTCTCAGGAGTTAGGGCCTCCGGCAATCCCGGGGCGGTTCAGGTTTCCTGCGGCCTTAACGATGTCAAAAGCCCGCGTCAGAATGGCTGGTTATGGGATGGACGACCATCCGATCCGATGACGGAGAAGGGAGGGCGTTGTCGAAGATCTGCTTCAATCAGCCCGATCGGCAGCTTTCGTTATGGTCGGACGTTCAACGGACCGCATCCGAACGACCGGCTCTGGTCGGCAGCGGCCGGGGTCCTGTGGGACAATCGTGCCCTTTGCTGCTGCGGTCGCAAACGACCGCTTTTGTCGACGGCAGACACCCATGCGGTAATCAATTGCCCACTCCTGACGCGAGCGGGCTTGGAGGGAACTGAAGCAAATAGGGCCTTGCCCATCGGATGGCTCGTTGAGCCACCAGATGGGAAAGTGCTTAGGGTTGCTGGTGTCAGAGACCGTGCTTGCGCCGCAGGATATCGCCAGCCCGTTCGCCGACGATCGCGCAAGGCGCTTGCGTGTTGCCAGTCGTCACCGTTGGCAGAATAGAGCCATCGGCAACGCGCAGGCCGTCAATGCCGTGCACTGCGAGCGTAGCATCGACCACCGACATCTCGTCCTGGCCCATCTTCGCGGTCCCGCACTGATGCCAGTAGGTGACAGCAGCATCACGAAGGAAGGCGTCGTCAACCTCGCTACCCGCACCGGGAATGGCCTCACGGCTGACATAGGGCTGAAACGCATCGCTATTCCCCAGGTCGCGGCAGAGCTTAACGCACGAACGGGCTGCCTCCAAGTCTCGAGGGTCCGACATCATGTTGGCGTCAATGATGGGTAGCGCGTGAGGGGCTGCAGATGTCAGCCGAATTTCGCCGCGGCTATGCGGGTGGGCCAAGCCCGCGAACATCGTCCAGCCATGTGCCGGAACGCCGCGCAATGCCGTGCGCTCGCTGGGGACCGGAAATTCCACCTGACAAAATAGGAGGTCCGGCACGTCGAGATCAGATCTGCTCTTCCAGTACAGCGTCGCCTCACTACCGCTGTTGCGGGGTGCCATCGGCTCCCGATACTCCCAAGTACACCCGAACGAGACGTGATCCTGCAGATTGCGGCCCACGCCCGGCAGATGGCGGACAAGCGGAATGCTATGCCGCGACAGTTCGTCGCGATCCCCCACACCGGAGAGCATGAGCAGCTTCGGCGTGTTGATCGCTCCGGTGGAGATGACCACCTCCGTTCCGGCCGTGATCGTCGATATCGCACCCGCGCGCTCGATCTCGACCCCAGTCGCCTGATGGCCTGCGAAGAGGATCCGCCGAACCAGCGTGTCGGTCAGAATGGTGAGGTTCGGACGATCGGCCACGGGCTGCACATATGCCCTGTAGAGCGAGTGACGTCGCCCATCGCGGACGAGCATGTCGGTATAGGCCGCGCCGCCTGAACCCTCCATCATCGCGCCGTTGGGATTGTCAAAGCGCGGAATACCAAGCGCTTCAACCGCCTCGAGCAAGGCGCCCGCCACCGGGCTAGGATCGTGCGCTGGCGCAACCCAGACCGGCCCGGCGGTGCCCCGATATTGCGGATCGGGCGTGCCCTGCCAGTTCTCGATCCGGCGGTAGATATCGAGCACAGCATCGTAACCCCAGTCGGGATCGCCCGATACTGCGGCGAAATGGTCCCAGTCGCTGCGATGCCCGCGGGCCCAGACCATGACATTGACGCTGGATCCGCCGCCCAATCCCTTGCCCATCGACATGGACAATGCCCGGCCGTCGAGATGGGGATTGCGCTCGGCCTGAAAGCCCCAATCGCGTTCGCTGCCGAGATTGGTGGGCCAGAGCGCGGGGTCAAGCACGGCTTCTGCCTCGTCGCTGCCGCCGGCCTCGATCAGGAGGACGGTGCAAGTGGCATTTTCCGCAAGACGTCTGGCAATCACCGATCCGGCAGCCCCTGCGCCGCACACAATGAAGTCATACGCTTGCTTGAGATTGGCGCGGCGCTCCGCCTGGTTCTTGCGCGCGCGACGATGCATTTCCCCGGCCTCACCGGAGAGGAAGATATCTGTCATGTCCTGGGTCTTTTCTTGCTTGGCGCTAGCGCCGTCCCTGCTGCTCATCGTGGAGCGAGCGGGGAAGTGATGCTGGATTACTGCCCGTCTGCGGGTGACTTCCTGGCCGCTTCGTCGATGACGTCGGCCACGACCTTGGGCTGGGTGAAGAACACGGCATGGCTGGCAGGTACGTTGGTGACCTTCGCACCGATCCGCTTGGCCATGTCCTGCAGCATCTTCTGGTCAAACGCCTTGTCCTGCGTCGCGATCACCGACCAGCTCGGCTTTTGGCGCCAAGCGGAATGCTGAAGCTTCACGCCGAAGGCCGACATGTTGACCGGCACTTGTGACGCTTCCAGAAAAGCCGCGTCGGCTTTGCTCGCGTCGGCGGCGAAGCCAGCAGCGAACGTGCCTGCCTTTAATAGGCCATAGCCGTCAGCACTCGTCTCGATCACGAATTCGGGCGGCGTGATGTATCCCGCATATTGCTGGGCTGTGGTTTCGCCAGCGTCTGGCGACAGGGCCGACACGTAGACGAGGCCGCGCACCTTCGGATGCACTCCGGCCTCAGTAATGACCGTGCCGCCCCAGCTATGCCCGACCAATATCGCAGGGCCATCCTGCCGATCGAGCGCTCGGCGGGTTGCGGCGACATCGTCGGCGAGCGAGGTCAAGGGGTTCTGGACGATCGTCACACGATAGCCGCGCGCGGTCAGATCCTGATAGACCGGGCGCCATCCCGATCCATCGGCAAAGGCACCATGGACAAGGACGACATTCTTCACGGTGCTCACTGCGGCCGCTGGCGTCGCGCTTTCTACACTCTGAGCGATGGCGGGAAGCGGCAGCGTCATTGAAGCAGCGGTCGCGAGGATGATGTGGCGGGTCGTTCGAAACATGGGAATGCCTTTCTCTGCGAATGGGAACCTTGCCTAACCGCGATAACGATTATCGCGATATGTATGTGGCATTCAAAATGATGCTTGTCCAGCATAATGTTTATCGCGATATATGTTTGCGCTGCAGCGTGCGTTTGAGCGCTGTGAAAGGATGTCGATATGTCGAAAGCCGCCACGCCCCCCGTACCGCTGGACGAACAGCTATGTTTTGCGATCTACTCGGCAGGGATCGCGATCCAGCGAGCGTACAAGCCGTTGCTGGACGCGCTTGGCCTGACCTATCCGCAATACCTCGTACTCAATGTGCTCTGGCGTAGCGATGCCCAAACCGTTGGAAGCGTGGCCCATCAGCTTGCGCTCGAATCGAGCACGCTCACGCCGCTCCTCAAGCGGCTCGAGGCTGCGGGTCTGGTCCGTCGAACGCGAAACCCGGCCAATGAACGACAGGTCGTCATCGCACTCACGAAGGAGGGAGATGCACTTCGTTTTCGCGCGGGATGCCTGGGCGACACATTGCTTGAGGCATCGGGACAGACACCTGCTGCACTCGCCAAACTGAACGGTGAGATCAACGAATTGCGCAACGCCGTCTATCGGCATATTGGCGGCTGGGCGGCGCCCGAGGCGCCGGCCGAAGCGGACTGAGTTTTCCTGCTCGCGGCCAGCGATCGCCTGGGTTGTTCAAACCGTCGGCACTGTCCCGCCGTCGATCACATATTCCGTGCCGGTGATGCTGGCCGCTCGGTCGGATGCCAGGAAGGCGATCAGGTCCGCCACCTCTTGCGGCTTCGCCGGACGCCCGATCGGTATTCCGCCGAGCGAGTCCATGATCATCTTCCTGCCCGCCTCGATGTCGCCGCCATGCTCGGCCGCAAGCCGTGTCGCCAGGTCGATGGATGCCTCCGTCTCGATCCAGCCGGGGGAGACCCTCACGACCCGAACGCCTTGTGGCGACACCTGCTTGGACAGGCTCTTGCTGTAGGTCGACAGAGCAGCCTTCGCTGCGGCGTAGGCGGTGGTCGCCTCCGGCAGAGGCAGTTCGCGCTGGATAGACGTCACATGGATCACCACACCGCTACGACGCGTCACCATGGCCGGAACGAGTTCCCGGTCGAGCCGCACTGCTGGCATGAGATTGAGATCGAGTTCATCCGTCCAAACCTCGTCGCTCAGCGCTTCAAAGCCGCCTGCCGGAGCGGACGAGCCGCCGAGCATATGGACGATGATATCCACGCCGCCCATGCGTTCGGTCACCGCGGCCGCCAATGCCGCACAGCCTTGCGCGGTTGTCAGGTCGGCCGCGGTGACCGAACG
>Ga0209813_10000225_pt1 | contig 17310 bp, 19 predicted proteins | sample EndMethybrTD3033_FD_187596 | JGI IMG/M metagenome (GOLD analysis project Ga0209813, IMG submission 187596) | Populus endosphere microbial communities from Tennessee, USA - Endosphere MetaG P. TD hybrid TD303-3 (SPAdes) (version 2) | ecosystem: Host-associated > Plants > Roots > Endosphere... | reverse complement strand
CAATAACGACTAGAGGTTCTACAGGTTTGGGTTCCATCGCAACTCCTTGAACCTATCAACAATGTAATCCGTACACACGATACCCTCAGCCTCCAATAATTGCCGCTGCACTTCTCGACCACCATGAAATCCAGCCGCCAAACCACCAAAACGGTTCACAAGCCTATGCCACGGCAGCTCCGACGGGCCATAGTGCGCCATACCTCCGACAATCCGGGAGGCATTGGCATGACCCGCAAGACCAGCAATATCGCCATACGTCGTTACCTGCCCGTACGGCACCTGTGCCATTAGCCCGTACACTTTCTCACGAAAAGGCGCGTCGATCATACGCTATAGCTGCTGTAGATATTCTACCAACTTATCAAGTGGCATTTTTTCTTCGGCGCCTTGCGTACGAACGCTCACTTCACGAGCTTCTTTGTCCTTGGGTCCAACAATCAATTGCACCGGTATTTTCCAGGCAGTTGCTTCGCGGATTTTTTTGCCAAGGCTTTCGTTGCGGCCGTCTACGGTAAATCGCAGCTCGTTATATTTGATCGGCTTCATCAGGACTGCGTCGTTTAGTACGTTCTTGATATCCTCGACGTAATCCATGACGGTATCGTTAATGGTGAGGATACGAATCTGTTCCGGTGCGGCCCACAGCGGGAACCATCCGGCGGTGTGCTCTATATATATACTAAGGAATCGCTCTACCGAGCCCAACAGCGCACAGTGCACCATAATCGGTCGTTTTTTGCTGCCATCTTCTGCCGTATATTCCAGGCCGAACCGCTCGGGCTGCGCGTAGTCGAGTTGGACCGTTGCCAGCTGAGTCTTACGTCCTAAAGCATCCGTTGCCATGAAGTCCATCTTCGGACCATAAATCGCCGCCTCGCCAATGCCGATTTCGTACTCAAGCCCAAACTTCTCGGCTAGCGAATGGATGGCGTTTTGAGCGCTCTCCCAAACCTCGGGCTTGCCCAAATAGTTATCGGCGTCGTCGCGGAACGAGAGACGCAGCGAGAGCTTCAAGCCAAGCAAGCCATACATCTCCTGGGCGCTTGCAATGAGTTCCGAGAAGATACTTTCCACCTGGTCTTCGGAGCAGAAGACATGCGAGTCATCCTGGGTGATAGCACGAACGCGGTTAAGACCCCCGAGCTCACCACTCTTCTCGTCACGAAAAACCGTTGTTGTTTCAAGATACTTGATAGGCAATTCACGATAGCTCCGTGGCCGACCCGCAAAAATCTGCGTGTGGTGCGGGCAGTTTACTGGCTTTAGGGCAAGCGTCACCCGACTCGGTCGAGGTAAATCGTAGTAATTCCGGAAATTTCTCAAAGTGACCCGAGGTCTTGTATGTGTCGAGTTTGGCAATATGCGGAATCCATACTTTCTCGTACCCGCTCTTAATACACGATAGCTTTGCGCTAAATCATTCAACTTATCACGAAGGATAGTACCCCTAGGAGTAAAGAGTGGCAGCCCTGCGCCGATAAGCGTTGAGCTCGTAAAAATATCCAGTTCTTTGCCAAGTTTGCGATGATCGCGCAGCTTGGCCTGTTCGAGCATGTCCAGATGATCGTCGAGTTGCTCCTGGGTGGCGAAAGCTATGCCATAAAGCCGCTGCATCTGGGGGTTTTTTTCGTTGCCGCGCCAATAAGCACCGGCGACACGCATCAATTTGAAAGCGCCGACCTCTTTGGTGTTCGAAACATGAGGCCCACGGCAAAGATCGGTAAAATCACCGTTCTTGTAAAATGACACCTCCTCAAGTGCTGAATCATCGCCGGCGATCGTTCCCATTTCATCGGCATCAAGATCCTTAGCGACGGTCGTGCCAGAACGTTTGAGATCGTTGAGTAGCTCCTCTTTGTATGGCTGATTGTTTTCTTTCGCCCAGGCAATCGCCTCGTCTACCGGCATAGTGAAACGCTCAAAATCTTGGGACTCAGTGATGATACGACGCATCGTCTTTTCAATCTTGCCAAAATTTGCCTCGGAAATCTTTTCGTCACCCAGGTCGATATCATAATAAAAACCGTTCTCTACTACCGGTCCAACACCAAATTTCGCGTTCGGCCATAGGCGCTTCACGGCAGCAGCGGTGATGTGAGCCAAACTGTGCCTCATAGCGTGTAGTTGTTCGTCGTTCATTTTAGCTCTCCTTTTTAGTAATTAAAAAACATGCGATGACTGGTTTTAATAGGTATTAAATCCATATATCGCATGTCTCGGACCCATGAACGGGCGGTTCCACCGGACTTCCTGATTGTCAGGCGCTCATGAAACAACGTTATCGCACATTGCTACACCCCGCGGAACTCAGCGGATGGTTAGACCGCGTCAACGTTCGCTATTATCATATATAATGTAGCCTTATATTGCAATCCCTACCTCTATTTGCTATCATAAGTCAGCAACTGAGGGCGATTAGCTCAGTTGGCTAGAGCGCCACATTGACGTTGTGGAGGTCAGAGGTTCGAGCCCTCTATCGCCCACCAAGCAAAGATCCAGGCAACGGCCTGGTTTTTTGTTGGCCGATATCATCCACAACCAGCGAAAGTTTTCCACGGGGCTGCACTACCGTTTTTTACCGTTCTTATACCACATATGAAATACTGATGTTAAGCACCGCGGTTGACATATCATCATGCTTATGCTAAAATGCATTCATGGGTAAAGATAAGAATATATCACAGCCATCAGCTCTGGAACAAGTCCACCTATCATTTGAATACGACGTCACCTGGGGTGATGCTAAAAAAGCCGTTCGGATTCGCACGCACAAATCATAGCAACTACTTTTGCCATCATCGGCTTGCCGCTCCCTCACCGGGGGCGGTTTTTTATCCCCATGATTCTTATGTTTTCCACTAGCATTTTTAATAGCTGTATGACAATATATAGATATGTTTTGTGTTAATTGTTTCAACCCTAACACGGCCGTGACCAACTCGCGACCCAACAAAAAACAGCCTTCGGTATGGCGAAGGCGTAAGTGCCCTAAATGCGGGGCTATATTTACCACCTACGAACGTCCGTCTCTTGCGGACAACAAAGCTATACAACTTTCAGATGGAAGCCAAGAGGTTTTCAACCTAGGTAAGTTAATCATCAGTATCACCAAAGCGTTCGCGCATCTTCCTGAAGAGGCTGCCTATAACTCATTATGGTTAGCTCAAACGGTCGAAGATCACCTATCTACACAAAGAGAAGTCATTACCCCAGGAGACATAGAGGCAACCACCCATGACGTACTGCGTCATTTTGATGAGCTGGCAGCCGTTCAGTACGCCGCGCAGCATCACCTTATATCATCTACTCGGCGTCGTGGGCGGCCTTCTTGGCGCGGGCACGGGCCACAGACTCCGCCGTCGCCTTCTCGGTAACATCAAACTTGTCGAGATACTTACCCAATAGCAAATGGGTCTGCGCATTATAGGCCGACGAAGCACTGTAAACGATTGCCGTTACCGGCATCAAGAACCACTGAAGCACCATGCCTATCGTACGGCGTCGTTTGTAGCGAGCCGGTCGCGGAGGCAACATTTTGAATCCCAGAAAAATAGTAATGAACAGACCGATGAGTGCCACCTGCTGAATACTACTGATTACCTCTGGCAGCTGATGCGCGGCAATATCTCGCGCAGCCTGGGCATTAATAAGTAACGGCACCCAGCCCCCTACGGCGACCAAGATAGAAATACTTGCGAGCGTAATATGGCTATCGATAAGACGCAGGAGTCGTGCCAAGCCAGAGCCAAGTGGCACGTTACGATGGCGGGTCAATACCCTAACAGCGACATAAGGAATATCGGACGCCCCGTACGCCCAACGACGCAACTGGACGAACTGAGCTTTAAGCGTACGCCGATACGTTTCGGACAGAACCGCATCTTGGTAGATGGGTACGTAAATAGGCGTTACGGAGTAATTACCGTTGAAATAAAAGTAGCTTCTCCAGTACTGGTGGCCATCTTCCACGATAGACCGCACACTCCAAAAGTTCATCTCTACAAGCGCGTCCATAGGCTGGGAGTGCGAAGCAAAGTTACGCAGCGTATGAGGACGCATGGAGCTGATGATGTTCCAGAAGGAGTTGCCTGTCGCTAACACGCGCATTGGCGCTGGCACATCCCAAATATTATTAAGAAAGAGCGAGACGGGTTGGTACGAAAGGTGCTTGCGATCTTCGTGAACGATATATTCGTAGGCAACATAGTCAAAGTAAGTGGCATGAGGGCGATTATCGCAATCTAGCGTCGTAATAATGACGTCCTTGTAGGCAATGTCATGTTCGTCCACCCAGCGCCGCAAGTAGTGGCCGGCATAGGTAATATTACCTCCCTTTCCCCTTACTTCGTTCGGCAATCCATCAGGGTGCTCGACAATCTCGAACGCCTTGAAGATATTTTTGAAACGTTTTTGAAGGGCCTCGGCCGTCTTTTTGGTTTGTGGGCCACCACGCTCTTCGTACCCAAAGATAACGATCAGCTTATCGTTATCATACGTGGAGTCAACCAATGACTGGATGGTTGGCTCGATAATTTCATAGGCCTCATTATACATAACGATGATAACCGCATTGTACAGCTGTGACGGTTTAGGGAACGCCGAAGGTTCCGCCGCCATAAGACGTAGGTTTTCGCGATGCGCTTCGAATCCAAAGCTATCCCTCGACTGTTCGCGCTCTTTTTCGTAACTTTCAACCGGGTTTTCAAGCTGCAAGAGTCGATGATGCCAATCGACACGCTGCGCCCTCTCGAGTCGGGTACGGCCACCGATGGTATGAACGGCTATGCCGGCAGCCTTTACCAGCATGGTAATGATCAGCAACAGTAAGTAAATAGCCGCCGCAAGCGGGCTGATAACCGATAGGACGACAAGCAGCAAAAGCATGCCATAACTAAGGATGGCTGGTAGCATTTCAAAAAAACGATACAGTTTGGTGCGTTTTTTTAGAGGGAGTTCAAGATCTATCATTATAAGAAAGCAACCTTTAGGACGGCTCTGGTCATAAAGAAAGCGATAACAAGAAGCAAAAAGCTCATCCAGGCGAACAACAGAGCCATTTGACGCCGACCCTGTGTGTGTAGCTTAACGATAAGCGTCGCGTGCACGAATGCGATGATCATGCCAAAGGCTACGAAGTTAATGAGATAATACCATTTTTGGCGATAAAAACCGGTTGGACCAAAGGCTGTGTAGTGCACCGCAACCTGAAGGTCGCTTGGACGAAGCGAGACGCCAACATAAATACAATATGCCAAGCTTACTACGATAAGGGCAATGATCATCACCGTCATAAGACGGTCTTCCAGGATTGTTTTTAATGTTGCAGTGATAGTCTTTTTCATAATAACAATCGCTTGGTGCGGGTACAGAGAATCGAACTCTGCTCTCAACCTTGGGAAGGTTGCATATTAGCCACTATACGATACCCGCGAAATTTGATCGTATGGAGCCGCTGTCCGGATTTGAACCGGAGACCTACGCTTTACGAAAGCGCCGCTCTACCAGCTGAGCTACAGCGGCATTAGTGGACCTCCGTTATTATACCATTCGCCCACCACAAAGAAAACTGTTGCCTCTCGAGAGAAAAACTGCTATCATATTGAGGACTCAAAAAACACGTGCGCTCGTAGTGAAGGGGTTATCACGCCTCCCTGTCACGGAGGAGATCGCCGGTTCAAATCCGGTCGAGCGCGCCACGCGAAACAACGTCATCATTGATGGCGTTTTTTCGTGGGCGAATTACCTTTCGACAACGGCGGCGTTTGGGCGGCAATGCCAATAGCTACGGCGATGATAACGAGATTCTTGATAATATACTGGCCTTCTAGCGTTGGCACGAGAAAGCCGGTCCATACTTCACCAGGCACCAACACGAGTGGCGCACAAACCACGGCCATATGGAACAAAAGAAGCAGTATTACGATGCGAGTGGCTTTTGGTATCAAGAACAACACGCCTATGACGCACTCGACGACCGATAGCAGCATGAATAGAAAGCCAAAATATTGAATACCTACGGTGTTCACGGTAAGCGCCTGCGCAAGCGGGCTTGCCGGGCTGAGACTCAGTATCTTCAAGATTCCAAACCAGAAAAACACGACGAACAATGCAACGCGTGCGAAAGGCAAAAAAGCGCGTTTGAAGAACCCTATCAATCTTAGGTCGAGCGTTTTGATGGCTATCATTTATTCGCTTCGTCGTATCGCTGTTGTACAAAATCCCAGTTCACGACGTTCCACCAAGATTTTACATAGTCATCGCGCTTGTTCTTATAGTCAAGATAGTAGGCATGTTCCCAAACATCCAAGCCTAAAAGAGGTGCGGATAGGCCTTGCATGATTGGCGTATCCTGGTTGGGTGTTGTAATAATATCCATATTTGGCTGGAGCCACGCCCAACCGCTCCCAAAAACCCCAAGGGACTTCGTTGTAAACTCGTCTACGAAACCCTGGAAGCTCCCATATTTCTCCTTGATCATCGCTGCGACTTCGCCGGTCGGCTCGCCTCCACCGTCCGGTGACATCCATTGCCAGAATAGCGAATGGTTATAATGACCCCCGCCATGGTTGCGGACCGCCGTCTGCACGGCATCCGGTAAGATAGCTAAATCACTCAGAAGGCTTTCGAGAGGTCGCTCCCTTAAGGCGGGGGCAGCATCCATAGCCGCATTAAGTTTATCGACATACGCCTGATGATGCTTGTCATGATGAAGACGCATAATATCGCCGCTAATATATTTACCTAATTGGTCATAGCCGTATGGCAGTTCCGGCACGGTGTACATAAGGTTACCCTCCCTATTTTTTGATCTGTTGAGTATCCACGGCGGGGATAGAAATATATTCGTGAATCTTGCCGTCTTTTTTCAGTGCCGCCAGCTTTTCGTCGAAAGCGGTCAAAGGAATACGAATATACTGATAATTGATTTGCGAATCAGTCTTTTCAAGTAACTGGACGAAATAGTATCCATCACCTGTCGTCGTTTTTATAGCGCCAGATGTCTCACCCTTTTTCAGGCCAGCCGCGGCCGCGCTCAAGCCGCCGTCGCTGTTAGTTAACGGAACCATCCCAGACACGCCAACCGTCACCTTAGACGCACCTTGGCCGCCAAGCTTCATGGCAATCTTGTTGAAGTCTGGTTTTTTTGCTTTCACGAGGACCGCTGCCTCATCGGCTTTGCTTTTCGCACTGTCATCGATTGCGTACGACACCGCCTTAAGAATAAGCTTGTTCTTGATCGCGAATCGATATTCATCGGGCGCCCATCCAAGAATACTCAGCGTCGAAGCATCGTATGTTTCTTGTGAGATACGGCCATTAGATGTATTGAGCTGTTGGCTGACCGTCGTGTCGACGTCTTTGTCGCTGACCGTCACGTTCATGCTGCGAGCCAGCTTATCGGCGTAGGCATCAGCGACGGCGTTATCCATATTCTTGCGCTTATAATAGTCGAGCTGACGCTTGCCGTCCTCGCTGCTAAGGTTCACCTGTTCGCTTTGCTGCAAATAATGCGTCGAGCTATTGAGATACATAAGATACGAGCTGTAACGAACGTTCTCGCCGTCGACCGAGGCGACCGGAAGTGGTAATACTCGGGTGACGCGGTAGAAGAACGAGCTGCTGTTTTGAACGATATATAGCTGCCACCAACCAACGATAACCAGAAGCACCAGTGTGACAAGCGTGACGATGATGGTATTGAATACGAGCTTGTGACGCGCATACTGCATTGGGTACTTGAACCGACGGCCTCCTGCAAGAATACGTTCGCGGTGCTCGGCCACCGTTTCGTTAGTAATACGCGCAGGAACAGCTTTTTTGGCGCGTTCACTCTTTTTAAACGGTAGTTTCTTCATAGTCTCCTTGTTGATCGCCAGCTATTGCCGCCGATACCGCGTCCTGTAACTTGTTATAGATCTTATCAGGGTGCTCGACCTTGTGAATGACAAGGTCGCCGACAAGCGTCTGGATAACGATGGTACCGTATCCAAAAATCTCGCCGCTGAGTCCTGGTACATTATAGCTTATGTTTTGAATCTTTGACAACCGGAGCTCGACGACGTTCTTGCCAAAAAAGCCTTTTTGCGTAATTTGTCGGATACGCTGGTCGGTCACGATATACACCGTAAAATACCACATGATGAAATGGTACGAGAATAGCAACAGGCCAAGCACGAGACCGGCGATCGGCAAGAGGAAAAGCTCGAGATTGGTCTGCCAGATCAGCGGAGGAATCGCCGACAACGCGAACGGTATAAGAAGGAGATAAAAACCTTTGCGCATAGAAATCATATGCCGCCTAAAAACGAAAAGAAGCTGTTCCCCATCACGCTGCCCGTCAAAATCAAGCGGTTCTTCGGGCATATCTTTTTTGACCATGAGCATATTATAGCAATAACTGGGGTAGATATAAAATACCAGACTTTTGTCTGGTAAGAAAACGTGGTACCCCGGGCGGGAGTCGAACCTGCAACCTTTTCCTTAGGACGGAACTGCTCTATCCAATTGAGCTACCGAGGCGTATTAGGGCTAGTATACCACATAAAAACAGCGGCCGAACCGACCGCTGTTTTAGAGGCACGAGACTAGGCAGCTTTTCGCTTGCCTGGCATTGGCTGGGTGAAGTATTCATGGACCGTCTGGTAATCGGCATAGATTTCTTCGTTCGTAAACCAGTGAGTAATTTCTTGCTTTGCTTCGTCAACATCGCCTGATGCGTGCAGAATAGTTGGCAGCGCAACGTTGTGAGCGTTCACGTGGTCGAGGCTAGCATGCGCGTAATCACCACGAATCGTTCCTGGAGCGGCTTCGTTGGTACTGGTCGCACCTACCATCTTACGAACAAGCGCGACGGCACCAACGCCCTCAAGCACCATGGCGATGACAGGACCTTCCTGCATAGCACCTAGCTGGACCTTGAATTGGGCTTCGCCGCGGCGAGAAACCATCTTGCCGATTGTCTCATAGTGGTGAAAGTAATGTGCTTCGTCCGGGTTGAGCATTTTCATGCCAACAATCTTAAGACCTACTTTTTCGAATCGTGTCAGTACTTCTCCGACGATACCGCGTTGTACAGCATCTGGCTTGAAGATAACCAGTGTTCGTTCCATGAATATTTCTCCTTGTTTTGTAATGGTTTCATTTTACCAAACATTACAGACATATAACAGCGCCCTACCCCAAGAGCCGCATGTAGGTTATGCTATAAGCATGTACATGAGCGAACTGATCCTAGATTATATCGAGCACCTCGAAGTCGAAGGCGGCCGATCCGCGAAAACCGCCGAAAACTACAAGCTCTACCTGGAGCGCTTCGTCGAGTTCAGCAATGACACCCCTGTTGAGAAAATAACTTCAGAAATGATACGCAAATACCGGCTTTGGCTGAACCGTTATAAAAACGACCACGAGGACGAGCTTGCTATCATTACCCAAGGCTACCACCTGATTGCCCTGCGCGGATTCTTAAATTATTTATCCAAACGTGACATCACCAGCCTAAGCCCGCATAAGATCGAACTGCCAAAGGTCGCCCGCAAACAAGTTACCTTCCTTCACTACGACGAGGTCGCCCGGATGCTGGATAGCATTCCACTCGATAGTGAAAAAGGACTTCGTGATCGCGCCATTATCGAACTGCTTTTTTCTAGCGGCCTACGCGTGTCGGAGCTCGCCAATCTTAACCGCGACCACGTAAATACGAAGCGCCGTGAATTCATGGTGCGAGGCAAGGGACAAAAGGATCGGCCGGTATTTATTGGCGAGGCTGCTGCCCTGCGGGTCGAAGATTATCTCTCCGCCCGCATCGATAACCTTCCCCCGCTCTTTCTTAGCTATAGCCGCAACAATGCCGTAATGACCAGTGGTGGTTACCGCCGCCTGACGACTCGCAGCATTCAGCGCATCATTAATACGTACGCGCGCCTCGCCGGCATTACCAAACATGTTAGCCCTCACACCATGCGACACAGTTTCGCCACTGACTTGCTGATGAACGGCGCTGACCTTCGCAGCGTGCAGTCCATGCTAGGCCACAGCAATATCAGCACGACGCAGGTATACACGCATGTTACCGATGAGCACCTACGTGAAGTGTACGAAAAGTTTCATAGCGACACTGAGTAACAAAATTATGGCGTACAAGTTGTGGTGCCGCTGAAGTCGGCATCTTTGTCCGTAACGGAAAAGTTCTTGCATAGGTTGCCCTGCATATCGATGGCCACCTCTGGATACGTAAAGTTGCCTGCAAGTTCTATGCGGGCCTGGATACGGCGGAACACGTTATCAGCCCGGCCTGTTGCATCTACCAGTGGCTGGACCTGATTGAATTGAACGTAGGTCGCGCCTTTCTTAAGACGGATCTTGTAGTGAGCACCGTTGTACAGCGATGTAAGGCGCAGGTAAGCGTTGCGGTCTACCGTATTGCCGTCAATCGGCGCCGGCAGCTTGATCGTAGCTTGGCAGGCATACTCACCGTCTATGAAGCTCGTGTTGCATTTTACCTGATGTGGCGTGTTGGTTGGACTGCGGCGTGCGTCCAGCGCGAAGTCCTCGTTCGCGACGCCGGTTGCTGATGGGTAGAGGAAGAGCGTATTGGCGTTGCTCTTGTTCCCTGCCTGGCTATCGTCAAAGTCACTCAGCTTGAAGCCGCCACCCATTTGCATGAGTTGCGTCCGCATTAACGACGGATAGTTCGATTGCCATTTGGTGCCTTGTCGCGGCAGGCTCACGTCCGCGCCCGTCGTCGGGAAACCGACCGTCTGATCGCCAGTTGCCGATGAGACGTCATCATGGCTGAACCAGCTAAGCTCGACCGAGTCGAACTCACCAACGCCACGAATCGGAATAATACCCGAACCATCAGCCGTTAATGTTCCCTTGTAGTCATCTGTATTCACGGCAACTTTTACGCAAGTATACGCTTGGTTAAGCGATGCGGAGTTGTTGTCGCCTTCGTTCTGTTGGATAACCGTTTCGTCGTTGGTCTGTCCTACGAGCCCCGCTTTGGACAAGACATCGCAACTTGTCGTTGATTGGCCTGCTTCGGCCGTCAGTGCCGTCTCGATGGTAGCGCAGTTCACCGAAGCGGGTGCCGTGTTATTGCGGCACTGTTGATCAAGCAACAAGAGACGCTTGGCATCCTCGACTCCTGCCTGGGCGGAGTCGTACGCGCTTTGAGAAAGGTCGCTGGATGTCGCCTGCTCTTGATCCTTTACCATCAACTGTACGAAACTGACCGTGACGATCATCATGAGAAGCGCAGCAAAGATAACAACGAACAGGGATACTGCTCCTGACTGTCCTACGCTCGTTCGATGTTGTTTTGCCATCATTATTGTCTCCCCGCTTTGTTGCCTGCTCTTGCAATAATATCCCATTGGTTGACCGAGCAATAGTCTTCGTTGCCAACACCCGACGCAGGCGGTTTACATGACGTATTATCCGTCGTGAGCTGTTGGCGGTCATTGGTCCCAACGACCATCGTAATCGCGTAAAGCGCCTGGTTGGTCGTGGCGTCACTTGATGTTTCCTTGATGGAAAAAGAATGGAGTACCAGTTCGCGATCCCCCGTCGAAAGCAATTCGCTCGCTTTCGCGCGTGGTACTTGGAGGTTCACGTCGGCACATAGCGTGCCGCCAGCGTCTTCTATTTTCGCGAAACGGACCGGTTGGTTGTTGTCGTATTTGTTATAGACAGCCGGTGCTCCAGCACCACCAGAGAGTGCCGAGCCGTAGTTCCAGGCATAACTATAGGTACCTAGGCAAAGCCGTCCACCACCATCTCGCACCACGTAGCGCGATGCTTGCGTAGCGGGTGAATTGTCGGACTTTGGCGTAACGTCGAATGGCACGCTCGAAGCAATACTCTGTTGTAATTCCGTCGACACCGCTCGACCAGCCTGATTGACTTCCCGAAGGGTAATTCCCTTGTTGTAAATATTGCTAATTTGAATAGTAGTCATAGCAATTGCTACCAAAAGTACCGATATGAAGGTCATCGACAACATCAATTCGATAAGGGTGAACCCTGCTTTGTTATTGTGGCGCATACAACCTCACGATAGTTCCTAATGTTATCGGCGCCGAACTGCCCGGGCTATCCCAACAGGCCCTGATATGGAAATCCACGAATCCCGTGCCGTTAGTCGTCACTGAGGGGACCGCCTCGATCCATATGCCGTACGCCTCGTTGATGCTGGAATCATCGTTGTAGATTACCTGTGAAAATGGCGGCAACGACGCACCGCTTGGCGGCGACATGATCGGAATGCCTGTTGAGATGGTTGCCGTTCGTGCATTGAGGATGAACGGTCGTTGACCGGGTACTGTCGTTGGGCATACCGTACCGGCCGTTTGGCCAAAAGCTGATGCCCCATCGGCACCCTTGCCTGTCGTCTTGCTTGTCATCTTGACCCACTCAGCTGCCGTTCCCGTAGGCGTCGAGCCATCATTTTGGAATGCCGCTACGTACGCTTCGTGGATGTACCGGATTGCTTCGGCCTGAGCATCGATTTGCTGACGCACGAGCGTTATCTCAAGTGACCGCTCCGCCGTTGCCGTTCCTTGGTTCATGATTGCCATGCTGCCCACGGCTACCATAGCAAATACAGCCACCGCGAATAACACCTCGACTATAGTATCGCCAGCTTCGCCCGCCCGCTTTATGAATCGCATACACTATCGCTTTCCGTCGGTATCTGCACGGCACTCTGGCTCGTCGCGTACGCCTCTACCCTTACTTCCAGGCGCCTGCCTACGAATGAACCGGCATCAGCATTCACGCAGAGATCCCGCTGCACGCTCATATTGGCAGCGTCGATCATGCCGTTGGGATTGGTTTGGACACCCTCCTTGGAGAACGTAAGCATCGCACCACTCAGCGGCGAGCGAACGATCAAAAAAGTAATCGGCATAGGTGTCGCGGTTTTTGGCTTTACCACCTGAGCTCCCCAGTTTACCGACTCGTCGTCTTTGTCAATCGGGGCGATGCCAAGCTTGTAGTTAGTCGCTATCTCGTCGATATCGCTCGCTTGGGCAGTGCCGTTAGGGTTATGGTACCCAACTACCACGGCAGACGTAAGATTAGTCCCTGTCGCATCCACGGTAACCAACCGGCCAAGCACTACGCAGTCGCTTGTGCCGCGCGCCTCGCCTGCTGAAGCATCCACCTCAGTAACCGTACCGTTGCTGTCACAGTTCCACTTCTTGTCGCGGTCGTTCGTGACGTTCGTAGACTTGTTGTACTGCTGTTGTATGTACGATTGCAGCGAGCTGACACTGTCTCGGTAGCGCTGCTGGCCGATAGCAACGCCTGACCCTACTAAAATCGCCGCCGCTAACATTCCTGTTACCGCGAGAAAGAGCATGACCTCGATAATAGTAAAACCGTTTTGTGTCTTAGCGCCCATTTGGGCTCATTATAGCATAAGTAGTTTGACGCAAATAGCTATAGGGCTAGAAGTAGATCGAGAAATACCAAGCAAGGATACTTGTTCCCCACCAGGCAGCGACCACCGCGCCTAGAATAAGAAGCGGCCCGAACGGTACTCGCGTCTTGCGTGTCAGCTTGCCACTAAGCATGCCGGGCACGACGATGAGGCAGCCGATAAGGTTTGCTGCGAACAGCGCGATGAATGCCAGCTTCCAGTCACCAATCAAAAGCGCCAGCGCCAGCCCAAGCTTTACGTCACCAAAGCCGATCCACTGCCCCTTCGAGACAAGCCACAAAATAAGATAGAGGCCGCTCAGCAGGACCACGGCAATGATGACATTGACGAGTGACCAAAGCGGGTCGAGCGAACTGAAGACATTGAACGCCGCCGCTATCACGCCTACGGCGATAAGCGGAAACATCACGCGGTTAGGCAGGATGGACCATTTAAGGTCGTACGCGAACAAGATGGCAAGCAGCACCCCTGCGATAAGCCAAAGGATGAAGTAGGCCATTTGAGGCACCGTCTGAATCATCTCAGGCCAAAATACATAAGAGGCAACGAAAAACACGCCGACGCCTATTTCGATGAGCGGCTCGAACCACCCGATTTTCTCATGGCAGTAGCGACATTTGCCACCCGTGCCGACCCAACTGAACAGCGGCAGGAGGTCATACCACTTCAAGTGATGGCCGCAGTGAAGGCAAAGGGACCGGTCGCTCGCAAAACGGACCTTCGACAAAGGCTCGAGCATTTTAAATTCTTTTTTGTTTACTTTTTCGCCGTCAGCCTTGTCTTCGACCAGCTGCCGGGCACGCAGCCGCCACAGCGAGGCTCCGGCAAAGCTCCCCATGACGAGGCCCAAGATAGCCAGTCCGATAATTACGATTGTTTGTTCCATAAGCATTATCATACAGTAAAACACGCACAAAAGAAAAACCCGGGATTTCTCCCGGGTTCGTTGCTTTTGCAAGAAACTAGTTGTTCTCGCAGGCAGTACCACCACCTTCAAGCTTGTATTGAAGCGCGACCTTGGAGTTCCCTTGTCCTGTTTGGACAGACTCACCGTCACATGTTGCATTCTTGGTGTAATAAATCCTACCTGCTGTAAAGGAAGACGGCGTAAAGTTGTTGGTAGAGTTTTGCGTAAACGAGTAGTCGGTTCCATCTGGGTCGGCGAACGTATCATTACTTACCGTTAGGTAACTTGAGATGAATGTCGTCCAGTTAGAAGGTAGGCCTCCGCGATTATTCGACTGATAGTTGTTCACCGCAGTGATTGCGCGGCTAAGATCGTTCTTCCGCTGCGTGTCACGCTGGCTACGTTGGAGTGCAGGCAGAGCGATGAATACCATCAGGAAAATAAGCCCGGCGATTGCAAGCACCAAAACCACCTCGATGATGGTGAATCCCTTTTGCTTTTGTTTCTGTTGTACGTTCATAAAATCTTTTTCCACCTTTCTATGAACAAATTACTAGATGCGTAAGAACGCTTACGTTTATCGTACCCTACCCGAGGTTGCTTGTCTATAGGTTAATTCCGTTCACTAGTGAATAGATCGGCAAGAGAATCGCGGCCACCATTCCACCGGCTACGACGGCAAGCACGACCATAAGGATAGGCTCGATAGCCGTCGAGATCGTCTTGATTTCTTCGTCCAGCTCGTCCTCATATACTTGGGCTGTCTTGCCTAGCATGTCGTCGATCTTACCGGACTGTTCACCAATTTTGATCATCTGCGGTACGAGCGGAAGGATATAGTCCTCCGACTTAAGGGAAGTCGAAAGCGCCTTACCCCCTTTTACTTTTTCAGCTGCCCTATCGATGCTCTTGGCCACGATGGAGTTGTTGACGGATTCACTGGTAATACGAAGCATGTCCAACATCGCGACACCGGTCGAAAGGAGCGTCTGGCCGGTCCTGGCAAAGCGCGCCATGTACAGCTTGCGGAACATCTTGCCGAACAGCGGAGCGTTCAGCTTGATGTTGTCCTTGAAGTTGATACCGTTCTCGGTCTTAAGGAACTGCATGAAGAAGTAAACGCCAATCCCAAGAAGAATAATGACCAGCCACCAAAAATGAGCGAAGAAATCAGCCGTCGACACCATCACCTGCGTAATGAACGGCAGTGTCTTGCGAAGGTCATGATAGAGCTTTTCTACCTGCGGGACTACCGTAAAGAGCATGAACGCCAAGACACCAAAGATAACGACCAGCACGATGACCGGGTACGTTAGCGCACCTTTGATCTTGCTCATGGTCGCGGCGTCTTTTTCTTGCTGCGAAGCGATACGGTTGAGCGATTCGTCGAGGGTACCGGACGTTTCACCGGCTGCGATAAGCGCCAGGAATACATGGTCGAATACCTCGGGATGCTTTGCGAACGACTCGGAGAGCGACTTACCACCCTCAATCGAGGCGATAATATCTTCGATGACCCCTTGAAGGCGCTTGTTTTCCGTTTGGTCGAGTACCGTCCGAAGGCTTTGGCTTAGAGGCAACCCTGCCCCGATAAGCGTCGCAAGTTGCCTCGTAAAGACCACCCGGTCTTTCGTAGTGATACGATTGGTCAACCGACCAATAAAACTACCATTTTCGTCGATCTCCTGGATATCGAGCGGCGTGAACCCCTGGGCGATCAGCAATTTGGCAGCCGCCGATTCCGAATCCGCCTGGACCGTCGCCTTGACGACCTTGTTCGTCGACGTGTCTTTTGCTTGGTAGTTGAATTTCTTCATCCTAGCCTCGCATCAACCTTTCGAACTCGGTAAGATCGACAGCAAAGTTGCGCGCTTCGTCGTACGTGACCGTTCCGTTCTGAATAAGGCTGACGAGCGTGCGGTCCATGGTTTGCATGCCTTGGTCGGCGCCCGTTTGGATAACGGCGTCGAGCTGATGTGCCTTGCCTTCGCGGATAATGTTGCGTACCGCTGGGTTAGCGACAAGTACCTCGGCCGCCACGACACGACCGCCACCGATAGCAGGAACGAGGCGCTGCGAACAGATCGCCATCAAGATGTTCGATAGCTGCGCCCTAATTTGCGGCTGCTGGTGTGGCGGGAATACGTCGATCATACGGTCGACGGACTGTGCCGCGCTGTTGGTGTGGAGCGTCGCGAACACCAAGTGGCCCGTCTCGGCGATAGTAATAGCCGCCGAGATAGTCTCGAGGTCACGCATCTCACCAATCAACACGACATCTGGGTCCTGGCGAAGACTGGAGCGAAGCGCTGCCGAGAAACTATACGTATCGTAGTGAACTTCTCGCTGTACGATGACCGATTTTTTTGACTTATGCGTGAACTCGATCGGGTCCTCGATAGTGATGATATGATTAGCACGTTCGGTGTTGATCTTGTCCACCAAGGCTGCAAGCGTCGTAGACTTACCCGAGCCGGTCGGACCCGTGACAAGCACCAGCCCGCGTGGGTAGTCGGCAAACGAAGTCACGACAGCCGGCATACCTAGCTCGGTGACCGACTTGATCTCGTTAGGAATCAAACGCAGTGCCGCAGCCAAGTTGCCGCGTTCATGAAAGGCATTCACGCGGAAACGACCGAGCGTGCCAAAGGCGAAGCTAAAGTCGAACTCCTTGTCTTTCATCAGGATTTGCTGCTGATCCTGGTCAAGGATAGCAAAGACAAGCGACTCCACGGCCGGCTCATCCAAAGGATTGTAGCCAGCGATCGGCGCCAAGCTGCCATCTACGCGAAGCATCGGTGGCAAACCCACCTGAAGATGAAGGTCGGAGGCTCGTTTTTTTACGACTTCCTCGAGGAGCACTTCGATTCTGAGTTGTTGGTTGTCCATTGTTTCCACCCTTCTTATACTATATCCGAGGTTACGCGGTTGACTTCTTCAAGGGTAGTCACAC
>Ga0209813_10000222_pt1 | contig 17559 bp, 16 predicted proteins | sample EndMethybrTD3033_FD_187596 | JGI IMG/M metagenome (GOLD analysis project Ga0209813, IMG submission 187596) | Populus endosphere microbial communities from Tennessee, USA - Endosphere MetaG P. TD hybrid TD303-3 (SPAdes) (version 2) | ecosystem: Host-associated > Plants > Roots > Endosphere... | reverse complement strand
CGCCCGCAAGGAAGAGGAGATGGTCGCCCTGATCGACACCATCGAGCGGGAGGTGGGACCGATCGAGGTGGCGGTGTTCAACGTCGGCGGCAACGTGCGCTTCCCGATCCGCGAGATGACGGCGCGCGTCTACTTCAAGACGTGGGAGATGGCGTGCTTCGCCGGCTTCCTGATGGGCCGCGAGGTGGCCAAGATGATGGTGCCGCGCGGCCGCGGAACCATCATCTTCACCGGCGCGACGGCCAGCGTGCGCGGCGGCGCCGGCTTTGCCGCATTTGCCGGCGCCAAGCACGGGCTTCGCGCGCTGGCGCAGAGCATGGCGCGCGAGCTGGGGCCGGAGGGCATCCACGTCGCCCATTCGATCATCGACGGCGCCATCGATACCGAGTTCATCCGCAGCAATTTCCCCGAGCGGGCAGCCCTCAAGGAGCGCGACGGCATTCTCGATCCGGACGCCATCGCCGAGGCCTACTGGCAGCTGCACCGCCAGCCGCGTAGCGCCTGGACGCACGAGCTGGATCTGCGCCCCTGGATCGAGAAGTGGTAGGCACCGACCGCCCGAATGCTTGGCGAATCCGTTATGCTTCGCACTCTGCCGGCAGGGTCGCTCCATCCGCTCCCGGAACGGCTGGCTGCGCATCGATCAACGCATTGATGACGTCTAATACCGTTTTGGATGGCCGCCGCGCCAGACGCTCCAACCGGTCGATCCGCACCTGAAAGCCGGCGGTTGCTTGCGACCGGGTAGGTAGGTCCTCGACGATATGATCCTCGGCCTTCAGGCCCTGGCCCGCGAACAGTGCCGCGACCACGTCGCGTGCGTACACCGCATGTCCAGATGCCAGGATCACGTCTGGCACGAACGCTGCCGCGCCGAGATCGGCGACGATCTCCATCAGCTCATCGGCGGCGCTCCAGTCCGCCCAGAAATCCAGGGTGCGCACGCGCAAGACGTGCTGCGGGTAGACCTTCGCTCGCGCAATGGTGTGCGCGATCATGGGCAGCAGGTAGTCCCGGGGTCGCCGAGATGAATCGTGATTGAAGAGGATCAGGTTGGTCGCCTGGATATCATGGTCCCGGTGGTAGACCTGCATCAGGTCCCTGGCCGCGAGCTTGCCGAGGCTATAGAGGCAGCTGACCTGCGTCGGCGTGGCTTCGTCGATCTGGCCGGCGAGGGGGTTGGGAAAGACTTTCGATGACCCGGCATAGAAAATGCGCGCGCCGGGATTGCAGGTGCGCGCGTATTCCAAAGCCACATGCAGTGCCGTGACATTCACGCGGAGCATTTCCGCAAAGACAGGCTCGTAGCAGAACCCGGAGCCGGTCGGTCCATGCACTGCGGCGAAGTGATAGATGCGGTCGGGTGCAATCGAACGGACCAGGGCTTCGACCTGCCGTTCGTCCGCCAGATCGGCCGCCGCATAGGTGAAGCGTGGGTGATCGTGCACGTAGCGGCTGTCCGGCTGGCGGCCGACGCCGATGACATGATCGTTGCGCTTCAACAGGGCCTGGGCAAGGTAGCTGCCGTCCTGCCCGTTGACGCCGAGCACCAGCGCACGGCCCATCAGCCACTGCCCTTTGCGAACAGGACATCGACGAGGTGCGCAGTCTCGCCTGCTGCGCTGGCCACGGCCGCCGCATGGTTGTCGGCGCCAACGACTTCGATCTCAGGCAACGGAAAGATCATCCGCGTTCCCCCGAGGATCATCTCCTTCTCACGCTGCAGGAATTCCTTCCGAAAATGCCAGGGTAGCACCAGATAGTAGTCGGGTTTTTGAGCGCGTGACTCGACCTCCGAGACGATCGGGATGTCGGTGCCCAATGTGCGGGACCCCACCTTCTGCGGGTTGCGGTCTGCGGCGCAGTCGACCGTCAGGCGGTTCACGCCATACCATTGCAGCAGCACGTTGCCCTTGGTCGAGGCGCCATAGATGTGAATGCGCTGCCCCTTGGCGCGAATGTCGAACAGCAGCTTGGTGAGACCCTCCTTGAGCGTGCCGATCCGGCGCTGAAACGCTGCGTAGGGTTCGCTCGTGTCGAGCTCCATCTGAAACTCGGCGATGCGCAGGCGCGCGAGGAAGTGGCGATCACTCGGCGACCCGTGTGCCGTGTTCGACGCGTGGGTTGCGTAGCAGCGGATGCTGCCGCCATTGATGTCGTTGATGCTGGCCCGAAATATGCGCAGGTCGGCCTTACGCAGGATCGTTTCCAGGACGGCCAGGCTGTAATACTCGAGATGCTCATGACAGATCGTATCGAACGAGTTCTGCAGCAGCATGAGCGGCAGGTAGGACATTTCGAAGACCCAGATGCCGTCCTTTTTCAAGAGGGACTTCACCTTGCGCGCGAATTCGACGGGGTCCTCCAGATCATAGAACATCGCGATAGAAGTGACGGCGTCGATCCCCCCGGCCGGAAGCACGGCCAACGCCTGCTCGGAGGGAAACACGGTATTTATGACGGTGGTGCCGTCGCGGATCTCGTTGGCAATATCGGATGGATCGACCCCGTACCGGGTCGAGCCTGAGGGATAGTTAGCCAACAGCGTCCCATCGTTGCAGCCGATATCGAGCACCGTCGGTTTGGGCGTCGGTATGATCTCGACGATGCTGTGCACGATCTCCTTCAGATGCTTGCGCATCGTTTCGTTCGTTCCGGAACGGTACCAGTAGTTCGAGTAGAGTATTTCCGGAGGAAACGAGTGCGCCAATTGCAGCAGGCCGCATCCGCGCTCGTTGGCCGTGACGTCGCAGCGGACCAGGCGGGTCGGCAGCTTGCGCATTGGCGGCTGAATGGTCCCGGGTTTCGAAAATGAACCCTGGAGGTATTGCTGGCCCAAATCGATCGCTGTGGCGAGGTGGGTCGATCCGCAGATGCGACATGTCTGGCGGTAAACTGGATGCAAGGTCGGCTCCTGCTCTTTCGCGTGGGCGTTGGTTTAGCATCCGATATCAGTCATCAAGCGCAGGTTTGAAATCGCGTTTTCTGTGAACGACAGGTCCGGGCGTCCCGCTGATCAATCGACTCCGTTCCAATAGCTGGTATCAATATGAAACAAATCGAACAGCTCGACCACCGGCTGTCCACTGTATTCGCATTGCTCAGAGAGCGGTTACCGGCAGCGCGGCTAATAGCTTCTGCATCGAACGGACGCGACAGAAATATCAGGCATTGGATATAGGATAGAGAAATACGGATGAGTTACGCCGCAGTGAAACCGCGACTGGCAATCGCGAGCAACTACGACGACAGCTCGTGCGGGATCGCCGCCTATACGCGCGTCCGAGAGGAGGCCCTCGCGCAGTTCTTCGATGTCACTGTCTTCGACCTGCGATCTGCGCGGCTGATGCGGCCGGCGGGCCGGCGTCGTGAAGCGGCCCTCAGAATCGACGAGATATGCGGTCAGCTTCCCAAATTTGACGTGACCGTCCTCGACTCGGAATTCGGCATATGGGGAGGCGCGCTGGACGAGTGCAAGGACCGGCTGACACGCTGCTGCGCGGCCGCAAAGAGGCTGATCCTGACGATGCACTCGGTCTACACCGACCGGGCCGTCGGTGGGGATTTCGCCCACGCGCAAGCCAGCGTTCTTGCGGGTCTCGTGCCGAGGGGTAAAGACCGGCCCTATTACCTGATCGCACATTCAAGAAAGGAACAGGAAGTATTGCGGTCCGTGCATGGTATTGCCAACGCAGAGAGCCACCCCCTTTGTTTCGTGAGCGCGGCGCATAAGAGAAGGGACCGCGCCAAGGACGAGTGGCGCACCAAGCTTGGCTTGGCGAAGGATGATCAGGTCATAGGATTGTTCGGATCGTTTTCGAGATACAAGGACAATAAATGCGTTTTGCGCGCGCTGGGTTATTTGCCGGCCAACTACAAGCTGGTTTTTGTCGGTGGAGCGCATCCGTTTTCAAGAAAACCGTACGAATATGACGGAAACCTGCTCGAAATCGTCAATGTGATCGATGGCATGGCCGGAACGCCCCGCGCGATCGAGAGTCGCGTCTCCTTCCTGGGAGTCGTTGACGACGACGCGTTTCTCGAAGCCATGGTCGCTTGTGATTTTGTCGTCGTGCCCTACCATGATGCGGGGCAGTTAGCGAGCGGCGTCGCTTCGATCGCGTTCGAGCTGGGCAAACGTATAGTAGCGACCAACAGCAATCTGTTTGCCGAATACAAGGAATTCTACGGCGACTGTTTCGAGCGGTTCGACGTCGGCAATCATTTCGAGTTGCGTGACAAGATTCTCAGCTTCGATGGCGGCAAGGCGCGGCTGGCCAGGGAATCTCGAGATCGATACACACCGGACTCGCTGGCCGAGCTGCATCATTCGATTTTTGAGGAACTGGTGGACCCGGCCTATCGAAACAACGTGCAGCCCCAGAAGATTGCTTCGCTGGTCAGATCATTGCGTCCGGGCCCGGAAAGGGGGATGCGGGCAAGAGCCGGGGCATTCCTGCAGTTGACGGTATCCGACCCCCGGCGCGCGTTGACGGTCCTGAAACGGAAGGTGAGAGCTTGACCCACATCCCAACTGCACTGACTGGCATCCCCACCCGATTGACGGGATTGACGCGCCATGCGCGCGACCGCGTCAACTTTGGCTTGTCCAAGCTGCTGCATCGCAAGGTCGAGGTGGATCGCTTCAACACCCTTCTCGATGACGAGGCGCGAGTGCGCTATGCGCCCGCGATCAAGACGCTCTGGCGCGTCGTTCCCGCGGTCATGCGTAGGAAGATCGCACGGGCGAACGTGCAGCAGGGCTTCATGCTGGCTGCCGTCGAGCAGTTAGCGGGCGGGGACCCAAACAAGAAGATGCTGTGCGTGGGTAGTTTCGAGGATACGGCGTGCTATTCGCTGCAGGGTCTCGGCTATCGCATCGACGCCATCGATCCATCGGTCAACGTCGATCTCGCGGGCTTCCGACGCCAGCACCCGGAACGGTCGGGTACTTACGACATCGTGTTCTCGACCTCGGTGATCGAGCACGTCCCCGATGACGAAACGTTCGTTGCGGACATGGTGGCCATGCTCGCGCCGGGCGGCTATGCCGTGCTCACCTGCGATTACAACGACACCTGGACGCCCGATCAGGTGAAGCCATCATCGGATGTGAGGATCTATACTCGAAGTGACATGCAGCGCCTGATCGCGGCGATGGGAGACGTGGAACTGCTGGACGAGCCGGACTGGCAGGACCACGATCCGGACTTCACCATCTCAGAGAACGGCATCGACATGCACTACGGGTTTGCCACGCTCACCGTGCAGCGCCGCGATCAGCCTGCGAGGGTAATGCGCCCGCGCTAGATCTCCATGATGCGGCTGCGGCAAGGTATGGCGAAACTCGGTATCGGGGCGCTAGGACGGGCTGCGCGAGGTGGCGTCGGCCTTGTCCAGGATCAGTGTCAGGCCGATCAGGTTGCTTTCGATGAATTGGATCTCGATCACCTGTTTCGCGCCGACCAGGACGATGTCCATGTTGGCGTTCAGGCTTTGCCCGCGCACGGCGACGCGAAAGCCCCGCGACGTGACGGTGCCCGTCACCTCCCCGCTCATGTCGCGCACCAGCTCCTTCCAGGTGCCGGCGATCGCGCCCTCTTTGTAAGCGACCGTGCTCTGGATCTCCACATTGCCTCCCGCCGACGCGCAGCGAATGGACTGCTTCAAGTCGCTGCCGTCGCCGGTAATGATGTACGTCACGCGGCATTTGACGGCTTCGGTGTTGCCGTCGCGGACGCCAAAGCGCCCCTCTCCGACCCACCGGCCGGCGAGCTTCTCGAACGGAGAAGGATCTTCCGCCTTGGATGGGCTCTGCCCGGGCAGGATCACCAGGGCAGCAAGCAAGGCAGTGAACTGCAAGGCGCGTAGTAGCCGAACCGACATCACGTCCATCCCCCATTGCGGCCGCGTACCGACGCTAACCGCCCCGTTCACCCCAAATTAGTGCAGTTCCGCCAGCCGTCGGGTAGGCGTGCTGCCGCAGAGGCTTCAAAGCAACGCAAACTTGGCAATAAAGAGCACTGACAGCACAGCTACCGCTGGCGAAACCTCACCTGGCCGCCCGGCGAGCAGCTTGATCGCCGTGTAGGCAATGAACCCGAACGCGATGCCGTGGGCGATCGAGAATGTCAGCGGCATGGTGGCGATCACCACCACGGCCGGCACGTACTCCGTGACGTCCGAGAAGTCGATGTCGGCTACCGTGCTCATCATCAGGCAGGCCACGTACACGAGCGCCGGCGCCGTAGCGAACACGGGAACGGCGCCGGCGAGTGGCGCGAAGAACAGGGCAGCCAGGAACAGCACGGCGACGGTCACGGCGACCAATCCCGTACGTCCGCCGGCATTCACGCCCGCCGCACTCTCGATGTAGCTGGTGGTCGTGGAGGTTCCGAGCGCCGCGCCCGCCATGGCCGCCGCCGAGTCGGCGGTCAGCGCCCGGTGCACCCGCGGCAGCGTGCCGTCCGGATTGACGAGGCCGGCCTTTTGCGCGACGCCGACCAGCGTACCGGTATTGTCGAACACGTCGACGAAGAAGAACGTGAACACGATGGCAACGAGGCCGATTTCCAGTGCCTTGACGATGTCGAGCTTGAGAAACACCGGCGCGATCGAGGGCGGCAGTGAGACCACGCCGCTGAACTTACTGAGCCCCAGAGCGATGCCGGCAGCAGCCGCGGCCAGAATGCCGATCAGGATCGCGCCCGGGACCTTGCGCGCATCGAGCGCCGCGATCACCACGAAGGCGGTCGCGGCGATCAGCACACCTGGCGTCTTCAGGTTGCCCAGCGTGACCAGCGTTGCCGGGTGCGCGACAATGATACCAGCGCTCTGCAGGCCGATGATCGCCAGGAACAGTCCGATGCCGGCGGCGATCGACAGCTTGAGGCTGCGCGGGACGGCATTGATCACCCATTCGCGGATGCCCGTCAGGCTGACGATCATGAACAGCACACCCGACAGGAATACCGCACCCAGCGCGGTTTCCCAGGTGTGGCCCAGGCCTTTCACCACCCCATAGGTGAAGTAGGCGTTGAGGCCCATGCCCGGCGCCAATGCCACCGGATAATTGGCGTACAGGCCCATCATCGCGGAGCCGAACGCGGCGGCGAGGCAGGTGGCGACGAACACCGCTCCGCGGTCCATGCCGGTTTCGGCCAGAATCGCCGGGTTGACGAAGATGATGTAGGCCATGGTCATAAAGGTCGTGAGACCGGCCAGCAGTTCGGTCCGCACGGTCGTGCCGTGCTCCTGCAACGCGAAAGTGCGTTCGAGCATGCGCGAATCCCCCCAAGTGACCCGGCGATGCAACCACATCACAACCCGCGGCGGATTTCCATGCCGCGCGGGCAACACTCGATCACCGTCTTGCTTGGCTGGGTAGGTGCCGATGCACCCTGAGTGACAGACTGAGCGGTTTCCGGGCGTTAGCCGCGGTTGCGCAGGGCAGCCAGGAAGGCCTCCAGGGCGGAGGTCGCAAATACTCGCATGTTGGCATGCCGGTCGGTGCTGCCGGTCTCGATGGTCAGCGCCCGCTCGACGGGACCGGCCGTGGCGATGCACGAATGGCCGGCTGCATCGCCATAGCGATTGCCGGTAGGCCCCGACGCGCCGGTCTCGGCCAGTCCCCAGGTCGCCCGATGCCTGTCGCGCACAGTACGCGCCGCCAGCTGGGCATAGGGTTCGCTCGCCGAGCGCATCCCGGCCATGGCGGCATCGTCGATGCCGAGCAGCGCCCGTCGGGCCCGTGCCGTATACACCACCGCCCCGCCCAGGAAGTAGGCCGACGCCCCTGGCACCGCCAGCAGCGCCGCGGCGACGAGGCCTCCAGTCGAGGACTCGCTGACCGCGACGGTCTCGCGCCGCTGCGTCAGGATGGCTGCGATCTCCTCGGCAATCGGGATCAGCTGTTGCATGGCTTGCCCTCCGCGGCGGCCAGTTCTTCTGCGCGCGCCAGCAGGCGGCGCATGTTGTGATAGATCGGCACCTCGATCATCGAGCCGTCCACAGTCACGCGCGACTCGCCGCGCGCTCGCGCCTCCTCGAACGTGGTGACAATCTTGCGGGCCCGGGCGACCTCCTCGGCATTCGGCGTGAGGACGGCGTTGATGATGGCGGCATGTCCTGGTGCCACCGTGCACTTGGCCTTGTAGCCGAGCCGGCGCGCCCAGCGCGTATCGCGCTCGACGCCCGCATCGTCGCGCCAGGTGAATGGGCAGTCGACGGCCACCACGCCAGCTGCCACGCAATCGACCAGGAAGCGCTGGCGGGAGAAGGCCAACTCGATGCCGTCCGGGCCGCGCTCGGCCCCCAGATCGGCGGCCAGGTCCTCGGATGCCATCAGGCAGGCGCGCACCCGCTTGCTGGCGCGTGCGATCGCCACCGTCTGCACCAGGCCGCGCGCCAGCTCGATGTTGGGCCAGATGGCGGTCGAGCCTTCGGGCAGGCCGTAGGCGCGCTCCAGGCGCGTGATCTCAAGGTCGAGGCGCACGATGTGGTCTGGCTCTGCAACCTTGGGCAACCCAACGACATGGGGCGCACCGCGCATGACGGCCGCAAGGTCATCCATGCCGTCGCCGTCGAGTGGATTGACGCGCACGCCCACCACGTAGCCGGCCTCCCGCCAGGTGCGGAAAAGCTCCGGCGCCAATGCGCGTGCCTTTGGCCGCAGTGCCGGCGGGGTGAAGTCCTCCAGTTCCTGGATCAGCACGTCGGCCTTGCTGGTCGGCGCGACCCGCAGGAGGGCCGCTTCGTCGGCGCCGTCTACGAACAGCCAGGAGCGGCAGAGATGGGCAGGTCGCACGATGGGGTCATCCGTCGGGGATTGGAGGCGGAGGCCGGCAGCGCCTCATGGAGCAGGGCCTGCGCACGCTACACAGCAGACTCTGGCTGCAAGGTCAAAGACCTGGCCGGCACAGCCCGTCTGGGGCTGGCACGGAAGTTGCGCCGGTCGACTGCGCGCCTAGCGGTACCTCCTGCCGAAAAACTCAATCGGCGTAAAGCCTTGCGGGGATGTCCCGAAACTCTGAGCAGGTGTGTTTGCTCACAAATTCTGGGCAGACAGTGTGTAAATTTTGGGCGGCGGGGACCTGGGGCGATGCGGATGGCATTTTGGAAGGCGCGTGGGAACGGGAGCGAGCAACCGAACGTGGAGACCAGTTCCGAAGCGCGCAGTCCCGAGTCATCGGCTGGCCAGATCGCAAGTCAAAGCCTGCCCGGTTCGCATATCGACCACATACTGTCCGACATCTATGCGCGCACTTCGCCCCTGCAGGATGGCGCACTCGCCAACTACATTCCCGAGCTCGCAAACGTTCCGCCGAACACGTTTGGCATAGCCATGGCCACCACCAAAGGCAGGGTGCACACCATTGGCGATGCCGACTTCGAGTTCACGATCCAATCCACCTCCAAGGCGCTGAGCTACTGCATGGCGCTCGAGCTGTGTGGCCGCAATGAGGTCCTCGCCTGCGTCGGCGTCGAGCCGAGCGGCGACCCGTTCAATGCCATCGAGTTCAGCCCGATCACGCGGCGCCCCTACAATCCGATGGTTAACGCGGGCGCCATCGCAATGTCCGGCATGCTGCGCGATACGCTGGGCGCGGCGGCTGCGTTCGACCTCATCCTGGAGAGATTTTCCCAAGCCGCGGGGCGGCCGCTTCGGCTGAACGAGGAGGTGTATCGGTCCGAGACTTTGACCGGACACAGAAATCGGGCGATCGCGCACCTGCTCTTGAGCGCCGGTGCCTTGAAGGAGCCGGTCGAGCCGGCCCTCGACCTCTACTTCAAGCAATGCTCGATCATGGCAACTCCGACCGACCTGGCCATGATCGGCGCAACCATTGCGAACCTTGGCGTGCATCCTGTGACTGGCCAGCAGATTTTCGATATCGATGCGGTGCGGGACACGCAGTCCGTGATGTTCTCGTGCGGCATGTACGACTTCTCCGGCGGCTGGACCTACGAGGTGGGCATCCCCGCCAAAAGCGGGGTGGGCGGCGGAATCCTCGGCGTCGTCAACCGCCAGCTCGGCATCGGCACCTATTCGCCGCGTCTGGATTCGACCGGCAATTCAGTGCGCGGCATCGCCGCTTTCAAGATGATGTCGAGCATCCTTGGCCTGCACGCGTTCGACCTGACCAATACCGGTTCCGCCTTCGTCAGCTCCTTCTTCGAGCCGCGCGGTGATTGAGGTCGACTGTCTCTGAACATCATGCAATCTTGCGTCGGCGACTGTGGGGGAACAAATGCGTCTGGAACAAGTGAGCTTGCCTGGCGACATAGTGTTGGTGAAGCTCGCCGGCCCGCTCGACATTGCGGGAGCCGGCGAGATCGAGATGCCGCTCAGTGTCATATCCGGCAAGTTCAACAAGGTGATCGTGAACCTTGCGGACGTGACCTTCCTGGCATCGATCGGCATCCGTGCTCTCGTCAAGGCGGCACGTGCGATCGGCAACCGGAAGGGCCGCCTCGTCGTGTTCAGCCCGACGGAAGAAGCGCGCAAGGTGCTGCGCTCGACGGGTATCGATACCATCATTCCTGTGGTCGCGGACGAGAAGGCCGCGATTGCAGAGTGCAACAAGTGAGCACTACGTGCGATTGACGGATCGGATCAGCCTCACGCCGACCGCCTCCGAAGTCGCACGGTTCAATGCCTGGTTCGACAAGAGATGTGCTGACGGCGGACTCCAAGAGACGCTGAGGGCTGATCTCAAGCTGTGCGCCAACGAGGTTCTCGCCAACCTCATCAGCTACGGGTTCAACAATACCGCCCGGCCGTGGATTCAGATCAGGCTCGATCTCCGGCCGGATCGCGGAGTTGCCACCATCATCGACAATGGCGCCTTCTTCGATCTGCGCACATGGCAATCGCCGAAGGAGCGTGACCTGGCGACGGCCGCGCCCGGCGGCTTCGGCATTGCACTCACCAGGGAGCGAGCGAGCAGGATCCGCTACGCGCGCTTTTGCCGGCTGAACCGCCTCAAGATCGTCTGCTCGAAGGCTACGCCTTGAAGCGCAGCGCTACGCACGTGATGTCGTCGGACTGCTCGGTGCCCTCCGAGAAGCGCCCGACCTCCTCGGTCAGCGATTGCACGAGGTCCGCGGCGCTGGCGTACGACCGCTTCGTCACCGACTGCACGATGCGATCGAAGGTGAACACGCGGCCGTCGATGTTGAAGGCTTCGGTGATGCCGTCGGTGAGCAGCATCATGGTGTCGCCCGACGCGAGCACGCGCGTGGCGGTCGGATACTCCGCGGTGTCGATAAGGCCGATCGCCGGACCCATGTAGCCCAACGGCTCGCAGCCTTTTGCGCCCGTCAGGAGCATGGCATCGTCGTGCCCCGCACTCGAGAAGGCGACGCTCCCGGTCTCAAGATCGAGCACGGCATAGAAGATCGTCACGAACATGCCTTCGCTGTTGTCGCGCGACAGAATGGCGTTGACTTTCGAGAGCACGACGCCGGGTTCTTCGTGCTCGAAGGCAACGGTGCGCAGCACCGTTCGCGACACGCTCATGAACAATGCGGCCGGAACGCCTTTGCCGGAAACGTCGCCGACCGCGAAGCCAAGCTTCTTATCGTCGATAAGAAAATAGTCGTAGAAATCGCCACCGATGGCCTTGGCCGGCTTCATGACCGCGAAGATCTCGAACTTGCTATCGAACGGTCCGCGCGGGTTTTCCTTCGGCAGGAATGTGCGCTGGATCTGGGCTGCCGCTTCCATCTCCCTGGCAATGCGCTGCAGCGCCTCGCGCCCGCGGTTGCGCTCCGATTCCGCCTCGTAATAGAGATACCCGGTGCCGAAGATGTATGCGGCCGAGCTGGTCATGATCGGGAACACCGCATCGAGCAGAATGCCTCGCGAGAACGCCCAAAGGCTGCCGAGCGAGAATATGCAGACCGTCACGAAACCGACGGCGGCTGCGACCCGGGCCCCCCAGCGATGCACCAGCAAACCCAGCAGCAGCGCCGAGGCGACGGCGGCAACGATCTCCATGCCTACCGCGAAATCGGGTCTGACGAGGAGACGCTTCGAGAGCAATTGCTCCAGAGCCAGTGCGTTGATCTCCACACCGGAAATGACCGGATCGAGCGGCGTCGCGCGTAGATCGAGCAGTCCGGGTGCACTCGTCCCCACGATGGCGATGCGGCCATCAAGCGCGGTCTTGGGTATCTTGTCTTGCAGCACGTCGGCGGCCGAGATCGTGCGTTTTGGATCGGTCCGCGAGAACGACAGCCAGAGCTGCCCGTCCTGATCAGTCGGAATGACGGTGTCGCCGATGGCAACCGTCGTGATGCCTCGGTCGCCGGCAAAGCCGCCATCGCCGGCCGACCGCAAGCGCAGCGTCTTCGTCCCGTAGAAAACGCGCAGCGTCTCGGTGACCAGCGAGGGGTAGAGCCTGTTGGATATGGACACTACCAGCGGGATGCGCCGCAGGATCTGGTCGTGGTCCGGGAACCAGTTCAGGGCACCGACGCCGGCAGCGGCTTCCTCGAAAGCGGTGAGGTTGCCCGAAGCGCCCGGCAGGTTGCGCGCGAAACCTTCGACCCGCTCTCCAATGGTCGCAAACGATGCTTTGACCTTGGGCAGCTGCGCCGAGGGCTGCGACGTGCCGATGATGCCGAGCACGGTCGGATGCCTGGCCATGGCCTTGGCGAAGATTTCGTCGAGGGTTTCGGCCTCGGCCAGCTTGCTCAGCAAGGGCCGGATATCGGGCGAGTTGCGCAACGTTTCTGGCAACTGATCGAGGGGTCCGTCGCTGGCATCGGGGAATACCATGTCGAATACGACGACGCGCGCACCCGAGGCGACCAGCTTGTCGATCAATCGGGCGAGAATGTCGCGCCGCCAGGGCCAATTGCCGAACGCCTTTATCGAGCGTTCGTCGACGTCGACGATACGAACCGGATAATTCGGGTCAGGGGATCGCGGGAGAGTTTGTTGGAGCAGGTCGAAACCAAGCAGGCGGAGGCGAACCATGAAGCCCGGGTCGGCCTGCCGCACCACGACGCACACCACGACAACGCAGAAAATGATCAACCAATAGGCAGTTGCGACATTCAACCGGCGCGCGCCGGCTAGCGCCTCGTGCAGCATGCTGAATAAGACACCGTGGCAAAGGCTTAGCGCAGATGGTACGGTCTGCGCCGAGTGAGGAAACTAGCCTTCGGATCATCCATATGCAATTTGCAATTGAGCCTGGTGCGCTCCGCCGCTGGGCAGTTGGGTTTGCCCTTTCGGTACTATTTGTCACGCCTCCCATCGCATCGCTGAGGGCTGGCGAAGCCGCTCCGGAAATCGGCACGGCCGTTCTGATCAAGCGCGATGTCGTGGCGACGCTCGGCGACGACAAGCGCGATCTTCGTGAGGGCGGAAGAGTCCACCGCAGTGAGTACCTGCAGACCGGCGACGACGCCCAGGCGGAACTCAGGCTCGACGACCAGACCAAGCTCGCGCTCGGCCCCAACGCGGGCCTGAAGCTTGACGAGTTCGTCATCGGCAAGTCGGGTGGCGTCACCACCATCGGCGTCAACTTCGTCAAGGGTACCTTCCGCTTCATCACCGGCGCCCAGAAGAAAGACGCCTACAGTATCGAAACGCCGTCGGCGACCATCGGCGTGCGCGGCACCGTGTTCGATGTCTACGTGGACGGCAGCGGCGATACCCTGGTGCTATTGCACGAGGGCGAGGTCAATATCTGCAACAAGACCCGGACGTGCCGACGTCACAACTCGGTCGGTCGCATCATTCATGCAACGACGGCCGGGATACTGTCCGCTCCCATCAAGTTCACCGAGGGGCTCATTCCAGGCGTGACCAGCGTCGGAACGGTCTTCCCCTTCGTCGGCAAGGCCCTGCGCATTGATCCCCTGCGGCGCCTGAGGGCGGCTTCTATCGTCGAGCGCCCCATCAGCAACGCCGGCGGCGCGGTGACGAAGGGCGCAGGCGACGTCGGCCGCACCGTCCGCAAGGCTCTGCCCTTCTAGGGTAACCTCGGCGGTGGCGGGATTTTCTGGCGGAGGTGGGACGTTCGCTTGCGATGGCATACCTTGAGGGGCACTCAACGGTTGTCATACAAGACGCGAACAACATTGCTGACGAACAATGGCGCGATCCGAGGTAAAATATAATTCGCCTCAGCGTGCATATGGGCACGCCGCGCCAAGCGTTCGCAGTGTTCGGGGTCGTCAGCCAATTGCTGAATTGCTTCCGCCATTGCGACGGGATCATCGATCGGAACCAAAATGCCGGTCTCGCCGTCCTTCACAATGCGTTTCGGGCCGAGGCACGCCGTTGCGATAACGGGCAGACGCGCGGCGTTGGCTTCAACAATGCCAATGCCCCATTCTTCGGCACGCGATGGTAAGACGTAGATGTCGAGGCTTTCGAGGAATTTTGCCTTGTTGCCGACCCAGCCAGTAAATTCGATTAGGTCCGCCAATCCCAGAGAACTAACGCGGTTGCGGAGTTCCTGCTCCTGACTCCCGCTCGATCCAATGCGGGTCCGGATTCGCCTGCCACGTGCTGCAAGGATTGCAACGGCTTCGATCAGGACGTCGACCCCCTTGGCCGGCTCGAGCAGCCGTAGCGAGCCGACGACAGGTCCATCGGTGTGGCGTGGCTTGGGCTGGTAGGGTTCCAATGCTTCAACAGGAAGGGCGTTGTCAACAACACATGCACGCTGGGGCGGATACCCAGCCCGTACCAGATACTGAAGCTGATCGTCGTTAATCGTTATGACTCGATCGGCCGCCAGGAAACGTTTGGTTTTCCCGCCATGATAAATCGCAACCATCGGTATGTTCCGCAGCCGGCGCTTTACGGCTTCAACATGCCGGCCATTGTTCAAAATGAGGATATTGGCTTTTGCAATGCGCGCTGCTCGCGCAATGCTCCAGGCTTGCCAGAACACATTCAACGCCCCGCCGCGTTCAAGCCCAAACACGCGATGAATTTCGCAACCGCTTGCCGTCAGGCGGTCGAGAAACAGGAACGCTTCTGGAACAATCGCAACGGGCGTGATCGCATGCGCCTTCAACATCTCCAGGCTTGTAAGGAAGGCTTCTGTGATGCCTCCACCGTTGGCGATCGGACAGACAACGGCGCAACGCACGTTTTGCAAGGCCTCGCGAGTCACAAATCGTTTGCCGCACGAGAGAGCAACGACAATGCGGTGCCGTCGGGCTGCTTCGCTAGCACCGACTAAAGCACCTCTAGGCGAAAAGTGCTTCGAAATCTACACGCGGCAGCGCGCTGAGGTGTCCGCCAATCCCCGCGTTCAAAAGCTTGCGGCCATCCGTCTGCATGGCGCGAAGAGCGAGCGCGAACTCCTTATTGGCATGCGGAAGAGCGGCAGCACGGCGCGCCTTAACCTTCGGATCTTCCTCATGCACACGATCCTTCGCGCCCAAGGCGTAGAAATAGGGTCCTCGGCTCTGATAGTCGAGATCGACGCCCAACACATAGATCTCAGAGAACCCCATGTAGTGCATGATCTGTACGGCCCACAATGCCACGGTGCTACATTCGCCGTAGCCGTGCCACGGATCACGTGTGAAGCCTTTTTCCGTCAGCGATTGTGGATGGCCCATGATGAAATAGGGTCGAGCCGATCGTTGACCGAGCTTCATCCAGTCCTTGCGAACTTTGAAGTTGAAGAAGCGGTAGGGGATCGAATTGGTGAGTGCGACACTTTCCAATTCTGCGGCAAAGCGGCGGTACTTGTTGTTGTCGGTCACGACATGCATGTCTGCGTGGGGCAGCATGTCGCCAATGGCTCGCCCGCCGTTGTTGAGAATGCAAACAAACTCGTCTTTCAGAAGGGACAAATTCATGGACTTCAGCGAGGGGCCGTTGCCAACGATAAATCCCCGCCGTCCGCGATAATTGTCCTTGAGCGCGCGCAGTTGCGGATACTCACGGGAAAACAAGGCCTGGGCCCGTCGAAATCGGACATGCCTTCGCGCTGCGCGTACAGCCTGAAGTACCCGCTTCCATTGGCCAAATTGGCTAGTATCGCGATGCTGATCCAATGATGTATCTGACAAGCCTCGCTTCCCCTTGCGCCGGAGCGGATTGAGCAGTCCGACCAGAAGGCTCGACGAGTGCTTCATGTCAGGATGGCGGACAACAAGCGCACTGGCTCAAAGGTACGATGATTACGAGCCGCCGCAACAGCATTTGTTAGCTCAAAGCTCGGCCTTTGGCAGCATTGGCGCCTCGCCGTTCGTTCTCACCAGACATCGGCTCGGCGTCGCGACAGGCACTCGCCTCCTTCTTGCCGTATGCATACAGCTCCCTTTGCACCGCTGCACCAAAGCGCCATCGGCTAGTTGGCCGCTGGCACGAGTACAACCTGAGGAAGTGCAATGCGGATCTACGCATTTGTTCCCGCGCGCAGCGGCTCGAAGGGGTTGCCGGACAAGAATATCCTGCCGATCGATGGCCATCCCCTCATGGCTTACTCTGTCGCGTTCGGCAAGGCGCTCAATATCGACCGCGTCATCGTCAGCACGGATTCCGACAAATATGCCGGCATCGCGCGCGACTACGGCGCCGACTGCCCCTACCTACGCGGACCGCAAGCGAGCTCCGACACCGCGATGGAGGAGGACATACTCCGTGACATGTCCGAAAACTTGCCTGCCCACGGCATAGAGATGCCAGATCTGTGGGTCCGGCTTAAGCCGACCAACCCGTTCCGCTCCTTGGAAAGCGTTCATAAAGCCATTCGGATTCTGACAGAGAATCCCAATGCGGAATCCGTGCGCATCGTGAGCGAAACGGAATCTCGCATCGCGACGATCAATAAAGATGGCTGGCTAGAGCCGCTGCTCGACATCTGGGATATTGATAAGCGCTCCGTCATGCGCCGGACCGAGTTTCCCAAGGCGTACAGCCCTTACAACTTAGATGTGCTGCGACATAAGAATTGGGAAAAGCTTGGCAGTGCCTACATGGGTCGCCGCATATATCCCATCGTTGACCACAGCATCACGGGTCACGATGTCAACAATCAGGACGACTATGAGGTCATACGCGCCATCATCGAGGCTCGGCCCCGACCAAAATTCTTGACCAATTATATCCCTGATCTGGGCTGAAATCGGCAACCCCAACGTTGGCCGACCTGTATCGGCGGAAACGCGTCTCGCGAACACGGTTGACCTAAGGCGACACCAGTCACCGCGGCGGCATTCGCTCTTTGAGCAGGAAAGGCACCCGAAGCCCGCACGATATGCCGGCGATCCGGGAATATTTTCGCCACGTTCTGAAAACATGCTGCGCTGTCGACATGAACGCAAATGGCCCTGGCGCCTCCAAAACGCCGGGGCTGATACCACGCACAGCGACCGGCATGCGTGCCGCCTCGCCAAAATTCGGCTGTCCTGCACCAGCCACTACGAATCGACCAGCCCCTTGTCGCTAAGCCATTTCTGGATGAGATCGGCGATCTCGCCATTGTTCTTATCCATCATGAGCATGTGCGAGTTGCCCTTGATGCCGGCCGCGGGAAGATCGACCACATCGACGCTGCCGCCCGCCGCGCGCAC
>Ga0209813_10000221_pt1 | contig 17575 bp, 13 predicted proteins | sample EndMethybrTD3033_FD_187596 | JGI IMG/M metagenome (GOLD analysis project Ga0209813, IMG submission 187596) | Populus endosphere microbial communities from Tennessee, USA - Endosphere MetaG P. TD hybrid TD303-3 (SPAdes) (version 2) | ecosystem: Host-associated > Plants > Roots > Endosphere... | reverse complement strand
ACCCGGCGCGGCGAGGTGATCCGCTATGTCCAGCGCAAGTACGGGCAAGATCACGTCGCGCAGATCATCACCTTCGGCAAGATGAAGGCGCGCGCCGTGCTGCGCGATTGCGGCCGCATCCTGCAGATGAGCTATGGCCAGGTGGACCGCCTTTGCAAGATGGTGCCCAACCATCCGACCGATCCCTGGACCCTGCCGCGCGCGCTGAACGGCGTGTCGGAGTTCAAGCGCGAATACGACATCAACGACGAAGTGCGCCGGCTGATCGACCTCGCGCTCCAGCTGGAAGGCCTGCCGCGCAACAGCTCGACCCATGCCGCGGGCGTGGTGATCGGCGACCGGCCGCTGGCGCAGCTGGTGCCGCTCTACCGCGATCCGCGATCCGATATGCCGGTGACGCAGTTCGACATGAAATATGTCGAGGACGCGGGCCTGGTTAAGTTCGACTTCCTGGGCCTCAAGACGCTGTCGGTGCTGAGGAAAGCGGTCGACCTGATGAAGAAGCGGGGGATCGCGCTCGATCTCGATACGCTCGCCTGGGACGATCCCATGGTCTACGAGCTGCTCCAGCGTGGCGACACGGTCGGCGTGTTCCAGCTCGAATCCGAAGGCATGCGGCGTACGCTGGCGGCGGTGAAGCCGACCAACTTCGGCGACATCATCGCGCTCGTCTCGCTCTACCGCCCTGGTCCGATGGACAACATCCCGCTGTTCGGCAAGCGCAAGAACGGGCTGGAGCAGATCGAGTATCCGCACCCGAAGCTGGAAGGCATCCTGTCGGAAACCTACGGCATCTTCGTCTACCAGGAACAGGTGATGCAGGCGGCGCAGGTGCTGGCCGGCTATTCGCTGGGCGACGCCGACCTCTTGCGCCGCGCCATGGGCAAGAAGGTCCAGGCCGAGATGGACGCGCAGCGCCAGCGGTTCGTCGACGGCTGCAAGGTCAATTCGGATATCGAGAAGAAGCAGGCGAACGAGCTGTTCGACCTGATCGACAAGTTCGCCGGCTATGGCTTCAACAAGTCGCACGCCGCCGCCTATGCTCTGCTGTCGTACCAGACCGCTTGGCTCAAGACGCATTATCCGCATGAATTCTACGCCGCCTCGATGTGCTTCGACATGCATCAGTCGGAAAAGCTGGCGATCTTCGTCGACGACATGCGGCGCAAGGGGCTGGCGCTGGCCGGGCCGGACATGAACCGGTCCGAGGCCGAATTCACCGTCGAGCAGACCGAGGAAGGCCACGCGGTGCGCTATGCCCTCGCCGGTATCCGCAATGTCGGCGAAAAGGCGATGGACGCCATCGTCGCCGAGCGCGAGGCGAGCGGACTGTTCGCCAGTCTGGAAGACCTGTTCCGCCGCGCGCCGCCCGGATCGATGAACCGCCGGCAGCTGGAAGGGCTGGCCTGCGCCGGGGCGTTCGACAGTCTGGAGCCCAATCGCGCGATGGTGCTGGCCAATTCCGACATGCTGCTGGCCATCGCCGACGAGGCGGAGCGCAGCCGTTCCAGCGGGCAGCATGGCCTGTTTGGCGGCGGCGATCATGCCGAGCAGGCGGTGCGCCTGTCCGAAGTGGCTGCCTGGACCCGCGCCGACCAGATGGCGAAGGAGCGCGAGAACTTCGGCTTCTACTTCGCCGAGCATCCGGTCGGCCAGTTCCGCGCCATCGCATCGGCCAATGGCGCGCGGACTTATGCCGGGATCATGGCCTCGGGCGTCGCCGGCGGTAGCGGGCGGCAGAGCGCGGTCATGGCGGCGATGATCGAGAGCGTGAACCGCGGCAAGACACGGAAAGGAAAGGATTTCGTCCGCGCCGACTTTTCCGATTCCAGCGGCCAGTTCTCCGCCGCCTGTTTCGAGGAGACACTGGTCGAGCCGATGCTGCGCTGGGCGGCGGACGGGACTTGCGTGCTGCTCCAGGTGGAACTCGACAGTCCCAGCCCCGACGAGCCGCCGCGCGTCACCGTGCGCGGGGCGCGGCCGCTGTCCGAAGTGAAGGACGCCGCGCGGATGGTGCTGACGCTAGAGATCCATGCGATCGAGGCGGTGCAGGAACTGGCGGCGATGCTGGTGCCGGATGCGCCGGGGCGCGGCGAAGTGAAGGCGCGGCTGCACCTGGACGGCCAGGCGGCGCCGCTCGTGCGGCTTGGGCGCGATTTCGCGCTGGATGGCGAACTGGCGGAAAAGCTTGCCGAAATCGCCGGAATAACCAATGTTTCGCTGACGGCGCAGCGCGGGGGAGATCACCTTCGGCTAGTGGCCTGACGGTCTGGAGAGACACTATGCTTGGCGCGATGCAGGACTGGGAGCTGCGGGTCACCAAGCTGCTCGATCACGCGGCAAGCCAGCATGCAAGGCGCGAGATCGTCACCCGCTGGGCCGATGGCGGGGAGACTCGCACCGACTGGGCGGAGATCCGCCGCGATGCGCTGAAGATGACGCAGGCGCTGCGGCGGCAGGGAATCGGGCCGGGAGACCGGGTGGCGACCCTGGCCATGAACCACAGCCGCCACCTCGTCACCTGGTACGGCGCGGTGGGTGTCGGCGGCATCCTTCACACTGTAAATCCACGACTTTTCGACGATCAGCTGGAATATATCGTCAATCACGCCGAAGACCGCACACTTATCTACGACGCCGCTTTCCAGCCGCTTATCGACCGGATGAAGCCGCGCTGGACGACGATCGAGCACTATATCTGCTTCGATTCCGCTGCTTACGCCCCGTCGTTCGAGGACTGGATCGGCGGCGAGGACGGCGATGCCGAATTCGCCGATGGCGACGAACGCGATCCCTGCATGCTGTGCTACACCAGCGGGACGACCGGCAACCCCAAGGGCGTCTTGTTCGAGCATCGCTCCACCGTGCTCCACGCGATCTCGTCGCTCCAGCCGGCGGGGCTCAATATGGATGCCCGCGCGGTGATCCTGCCGGTGGTGCCGATGTTCCACGCGGCGAGTTGGGGCCTGCCCTGGGCCGGCGCGGCGGCGGGGGCGAAGTTCGTCTATAGCCAGAGCAACGATCCCAACGTCATCTGCGAGCTGATCCGCCGGGAAGAGGTCGACAACTGCGCCGGGGTGCCCGCCGTCTGGCTCGGCATGTTCCAGCATATCGACGCGACAGGCACGCCGCTGCCCAGCCTCAAACAGGTTCTGACCGGCGGTTCGGCCGCGCCGCGCTATATGGTGGAGCGGCTGATGCGCATGGGCATCCGTGTCGGCCACGCCTGGGGCATGACGGAGACATCGCCCATCGCCACGACTTCTCCCGAAACCTGGGACTGGGAAAAGCTGCCGTTCGACGAACAGGTGACGCGCAAGGCGATGCAGGGCAAGCCGCCCTTCGGGGTGGAACTGCGCTGCCTCGACCTGGACGATCCCGCCAAAGTGCTGCCCTGGGACGGGGTCACGCCCGGCGCGCTGCAGGTGCGCGGGGCCTGGGTGGTCAGGCGTTACTTCAAGGCCGAGGCGGATGCGACCGGCCCGGACCAGTGGTTCGACACCGGCGATGTCGCGGTTATCCACCCGGACGGCATGCTGCAGATCACCGACCGCACCAAGGACGTCATCAAGTCGGGCGGCGAATGGATCAGCTCGGTCGATCTGGAGAACGCGGCGGTCGGCCATCCGGCGGTGGCGGAAGCCGCCGCCATCGGCATGCCGCATCCCCGGTGGGACGAGCGGCCGGTGCTGTTCGTCGTGCGCAAGCCGGGCGCGGAAGTCACGGCTCAGGACATTCTCGCCTTCCTGGCGGGCAAGGTGGCGAAGTGGTGGCTGCCCGATGCGGTGGAGTTCGTCGATGCCCTGCCGCACACCGGCACCGGCAAGATCAGCAAGAAGGACTTGCGCGAGCTGTTCCGCGACTACCGGCTGACGGAACAGGGGGAGGGGGAACAGTGACTTCGACTTTCACCGCCGATCGGGCCGGTCTTTGCCTGAGCACGCTCCATCCCGATCCACGCGCCCATAGCCGCGACGATGTCGAGCGTCTGGTCCGCATCGCCGGCAAGGCGGGCTTTCGTTCGCTGGCGTTCCAGCCCAACTGGGTGGCGAGCTATGGCGCCGCCGCCCTGCGCCGGTTGCTCGCCGACGAGGGCATGTCCGCCGGCGCGCTGGAAGGCGCCATGCATTGGGGCGAGGGGCCGGAGGGAGGCATCGCGGATGCCGATCAGCTGCTCGATGCCGCCGCCGGCATCGGCGCGGGAATATTGCACGCCGCCTGCATGCTGCCCGAGCTCGAATCGCCGGCCCGCGCGGCGGATGGCTTCGCCGCCCTTTGCGAACGCGCCCGCGCCCACGATATTCGCGTCAGCCTGGAATTCATCCCCTGGTACGCCGTGCCCGATCTCCAAACCGCGTGGCGCATCGTGCGCGAGGCGGGCGCGGGCAACGGCGGTATCTGCCTGGACTTCGGGCACTGGAACCGCCAGCCGGGAGGGCCGGACTTCGATGTGCTGCGCGCCATACCGGGGGAACGGATAACCTACGTCCAGCCGACGGGCTCCCCGGCCGGGCCGGATGGTTCCGCCGTCGAATATTTCAGCCGCAACGTCACCGAGCGCCCCCTGCCGGGCGAAGGCGAAGGCGAGGGGGAGGGCGATGTCGACGTGCCCGCCATCTTCGCCGCGCTGGCCGAGATCGGGGCGGAGCCATACTTCGCCTATCAGGTTTGCAACGTCGCGCTGGCGAGCGAAGGGGCGGAAGCGATGGCCGCGAAGCTGCGCGCCAATGCCGAACGGATATTTCCGGGCTGAAGAATTCGTCGTCCCGGGTCAGGCCGGGGACGACGCGGGGGCAGGCCCTTCACAGCAGGCTCAGTTGCCCGCCCGCGCCCGGTCGCCTGAACCCGCTGCTGTCCAGGTCGATCTCCACCTTGTTCATGCCCAGCCGCTTGCACGCCAGACGGAAGCGGGCGCGGAAGATGTCGGGCCAGACACCTTGCGGCTTCATCCGGGTGAAGAAGTCGGGATCGTTGTCGCGCCCGCCACGGATCGACTGGACGATGCTCATGACCTTGCCGGCGCGCTCGGGGAAATGCGTGTCCAGCCATTCGCGGAACAGCGGCGCCACTTCGAATGGCAGGCGCAGCATGATCCAGCTGGCCGACCGCACGCCGCGCGCCGCCGCGTCCGACAGGATCGCCTCCATATATTCGTCGGTGATCGACGGGATCACCGGGGCAACCGAGACGTGCGAGGGCACCCCGGCCGCCGTCAGCCGTTCCAGCGCGTCGAGCCGCTTGGCCGGGGCCGAGGCGCGCGGTTCGAGCAGGCCGGACAAGTGCGGGTCCATGCTCGTGACCGAAACGCCCACCGCCACCAGCCGGTGCCGCGCCAGCTCCGCCAGGATGTCGATATCGCGCACGACGCGCGCCGACTTGGTGGTGATCGTCACCGGATGGCGCGTTTCCAGGCACAGCTCCAGCACTTGCCGGGTGATGCGGTAACGCGCCTCGATCGGCTGGTAGGGGTCGGTATTGGTGCCCATGGCGATGGGGGCGGGAACGTAGCGTGGTTTGGCCAGCGTTTCGCGCAGTAGCCGCGCGGCGTCGGGCTTGGCGAAGAGCTTCGTCTCGAAATCCAGGCCCGGCGACAGATCGTGGAACGCATGGGTTGGCCGGGCGAAGCAATAGATGCAGCCATGCTCGCACCCGCGATAGGCGTTGATCGATCGATCGAACGGCACGTCCGGCGACTTGTTGAAGGTGAGGATGGTCTTCGGGTGTTCCTCGGTCACGGTCGTGCGCAGCTTGGGCGCCGGGCCGTCTATCGCCGTGCGATCGTCCAGCCAGTCGCCATCGTCCTCGCGCGCGGCGAGCCCGAAGCGCTGCGGCACGGTGCCCGACTGGGCACCACGGCCGCGAAGGGGAGGGCGATGTTCCATCGGTCTGATTGGAACATAAAAGGAACATATGAGCAAGGATCGAAGTCCGCAAGCAGGCCGCAGCGCCGAACTCAGGCCACCAGCCTGGGTTTGGGCGGGGCGGCGGCGCTCCGCCTGCCGCCGCCGACCAGCACTTGCAGGTCGATCAGCGCGCGGGCGAGGCCGAGGCCGTGCGGCGCGGCGATATAGCGCGGCTCCCACACGGGGGCGAACTTCTCCTTGTAGGCGCGCAGTCCCTCGAAGCTGTAGAAGGCGTCGCCATGCCGGTAGAGCAGCCCGCCGATCCGCGCCCAGACCGGCGCGAGCCGCCGCGCCTCGATCCCGGACAGCGGGGCGAGGCCGAGATTGAACCAGCGATACCCTTGCGCCTTGCCCCATTTCATCAGCTGGACGAAAAGGAAGTCCATCGTTCCATAGGGCATCGCCCCGGCGTGGCGCATGAGATCGACCGACAGTTCCTCGCGGCTGGCGGTCGCCCAGACATTGGCGAAGGCGACGATGGCCCCTTCGTGCCGCACGACCGCACAGTCGAACCGGGTCATATAGGCGGGGTCGAAGCGTCCGACGGAAAAGGCTTTCTCCGTCTGCCCCTTGGCGGCAAGCCAGCCATCGGACACCGCGCGCAGTTCCGCCATAAGGGCGGGGACTTGCGCGGCGGGCACGATCTCGAAGCCGGCGCCTTCGCGCTGGGCGCGGCGCTCGGCGTGGCGCAGGCTTTTCATGTCGATGCCGTCGAGCGTGGAGGTGGACAGGGCCACGCGCGCCTCCTCGCCGTATTTGACGAGCTGAAGGCCGAGGTCGATGGCGATCGGCATCGTTTCCATGCCGATCTGGTAAAGCAGAAGCCGGCCCTGCGCCGCGTCCGCCATCTCGCGCATGCGCCACAGCAGGTCGGGCCATTCCTCCTTCGGGCCGACGGGGTCGCCCATGACGATCCAGCTGCGGCCCTGGAGCTGGTACATCACCAGCGCCTCGCCCGAGGAAGAACGCAGGAAGCGCTTGTCGCCGGTCAGCGCCAGCAGCGCGTCGGTGCGCGGGCTGTGCGCCAGCGCGGCCTGGCTTGCCGCCACGTCCGTGTCGCCGGGCAGGACGCGTGGCCGGGCATGGCCGAACAGGCGCGAAACGCCCACGCAGATCAGCAGGATGGCGATGGCGAAAGTGGCGCGCAGAAAGCGCGAAGCGTCGCCGTTCCAGGCGAACTGCCACCACAGGTCGTTCTGGTAGTCGACATGGCGATAGGCGAACAGGCCGATCCACAGGGCGAGGGCGATGCAAGTGGCGATGGCGGCGATCGAGCCGGGACTGAGCGCGGCGGTGAGCGCGGTGCGGCGGTAGAAGGCGGGCCGGGCGAGTTGCAGCGCGCCGGTCATGACGAGCAGGATCGTCGCCTCTTCGTAATCGAACCCCTTGGCGAGGGAAAAGGCCGCGCCCGCCAGCAGCAGCGCCCGCGTGAGCAGGAACGCCGCGTCAAGGCGGCGGAACAGCGCGGGGGCGAGCAGCAGGAGGCCGCTGCCGGCGAGGCTGGCGGCGATGTGCGACGCTTCGACGAAAGGCAGCGGCAGGACGTGCCGCAGGGCGTGCAGACGGGCCGGGATCGCCGGCAGCGAGCCCGAAACCAGCAGCACCACGCCGCCCAGGAACACCATCGCCGCCAGGAAAGTCGGGGCGATGCCGTGCATCACCATCTGCGCCGCGCCGATCGCCGTGTGGATCGGCGCTTTCAGCCGCCGCCGCTCGTGCACCGCCAGCAGCACCGCGGCGAGGGCGAGCGGCAACAGGTAGTAGATGACGCGGTAAAGGATCAGCGCGGCGAGCAGCGCCGCCTGGTCCGTACCGGGAAGGGCGGCGACCATCACCGCCTCGAACACGCCGACGCCGCCGGGCACATGCGTCACCAGCGCGGCGATCATCGCCAGGGCATAGCCCAGAAAGAAGATCGGGAACTGTTCCGCCGGCGCGCCGGGGACCAGCACGAACAGGGCGGCGCTGGCCGCCGCCAGGTCGAGCGCGGCGAGCAGCGGCTGGACGAGCGCCTGGCCCGCGCTGGGGCGGGGAAAGCTCCAGCGCCAGAGCGAAATCGCGCCGCCGCCGCGCCCGAGCATGACGATGCCGATGGCCAGCGCGGCGATCAGCAGGCCGCCGGCCATGCGCTGGATCGCCGGATCGAACGCCAGTCCGGCAAACTGCAGCGGCGCGGGATGGACGATCAGCGCGGTCCCCGCCATCGCCGCCACGCCGCTCCAGAAAGTTACGCTGGCCACGGCGATGACGCGCACGATCTCGGCCGGTTCCAGCCCCGCGGCGGTATAGATGCGATAGCGGGCCGAGCCGCCCGTCAGCAGCGCAAAGCCCAGATTGTGGCTGAGCGTATAGCTGGTGAGCGAGGCCAGCGCGGCGGTGCGATAGGGCAGGGGGCGGCCGATGATCCGCAGTGCCAGCACATCGTAGAGCGTGAGCAGGAAATAGCTCGCCCCGGTAAAGCCCAGCGCCGCCGCGATCTGCCATGCGGTCAGTGCATGGAAGGCGTGGCGCACGTCGCGCACGTGCACTTCGTCGACCAGCGTCCGCAAGGCGGCAAGCGCCAGCACGGCCACGCCGACCACGGCCAGTGCTTCGGCCAGTTTACGGCGGCGGCCAGTCAAAAAACTCATCCCCCAATTCCTTTTATCTTATCGGGCGCCGGTCATCTTTTCCGGTGTCGGTCATCTCTTTCGGTGTAGATCAGGCGCGGTGCCAGTCCTGCGACCGGCAGATCAGCCCGCCCAGGATGCAGCCGCTGATCTTGAGGTCGTTCGCGCCGCGTTGTTCGATGGTCGAGTAGAAGGTCCGGCCCATGTCGGGCACATAGACTTCGCCCTTGTAAAGGCCCCGGCCGGTGCTGCGGTAGCCGCGCAGCAGTTCGGTGCCGATCAGCCGGGTCACGCCGCTGTCGCGCGCATCGGCTTCCGCCTTGGGCGCGGCCCAGACGACCCAGCCGCACAGGCCGCCCCCGGTCTTTCCAGTGTCGTCGTGCGCGCAGTCGCCGGTCCGGACCTTCACCGTGCCGCGCGGATTGATCCAGGTGCCGATCACGTCGGCGGCTGCGCTCGATACTGCGGCCACCGGGACCGCTGGACGGGCCTGGCTCGCCAGCGGGAGCAGCGCCAGCGCGGTCATCGCGAGGGTAACAAACGTGCGGGCCATCGCCTCATTCTCCTGTCGGTTTCGCGGCGGGCCTTGCGGCGGTCCGACTTTCGGCAGGATGACCCGATCCCGAACTTTCGGTAATGTTCGGGGCCTGGGTCTGAGTTTGGGTCTGGGTCTGGGTCTGGGCGATCTTGCGGGAAAGCACGGCATAGAGCGCGTCGGCGTCGTAATGCAGCGGATGGCCGCCGGGCAGGGCGACGCGTTCGACATTGGGCAGATCGAGCCGGGGGCACAGGCTGTCGGTTTCCTCCGCGCCACGGACGCAGATCACGGGCGCCCAGGTGAGCCGGCGCGCGGTGGGCAGCGCCGCCGCATCGGGCTTCGCCCAGTTGAACAGTTCGGCGGGCGACGCCCGGAAGATCACGGTGTCGCCGGGCACGACCAGCGCGACCATCTGCACCTTGCTCCGCAGATCGGCGGGCAGGCCGGTCGCGCCCACTTGCAGCACGTCGGCGCCGAACGACTGGCCGATCAGGATCAGCCGGTCGGCGGCCGCGAAGGCGAGCGCCCGGCGGGCCGAGGCGGCGATGAAGGCCTGCACTTGCGCCGGGGTGTGTTCGTGGCGGAACTCGACCAGCGAACTCACCCCCAGCACGGGTATGCCGTCCGCCACCAGCCGCTGCGCGATCTTCGGTCCCATGCCGACGCGAAAGCCCATGTCGCCCGAGAACAGCACCGCCACGGTGCGCGTCGGAGCGGCTTGCCGCGAATGGAGCGGCGGCGAAGCGGCGGGCAGCTCGAAATAGGTCCGTCCGCCGAAGAAGCCGACATGGCCGAGCCAGGCGGCGAAGCCGATCAGCAGGGCGGCGATGATGGCAAGGTCGATCCTCACGCGTCGCTTCAAGGCAGCCTCCTTACGCATGCCGGCGACGTTGCCGGCTTGAAGACACAGCTCGTCGGCCACCCGCGCGATTGCAATGCTACCACCTTTTGCCGGCCCCCGGCATGACGGATAGTTCATCTTCGCTGGTTGCCAGGAGGAAAATATTATTACGTTATATCAGTTAGTTATCCGAAAACCCCGAAGCATTCCTGTCCGGGGCATGACCAAAGGTTAAGTTGAACGAACGGGCCTTTGGCGCGATTTTCGGAAGCGGCGAGAGGGTGCCAATACCGGTCAGACCCTCCGCCGGATGTCCAAGGATCCCAGTCATGAACAAGAAGACGGTTATGCTCATCGCGGCGCTGACTCTGGGCGGCGCGACCGCCGCCAACGCCACCACTCCCGCCTCGAGCGCGCCGAAGGCCGCGGCCGTGAAGCACCACGCCGCGCCGGTTCATCATCAGGCGGCAGCCGCTCGTCCCGCCGCGGCGAAGACCACCAAGCACAACTGATACTTCCCTTTCCTTGCGGGGGCGTCCAGCGACGTCCCCGCAGCGACGATGGGCGCAAGGAATGCGCGAACCCGCCGGCTTCCCCCTGCCTTCGCTCCGCCGGCGGAGCTTGATCCCCTGGCTCTCGCTCTTCCTTGCGCCCATCGTCGCCATGTTGCCCTTCGTCTCGCATGGCGCGCGCGCCTGGCTGGGCCGCCATGCCGCCCATACGGAGCCCAGGGCCGTCATGCCCGGCCTGACGATGGACACCGCACCGAACCCGCATGGGCGAGTGGTCGTCACCAGCATCCAGTCCGGCAGTCCGGTGGCCCATCGCGGTATCGCGGTGGGCGATGTCGTGCTGGCGATCGACGGCGCTCCCATCTTCTCGCTGGATCAGGCGCGCCGCTGCCTGCAAAAGGACCGCGACCGCACGGTGGACTTGCGCATCGCCCATGGTGGCCGGTCGCGCGACGTCAGGCTGGTCTGGAGGCGACCCGCGCCGGGAGGGAGTAAGGCATGAGCCACAAGCTGCTGATCGTCGAGGATGACGAGGCGACGGCAAGCTACATAGCCAAGGGCATGGGCGCGGAAGGCTTTACCGTCGACCGGGCCGAGAACGGCCGCGACGGGCTGGTCCTGGCGATCGACGGCGCTTACGATGCGATCGTCCTCGACCGCATGCTGCCGGTGATGGACGGCATGGCCGTGCTGGCCGCGCTGCGCGCCGCCGGGGTGGAAACGCCGGTCATCATCCTTTCCGCCCTCGCCACGCCGGACGATCGCGTCGCCGGGCTGACCGCCGGATCGGACGACTACCTGACGAAGCCGTTCGCCTTTGCCGAACTGCTCGCCCGCGTGCGGCTGCTGCTGCGCAAGCGCGGCGCGGGGCCGGCGGTGGTGACGATGTTGTCTTGCGAGGATCTCGAAATGGATCTCCTCTCGCGCAAGGTCCGTCGCGCGGGGAGGCTGGTGGAACTGCAGCCGCGTGAGTTCCGCCTGCTCGAATTCCTGCTGCGCCACGCCGATCAGGTGGTGACCCGCACCATGCTGCTCGAAGGGGTGTGGGATTATCACTTCGATCCCGGCACCAACGTGATCGACGTCCATATCAGCCGCCTGCGCCGCAAGATCGACGACGGAACCGAACGCGCCCTGCTGCACACGGTGCGCGGCGCCGGCTATCGCCTCGGCGCGCCGGCCTGATCGCGTGCGCTGGCGGTCCCTCTTCGGGTCGACGACCGCGCGCTTCATCCTGCTCGCCTTCGTGCTGCAGTTCGCGGTCACCGGCGGCGTGCTCCTGTTCGTCCAGCAGGCCAGCCAGCGCGCGCTCGCCGCCGAACAGCGCGAGAGCGTGGGCGAACTGCGCGACGAGCTTGCCGCTGCCTGGCGCAGCGGCGGCGCCGCCGAACTGCGCGAGCTGATCCGCGACCGGCTGGCGACCACGCATGGGGCGGTCGCGGTGATCCTCTATGCGCGGGCGGACGGCACGCCGATCGCCGGCAATCTGGGCGCCTGGCCGACCGTGATCGCCCCGCTGACCCGGTGGCGGACGATCGACCTCTATCGCACCGGCAGCGACGAGGCGGAGCGGATGGGCGTGACGGCGATCCGCCTGGCCGACGGCAGCCGCCTGCTGACCGGCCATGTCATCGAAGGCAACCTGCTGCTCGCCCGGGTCAACCGCGAAGCGATCCTGGCCGCGCTCGCCGCCGGCATGGTCATGGCGCTGCTGGGCGCGATCATCATCGGCCGCATATTGTCGCGGCGGATAGAGATCATCGCGGCGACCGCCCTTGCCGTGGGCGAGGGCGCGCTGGCGGCGCGGGTGGAGGCGGACGGCAGCGGCGACGCCTTCGACGTGCTCGGCTGCTCGATCAATGCGATGCTGGAACGGATCGAGGCGCTGGTCTCGCAATTGCGGCTCATCACCGATGGCCTGGCGCACGATCTGCGTTCGCCGGTCACGCGGATGAAGTCGCTGATCGAGCGAGCCATTGTCGATGCGCGCGATCCCGATACTCTCGCGGCGCTGGAACGGGTGGCGCAGGAAGCCGAAACCTTGCTCGCGATGCTGTCCACCGCCTTGCAGATCAGCCGGGCCGAGGCGGGTATCGGGCGCGAGCGCTTCGCCGCGGTGGATGTCGCGGCGTTGCTTATGGACCTGGTGGAGATCTATGGGCCGCTGGCCGAGGACAAGGGCTTCGCGCTCGAATCCGCCGCGCCGGCCGGGCTGCAGGCGACGTTGCACCGCGAATTCGTCAGCCAGGCGCTGGGCAACCTGATCGAGAACGCGCTGAAATATGCCCTGGGTGGCAGCCGCATCGTGCTGAGCGCCAGCCAGGAACGCGGGATGCTGTTGCTCGGGGTGGCGGACGATGGCCCCGGCATCCCCGTCGAACGGCGCGAAGAGGCGCTGGAACGCTTTGGCCGGCTCGATCCGGCGCGGCATCTGGCCGGCTCGGGGCTTGGCCTCTCGCTGGTCGGCGCGGTCGCGCGGCTTCATGAAGGCGATATCGGTCTTGCCGACAACGCGCCGGGCCTGCGCGTGGAACTGCGCCTGCGCATAGCGCTGCATGGGGCCTGACGGGCCCGAGGTCGCCACCGGATTTCGGGCAAAAAAATGGCCGGTCCCGAAAGACCGGCCTTGAAGTCAGGGAGAGGAAGCCGTTTAAGGCAACGAAGTAATTTCTACCTATTGAGTTGAGATTTGCCAGACAACGATTTTTGCCACCGCCGAAGATTTTCTTGATCCGCTTCCAGCACAGCCTCGGAACCCCGGAAATGCCGGTTTTCTGCCGCATCTACGACTTTTCCTCGATGCTCCGGCTGCCGAATTCGCTTGCGTCGGGCCGATGGGCGCCCGGGCTTAGGTCACCCGATCATGGGCGGAGGAACGGAACGCCAGCGCATAGTGGACGAGCGACCAGAACAGCATCACGCTGGCGATCAGCAGGGCATAGCGCAGGCTCTCGCCCCCCATGGCCGGCGCCAGCCTGTCGCTGGTCAACCCGATCAGATATGGCCCGATGCCGCTGCTCAGCAGCGACAGCAGGAACATCATGATGGCGGTCGCGGTGGCCCGCCTGTAGGGCTCGGTGAAGGACTGCACGGTGGCGGTGGCGATGCCGGCCACGCCCGTCAGAAAGGCGATGACGCCGTTCGACAGCAGGTTCAGCCAGGCATAAGGGCTCAGGACCATCACGATATAGAGCGGCGTGCACAGGGCGACCGATCCGGCGGGAATCCAGATTTCCCAGCGCTTGTTGCGCGGGACCAGCCACGACGCCAGCAGCCCGCCGGACACCACGCCGATCATGCCCCCGCTCGCGCCGATGCCGCCGAGCCAGGCGCCGATCTCGGTGGGTTTCATGCCGAAGCTGCGCATCAGCAACGATGGCGCCCATTGGGAATATCCCTGGGTCGCGACATGACTGAGCGCATAAGCGATCGATATGTGCATGAAAGTGCGCCGCCGCAGAAGCACCCACAGCGATTGCAGCATGCTTTCGGCAGGGCGATCGGATTTCGGGCGGGGCGGTTCGCGCAAGGTCAGGATCGTGACCAGAGCGAGGGGCAGCCCGGCAAGGCCGATGGTCTGCAGCGCGACGCGCCAGCCGTAATGCTCGCCGAGATAGCCGGTCAGCACCATGCCGCCGACCATGCCGATCGCCGCTCCGGCATTGAACAGGCTGATCGCCAGGGCGCGCTTGGCGTGGGGGAAATAGTCGCTGATGAGCGAGTACGATGGCGGCAGGCAACCCGCCTCGCCGACGCCGACGCCGACGCGCGACAGGAAGAATTGCGTATAGTTCCGGGCAAGCCCGCCCAGCGCGGTCATGGCGCTCCACAGGATCAGGCAGACGGAGATCAGCCGAAGACGGGACGTGCGATCGGCGAACCAGGCCAGCGGCACGCCGAGCAGCGCATAGAACAGGGCGAAGGCGAGGCCGGACAGCAGGCCGAGCTGCGCGTCGCTGAGATGGAGGTCGGTCTTGATAAGTTGCAGCAGGATCGACAGCGCGACCCTGTCCATCTGGCTGAAGCTGTGAATGAGGGTCAGGATGGCCAGCGCGTACCAGCTCGCCAAAGGCGCCTTGCCGCGAACCGCGCCGACCGGCATCGCATCCGGCATGCCGTCCGATGCCGGCGCGCGATCGTGTGCAAACATGATTGTCGTTCCCCCCATGGCCGGCTGGCGAAGCCGACAATACTTATGTTGTCGCAGCCATCCCCGTTACCCGCCCGGAACCGGCTGCATCCGTTGCGCTTCACACTTTGTGGAACACGCCGGCCGAACTGACAATAAGTCCCTGCTGCTTCCGGTTGGCCTGTCGATATGGCGGTTGTGTCGATTGCAAATACACCCCCGAAAAAGACCGGTCGGGCCGAGCGGATGTGGTGTTTGCAAACGATACAATCGATATGAGGCAGCGCTCCCTCGGCATCTTCATCTTCGACGCCGGGATCGCGCGGCAGCATCCCGAACGGCAGAGTTCCGCTCTGGATCAAATGACTTAATTATGTCAATGCGATTATAAGGTGTTCGATCGGGTCGGTTTCGAGCCGCGGATCGACAGGTTGCCGCGCGGCGATGGCCGGCCACGATCAGGGGAGGGAGAACGGCGATGACGGGCAGCGTACTCGAAGGAAAGGTTGCACTGGTGACCGGCGCGGGCCGCGGCATCGGGCGCGCGATCGCGCTGCGGCTGGCGCGTGACGGGGCGACGATAATCGTCCACTACGCCAGCAGTCGCGCCGGGGCCGAGGATACCGTCAGCCAGATCGCCAACCTTGGCGGAAAGGCGATCGCCTATGGTGCGGACATCGCCAGGCGCGATCAGGTGATCGCGATGTTCAGGCAGATCGACAGCGATCCCGGGCGGCTCGACATCGTGGTCAACAATTCCGGCGTCGCCGCCGGCGGCCCGCTGGCCGAGCTTCGGGACGAGGATGTCGAAACGATCTTCGGCGTCAACATGCTGGGGCCGCTCTACATCGCCAGCGAAGCCGCCAAGCGCATGGCGGACAACGGCCGCATCATAAACTTCAGCTCCAGCGCGGCGAAGTATCCGGGCAGCGGGTCCGGGATCTATGGCGCCGCCAAACGCGCCGTGGAATGCTTCACCGAATCCTGGGCGCGCGAACTGGGCGCTCGCGGGATTACCGTCAACACCATCATTCCCGGCGCCACCAGTCCCGGAATGATCGATGCGGCCCCGCAGCTGCGCGAACGTTTCGCCAGTGCATCGCCGTTCAAGCGGATCGGCACGGCCGAAGAGATCGCCGCGGCCGTGGCGTTCCTCGCTTCGCCGGAGGCTAGCTGGGTCACGGGCGGGCACATCCTGGCCAACGGAGCGGCGAACACATGAGGCCGCGCCCCATTGCCGGGTGACAATCGCTTGGCGGTCGTGGCACGAACGCGCTCCGGCTGACAGAAACTACATGGCTACAGGATCGAGGAGAGAAACATGACCAATATCGTGATCGGCGCCGCTTCGGGCATGGGCGCCGCAACCGCGCGCAGGCTGGCTTCGCGGGGGCCGCTGTTCGTCGCGGACTACAATCTGGAGGGCGCGCAGGCGATCGCCGCGGAGATCGGCGGAGACGTCCGCGCCTTCCAGTGCGACATCTCCAACCAGGAGCAGGTCGACGCGCTGATGGCCGCGGTCGACAGTCTCGACGCGCTCGTCATTACCGCCGGTGTCTCCGCGGTGCAGCAGCCGGGGCCGCGCATTCTCGAAGTCAACGTGGCCGGCGTGGCGCGCGTGTTCCGCGCCGCCGAACCGCTGCTGCGCCAGGGCACCGTCGGCGTCGCAGTGGCGTCGCAGTCAGGTTATATGGTGCCCGAACTGCCCGATCTGTTCGCCGCCATCGACGATCCGCTGGCGCCCGATATGATCGAAAAGGTCAACAAGATCATCGATGTGGAGCAGCGCGGCCTCTGCTACCAGCTGTCGAAGCGCGCGGTGCACCGCATGGTCCGCCGCCTGTCCTTCACCTGGGGCGCGAAAGGCGCGCGCATCCTTTCGCTTTCTCCGGGCATCACCGATACGCCGATGAACCGCGCCGAGGAGATCAAGAACCCGGTGATGCTCAAGATGGTCGAATCCTGTCCGCTGCAGCGCCGGGGAGAGACAGAGGAGATCGCCAACGTCATCGCCTTCATCACCTCGCCCGAAGCCTCGGCCATGACGGGCAGCGACGTGCTGGTCGATTGCGGGATGCGCAACATCCTGCCGACCACGGCCTGGGACGGTAAGACTCGCCAGGGCTGACGGGCGCCGCCGCCGCCGCGCCGCTCATCCGGGCGTGCGGCGGCGGCATCGGTCGGCCTGCGCTTGTAATCCGCTATTCGCCCGATTGGGGCGGATAGCGGAGCTGTGCCTGATTTCTGGGATGACCTATCCGGATATCCACTCAGTCCGATTTCTCCAGGACTGAGTGGTGCGGTCGAGAAGACTCGAACTTCCACGGGCTTTCGCCCACAACGACCTCAACGTTGCGCGTCTACCAATTCCGCCACGACCGCTAAATCGAACGGGCCGCGAGTGCTGCCCGTCAGGTAGGAGCGGGCCATTAGCAAAGGGTTTCGGAGGCCGCAAGCGGCGAAGTCATTTTGTGCGGAGTTCTTGGCGCCGGCCATGAATCGCCGGCTGGAAAACCTTGCCGAACTTACCCGTTCAGCCGGGTTTCCAGCCGATTTCCGCAATGCTGGCGCGCTTCGGGACATCGGTGACGGCCTCGTTGACGGTCACGCTTTCGCCCGGGGCCAGGGTGCGTTTGGGCGGCGCGACTTCCCAGCTGTAGACGATCCTTTCGCGAGAATCGCGCAGCACGATCAGGATCGCGGGAACGGTTCGGCGCGACTGGCCGATATTGGTGATCGTCCCGCTCGCTCCGAAATATTCGGCGCCGTTGGGCAGGGTGCGGCGATCCTGGCGATTGGCCGGAAAGTCCAGCACGAGGTCGGGCTGGCCTTCGGCGAAAGTGGCGCGCGTGCCGATGTGCGCCCAATCGGGCAGGCCGTAACGCCCGACCGCTATCACGGCGGCGAGCGAGACGAGCGCGAACAGCAGCGCGGCCAGCGTCCACATGCGCACCCGGTTGCGGCGCGGCTTGAACGGCGGCTCGAAATCGAAGCTGGAGCGGCCTTCGTCCTGATAGCGGTCGGCCCCGTCGTCGGCATAGAC
>Ga0209813_10000220_pt1 | contig 17618 bp, 15 predicted proteins | sample EndMethybrTD3033_FD_187596 | JGI IMG/M metagenome (GOLD analysis project Ga0209813, IMG submission 187596) | Populus endosphere microbial communities from Tennessee, USA - Endosphere MetaG P. TD hybrid TD303-3 (SPAdes) (version 2) | ecosystem: Host-associated > Plants > Roots > Endosphere... | reverse complement strand
CGACTACCCCAAGGCCACCCGCGCCGAGCGGCGGGGCGACAACGTCATCGTCGCGCTGACCGTCGGCACCGACGGCCGGGTCGCGGCCTGCCGGGTCCACCGCCCCAGCCGCGACGCCGATGCGGACCGCATCACCTGCCGGCTGGCCACCGAACGCTTCCGCTTCCGCCCGGCGACCGATGCCGCGGGCCGTCCGGTGGTCGGCACGTTCGGCTGGCAACAGCGCTGGTTCGATCCGCGCGAATAGGGACCCGCGCCACCTTTTGCTGCACTGCGCAAAAATAAATCGCATCGCCTTGGAGCGTACCCGGTTGTCGTCTATTTAAGCTGCGATGACTCTCATAACCCCAGTGATCCTGTGCGGCGGCAGCGGCACGCGTCTTTGGCCCCGCAGCCGCGTGGCGAAGCCCAAGCCCTTCCTGCCGCTTGTCGGCGACAGCACCCTGTTCGAGGCGACGGTCCAGCGCTGCGCCGCCGAAGCCGGCTTCGCAGCCCCGATCGTGGTGACCGGGGCCGCGCATCTCGGCCATGTCGAGGAACAGCTCGCCATCGACGCGGGCGGCAGCGTGATCGTGGAGCCGGCCGCGAAGAACACCGCCGCCGCCATTGCGCTCGCCGCCTTCCGCCTGCCCCGGGACGCGGTGATGCTGGTTTGCCCCAGCGACCATCACATCGGCGATTGCGCCGCCTTCGTGGCGGCGGCGCGCGCCGCCGCCTCGCTGGCGGAAGAAGGCTGGCTGGTCTCGTTCGGGATCGAGGCCAAGTTCCCCGAAACGGGCTTCGGCTATCTCAAGCGCGGCGAACCGGTGAACGACCGTGGCTTTCGCGTCGCGCAATTCGTCGAAAAACCCGATCTCGAACGCGCGACGGCGTTCCTGGCAGAGGGCATCTATTCGTGGAACGGCGGCATATTCGCCTTTCGCGTCAAGGATTTCATCGACGAGCTGACCGCCCACCGCCCGACCCTGGCCGAAGCAGTGCGCCGCGCCGTGGCCGAAGGCGTCGAGGATGGCCACCGCTTTCATCCCGCCGCCGGTCCTTTCGCCGAAGTGCAGGGCGAATCGGTCGACTACGCGGTGATGGAGAACACCGCGCGCGCCGCCATGGTCCCCGCCGACATGAACTGGTCCGACATCGGCAACTGGCAGGCGCTGCATGCCGCGCGGCCGGTCGACGAGGCCGGCAACGCCACCGTCGGCCCGGTCGAACTGGTCGATTGCCGCAATGTGCTGGTCGACAGCGACGGGCCGCGCGTCCACGTCATCGGGCTGGAGAACGTCATCGTCGTGGTCGACGGCGACGATATCCTGGTCACCACCGCCGCCGGCGCGCAGAAAGTCGGCAAGCTGGGCGGTGCGGTAAACCAGTGACGCAGCTTCCCATCCGCCAGGTCGAGAAGCCCTGGGGCAAGGATGTGCTGCCCGCGCCTTTCTTTGCCCCGGCCGGCCAGCGGATCGGCGAGATCTGGTTCGAACCGCCGCCCGCGCTGCCGCAGCTGCTGGTGAAGTACATCTTCACCAGCGAGGCGCTTTCGGTGCAGGTTCACCCGTCCGACGCAGAAACGCTGGCCAGGGGACTGGGTCGGCAGGGCAAGGAGGAATGCTGGCTGATCCTCGACGCCGAGCCGGGCGCCAGGCTGGGCATCGGCTTTCACGACCATGTCGATGCGGAACGCCTGCGCGCCGCCGCGCTCGACGGCAGCATCGCCGACCTGATGGTCTGGCATCCCGTCCGGGCCGGCGATTTCTTCTACATCCCGGCCGGCACCGTCCACGCCATCGGCGCGGGGGTGAGCCTGATCGAGGTGCAGCAGAACAGCGACATCACCTATCGCCTCTACGACTATGGCCGCCCGCGCGAACTGCATCTGGATGAGGGCATGGCGGTGGCTCGCGGCACGCCCTATTCCCGCCAGTGGCACATGCACGTGCCCGATTGCGGCGACGTGGCGCTGGTCGAAGGACCGCTGTTCCGGCTGGACCAGATCGCCGGCAGGCCGACCGAGCATGTGGCGACGCGCTATGGCGACCGCCCGCTCTTGGCGATCCCGCGCCGCCATGCGGTGAAAGTCGCCGGCGAGGACATCCCGCCGGGCGGCTGCGGACTGGCCATGCGGCTGGACGACGTCGCTTTCGACGACAGCGGCGTCTGCCTGATCGCGCAATTCCTGAGGGTCGAATAAGGCGATTTGCGGTCGACCGGCTCGCGAAGGAAGGGCCATCTGCTGCGCTCGCGCAGGATATCATTAAGTTAGCCTAATCAGTAATTCCGGTTTCAATTTGTGAAGAGATTGTTGAGAAAATTCTGGATTGGAGTCGGTTCGCGTACCCGAATCATTTCGATTTATTTTTATGCTGTTGGGTTAATTGCAAAGATTTGGGTCGAGCAAAAATAGAGTTCCAAACTCTTAGGTGCGCAATGTTTCTACGACGTCTGTTTGCGCGATGGTTGAGAGATTTTCTGCAATGCATCGCCCGCATCACTAGCCAGAGCACGAATATCCCAGTCACTACCGCGATCGCCGGTAGCAAACCAATGAATGGCTCGAGCAATTCTGCGTGAAGCATGGTTACCGCCTTGTTTAAGGTATCATGCCTTCCAAGCGAAAATTGTGCAAGTGCGAGCGCGGAAGTGAGTGAATTTGCCGTGCTCAGGTGAAATTGACGTGCCTTTCGTTGCGATGCAGCATGGGGTATGCAGGCGATGGTCGGCTGACCGCCAATTCACCGTGAAGGGATACCGCGACGCCCGGCGCCGAACCTGTCCTAAAACTATTTCTGGCAGGCGACGATGGTGGCTATTACGTTGAGCGTGTCGTGGGGATCGCGCACGCGAACGGTGTCGAGCCCGATAAGCTTGGCGGGATAATCGTTGCCTCCGGGGAATATGGCGTCACCGATGAATAGCATCGAATCGAGCGCGATACCGCTTTCGTCGCGCAGCCGCTTCAGACCATATCCCTTGTCCACTCCCTCGCGGGTGATATCGATCGATGTCGCGCCGCCCATATTGATGGCAAGGCCAGGCAGCCGCTGCCTTAGATCGGCCTGTATGACCTTGCGTTTGGCGAAATCAGGGTCCCACTTTTCCTTCGCCTCAATCGGCGCCTGCTGGCCGAGCGCCGAGAAAGTGATCTGGCTGCCGCGATCCTCGATTCGCTCGCCCCAGCTTTCTTCGGGCTGAAAGCCGGTCGCAGCCAGCGCCTCGTCGAAAGCGGCGATAATCCGACTTTTCTCCTCATCGCCGAAAAGTTCCGCATACACCGGCGACCAAGCGTCATCGCTGAAGGTGTACAGTTTGGTCCCGGTGGTCGGCATCAACCAAAGCTTGTTCAGGTTTGCGCGGGTGGGAAGGCGGCTCGCCACCTGTTTGTCGAACTGTGGCCAGTCGCCTCCCGAAATCACTGCTACGTGTGCAACGGTAAGCAGATCTGCAATCGCCTCGCCCATCTCCTCTGACATGGCCTGTTTGCTTTCGGCCAGGGTACCATCGAGATCGAATGCTACGAGTTCTTTCATTCTGGTTCTCCGACGAGGATTGGACATGCCCTAGAAGATGGGCTGAGCGAGGGCAACGCGCAGAGGTGTCTTCAGTTTCCTCGCAGATGCACAACGAGCGTGTGGCTCTCATACCTCAGGAATCGCCTGGAAAGCGCCAATCTGATTGCTGAGGCTCCACCACTTTGACGCGGCGCACCATCGCAGATGAGTTTGCCATTTTCCATACTCGATGTACTGCAGGAAAAGTGAAAATTCCCCGCTCACTCTTCTGGCTGGCCGCACTGATCGCGTTGACAATGGCGGCACTCCCCCATCCGCCGCAGCTTCCCGGCTCGCCATCTGATAAATTTCAGCACATCCTTGCGTTCGCGGTCCTCGCCGGTCTGGCTGGGATCAGCTTCCAAAAGGTTTCAGCGCTCCGCTTGTGGTTGCTACTCTCCGCCTTCGGCGCTCTCATTGAAGTCGTTCAAATGATCCCGGCACTTCATCGGGATAGCGATCTCTTAGATTGGCTGGCAGATACCCTTGCGGCGGGGCTCGTCCTTGTATCATTCCGGGCGGCCAGGCGATTTACAAGCTAATGCCGCCTGGGTCATAACTGCACTGATGCATTGAAATGACTGATAATATTCCCATTAATTTGTAAATCGCATATTTCTAAAAAATCAACAATAATATATGAACTTAACTATGAACTTCTTTCATGATACATTGGTACAAAAATCAAAAGATTATTTATTTATTTTAATATAGTTAAGAACAAGAAGATGAGTGCTTGATCTGAATTTTGAAGTCAAGGCCGGGTTTCTCTGGGTTTTGCCGTGATATCCCTGTTTTATCCACTCCAGGAAATTTGAGAGTATAACTCAAGTTGACTGAATAGAGTGTCAGAGCGATGCGTTCGTTCGTCGAGATGCGTTCCTTTAAAGGATCGTTTATTGCGGAGGAAATATGCATCAATATTCACATGATCTACAGCTGGAAATTAAAGAGGCTGATTGGCCTTCTCTGGATCAAGTTGGCCTGAGCAGCGAGCTGCTGGAACTTCGGCGCGAGGGGGTCGGCGGTAGCGACGCCAACATCATTCTTTCGGGCGATCCTGACCGGATACACAAACTTTGGCGCGAGAAGCGCGGCCAAGCAGATCCCGAAGATTTGTCATCGGTCCTGCCCGTCATGTTAGGAAGCTGGACGGAAGCATTTAACCGGCAATGGTACGAGCAGAAATTCGGGTTGAAGGTCAGCCGGGTGGGGGCGGTTGACCACTGTCAGGCCCATCCCTGGCGGCGATGCACGCTCGATGGCTACATTCAAGCGCGAGACGCCGTGTTCGAGGCGAAGCACGTCAGCGCCTTTGCAAAGCCCGATGAGGTCCTCGAGCGTTACATGCCTCAACTCCAGCATAACATGGCTGTGTGTAAGGCTCCGCGTGCCATCCTTTCAGTTATATTCGGTAACCAAAAATGGGAAGCGTACGAGGTTGCCTCAGATTGGCTTTACCAAGAGGAACTGCTGATTGCTGAGGTGCGGTTCTGGGATAGCGTCCGGATCGGCGAACCGCCGGTTCCGGCAGCAATTCCCCCGGTGCCAAAGCCGGTCGGTTTTCGTGAGGCATGTTTCGATGGGAGCAATGTCTGGGGCGCAGCGGCATCTGATTGGCTGGTGAACCGCGAGCCGGCAAAATGCCATGCCGCGGCGGCGGCGACGTTAAAAGGCCTTGTTGAGGACGATGTATCGCGCGCATTTGGCCACGGGATCGAGATTCGCCGCAGCAAATCCGGCGCCCTAACTATCAGGGAGTGGAAAGCGTGACCGCCCCCCGGATCTATGGTGCCATCGCGGCGATCACTGCGGAGCTTGCTTCCCGAGGAATCCCAAAATCGCGCGTGAACTTGGAAGAGCAATATGCCTTCCGCGGTATAGACGAGATATACAAGCAGCTCGCCCCTCTGCTTGCGGTCCATCGCCTGTGTATTTTGCCACGGGTTTGATCTCGGACATCGGTGGATCGCGCGGGTCGCGGCGACTTGCTGCTCAATCACGTCAGCCTGCATGTCGCTTTCGACATTGTGAGCGGCAAAGATGGCTCGTCGCATACGATCGAGACTTTCGGCGAAGCTCTCGATGGCGGCGATAATGACGTGATGGCGTGGACGGCCCCTGCTCCAGCGTAGCTGTGCAATGATGCGGCCGTTGTAGGTCCACGTCTAGGAGTCGTCGCATGAGGCAAGAGGTTGCTACCGTAGGATTGGATCTGGCGAAGAACGTTTTTCAGGTACATGCAATTGGCAGCGACGGAGCCGTCCTGGTGCGGCGGAAGTTGAGGCGCGCGGAGGTTATCGGCTTCTTCACCAACCTTCCGGCTTGCGTGGTCGGCATGGAAGCGTGCGCATCCGCGCACCATTGGGCTCGCGAGTTGATCGCATTGGGCCACGAAGTCCGGCTCATGCCGCCCGCTTATGTGAAGCCCTATGTGAAGCGTGGGAAGACCGATGCGGCAGATGCCGAGGCGATCTGTGAGGCGGTAACGCGCCCGACGATGCGGTTCGTTGCGGTGAAGTCGGTCGAACAGCAGGCAGTGTTGATGCTGCACAAGAGCCGCGACCTGATGGTTCGGCAGCGGACCATGCTCATCAACGCCTTGCGAGGTCACCTGGCCGAGTACGGCATCGTGACAGGGATAGGCGCCGGCGGTGTTACCGCGATGCTCAAAGCGCTGCATGAGCAACAAGATGAGCTGCCTGCTCACGCTCGTTCTGCGTTGCACGGGCTCGCTGCTCAGATGAGGGCGCTCACCAGTGAGATCGACAGGTTGGAAGCGCAGATCCTCGCCTGGCATCGAGCCGATGAGACAAGTCGGCGACTCGCCACGATCCCAGGCATCGGCCCGATCACCGCGTCGGCTATCTCGGCCGCGGTGCCAGATGCGGCGCTGTTTCGCTCCGGTCGCCAGTTCGCAGCATGGCTTGGGCTCACGCCCCGAGCGAACAGCTCTGGTGGCAAAGAACGCCTGGGCGGGATCACCAAGCAGGGAGATGGCTACTTACGGCGGCTGCTTGTGGTCGGCGCGACCGCGGTGATGCGTATGACGCGCAAAAACGCCGATCGGCAGCCTTGGATGGCACAGCTCCTGGAACGCAAGCCTGCGAAGATCGCGACTGTCGCGCTCGCCAACAAAACAGCGCGCATCGCTTGGGCGGTGATGTCGCGCAAAGAGGTCTATGCGGTGCAGGCCGCATGACCGTCGTCCGCGCTGCCCGGTAACCCCGGGGGCAGGATGGCGTAGGAGTAGCTGAGTAGTGATGACAAACCGGTCAGACCGGGGGTCGGCAAAACCCAGGGGGTCACAGCGCTTCGAGCGCGATGACGTGATTAGGGAGCCAGCCTGCGGACTTCATCAGGGCCAGCAGCCATGCGGTGCTGCGCGAACAGGCCGAACACATGGATGCACCCGACCGGTGCTCATCGCTAAACAAAAGCTCTTGCGCCGCAGGGGTCGTCCACACATGGACCTACAACGGCCGCATCATTGCACAGCTACGCTGGAGCAGGGGCCGTCCACGCCATCACGTCACGGGGACTGGGATTGCGATGACATTCGCGTCTTCTCGCCGGAATGGCGCAGTCGCCCGGTTGAACTCGGCCTTTTTATGTTCGAGCAATCGCCGGAAGCGCCTTTCCAAGGTCTGTGCGTTGAGAGATCTGACAACGTGAAGCGTCCGCATGCCATCGGGACCCGGCTCCGAGAACTCGCAAATCTGCAATCCGCCTTTAACGGCCTGCGAAATACTCAGACCGCTATCAATCTGCGGGGTCATGTAAGCCAAAATTTGCTCGCGGTCGTCGAATGCAGGGCGACCCCTGCCAACTTTTGAAACCGGCTGCTTGTCGGACATTGTGCTTCCTTTCACCGATCGTTGGGGGGCTGATGGAAGAAGCAAAGCAGGTCCCCATGGCCCCTGCAAGTCCCCCCTCCCGCAGCTGACAAATGGAAACTCCGAGCAATCGCGCGCGCCATTTTTAAACGCTCACACGGCTATCGAAAGTCGCTAGCGGCGCAGACCCTACGCCAGCCTGCCAGATTGGCTACGCTAGCCAAAAAATTTCCCTATAGGCATGAAATCAAATCCCTACGGCACCGGCAGGGAATTTTCATCCTATCTCATTGAAATTGTTAAGGCGCTTCGCGCACTGCGGCAGCGCCATTCCCTAAAAAAAGGCGCTTAGGGAAAAGCGCCATAAAACCTGCGCCCGCCTCCGCGCATGGAAGAGCGCGACCGACACTGCTATCGTGCCAAATATGCTAGAAAAACCCTCAGTTCTCGTGACCGGCGGCGCCGGCTATATCGGCAGCCATGCTGTCCTGGCGCTGACCGATGCCGGCTGGCCGGTGGCGGTGATCGACAACCTGGTCACCGGCTTCCGCTGGGCGGTTCCCGAAGGCGTGCCGTTCTATGAAGGCGATATCGAGGATGCGGCTTTGCTCGCCCGCATTTTCGCCGAGCAGGGAACGCGCGCGATCATGCATTTCGCCGGATCGGTGGTGGTGCCCGAATCGGTGGAGAACCCGCTGAAGTACTATCACAACAACACCGCCAAGAGCCGGGCGCTGATCGCCGCGGCAGTGACGGCGGGCGTGCCGCATTTCATCTTCAGCTCCACCGCGGCGACTTACGGCATTCCGGACGTATCGCCGGTGGTGGAGGATTGCCGGCAAGCGCCGATCAATCCCTATGGCATGTCCAAGCTCATGACCGAGGCGATGCTGGCCGATGTCGCCGCCGCCCATCCGATCAACTATGGCGCGCTACGTTATTTCAATGTCGCCGGGGCAGATCCGCAGGCGCGCACGGGGCAGTCGACGGCGGGGGCGACGCATCTCATCAAGGTTGCGGTGGAAGCGGCGCTGGGCAAGCGCGGCCATGTCGACGTGTTCGGTTCGGACTACGATACGCCCGACGGCACCGGTGTTCGCGATTATATCCACGTTTCCGATCTGGCTGCCGCGCATGTGCTGGCGCTGGAGGCGCTGATGGCGGAGCCGGACCGGTCGCTGACGATGAACTGCGGCTATGGCCGGGGCTTTTCGGTTCTGGAGGTGCTGGATGCGGTCGACCGCGCCACCAATGCCCGGATCGAGCGGCGCATGGGGCCGCGCCGCGCCGGCGATCCCGATTCGCTGATATCGGACAATACGCGGATCAAGGCGACGCTGCCCTGGGTGCCGCGCCATGCCGATCTCGATACCATCGTCGCCCATGCGCTTGGCTGGGAGCGGCGGCTTTCCGAGATACGCCGGTCGTGAGCACCGTTCCGCGCGTGCTGTCGATCGCCGGTTCGGACAGTTCGGGCGGGGCGGGAATACAGGCCGATATCAAGACGATCTGCATGCTCGGCGGCTATGCGATGACCGCGATCACCGCCGTGACCGCGCAGAACACGCTGGGCGTGACCGACGTCGTCGCGCTCGCTCCCAATATGGTCGCCGCGCAGATCGATGCCTGCCTGGACGATATCGGCGTCGACGCGGTGAAGATCGGCATGCTCGGTTCGCCCGAGATCGCCGCTGTGGTGGCGGACCGGATCGAGCGCGCGGGTGTGCCGGTGGTCTTCGACCCGGTGATGATCGCCACCAGCGGCTCGGTGCTGGCGGACGATGCGACGATCGCCGGTTTCGAACGGCTGATGGCTCTGTCCACATTGACCACCCCGAATATTTCGGAGCTGGCGGCGCTGGGCGGCGATGCCGCCATGGCCGCGCGCGGCGTTGCCTATCTCGCCAAGGGCGGCGACGGAGAGGGCGCGGTGGTCGAGGATCGGCTGATCGCGCCGGGGCAGGAACCGGTTGTCTGGCAGGCCGCGCGCATCGTCACGCGACATAGCCACGGCACGGGCTGTACGCTGGCCAGCGCGATCGCGACCTTCCTGGGCAAGGGCTGTACACTGGAGGAATCCATCGGCGAGGCGCGGTATTTCGTGCGCGCCGCGCTCTCGGCCGCCCCGCGCTTCGGCCACGGCCATGGGCCGCTGGGGCATCAGGCAGCGCGGTGAGCGCGCCCGGCGATCAGCAGTCCAGGTCGTAGAACTCGACGACCTTGGCCCAGGCTTCGTCCGCTGTCTCGACCCAGTGGAACAGGTCCGTGTCGTTGGGGTTGATGACCCCTTCCTCGGCCAGCGCCTCGAAATTGACGACGCGGTTCCAGTAATCCTTGCCGAACAGCAGAATGGGGATCGGCTTCATTTTGCCGGTCTGGATCAGGGTCAGCAGTTCGAAGAATTCGTCGAAAGTGCCGAAGCCGCCGGGAAACACCGCCACCGCGCGCGCGCGCAGCAGGAAATGCATCTTGCGCAGCGCGAAATAGTGGAACTGGAACGACAGGTCCGGGGTGACGAATTCGTTCGGCGCCTGCTCGTGCGGGAGCACGATGTTTAGGCCGATGGAATCGGCGCCGACATCGCTCGCGCCCCGGTTGGCCGCTTCCATGATCGACGGCCCGCCGCCCGAACAGACGACGAACTGGCGCATGCCCTTTTCGACGATGGCGCATTCGCTGGCGATGCGGCCGAGCTTGCGCGCTTCGTCGTAGTAGCGCGACTTGGCGATCAGGCTTTCGACCACCGCCTTGCGCTCCGGCGTCGTTGCGGTCTTGCGGACCGCTTCGCAATGTTCGGGCGAGGGGATGCGCGCCGAACCGTAGACGACCAGCGTCGATCCGATTTGCGCCTCTTCCATCAGCATCTCGGTCTTCAGCAATTCCAGCTGAAAGCGGACCGGGCGCAATTCCTCGCGCAGCAGGAAGTCGGTGTCGCGGAAGGCGAGGAGGTAGGAAGGGCTCTGCGTCTGCGCGGTCGAGTGCGCCTGGGCATCTGCGAAGGAGGCTTCCTGTTCCGCCTTGTAGAAGCGGCGGCGAGTCAAACGTTTCGGTTCGGCCATGGCCCAGCAATGCGCGCCCGCCGCCGCGCTGTCGAGTGCAAATCCCGTCGATTCAAGGATAGGAAAGAACCTGTTGCTAGATAGTTATTCGACGGGCGGATTCGCTCCATTGGGATTAAGAACGCACTATGAAGGTTCTGGTGACCGGCGTGGCCGGCTTTATCGGCTACAGCCTGGCGCAACGGCTGCTCGCGCGGGGCGACATCGTGATCGGTGTCGATTGCGTGAACGATTATTATGACGTGCGGGTCAAGGAAGCGCGGCTGGCGCGGCTGCGCGACGCGGGCGGCAATCGCTTCACCTTTCAGCGCCAGGATTTCGCGGACTATCCGGGGCTGACGGCTGCGCTGGAAGGATCGAGCTTCGACCGTATCGTCCACCTGGGGGCGCAGGCCGGGGTGCGCTATTCGATCGAGAACCCCCATGCCTATGTCCAGGCCAACCTCGTCGGCCACCTGAACATGCTGGAGATCGCGCGGCATCGCGGGGTGGAGCACATGGTCTACGCCAGTTCCAGCTCGGTCTATGGCGGCAACACCAAGCTGCCCTTCGCGGTCGAGGACCGGGTCGACCATCCGCTTTCGCTCTACGCCGCCACCAAGAAGGCGGATGAACTGATGAGCGAGACTTACGCCCATCTCTATCGCCTGCCGCTGACCGGCCTCCGCTTCTTCACGGTCTATGGTCCATGGGGCCGGCCCGACATGATGATGTGGATTTTCACGAAGAAAATCCTAGCGGGAGAGCCGATCCCCGTGTTCAACCACGGCGATATGTGGCGCGATTTCACTTATATCGACGATATCGTGACCGGCGTCGTCTCATGCCTCGACAACCCGCCGCCCGACGACGGACAGGAGAAGGCAGGAGGCAGCATAAAGCCGCACAGACTGTACAACATCGGTAATCACCGTTCCGAGCACCTGATGAAAGTGGTCGAGATTCTGGAAGCGGAATGCGGACGCCAGGCGGAGATCGACTTCCAGCCGATGCAGCCCGGCGACGCGCGCCAGAGCTTTGCCGACATCACCGCGATCTCACGCGACCTGGGTTTCCAGCCCACCACCAGCATCGACGTGGGCGTGCCCAATTTCGTGCGGTGGTACATGGAGTACCACGCGGCGTAGGCGTGAGGAGCGGGCCGGGTGCCGTCATGCGTCATAAGGCCCCCTCTGAAACCATCTCAAAACACCAGATCGAAGCCGATCCGGATCGTTCGCGGCTGGAGCGGAGTGATGGCGTTGCGATCGCGCACCAGGAAAGGGGAACCCAGCGCGAAGCGGTTGCCCCTGCTGTCGAGCAGGTTGCTGAGCGTGAGACTGATCGACCGGTTGCCGTGCCGCACGCGAAAATCGAGGCTCGTGTCCACGTAATCGCCTTGCAACTGGCCAAGAACCTGGCCGACGCCCAGTGTGGATTTGCCGACGTAGCGGGCGAAGCCGCTGGTTTCGAGCGTGACCGAATCCGACAGCGCGGCGACATGCGAAAATCCGGTCCTGCCGGTAATGTCGGCAATGTTGGGCAAACGATCGAAACTCGCGATCGATGCCCCGGGGCTGGCTTCGGCGGATGTGCTGGAGAACGATCCGCCGGCTCTCGGGAACACCGGAAGGATGGTGGCGCGGCTGGTGACCTTGCTGCGGTTCACATAGAACGCCGCGTCGAATTCCAGACCTTTCGCCGGCCGCCAGCGAGCGGACCCGCCTATCGACAGGATGCGTCCGTCTCCCACGTTGGCGGTGGTGGGGAAGCCGAAACCGTCGATGATATCGGCCTGGATATTGGTCCAGCGCGTCCACGAAGCGCTTGCGGTCAGGTCGAAGACCCGCCCGCCCTGGCGCAGGCCGGCTTCGACGGTCGCGACCCGATCGCCCTTGAAGCGCTGGATAAAATCGCGGCGGACGGCGATGCCTCCCGGACGAAAGCCTTGTTGGTAACGCGCGAACAGCGTCGGGCCGTTGTCGGTGCGATAGGCGAGCGAAACGGACGGCAGCAGACGGGTTTCGGAGCGGTCGGCGCGGGCGGCGGGATCGACGTCGAAGGCCAGCGTCTGGTCGGCATCCTGCACGTTGCCCGACAGGCGCGAATAAGTCAGCCGCGCGCCGGCGGTCAGCGTCAGGCGCGGCAGCGGCTCTATCGATCCCTCGCCATAGAACGTCGCTTCCTCCACGCGATTGCGCACGCCGGTCAGCGAGGAGCCGAACACGGGACCGACCAGGCTGCGATGGACGGTAGCCTCGTTGTGCAGCAGGCTGATTCCCACGATCCAGCCCGTCCCGTTGGGTCCGCGGCGGGAAAGCCGGGTTTCCGCCGTCAGCATGTCTATGCGGTTGGCCTGGGTGATGCCTGCCGTGGGCGCGGTCGCGGTGGGACTGAGCACCATCTTGCCGGCGTCGGTGAACACGAAATCGTCGCGATTGGTAATGGGCGCGGCCAGCGGGATCAGTTCGCCCACCGGGGTGAAGGCCACGCCGTCGAACTGCTCGAACACGTATTGATGCGCATAACCGACCGACGCGGTCAGTTCCAGATCGCCCCAGCGGCGCCGGGCGACGATATCGGCCAGCCAGAAATCGTTGCGATAGGGTTGGGCGACCGAGCTCGACCGCGTAAGCCCGTTGCCGCCGCGTTCGGCATATTGGCTGTCGTCGCCATCGATACGCTGGCCGACGACGCTGGCGTCGAAAGTCCAGTCGGCGGTCGGGCTGTAGCGCAGCGATGCCCGCCCGCCGGCCGATCGCACGTCGTTCACGTCCTTCAGCTTGCGGCCGACATCGTCGATATAGCCGCCCTCCACCGTGCCGAAGACGACCGCGCGAAAGGCCAGCTTATCTTCGGCCAGCGGCAGGTTCACGATCGCTCCGCCGTCGAGGCCCGGCTGGCCGTGCGCGACGACCTGCCCGCCAACCCATGCCGCGCCGGCTACCCTTTCAAGGTCGGGCGCGCGGGGCACGACCCGCACCACGCCGCCGAGCGAGCCGGCGCCGTAGAGCGTGCCCTGCGGACCTTCCAGAACTTCCACGCTGCCTATGTCGTAGAGCCGCAGGCTGGGGTCGGGCGCGCTATAGGTGATGCGGCTGTTGCCCCAGTACTGCCCGACCGTGGCCTGGGTCGGGCCGACGAAGCTGGAATCGGCGATGCCGCGGATGAACAGCTTGTTGCGGCCCTGGCCCTGATGGGTCGAGGCGACGCTGGCCACCCGTGCTTCGATCGCGCCGCTGCCGCGCGCACCGTCGGCCGTCGACAGCCTGCCGCCTTCGATGATCTGCACGCTGCCGGCATAGGCGTTGAGCGGAATGTCGCGCTTGGACCCGGTGACGACGATGTCGGCGCCGCTCATTTCGGGGGGCGGGGCGGGTCTTGGCCTTGGCGCATGGGCCACGCGCGGTGCGGGGACGGGGTGACGGGCGGGAGCGCGTTCTACGAGGAACGTGCCGGCCGCCACTTGTCGAAAACGCGCACCGCTGCCGCGCAGCATGGCTTCCAGCGCTTGAGCGGCGGTGCGGCGTCCGCGGACGGCGCGGCTGCGCAAGGTCGCAAGGGCGGGATCGCGGAAACCGATGCTGGTGCCGGTCTTGCTGCCCAGCACGCGCACCGCCTGGTCCAGTTGCATCGCGGGCACGTCGACAGGCGCCGTACGCTCCTTCGCGAGCGCCGGCGCGGCGATAAACGCGGCTGCGGTAGCCAGAAGGCTAGGGAAGCGCGGCATTGGCTGGAGTCATTCTCCAGGTGTCTCCATCGGCGACGAAGATTACGCCCAACAGTGGGCCAGCGCGGGAAAGCACGTCCTGGGCGCTGCCGTCAACGGCCAGCGTGCCGGTGAAGCGCGCGCGCCGCAGTCCCTCTGCGGCAACGACGGGCCTGCCGATATTGCGCCCGAGATCGCGGGCGACTTCGCCCAGGGATGCGTCCTGATAGTCGAGCCGGCGCGAGCGCCAGCCGCCGATCGCCTGCGGGTTCGTCTTGCGCAGCACCGGACGCGCGCCGGCATTGCTGCGGGACAATACATCGCCCGGACGAAGGCGGATGTCGTCGCGACCGGGACGGTAGATCACTTCGCCTTCCGCGACGGCGACGTCGATCGCATCTGCTTCGCGCACCACGTTGAACACGGTGCCGGCATCGACCAGGCGGGTTTCTCCGGCGTCGACGATGAAGGGATTAGCCGCGTCGTGACGGATGTCGAACAGCGCCTCGCCGCGCGCCAGCGCGATTTCACGGGGCTTGTCCGCGGCGAAACTTATCATGGCGCCGCCATTCAGGACGATGCGCGATCCGTCGGCCAGCGCTACCGTGCGATGCTGCCCGGGCGGTGCGGCTACTTCCCGCATCGCGTTGCCGCGATCGACGATCGACCAGCTTGCCAGCCCGACAACCGCCGCGGCGATACCCGCGCCCCATGCCTGCCAGCGACGCGGGCGGCGGGGGGGCAGCTCCGCCAGGGGTTCGGCCAGGGGTTCGGTCGGTCGGGAGGCGAAGACCTCGTCGAGCCAGGCGTCCTGGGCCAGCGCCGTTTCGTAAGCCGCAAGATGTGCCGGATCGGCTTCGAGCCAGTCGGTCAGCTCGTCCCAGTCCACGAAGGTTCGCTCCCTCGCGCGAATGGCCCAGAGTCGTGCCTCCGCGTCGGGTCCTGAAAAGATTGCGTCTTCGTTCATGCTGCAGTCATAACGCAGTCGTCGCTGAAAACCCGCAAATCCATGCGGAAATGCGCTGCATATTTTTCCCGGAGTTGGACAGCTCGGCTTTCGGCGAGGAAAACGGCCGATCACTCGGCATCGAATTTCGCTTTGAGGCCCGCGAGTGCCTGATAGGCCTTTTGCAAATCCTTTTCGATCGAGCTGAGGCTGATGCCCAGTTCGCGCGCGATCGCCGCCTGGCCTAGGCCATCCAGTCGATAGCGGCGGAAGACCAGCTCGACCCGTGGGCCAAGCGCGGCCAAGGCCGCCTCGACCTGGCCCAGGCGTTGACGCGCGATCAGCGTGCGTTCGCCCTGCGGCTCTTCATGATCCGAAATGGACGTATCGTGCCAGTCGTACTGGCGTTGCGCCCGGCTGATTTCCGAGCGGCGCCTGTCGCGCATGAGGTTCTCGGCGGCCCGAAATACGTAGGATACCGGATCGGCGATCGGCCTGCCGGGCGATCCGGCGACGCGCTGCCACAGGTCGTGCAGCAGGTCTTCCGCCTCGTCCCCCGCCCCCCGCGCCGTCAGGAAGCGCAGTAGTCGCCGCCGCTCGCTCAGCACCACGCGCTGGAGGCCTTCGGTATCCTCGTTGCGATTCATGGCGGCAGTGAAAGCACTCCGGGCGCTGCTTGCCAACCCCGGCGCGCTTGCCGGGACAACCGCTGTTTTTACGGTCTGCGATGCGCACCAGTACTCGGCCATCGGTAAGGGCGCGCGCTGAGCCCTGCGCATGCTGCCGCGAGTCGGGCTTTCGGGGAAACGCGCGATGGCTCGCTCCATTGTCATTACTGGATACCCCGACTGCGGGCGAGCGCCGCCGAGTCAACCCTTATGAGGCGGGGGCTTGGGTTCCCGGCAAGGTGTTGGCACCGAACACGCCTTCATCCGATCATGAAACGCCGAGCGTTCCGAGCCGACGAAACTGCACAGGCTCCGCAAACCCTGGTCCCGGATTTGCCGAAAGCTCTGGCGCGCAGGGCAACGAAGGAACGGGGTACCCGGGCATCGATAGTGAGACGAAGGCGGCCGGGACAACCCGCAAGCGGTTGCCCATTTTTCTGAAAGTTCTCGCTAGCTTTCTCCGTACGGCTCCCGAGTCAGGCTCGAGACCTCCGGGTGAATAGCAAGTAGATTCCATTCGATGTCGGTTTCCGGCGATACATCGGGGATCTCGTTCGGCGCCAGATCGTCACGGTCGGGGTGGGTGATGTCGTAGCCGTATTCGCCGAGCAGGTGGTATATCTCGGTATAGTGATAGCCAGCCTGCCGCATCCAGTATGGCGATATCTCGATAAAGATCGTCGGGCGATGTCGTTCGAGTATTTTTGCCATGCCTTTCAGAACAAAGAGTTCATATGCCTGGACGTCGATCTTGGCGAAAGTCACCCGCCTTCCGGCGATATGTTCGGCCAAAAGATCGTCGAGGGGGTGAACGGCGACTTCCTCGCCTCCTTCCTGTGGTCGGGCGCGGGTGTCGACGCCGAGCCGGCCGTAGTTGTCCTCGCCTTCGGGGTTGGCCGCAAACAACGTGACGGTGCCGTGGGCATCGCCTGCAGCGGCGTGAAGCGGTATGATGTTCGCACGTCGGTTCAAGGCCGCATTGGCGTGCAGCAACTGATACATGAGCCTTTGTGCTTCGATAGCGATCACCAGGCCGGTGGAGCCGACAAGCTTCGACAGGACCACTGAATGGTGCCCGAAGTTCGCCCCGATATCGAGCACCAGATCCCCAGCGCGCGCATGACGCCTGAACAACCGGATATCTTGCTGTGCCCAGGAGCCGTCCCGGACAATCGCGCGCGGAATGACCTGGTCGTCCGTCAGGACAAGGAACTCACCCCAATCGCCGTAGACCACCCTCGTCCCGGAATTGACGAGTTGGGACCTTTGGACTGGACGCGGCATGACATCGAACACGATGTCCAGCAGCCAGACCTCCGAGGAGGCATCGTCGCGGCCGCCGATGGACAGCGGTTCGATGGTGACTCGAAAAGGGCGGTCGTGCGTGGGAACGGGCACCAGCTTCACGTCGGTGTCGTCGTCGTTCGAAAGCGAAACGATCCATTCTCCCGCGTCGGTGGAGATTTTGACCGTTCCGCTCCAGCTATGGCGCAGGAACTGCAATCCGACGGTCCGGCGATCGCATTCGAGAACCAGCGGCTTGCCGAACATGGGGCTGGTCTTCAGCGCCGAGGATATGCCGAGAGGATTATCGACGGTTTCCCAGCCAGCCATCTCGACCAGTTTGCACAGACCCTGCGACAGAGCTTCCTGGATCGACTGCGTTACGGCCACGCGGTGCTCTTCTGGTCTGGCCAGGCAGCAATCAGCATTTACCGGACGGCTGCAAGAAAGTTCCGTCCGGGCGATCGGCGGCGTCGCCGCCTTCGCGCAATCCCATGCGCGCCAGCGCCTGCATGAAATCCCTTACCATCGAACGGTCGGTGAAGCGGTCTTCATAGTCTCGCCGGGCGGCTTCGCCCATCGATACGCTGCTGACGGA
>Ga0209813_10000219_pt1 | contig 17674 bp, 17 predicted proteins | sample EndMethybrTD3033_FD_187596 | JGI IMG/M metagenome (GOLD analysis project Ga0209813, IMG submission 187596) | Populus endosphere microbial communities from Tennessee, USA - Endosphere MetaG P. TD hybrid TD303-3 (SPAdes) (version 2) | ecosystem: Host-associated > Plants > Roots > Endosphere... | reverse complement strand
CAATTGGATCAGTAGCGGGTGGGTTGATTGGCGTGTCCACTCAGTAGGAACGGCCGTGAAATAACGATCGCCCTCAATATGAAGCGCGGTCACTGCCACGCCGTCGGTGCTCGCCGTGATATCGCCAATAGGCGAAGGGAAGATATCGTAATACGTCATCACTATCAAGGATACAGCACCGAGCTCCCAAAGGGTAGGGAGGTTATTTCTTACTCTTTATAGCGTCGATTTGCGCTTGTGTCAGCGGCACCCACGGAGACCCGTCGGCATTAGATGAGGCAGCAGCAGGGCTCTGGCCTTTGTTCCACCATTTTGCTTGGTATGGCACGCCTTTGAACAAGACCCGACCGCCAGTATCATAGCTGGCATCGCCCGACCATTCAGGATACGTGCCTTTTGGCAGCGTGGCCTGCTGGACTGGTTTTTCGCCAGGCAGTACCGGGCCCACCAATTCCCATGGCGTTTGCCATGATTGCAAGACAGGGCTGTCGGGTAGATCGCCTTGGGTCCACCATTTTGCCTTGTAGACGGCATGATGCCACACGACTTTCGTCCCTTCAAGATACGCGCCATCGGCCGACCAAATTTGGTACGGGCTCTTGGCGGGATCATCGGTTTCATCAGCTTGAGCCGACTCTTCCTCCTGCGTAACGTTGCCCGCGGTAAGTGACAGGCTGCCGTTCAAGCCTTCGCCAAGTATGAGCGCGAAGCTTTTGCCGTCTTGCTTGACGCCGCTACACGAGTTCGAGACATGGCGCACGTCGATATAGTTGCTTCCACAGGTGACATCGCGGTTTATCGACCACATGGACATGCGGCCGACTCCGTGCGAACGTGCGAAGCTGTTGAAGGCCTTGGCGTCGTCGAGCGTAAAGACCTCGTCAAGTTCGTCGTTTTGGCCGATCATTGGCGTCGCGCCTATCTTGAACCAAAGGGCACGGTCGCTGAGCTTGGTTTTTGCCCGGTCATACAAAATACCCAGCTGGCGATGCGTCTGCGTCAACGCGCCTTCCGATGCGGCCAACATCGTCTTGCCGTCAAGGCTCTGGCCATAGTCCATCGTCATGACGTTCACGCCGGCAATATCAACGCCTTTCGAAAGAAGCTGCGATACTGCGTTCGTCCCATCTTCGCTCAAGCCTTGCGGCGTGACCGGCAGCGTTACCCAAACGGCAAAGTCCTTGCCCTGAGCACGGCGTTCCGCCTGCAAGCTGGCAATCGCCACGGCTCGGCGCGCACCTGCGTTCGTATCAGTAAGTCCAGGGCCTTCAAGGTCCAGGTCGATCATCGAAATGTCGTACCGATCGACCACCGATCGGTACGCGCCAAGCAGCGATGCGGCATCGGTACATTTGACCGCCAGTTCGCTGTTGCTCAGCCCGCCGAACGATACGGCGACGCTGCCGCCTTGCTGGCGCAGGCGCGCGATGCGACGGTCAAGGTCGAGCGAAGCACTGGCTTGGTCCAAGTTATATGCTCCTCCCCAAGTCGGCATACAACCGTTCGTTGGCGACGATACGATGAACGAGAGAACCGTGTCTTTTTTGGTCGTCGCGCCGATTTGCTCGAACGCGAAGGTCGGCGTCGCCGTTACGTCAACGTACCCAGCAAACCAAGGGCGAGAAGACGCGTCCGACCGATAGGCCTGCCAACGTTGCCAGCCGAACCACCCGCCAGCGACCAGTCCGACTAGAACGATAAGCGCGAGGCTAAGGCGCACGAGCGACAACTTACGTCGTGGACCGCTTTGCTGCTTCACGATGGTTTTTTGTTTGCGGCTCATGATACGGCCCGCCTTTCTTTGCTTGCTTTGGAGTGGCTGCGAACAGCAAGCGGCACGTCGCTTTCGTCGTTGCCGTGGTAGAGCACCGCTTCCCAATTTATAGTTTCTTTTTTGACCTGTAACGCGACGGCATGTTCGTGCTTCGGCGCAACCTCGACATACAGCCAGCTGGTCATGCCACGCCACGTATCGGTGAGCGTGTGACGGATGCCGATGTAGGCTTTGATCGCCCAAACGGCGACGAAAGTGTTAAAGGCAGCAAAAGCAGCATTACCCCAGTTATGCGCCGCCACGTCACGCCATAAGGTGAAGACCGAAAAGGCAACGATGAGAAGCGGCGTGAGGACATATAGCAGCGGCGCGACCGTGCGGTCCTTTACCTTGGGCGTACGAGCGAACGGGATCTTCTTGCCCGTCAGCGCCTGTTGCAGCGACTTCAGCACGCCAGCCAAGTTGACCGGCAAGAGAATGAGGTTGAAGCCGTAAATTCGAAAGACATCGCTTCGTTTGTACCCGCAGTATTTCAGGTCGCTCGCCATGGCAAAAAAGTACGGCAGCGCGGCAAGCAGCACGAACGGGCTCAGCAAGCGTCCATCGTACGGGTAGGCAAGCAGGAAGATAAGACCAAAGCTCGCCCAAGCGATAGACGCCATATAGTTCAGGCGGATCAAGGTTTCCATGCGCGAAACAAGCTCGTTGCGACGGCGGCGCTCACGAATCTGCGCTCGAAGCTTTGGCAAGATAAGCAGCCCGCCGTTCGCCCAGCGACGACGCTGCACGATGAGCGAACCGAAGTCGGGCGGGGTCGCGCTATAACTGAGCCTCTCGGGGTAATTGACCAACGACCAGCCGTGCAACGCCAAGTCGACGCTGGACTCAGTGTCTTCGATCACCGTACGGTCTTGGATATAACGGCGGACTTCGAAACCGCCCTTCCACTCGATTTCGACGATATCATCCAGGGCTTTCTTGCGAATGACAGCGTTGGCACCCACCCAAAATGTCGCGCCGTAATAACTCATGCCCTGGTGAAGGATGTGCTGGATGTCGGTCGTCGCGCCGGCCAACCGTTCGATACGGGTCGCTGCGCCGCGAAACGACGAATAGGGCGTTTGCGTGACCGCGACACGGGCGTTGTCTGGTTGCTGCAAGAAATACACCAAACGCAGGCAGTAGTCGCGCAGCAAGATCGAGTCGGCATCGAGCGTGAGCAAAAAGTCACTGTCAGGAATGACTACGTCCGCATCTTTAGGCTCGGCACGTATCAGCACCGCACCATCTGGCGTTTGTTCCTTGCTATAAGCTCCGCCCATGAGGCCGATGTACGAGTTTAGGTTCATCGCTTTGTTCGCCTCGTGTGAAAGCGACGCGAAGGTCTTGCGTTCGAATACTTCCATTTCGCCACTAAAAATCCAGGCAAGGCGGCGGTATAGCTGATGCACGCGGGCGCGTGGCAGTTCGGCGCCTTCAGCGACGGAAGCGTCAAGCGCATCACCGACTAACTGAAGTTCCTTTGCTAGGTCGCGCAGCACCTGCTCGACGAAGAACACGTCCACATGATCGTCGACTTGCTCTTTGTTGGCCGTACTGTCAAGCCACGCGGCAGCCCATGCGTAGTGGCGCGAAAGTTCTTTTACCTGGTCGGTGGTCGCGGAAAACCCGCGCCGTTTTTGTTTCTCGAAGGCAAGCAGCGCGTCGCGGAACCGCTCACGGGGAGCTTGCAGTTGATCCATGATTTGGCGAGCCAAGCCGCGAGTCTCGTTGAGCTGCGCGACGGCAGCCGGGTCGGTCGGGTTGGGCTTGTCGTCCAGCAACAAGACGACGCGCATGTCAGGGTATTCCTGAAGCACGGCGCTAAGCAACGTCTTGCGAATGACCTGGGGCTCTTCGGCATACGACGGCACCAGTACGGTTATGGAAGGTTGGTTATCGGCGAAGTGACGGTCCAGCTCGGCACGCGGCACGCGCACGTGCTTGCTAAACCGTTGCAATGCGCCCTGGCGGGCAAGAAGATACATGAGGGCAGAAAAGGTAAGGAAGGTAACCACGACAAGATAGCCGATAGCCTGCAGCGTAAACTGAAAGCTGTGCGGACCGTCGAAAAATTGGCGGACGATAGTAGAAACGACATACACCACCCAGAGCAGAATCGTGAGAACGACGGCAAGGCGGCTGAACGCGATTTTACGAGTCGATGGCTTTTCGTGAACGATAGATAGCGGCTGCGTACGGCGCTCCGCTCCCCATTGGTGCTTTCTAACCCCCATAGTTTTCTTTGCATCCCGCATGGCAATTGCCCTTTCGATAAGTACGTGCGCAGCATCACCGCGCATGATTATGACCACATGTTTATACTGAGGTGAATATACCATATTATTTCATTTATTACAACAACATTATATAGCATTAGCAGATTGCATTTGCTTGGCCACTACGTCAAACTGATACATAATGAACGCCTACGAAAAAGTCCGGCAAACATACAAGCCCGCGCACGTAAAAGTACTGCTGATCGCGGAATCGCCGCCGCCAAGACCCGAGGTCCAAAGCAGCCGGCAGTTTTATTATGCCGACCGTATCCGAAAAGACGACCGACTGTTCATCAATACAATTCGCGCCGTATATCCGGAAACAGTCGTCGTGCCCGAGCCGCAGCTTGAAGAACACAAAGAGGAGTGGCTCCGTCGTTTTCAGCTGGACGGGTTTTATATGATCGAAGCGCTCGAAGCCTCGCAGGAACACGAAGTGACGAAAAAGCAGCGCCAGGCACGCATTCACGACGCGATGCCGCGGCTGCTGGAGCGCGTCAAAAGCCTCGCCGAACCCGACACGAAAATCATCCTCATAAAATCAAACGTCTTCGAGGTTGCTGCCGGCCCGCTAAAAGAGGCCGGCTTTGCCGTGCTCAACACCGAACTCGTCGACTATCCAGGGCATTTTAACCAACGCGCCTACCGCGAGAAAATCGCGGCGCTGCTTGCGTGAGTGTAGTTGCACGACCAGGCGAACAGGTGATATAACTAGGCACATCCAGCATGCCACGAACTGACCTACCAGACTCTACTCACGACCAGCACCTCGGCTCATCACAGGGTTCGACCGATATCCTTGGATTACGCGAGCTTGATGCCAGGCTCGTGGACGAGCTTTACGAAAAACTGTCCCAAAAACCGCATCACAATGGATTCGCGGCCTTCACGAAAAACAGCTACGCCATTGCCGAACTCTCCAGCCTGGAGCAACTCCTAAACAATAAGGGAACGACGAACATCCCGACCGTTGACGATTACGAGGTAAGGATCGACGGCATCGACCAACCGATTTCGTTCGTTGCCGCCACTGAAATTTCCAATGACACGCCCAACCATGGCGAGATGGCCTCGATGCTGTACCTGCGCGACCATATTCAGACCGCTAGCGTTTTGATGGAGCTATACCTAAGCGACCCCGAGCAATACCAGCCCGAAGCCAAGGAGGGCGGGCGACTCCTGATGAGCGCGCTCCAGCTTATGTCGACGCCCGCGCAGCTGGAGCGCTTTCGGCGCGTCGTGCGGCAGGGCGGGGCGACCCAAGAAGATTGGCCACATATTTCGCTGCTTTTTGACGACCTCGCAGCAGAGAAGCCAAATGGTTGGCGCAACAAACAGGACACTTTTCAAATGCTCGCGTACCTGGCCTGCGACGCTATCGAGCGCGGGTTCATAGAGACTGGTAGCCTCACTGACTCGCACAAAAAATTCCTTGGTTCGGTCGCGCCTTTGCTGCGGTCCGTCGGCTTTCCTACGTACGAAAACTCCGGCTCCTGGGAAGAAATCGCCGCCCGCCGCACTTCCGTCATGGCGGTCGAGACGGCCCTGCTCGACAAGATCGTCTCGCTCAGCCGAAGCGACGAGGCATTGGCTTTTCTGCGCGGAGGCCTCGAAGACGAGGTTGTCGCGCACCTTCGAGACGAAGGGCTGAAAGAAATAGGCCGCCGTTTGCCATTCGAATCACCGGACTATCCAAAAGATTCCATCAAATACCGCGAGGCGGATGCCGCTTTGGCGTACATCTTGATGTACGCCATCCCAAGGCTTTTAGCCGACAAGAACATACCCACCGGCCCAGGGGGCGAGGTCATGAGCGAGCAGGCTATCGAAAGCCTCGTGCTTGACGAGCTAGCCACGCTCATCGACCCGACGACCGGTGGCATGCGACGCTACGAGAGCGACTCATACCAGCGAGTCAATTTTCACACCAATGAGGTTCAGCAAACAATCGCAAGTATCAAGCACATCGTCAAGCACGAAGCTGATGGCAACGAGATCGACCTCGACAAAAAGCAGCGTCTTCGCGACGAACTGACGCCAAAAGGCAGGGAAGCCACCTGGACGCACCCGCTCGGACAGCTCTCTGCCTGGGCTGCGAAGCGCAGTATCGAAGCAGGCAAAAAAGGTCGCGCCAAAGAAGCCGAGAGGTATCGGGCGCTCAGCACTCGCTTTTTGAACAGCATCCTCGCCACTATTACGAGCGAGCAGCAATGGCACGCCGTCCTCGACGAGACCCAGCGATACGTGATTAAAAAAGTACCTCCGTACAGACTGCCCGAATGCCTTGTTACTTACGAAACTCCAGACAACACGCAGTTCATCGTTCCTTCGCCGCATACGCCGCTCAACTGGAGCAGCGCCATGTTAAAAGAAGCTGTTGGATTGCTCCGCGTCAGCACTATGCTACAGTAATAACATGTTAGTGCTTCCGCACGTCGCTACCGGTGCTGCGCTAGGCGCCCTCATTGGCGATCCGCTTATTGTCGTGCCCGCGGCCATCGCCAGCCACTTTATTCTCGACTCCATCCCACACTGGCAAGAAACCATGGCGCCGTATGACCCTACATGGAAAACCTACCTCCGTATTCCCATCGATATCGGCCTGGCCGTCGCGTTCGTTATCTACGCCGCCCAGCTCCACCCGGCGTTGCTGCCAGGCATCCTGCTTGGCGCCATCTTTGCCAGTATTCCAGACCTTGATGTCATCACGATCAAGCTGCCAGCCTTGCAGCGAGGAATCGTAAAACGATATTGGGATTGGCACTGCAAGATCCAGCGTGAAGTCAGCTCGCTTTGGGGCGTCGCCACCCAATTGATCGTCGTCGCGACATGTATCACTGTCATTCATGCATCATAAAACAAGGAGGAACCATATGGTAAAAAACGAAAAAACCACGCGAGTCATGAACGAACACCCTGGCGGATTTATATTTTTCGTCGCGTTCGTTGGCGCGGCCGTTTACTTCGTGCAGCAATCCGAAGGGTTTTGGGGATTCATACTCGCCATCCTAAAAGCCGTCGTTTGGCCGGCATTCGTCACGTTCCATGTCCTGCAGCTTTTGGGCGCTTAACGACGACATCGTGTACTATGAAGAGACAGAATTTGCTGAACAAGGAGGGTACTAGTGAACATTCGATATGATGAAACAACGAAAGACAACCAAGATTTCCAGGATTTGCTCGCATCTGCCCAATCCTACGGCGAACGGCTACAGGGTGTCGTAGCTAGCAACACATATCAGGAATACGAAAGCTCCATTCTGCTCCCCTCGGACACGCAGCTGCTTGAAGAAGCGCAAGCGCTTGCCGCCCAAAAAGCCAGCAGTGACCTCCGCTACCATATCGTCGTCGGCATTGGCGGCTCCAACCTCGGCACGAAAGCAGTCTATGACGCGCTATACGGCGCCTACGACTCTCTCGAACCGACACGTTTTCCAAAGCTCCTTTTTGCCGAGACGACCGATCCCGAGTGGCTCGTAAAAGCCACCAAGCTCATCGCGTCGCTGGAACGCCCGGAACAAGTTTTGGTAAGCGTCATCAGCAAATCGGGCGGCACCACCGAGACGCTAGCGAACTTCGAGATCATCATGGCCGCGCTAAAAGACACGTTCGATAGCAGCACCGAGCGAGTCGTTGCAATTACCGACGAAGGTTCGGCACTATGGGAACAGGCCGGCGCGAAAGGAATCGCCCGGCTTGCCATCCCAAAACCTGTCGGCGGCCGGTACTCAGTACTTTCTAGCGTCGGGCTCTTTCCGCTTGCTACGGCCGGCATCGATATCGTCGCCCTTCGCGACGGCGCGACGAAAATGCGCGATACTTGCCTCGAGGCGGGCACCAACCCGGCGATTACGTCAGCGGCGCTCCTCGCGCATTTTCATGCAGAGGGCAAGACTATCAACGATAATTTCTTCTTTCACCCCGAGCTGGAATCACTAGGCAAATGGTACCGCCAGCTCATGGGCGAGAGCATCGGCAAGGCGACGTCGCTTTCTGGCGAGGAAGTCCACACCGGCATCACGCCTACCGTCAGCCTTGGCTCGACCGACCTTCATTCGGTAGGGCAGCTCTACCTCGGCGGACCGCGTGACAAGTTCACGACGTTCGTTTACACCGAGCAAACCGCCGACGTTACCGTACCCGCACAGCGCCTCTTCCCGGACCTTATTCCGGCCATCACCGAAAAAAGCGCCCGATCCATCCTGGAGGCAATCCTAAGCGGCGTGAAAATAGCTTACCAAAAAGCCGACCTGCCATTCATGGAAGTCATTATGACACGTATCGACGAACAGGCGATCGGTGCCTTCTTGCAGTTCAAGATGATCGAAATGATGTATCTTGGCCACCTGCTGAACGTCAACCCGTTCGACCAACCAAGCGTCGAGGCCTACAAGATAGAAACCAAGAAAATCCTCGAGGGCTAAGGTATACTGGTCTCATGGGAGGCCGTAAAAAATCCGCCGGAAAACCGTATCTCGCAGGGCTTGACGGCCTGCGGGCAATCGCGGTCGCAGCCGTCGTGCTGTATCATCTTTTTCCCGCTACTTTGCGCGGCGGGTTTATTGGCGTGGATGTCTTTTTTGTTATTAGCGGTTTTTTGATCACGTCGCTGCTCATCTTCGAACATGCCGAGACCGGTCGCATCAGCCTGAAGCAGTTCTGGACCAGAAGGGCACGCCGGCTTTTGCCAGCGCTCATCGCCACGATTACGGTGACGTGCTCGGTCGCGCTGCTTATTGGCGGGGATATCCTCGTCGGGCTTGGCCGCCAGGTCCTTGGCGCGGCCACGTTCAGCAATAACTGGGTCGAGGTACTATCAGGCACGAATTATTTTGACGCCAGCAGCCTGCATATATTCACTAATTTTTGGTCGCTAGCCGTCGAAGAACAGTTTTACGCCGTCTGGCCGTTTATTCTGGTGGGTATCTTGAGCATCACCGTTGCCACGCGCCGATATCGCGTCGGCTTGTGGGCAAGCGTGACCCTCGCGACCGCCTCGGCAGCCCTTATGTTCCTGCTGTTCGACGAGCAATCCATCACCCGCGTTTACTATGGCAGCGACACGCATGCCTTCGGCTTGATGCTCGGGGCAGCACTGGCATTCTGGGGCAATGCCCGCTATGCGAATGCGAGCGCCCGGGGCGACAAATGGCCGTCCGCAAGGTTCAAGCGACCCCAAATCCTTCAGGGAATGGGGTGGATGGCGCTGGTTGGCATTGGAACGCTGGCCATTCTTCTTCCCGAGCTGGAGGCAATTACGTATAGGGGCGGGCTCGTTCTTGCCAGCCTCCTGGCCGGAGCAGTCGTTCTTGCGGCGGTCAGCCGAAAGGGAAACTTGCAGCGATTGCTTGAGATACGATGGCTAAAATGGATTGGCGTGCGGTCGTACGGCATTTATCTCTGGCACTGGCCGCTTATCGTCTTGTGTCACTACGGGCTGCCTCAGCAAGCTGAGTGGATGGCGCCCTTTATCGTCGTGACCGCCTCCATCATAGCTGCTGCGCTCAGCTACCGCTTCCTGGAACAGCCCATCCGAACCATTGGCATATCAGCCTACCTCTCGCATCACCTCAAACGCGAGATCACCATAAAAGACCGCCGTCTTATTGCACCACGGCCGCTCGTTCCCGTCTTCGTCGCCGCCATCACCATGACCGCCCTTGCTATTGCTTTTGCTCCCACAAAAACACAGGCCCAGCAACAAGTCGAAGCGGGCCAGGCGCTCATTGCCAAGCAAAATCATATAGCAAAGGCAAAGGCCGCCGCCCACAAGGCAAGGCCTATTACCGGAAGCGACATCACGCTGGTAGGCGATTCGGTTTCGCTCGCTAGCGCGCCCGAACTGCAGTCCAAATTCCCAGGTATTTACATAGACGCGGTCGTGTCCCGTTCTATACGCCGCGGCGGGCTCGAAACCATCGAACGGCTTCTCGCTAAAAAACAGCTACGTCGAGTACTCGTCGTAGCACTCGGCACTAATGGCTACTTTGGCGACGGTACCATTGCGCGACTGCTAAAAGAAGTAGGCAACGACCGCGATGTTATTTTCGTTACGGCTCACGCGCCCGTCGTGTGGGTGCCTGCCAACAATGCCGATGTTCGCCTGATTACCAAGCAGCATCATAATGTATATCTCGCAGATTGGGACAAGGCCATCAGCGTTCACCCCGAGTTGCTTGGCCCGGACGGTATCCACCCGGGTCCGACAGGTGGAAGCCTCTACGCGAACAGCATTGCCGCGGCTATTGCCAAGATAAAAGCAGCCCAATCCGGCCGTTAGGCAAAAATCGATTGACGTAACCATAAGCATCAAGTACAGTAAAATTAACAATGAAAAGAAAAAACGACGGTTTTACTCTTATAGAACTGGCAATAGTAATTGTTATTATTGCCGTGCTCGCAGCAATCGCCATCTTTTCGTACGCAAAGGTCCAGGGGAATGCCCGCGACACAACCCGCGCCGCCAGGACCGCTGCAATTGGTGAGGCGCTCGAAAAATACTACGGCAAGAATGGGGAGTACCCAAGCTGCAGCCAGATGACGCAAAGCGGCAGCCAAGTAGGGGCACTTCTTGGCATCGACCCAACATTGCTGCTTACGCCGACCGCCTCGAGTTCTACGACCAACTCTATTACAGGGTGCAGCCACCTGACAGCGGGTACCGGATCGGATACCTTTGCGTATGTTGGCGACGGCACGACCAACTGTAGTACCGGCACGGCGTGCGCGCAGTACACCCTGGAATACCGCCAAGAAAGCACAGGTGGAATTATTGTTACCGTCCAAGCACAACACGAAGCCCAATCATCGCCTGTTTCAGCACCAGGGACTCCTGTCGTCAGCGCCGCCATGTCCGGGACGAACGCTGTAGGAACCTCGGCAGCCACGACATGTTCGGTTGGAACGCCGCAATACCAATTACGCTACCGCAGTACCAGTACTTCCACGGACGGCTCTTGGGGGAGCTGGAGCGCCTGGTCGTCATCACAGCTTTCGTTGACCGTGGCCGCCTCCCAAGGGTATCAATACGGCTTCCAGGCGCAGGCCCGCTGCTATGATGGCGGCAACACGAGCGCATCGTCGGCCACAAGCAATATCGCCACTACTTTCCGTACGATCAACACGCCGGCATCACCAACCTACCTCAGCCCGTCCTCCTTCGACTCTAACGTCGAAGCCGTCGTTAACTACGCGTCGTATTGCCCGGCGGGTACGACGCGCCTGAACGGCACCTTCCGCGTTAAGGCCTGGACCGGCGGGGAATGGGGGCCGCACCCCTTCGGCTACCTTGACTCCTGGGAAAACTACAGCGGCGTCAACAAAAACGTCGAATACTGGGGGAAGTACCAGTGCAAGAGCAACTGGACCACCTCATCATACTCGGCCGAATCATACAACGTTATCGTCGTACACCCATAATAAAAGAAAGGAGCAGCGACAATGCAGAATGAGCAGCAAAAACGCGTCATTATCGCCAAACGGGTCATCATTATCGCCGTTGTCCTCGTTGCTATCTTTGCCGTTGGAATGGGCGTAGCCCTTCTTCTCCGAAATGTATCCCAGTCAGCAGGCAATCCTTCATCCGTAGCTAACGAGCCCGACAACACGCCAGCCGTTTCAACGGCGCCAAGCGCCGCCTCGATCATCAGCGGCTATGCCCAACCGGAAAACGTGCGTGTCTTCGCAGGGAAATACCAACTACAGCAGGACGCTACCGCGCCATCACGTATTTCGTATACCGCCGATGGCAAGAAGTACGAAGTCAGCCTTTCGACGAGCAGTTACGTGATGTTCTACGCGACGGACACCCCACCAGCAAGTGACGCCAAGGTGGTCGCAGACCAGACCGAAGCCTACATGAGCAGCCTCGGCTTCAAAAAGATAGGGACGTACCCAAAAACAAGCACGACCGCCTATGCCGACCAAGGAAGCGTCTGCCAGCTAACCAGCATGGCTGCCAGCAAGCCAGCATATTACCTCATGGCCTGCGCCGACAAAGCGGATGTCGACAAAGAGTACGCGACTATCGAAAAACTGCTCGATATCTACAGGAAAACCAACCAGCTGGCCAACTTCAGCAAAGCTATCACCTCGACGATAACGTCAGACAATAAGACCATGACGACCATCAGCCTCACTACCACTCCCAACACCCATCCCGTACTTCTTTTTGCTGCGGTCGACGACGACTGGGCCTACATCGGTAACGTTGGCGGCGGCAACGAGATGACATCCAACGGCAAATATAGCCTCTCTTCGCAGGTCAATACCGCTATCCATCAGGCAAAATACGGCGACTTCCTGATACGCAACTTGCAGTAGCAACTAAATACGCCCCCGGAAACCCAGGGGCGTATTTATTTTTTGCCACATCCGCCGCCTAGGCGTTGTGGTGATAATCGTGTTCGTGTTTTTTGCCGTCGGTTAGATCGACATGGGTGTTGACCGTCGTATCAACTTTATTGAATGAGTCATCAATGATCGTCGTGTTAGTTGTCGTTTTGTCGTGCGAGTCGGTGTTGAACGAATCCTTAACGAAAACTGAAGTGTTGTTGGAATTGGTCGTCGTATTGTTAGAATTGTTGTTGACCGAAGTCGCGCCGTTGACGACATTGCCGTTCGCGCTCGTGCCGCTTGCTACGACCGTTCCAGTCGAATCTTTCACCGTTACCGATGAGACTGCCGTGTTGTTAGAGTCTACCGTATTATTGCTGTTTATATTCGTAACGTGCTTTTTGTTAATGGTCGTCGTGATGTTGTTTGTCGTGTTGGTCGATGATTTGTACGTGTTGTACGAGTTGGTGACGGTCTTGGACCATACTGCTGGTGCCATAGGCTTGTAAGACGCGCTAGCCGTCGTTACGCTTGGCGCGGAAGATGCGGCAGTGTTCGTGTCAGCACAATTAGAGACGTTAACGTTACTCGAGTTATCTTGTTTGACGCTCGCCAGGTAGCCTTGCGTATACCCTTCGAGATATTGTTTATACGAAGCATCCGTGGTCGGTTGCTTAGGCTGCTGCGACTGCAGGGCGCTTGCTGGCTGCGCCATCGAGACGATCAAGAATGCGACCGGTAATGCGACCAGCATGCCAGCAAATGATGCCGCTGCTGAAATAATCAAGTTTTTTGCGCTGTTCGAAGTATGCGAATGTAACATACACTCTCCTTTACACTACCCAAAAGGTAGCCTGTGTTAAATATTTCACAGGGCGCGCTCCCACTTAAATTGTACACCAAACAAGCGCTAGCGAGTAGCTTATATTAAAGAAAAGGATATGATCAGCTGAGACTTAACGGCCGTACGAACTGCCACCGTAACCACGTGGGTTTTCCTGTTCGCCACCTAGGCGCAGGAGCGTGTTCAGCAAGCCTGAGATACCAACGACGGCCAACAGTACGCCGCCGCTATATTTCAAAAAATCCTTGCGATCCATTTCTTTGCTCATCAGACGAGCGATGTGGTTGTTTTTCGTCATTTTTGTATTATCCTTCTTATGCTTCTATTAAACCAAATCCCAACCCGTCTTGGCAATAGAAAAAACAAAAACTACTCGGTAACCTGGCGCCCGGCGACCGCTTGAGGCCTCGACGGCGGCGTAAGGCGCGGCGCTGGCCGTATATCAGATATCACGGCTCGAGGACGCACGGCTGCTACCGGTGGTTTAGCTGCACGCACCGGCGACATGCCGTCAATCGTACGCATGCCCCGTTTGCGCTGCAGGGGCGCAGTAGGCGCAGGAGCGTGAATTGCCGGCACGACTGGCGCTACGACGTGAGCCACGTGCTTTTCTTGCAGCGCCAGGGCAGTAGGTTCAGCTGCTTTTTGTTCGGGAGCTGTTTTTTTCGCCCGCTTCTTACGCAATGCCTGCTGAAGCATGACGATGACGATAGAGAAATTATAGAGGATGATAATGGGGCTGGCGATAAGCAGCTGCACGGTCGGGTCAAGCGCGAACGGCACTACGACACCAATGAACACGCTCCCGACGACGATGTATTTTTCCAACTTCAGGAGTTTACGCGGCGGCAGCGGGGTAATATGGTCGATCAGGCTGATAATAAGCGGCAGCTGGAAAATAATAACGAAGGTAATAATAACCCCCACCACGAATCGCAGGTACTCGTCGGCCGAAATAATCGCCACCAAGCCGTCTACCTGGAACTTGTAAAAGAACCGCAGTGCCAAAGGGATGATAATCAAAAAGCCGAAGGCAGCGCCACCACCGGCAAGCAGTAACGAAGCAACCGTCGTTGCGTACACCCGCGCCCTGGACAGCCGTTTCTTAAGTGCCGGCTGAATGAACATGATGACATTATATACGGCGATCGGCAGCGTCGCGATAACGCCGACCATCATACAAATCTTAATAATGAAGGTGAAGCTTCCTGCGGGTGAGGTGTAGTGAAGGGGGCCGTTTAGTGGTGCCTTGATAAACTCAAACAAGGGTTCGTAATATACGTACCCTACAACCATACCAACAATCAAGATACCCACAATAGACAGGAGACGCAGTTGAATCTCCCGTATGTGATGTATCATCATTGTCGGCGCTTCAGTTTTGTCTGATCGCCCCCTCATCGCAGAAATATCCGAAGATTATTTCTCTTCTGCGGTGTCGGTCTTTTTGGTGCGAGCAACTTCGTCGCCGCTCAGTCCTTTTTTCAGTTCGCGCACTGATTCACCAACGCCACGCGCTAGTTCTGGCAGCTTTTTCGCGCCGAACAGAATAAGGATGATCGCCAAGAGTATTAACAATCCTTCTACCTTACCCATACATTATCCCTTCCAATTCTTATCGAATTTGTTACACTTTAAATATAAGCAATATTATCCATAAATACAAGTGGTAACAAGAATGATCATAGCAAGCTTCAGGGGAATAAGTAAACGATGGCAAGCACTCGCGATGAGCCTATCGCTCCTGGCTTTCGTAGCAGGGGCGGTGCTGCCAGCGCCAACAGCCTCGGCAGCGGCGACATATTCATGTGGCACGTACAGTAGTGGCAGCTACTCTTCGAACAGCGCCTGTGGCGCATCGACTGGCGGCGGTGGCACGACCACCGATCCAGGTGTCGAAGCCCCGAACACTGGCTTTGCAAAGCTCATGGAGCCAACTAACCTTGTTGCCATTTTGGCATCACTCGCGTTGCTTGTCGCGGGCATCGCGGTCATACTCAAAAGCCGGAGCCGCAAAAAACAGGACGTTTCATTTACTAGCCGCGACTAACTACGCGGCTTTGTCCATTGGAGGCAGGGGATTATTACTTTGCCGCGGTAGGTTCTGGAAATCAGCATAGGCGACGACCCTGTGTTCATCTGGTTCGGGCCGTATGCCCCATTCGTCGGCTAGTGCCTCAGTTATATAAACGCCACGACCATCCTCGGCCTCTCTGTTCGCTTTATCGCTCATCGGAGCCCTGTCGTGCCCAGGCATATCTGCGGGGACGGTCTCATGCTGAGTGCCATTCACCACCTGAACTCGTAGCGTATCCGGGTCATAGGTAAACGCAACCTCTTGTACGCCCGTGCCATGCTCGTTGCCATTGTTGGTCAGCTCGGCGGCGACAAGAACGACATCGGCAACGCGATCAGGGTCAAACCCCCAGCCCTCTAGTACCTTGCGGGCTAGCTTATGGATTCGGTTGATGTGCTCCGGGCCGGTAGGTGTTTCGCCGCTAGGAAAAAAATGAACCTCTATGTGAGGGCCCTGGGCGGTTTCTTCTGATCGCCAAATATCAGAAGAAGATTGGTCGGCGGAAAGTCGTTCGGTCATAACTGCTCCTTGTTGAGCCTCCAGTATAGCACGTTTAACCATAACTGGCAAGATACGGCAAGCCGCGCTACAATACGGACATGAATATAAATTCTCAAAAAACACTCGCGGGCGTACGGCTTGGTTTCGGAGTTATTGCTCTTGGCACCATCCTCATGCAACTAATCGACTCGATCAACCATGACCGTAGCATCAGCAACTTTTTCAGCTTCTTTACGGTTCAAAGCAACCTGCTTGCCGCGCTACTGCTCGTTGTCGTCGGCTCCTACGTCCTCTTGGGAAAATCAGGGCGAACGGTCGCGTACCTGCGGGGCGCGCTAACGCTCTACATGACCATGACGGGGGTCATTTACTTCTTGCTGCTCTCTGGCTACGAACAGTCGCTGCAAACTACGCTTCCTGCCGTCAATATCATGCTTCACTACATCATGCCCGCCTACGTACTGCTCGACTGGCTGCTGTTCCCGCCAAAGAAGAAACTTGCGTTCCGGCCAGCATTGATATGGCTCGTCTACCCGTTATTCTACCTCGCTTATAGCCTTGTCCGCGGCGCGATCGTCGGATGGTATCCGTATCCGTTCATCAACCCCGTAGCATCGGGATGGCCCAACCTCATCGGCATCAGCCTGACCATCACGCTCGCAGCGTTGTTGCTCACATGGCTCCTCGTGCTCCGCACATCTATAAAGCGCCGTTCCCACACCTCTTAGGGTAGTGTATACTTGGTGGGAATGAAAAAACCTTTGTTTAAAACTCTCACTCTTGAAAAAATCGTCGGTGGCGGCCAGGCCCTCGGCGTGCTTCCCGAAGGCAAAAAAGCCTTCGTATGGGGCGGCCTGCCTGGCGAAGAGGTGACCATCGAAATCACGAAAAGCAAATCCAGCTTTGCCGAAGGCATCGTTACCGAGGTTCACACCACGAGCGGCGAAAGGATCGACCCAGCCGACCCCGACAGCTATCTCTCGACCAGCCCATGGCAAATCATGAGCTTTGACGCCGAGCAGCACTATAAATCAGCACTTATAGAGGAAGCGTTCGAACTGCACGATATCGTCCTGCCAAACCCAATCGACGTCTACACCGACGGCAACCAATTCGAATACCGTAATAAGATAGAGTTCAGCTGGTGGTGGGACAAAGAGGCTGACCGCCTTGACCTAGCATTCTTCCGCCGTGGTACGCATGGCAAGCTACCTGTACAAGAGACGAGTCTAGCAAACCCTGCCATCACAAAAGCGGCACACGCGATTCGCGACATGCTCCGCAAACGAGGTACGGGCGCGTACGACCTCAAGACGGTCATTATTCGCTGCGACCAAAATGGCAGGGCGGCAGCCCAGCTATACGTCAAGGAAGAACAGTTCGACGCCTTTACCGAACAAGAGCTGTCGCGGCTTGGCGTCTCAGGCTTCGAGCTTATCTTCAGCAACCCGAAAAGCCCAGCCAGCGTCATTACCAAACGCTTACAGGCATGGGGAACGACCTCGCTTACCGATACCATCCTCGATATTCCGTTTACCTACGCCGTCGAAGGATTCTTTCAAATCAACCTGCCCATTTACGAGCAGGCCCTGCTCGACATGAAAGAGTGGATCGAGCCGAACAAACCGGTCGTCGACCTCTATAGCGGAGTTGGTACTATTGGCCTCACCATTGGCGGTGACGACGTGACCATGGTAGAAATCAACGAACACGCCGTCCGCGAAATGGAGCGGAATATTACCGCGCTCGAACGCGAAAAAGTCGCCAAGGCCATTTTGGCTCCCAGCGAAAAAGTGCTCGAGACCATTACTCCTAACGCGACGCTT
>Ga0209813_10000217_pt1 | contig 17730 bp, 18 predicted proteins | sample EndMethybrTD3033_FD_187596 | JGI IMG/M metagenome (GOLD analysis project Ga0209813, IMG submission 187596) | Populus endosphere microbial communities from Tennessee, USA - Endosphere MetaG P. TD hybrid TD303-3 (SPAdes) (version 2) | ecosystem: Host-associated > Plants > Roots > Endosphere... | reverse complement strand
ACTGGGAAACGATGCCTGATGCTGCTGGTTGGAAGGCAACAAAAAACACTATCCTCATCCCGGAGACGCTGATCTTAGATTTGCGTAGGACGGAAGACGAACTGCTGGCCGATATGTCCAAAAAGACGCGCCAGTACATTCGTAAGTCGGGCGGCGAAGCGATTGAGATTCGCAAAGCCAAGAGGGAAGAGCTGGCGGGGTGCCTGGATATTTATCGGCAAACGGCCGAACGTGCAGGATTCGGCATCCATGACGATGCGTATTACTACGATATCTTCGACAAGCTCGGCGACCACTCGCCAGTTTTCGCGGCCTTCGTTGACGGCAAACCCATCGCTTTTTTGTGGCTCGCGATCAGTCAAGAAACGGCGTTCGAATTATACGGCGGTATGAACGACGAGGGGCAGCAACTTCGCGCCAACTACGCGCTTAAGTGGTACGCTATCGCGACCATGAAAAAATGGGGAATCGCTCGCTATGACTTCAACGGCTTGTTGAATGACGGCGTCAGCACGTTCAAGCGAGGCTTCGCTAGCCATGAGGATTTGCTGGCAGGAACGTACGACAAACCGCTTTCGCCGCTGTATGCAATGTGGACGAAGGCGCTGCCGGCAGCCAAGAAGTTACTTCGTAAACTGAAGAATCGTTGATATATTTACTACGATTTGTTCCAGGCGGTCTTCGTCATGGAAATACTTGGGATGACCTCTAGGGAGTAGGGGTCGCATGGCTCTTTCGCCTGTGCGTAGTAGTAGCCGAGTGTCGCGATCATGGCGGCGTTGTCGGTACAGAGGCTCATTGGGGCGTACTCGATTGGGAGCGGAATGCGGTCGGAGAGGGTTTTTCGAAGCGCGCGGCTGGCAGCCACGCCACCGGCGATGACGAGTGATTTCGGCGCGAAGTCACGGAACGCCCGCTCCGCGGCGTCGACCAGCGTTTCGTTGGCAACACGCTGGAAGCTCGCCGCAAAATCTACGCGCTGAACGTCATTCAAGCGCGCTGCAAGCTCGTAGGAGGGAAAAGTGTAATCAACCCCTGTCTCGCGCTGAACGGCTCGCAGGACGGCTGTCTTGAGGCCTGAGAACGAAAAATCGTAGGGGCTTTTGAGCTTGGCTTTCGGAAGCGGATATTTGAAAGGGTCGCCCTCTAGCGCGGCACGGTCGACGGCTGGCCCGCCGGGGTAGGGGTAGCCAAGGATTTTTGCTACCTTGTCATAGGCTTCTCCGATAGCATCGTCTTGGGTTTGCCCGAGCAGCTCGTAATCGCCATGGTCTTTGAAGAGAACGAGCTGGCTGTGACCGCCGCTGACGATAAGGGCAAGCATTGGGAACTCAGGCTGCTTGGTTGGGAGCGCCAGCGAAAGGTAGTCTGCTTGCTCGACGATGAAGTTGGCGTAAACATGACCTTCGACATGATGAACAGGATAGAGAGGTTTGTCCTTGGTGATGGCGAGCGTGCGTGCGGCGAGGGTACCGACGAGCAGCGACCCGACAAGTCCAGGGGCGTAGGTGACGGCAATGCCATCGATATCGCTCCAGGTGAGCTGCGCGTCAGAAAGGGCTTGGTCGATGACCGGATTGATGACCTCGATGTGGCTTCGTGCGGCTATCTCTGGGATGACACCGCCGTAGTGGGCATGGATGTCGATTTGTGAATTGACGACATTGCTAAGAAGCTTGCGCCCGTCTTCGACGACGGATGCAGCGGTTTCATCACAACTACTTTCGATTCCCAGAATTTTCACTAGTAGCCAGTATACCCCATAGACAGATGAGAGTAAATATTGTGTTGGATAGTTTAGACGTCGAGCTTTACGGCCCCATCGCGAATGATCTCGATAGACCCATCGTCGGCAATCTTGATGATCGTAGAGGGGGCGCGTCCCGAAAGGTCGCCGCCATCAACATAAAAATCAACTCGGTCGCCAAAGTAGGCAACGGCTTCGTCGACGGTGACCGATCCGGGCTTGCCGGGGTGGTTGGCACTGGACGTGACAAGCGGGCCGGTCTGTTGCAAGACAGCCCTGACGGCTTCGTCGGCTACGACGCGAAATCCTTGCCGGCCGGTGTCTTGATGGAGATAGCGAAGATTGTCGCCAAGAGGCGTCTCGACGCTAAGGGGGTTTGGCCACCATTTTTTGACTTTATCAAGGTGTTCTTCGTCAACGCCAAGAGCGACGAGTTGCTCGACCGAAGCGGCGATGACCGTGCCTGGCTTGTGATCACGGTCCTTTAGTGCGTACATGCGTGCTACCGCGGCCGGGTCTTCGGCTCGTGCCACAAGGCCATAAACCGTATCCGTCGGCATAACGCCAACTCCACCATTTTTTAGTAGTTGGATAGCTTCGTCTCGTGATACGGTTCGTTCTTTCATAGTGACCATCGTATCATATCCTGAAGAGGAGAAAAGCTAGTCGTTAGGGGTGGGCTTGGATTCTTCCGCGAAAAGCCCTATCGCGGCGATGAAAAGACCGATGTCACGGAAGGTGATGGGTAGGAGTGCTGGATTGAGGGCAACGATGCCAGCCAGCATGGCTGCCGCAAGCAGGGCGGCGTACTTGGCGTATAGGCCGCTAAGCAGCCATGCCGATAATGCCAGCTCGAATGCCGAGAAGCTCCCGAGAAGCAGTTGATCCGAAACAATGCCGCGCATGAATTTTGGCATGTATCCTATCCAGTCGCTTGGTGATATGAACGAGGATATGCTGGCGTACAGAAACACGGATGCCAATGCGATCCGAAGGATAAGCGAGACCGTCGACCCTTTTACAAAAAACGTCATATACGATATATGTCCTATTGAATGATGATAGTGCCGGTATCGCTGGCGTTAAGGTGGTTGTGATACCCGAAAGTCCCCTTCGTCGTAACGGTAAACGTTGCTGTTTGTCCCGGGGTGACTGTTCCTACGTTCAGTTCTTCGTCGTCGGTGTGGACGGGGTGTGGGTCGGAATCGAATTGGAGGTCGCTCGACGACGTATTCTTGATTGCCACCGTGTCACCAGATTTGACCGTGACGCTGTTCGGGCTGAAGCCGCTGTCCGAGTAGGTGATGGTCGCCGAGGCTGGCTTGGTGGAGTCTGTCGTCTTACTAGTGTTGTTCGATGGTGCGCCAGCGTCTTTTTGCATGGCAAGGTAAATGCCGGTCGCGCCGCCAATAACGACGATGGCAACGATGATACCCCATAGTACTTTTTGGTTCATGTTAGGCCTCCTTGGTCTTACGTGGGTGCTTGGTTTTTGGATGAGTGAGCGTTTCGTAGCGTGGAGTGGCGTTCTTCTCGAATATCTCGCGGACAATCATGCCGCTGCCAAATAGCGCGATGGCAATCATGACGATGATATTCACGACAGGGATAGCGAGTAAGGCCGATATGATTATCACCCCAACGAGCATGGCGACGAACGGGTGATAGGGTGATTTCATGAGAGCGAGCCGGCCGATATAGTAACTCGCGAGCACGCCGCTTGCCAGCAAGACGGTAATCCAGGCAAGAAGAAGGACGATGCCGAACAGGCCGCCGACAAGCGTCATGAAGCTGACAAGAATGACCGCTGGCATCCCAATACAAACAGCCAGGCCGATCAGCGCGGTGACGCCAGGCTTGGTAAGGGCAAGGTCGGTAAGTTTTTGCAGCTTGCGTGGGAACAGTCCAAGAAGAACAAACGCGAACAGCAGGAGGGAGAAGAACGAGAAGAATATTCCAGGTAGCGGACTAACGTTCCTTGGTTCTTGCTTGGCTGGCGGGTCTTTGCGAGCCACGGTGCCGTCTATTTGTGGCGAGCCGGACTTTTGGAGCGAATTATGGCTGTAGTAGGTGATGTCGCCGCTTATCTTAGCCGACGACTCTAGCCGTAAGTTATCGGTCGCCGCCTGTACGTCGCGGCCGACACCCCCGTTAAGCGTGACGGTTGATCCGGCCGCGTCAATGTCGCGGGCCACCGAACCGTTGATCGTTGACATGCTACCGGCGGTTTGCAGGTCACCGCCGATCGTCGCGCTGCCATCAACGCGCACGTTGCTTCCGGCAAGGCTGGCGTTATGTTCTACCTTGCCGCGGAGCACGACAACCTGGCCTGCGGCACGAACATCGCCCGAAACAGTGCCGCCAATCTCAAGGTTCATTCCGGCACAAATGACATCGCCGTCCACGTGGGCATTAATAGTAATGTTTTGTCCGGCACAAAAGACGTCGCCCTTGACGGTACCGTTGATCTCGATATTGTTGCCGGCGATGAACAGCGTGTGGTCGACGACCTCTCCTTTTTTGGTCGTTACGTTCTCGCCGCTTCTAAAGTTGCCAGCGTATGCCGCAGGTGCCAGCGCGACCACAGGTACGGCTAGTGTCAGCAGCACAAGCAAGATAATCCGTATCTTTTTCATAACCCCTCCCGATTATATAAAGTATGGTTTTAGTATACGCGCGTTGTAGATATTGTGACAAGATTGCCGGGCTGAGGTGCTAAAATGGGACTATGAAAGAGAAGGTTGTCCAAGGGGTTCGCAAACTATTACCTACCGGAGCGGTCCATGGGCTCGAAGAGGTCTATCGCCGCGGACGGGTGCAGTTGGTAAGCGCCAAGTATGGAAACCCGGCACGCAGCCTGAAAGTAATCGCGGTAACGGGGACCAACGGCAAAACGACGACCGTTAACTACATCAACGAGATTTTGAAAGAATCTGGTCTGACGACAGCGATGTTCAGTACGGCAGTCATCGAAGTGGCAGGGAAACGGCAAATCAACGACCTGAACGCAACCGTGGCTTCAACCGAGCGGATGCAGTCCTTTTTTCGCGACGCCAAGAAGGCAAAGGTAGACTACGTTGTTTTGGAGGTTACCAGTCACTCGCTTGATCAGCATAAGCTTTCGACCGTACCCATCGAAGTAGCGGTCATGACTAATCTTACCCAGGATCACCTGGACTATCACAAAACGATGGAGCGCTACGCCGAGGCGAAGGGCAAATTGTTTGCAAGCAACCCTAAGTTCATCGTGCTGAACCGTGATGATGAATGGTTCGACTTTTTCAACCAGTTCCCGGCCGAAGCCCAGAAAATCACATATGGCGAACACGAGGAAGCCGAGGCAAGGATCGATCGCTTCAAGCTCTACAAAAAGGGAAGCGAAGCCACGATCGTCATTGACCATCAAACCAAGCTGGAGATGGCGACGGCGCTTCCTGGAAAATTTAATATTTACAACATGACGGCTGCAGCCGCGACCGCGTATTTACTCGGCATGAAGCTGACCGATATCGTCGAGGGCGTTGCCAACCTCGAGGGCGTACCCGGACGATTCGAACGTGTCGTCGAGGGCAAAGGCTACGATGTTATCGTTGACTATGCTCATACGCCGGACGCACTGCAAAAACTGCTTGAAGCAGCAAAGTCGGTCACGAAAAACAGGGTAATCCTCGTGTTCGGTGCGACGGGTGACCGTGACAAGACCAAGCGGCCTATCATGGGCGAGATCGCAGCTAAGTATGCCGACCGCATCATGTTGACGGACGAGGAAAGCTACAACGAAGACCCGCAGGCGATTCGCGACCAAGTGCGCGAAGGCATAGAACGTGCGGGCGATACCGTGCGCATGACTGAAATTCCCGACAGGCACGATGCCATTGCCAAGGCTCTTTCTATCGCGATGAAGGGTGACACAGTGCTCATTACTGGCATGGGGCATGAACAATTCCGCATCGTAAACGGCGAACGTTTGCCATGGAATGACGGCAACGTCGTGCGTGAGATCTTAGCGAACGGCAAGAATTAGTAGTAGCTTTCGTGGTGCCGGTAGGCGTAGAGCCGAAGAGCGGCACGCTCGCCGAATCGTGTCCATATAGTATATAGCGTGGGATTAACGGCATAGTCGTATGCGCCAACATAGTCGGTGACTTGTTTATTGAAGCTGGTCTTAAACCGGCCGATTCCGTAGTGGGGGTGATCTGGGTTATTGATTTGGTCTGATGGCGGGGCACCGCAAAAGTCATGGACCATTGAGCCGTTTTCTTTGGCCCATCGTATGACTTCCCACTGCAATAGGTGACTGGCGCCGTACGTGGAGCGTTCGCGAACCGAGGCTCCATCTTTGTAGGTACTTTTTTTGCCGAGCACGAGGGCATAAGCCCCGGCAGCAGGCTTGCCGTCAACGTAAGCGAAAAACAACTGGCCTTGGCCGGCTCGTTCGTAGCGTTGCCAAAAAGTTTTGTAGTAATTATAACTACGAATAGAGAACGACCCTGCGGCTGTTTCGGCAAGGAGCGCGTACATGGCGCGACAGTTCTCTTCGGTCGCTTGGACCCGCTGCACGGTCACGCCGTCACGCTCGGCACGACGGATAGCATGGCGTCCTTTTTGGTTAAGGCTAGCAAGAACGGCATCGAGGTCGCTGGAAATATCCAGCGTTACCGTGGAAAAATTCGGCTGTATGGGGCGGACTTTTTTTAGTCCTAATTTCATGAGGTCGGCGAGTGTCTCGTCCTTTTTTATAAGCTCAGGTTCGATCTTGAGCACGAACACGTTTTGGGATGCGGCAAACTCTTTCAGTGCCGGAAGGAGCTCGTCTAGCTCGCGGATAGAACTAACGCCAGGCCCCTTGGGGAGGTACCAAAGCTTATGAAACAAAAACTGCTTCTCGAGCACGGTAACGGCAATGGCATCAGCCACGACAAAACGGGGCACCCAGCCGCCCAGTTTTTTTTGCTCGGCAAACTGGTAGCCTTGAAAAATATTGCCGCCGTCGGGGTTGGCAATAATACGGGCATCCCAATCTTCTCGTTCATCCGGCGTAGCAAAGCGAACAGTCATCATTCGTATTATACAAGATATGTGCAAAAGCTTGGATGGCATAAGCAAGTTGGGTATGATGAAGGCAGGCGCGTGCGAATGGCGCGGAGTGGTATATGAAAACCAAAATCATCGTAGCAATTTTAGGTATAGTAGTTGTCCTCGCGGGAGTGGGGGTGTGGTTGGCGCTGCAAAAACCAGTTTCGCGAGCGCCAAGCGTTCCGACAGCCAAGAATACCGTCGCTCCAGTTATTCACCTCAATATTCCTGCGGGGAGCCTGAAACTCAGTGCCGGCCAGCATACGCTGCAGGTGGGAATAACGGCAAGTGACACTAAGGGTATCGTGCGCGTGGAATACTTGGTAGACGCTGTCGTGGCAGCAAGTACGATAGAGCCGCCATTTACCGCGATAATCGACATCTCTCATCTGGGGTCGGGTACTCATACGCTGCAAGCGCAAGCGTATGACGCCGAGGGCAATATAGGAAAGAGCGAAACGTTTACGTTTATCATCGAGCCGAGTGGCGATGTTTCTCCTGCGGATGATGAATCCCGAACGGTCGTCTCAAACAGCGTACCTTTTGACAGCTCGGTTTCGGGCACCGCTACTTCAACGCACGGCGGCGGCAAAAGCAGTAGTAGCGATGGCGATAGTGAGGATGACGACGACGATACGCCGCCAGTCGACACGACGCCCTGGCCGGACGCTCCTCCGGCACGGATATGTACGAGCAAGCCGTGGAACAACGGGCCGGCCTCGGCACCTGCCGGCGCTGTTGCGGTGCCAGCTGGTGACAATAGCACGGTAAACTTGAGCCAAGACAACACTACGTACTGGTTTGCGCCAGGGGTGCATACCCTAGGTACTGGCCAATACAGCCAAATTGGCGCCGGCAACAACGCATCGTATATAGGTGCGCCGGGCGCTATCATCGACGGACAAGGGCTGAACAACTACGCCTTTAGCGGCAATGCGACTGGCGTGACGATCCGCTATCTCACCGTACGGAATTTCACCAGCCCCCGCGATGAGGGCGTGGTAAACCACAACAGTGGCGTGAACTGGACGTTCGAGTACGATAATTTTCATAACAACAGTGGTGGTGCGGTATTTTTGGGCACGAACAATACGATGCGCTATAGTTGTCTAAAAGACAACGGACAGTATGGATTCCAGGTGTACTCCAGCGATGTAGGCGGCCCGACCAACGTGCTGCTTGACCATAACGAGGTGGCCGGTAACAACACTGATGATTGGGAGGCGCAAGTAAATGGCTGCGGCTGTACTGGCGGCGGCAAGTTCTGGGAGGCCCATGCCGTGACTATCACGAATAATTACGTACACGATAACCTAAGCGTGGGCTTGTGGGCAGACACTAACGATACTGACTTTTTGGTCGAGAACAACTATATCGCCGATAACGATTCTCAGGGGCTGTTTTATGAAATCAGCTACAACATGACGGTTAGGAACAACAACTTTGTTCGCAACGGCCTCGTGGGAGGCCCGGAGAACTCTGGTTTCCCGACAGGTGCGATTTACTTATCGGAATCGGGCGGGGATAGCAGGGTGGCTGGCCGGACGCACGAAATCAATATTTATGACAATAACTTTGATAACAACTGGTCGGGAGTTATTTTGTGGGAAAATGCCGACCGCTACTGCGCTTCGCCGAACAATACAAGTAGCGGTACTTGTACGATAGTGGATCCGGACGTCACGCTTGCGACGTGTAGCGATCCGGCCGGTGGCGGACAAATTGATTCCGAGCCGTACTATTCTGACTGTCGCTGGAAGACACAGAACGTTCACGTGCACGACAATACGTTTACGATGGACAAAACGGAAATAGCGGGGTGTTCGAGCATGCCGCATAGCTGTGGGCTGCAGGGTATTTTTGCCAACTCCGGCTCGTCGCCGTCGTGGTCACCGTACATGGGAAGCGTTATTCAGCAGGCGATTACCTTCGATCAAAACAATACGTTTAGCGACAATACCTACACAGGCGACTGGAACTTCATGGTCAAGGATCAAAATACGGTAGCAAGCCCAGCCTTCTGGATGGCATCACCGTACGGCCAAGACGTTGGCAGTACGTTTAACGGCGACCCACACCCGCTTACGGCGAATTTCCTTGACGCGAATACGGCTACGCTGGAGGGGTCGCTTGGCCAGTGGCAAGATTGGTTCAACGAAACGATTTCGCAAAGTGCAGCCGAGGCGCATGGCGGAACGAAGAGCATGAAGGTGGCGATTGACGATGCTTTTTGGGGTGTTCAGCTGGCTAATTCTCCTGGCTTTCCGACTATCCCTGGTGACAAGACCGTGAGTTTCTGGACGAAAGGCAGCTATGTAAATAGCACGGTAGGCACGCTGGCAGTGAAGTGGATAGATGGTAGCGGCAACTTGCTTCAGACCGACAGCCTACCTATCACTGGCCTTACGAGTAGCTGGCAAAAGATATCGGCGGACGTGACCGCGCCAGCGGGTGCCGTTGACGTTTACCTGACGATCACGAGCAATTCGGGCCATGCGGGCGACATTGTATATCTGGATGACTTCGTGGTAGGCGACCGAGCGCCGTAAATAAAAACAAGCCCGGAGGAGGCGGCGAGGTACGCGCTGGTACCTCGAGCCGCCTCTCCGGGCACGCGCCGTCATCCGCTCACCTCCTCGATGATGAAGCCGTCGCTGTTGGGTGATATCTTCACCCAACGTCCGCTGGTTGCGTCCTGCGCGGTAACGACAGGGCCGTTATCGCTCAGGAGGTTCAACGCAACGAGGCTGAACTGCCGGTCTTCTCCGCTAGATGCCCGACGAGCAGCAAGCTCATCAAGCTCCGTCGGCTGACCGACCACGTTCAGCGGTGCGGAAACGCCTCCCTTGAGGGTCGCTCCCGCGAATGCCTGGACGCCCGCTATGAAGGCGTCCGTATCTCGTACCTGGTAATAGCGGATCATCCGCCGACACTCCTTCGTGGTAGAGTCTTAATATTATATCATAAAATCAATGAAATTTAAATGGCGTGTGCTGTTTGAGGATGTTTGTGAGCGGCGATAGCAGCGTCGAGGTCGGGCTTAAGCTTTGCGAAGATGGCCGCGCATTTGTTGTAGGGGAGAGTAAGTTTTCCTTCGAAATCCCTAGGGGTAACATGCGACCATAAGATACCGCTACTGTCGTAGCCGCCTTCTTCCGCACGTAGTCGAGACCTTTCGGCTGAGCGTTCGTCGGATTTGAAGTCGATAGGAACGCCTTCGACGAAGTAGTCGCCACCCTTGCTGTCTTCTTCGACCGTTCCGCGGCGAAAGTCGACGTCACCGTAAATCAGTAGCTGCTCGACGGCCATTTCATTACGCATGCCAACGAGTGACTCACGCGCGCGCGAGCTGAAGTCCGCGATGCGTCGACGACCCGCCACGTGGTCGGAGCCAAGGTTGTTGCCGGCCGAAAACATATTGGTCATAAAGGTAAGGAGCTCGTCAAAGTCGAATTGTGATGCGCCGCTATTGATAACTTCGACCAACGTATCGTTGAATTCTATGATCGTATCCTTAGCCGCGTAAAAACGATCACGAGTCTCTGGTGTCATGCGCTGTGGTCCGCCATATCGTTCACGAAGTTGGTCGAGCAAACGGCTACTTTCGTAAAAATCTTGCAGGCCTGAGATCATTTCGAGCAGATTGGCGTCGAGGTCATTGCCCGAACCCTCTTTTTCGTGGTTTGCCAGCGAAAGCGCGCTCGTAGCAATGGCACGCTGGATAGCATGTTGCCGTTCATCTCGCGGGAGCTCGTGTTTTGGCAAGCTTGCAAGGAACTCGTTGCTCGTGCGAATGCGAGTGATGAATCGATTAGGGTTAAGGACGTCTTTGTTTTGTTGTGGCATTTTTGTTTTTGTTATTTAATACCTTAATTTAAGCATAATTATTATAAAAAGTCAATCGATGCTACAATGGAAAAATATGAGTGAAGATTTGATTAGCGCATTTGATATTAGGGGAACCGAGGCGACTGGCCTGACGGTTGAGTGCGCCTGGAATGTTGGCAAGGCTTTGGCTGATTGGCTGCCAACCGCAGGGCAAGTAGCTGTGGTGTATGCACCCGCACAAAAGCATGTTGCCGACGCCGTCGTCGAAGGCTTGCGATTACAAGGCCGAAGCGTCATCGATGGAGGCACGGGCGATAAAGAAGCGGCAAAGACCCTCGTCATGACCAGTGGGCTTTCGGGCTCTGCGGTCGTTGGCTTTGACGACGAAGCAAAGATGATTACCATCACGCTGCTGAACGAAGAAGCTGGGCAGATCGATAGCGAGCACGGACTCAAAGAAATCCGTCAGCTCGTAGAGGCAGGGAATTTCGTTCCTGCGGCCGTCAAGGGCGAGCTCCTTCGTCAGGCATAGCACATATAACAACAAAAATTAGCACTCGAACCTTGTCAGTGCTAATTTTTTTATTTACAATGATGAGTACAAGACACATACAACGTATGTTTTAAACGGAGGAAGTCTATGAGCGCACCTATCAAGCCTCTGGCGGATCGTGTCGTAGCGGTTCGGGAAGTTGCAAAAACCCAGACCGCAAGCGGTATTTACCTGCCGGATAACGCCAAGGAAAAACCGGTCCTGGCCGAAGTAAAAGCAGTCGGTCCGGACGTCAAAGGTATCAAGCCTGGCGACAAAATTATTTACAAAGAGTACTCGACGACCGAGTTGACGATCGACGGTACGGAATACCTGATCGTCAAGGAAGAAGACGTTTTAGCAACTGTTTAATTGCATTGGAATGCCGGTATGCATTCTTCTTTAGGCGCACGTTCCGATTCAAGAGATTGAAATCGGAACTCTCGGAAACGAGAGCGCCGTTCAGAAGAAGCACGCCTCCCTTCCGCTACGCTAAAAGGAGCGAATAAGTTATGGCAAAGAAAGTTTTTTACGATGAAGATGCACGCGAGCGCGTGCTTGGCGGCGCGAAGGCGCTCTATGATGCAGTAAAGGTAACCTACGGGCCAAAGGGTCGCAATGTCGTGATTGCTAAGGGCTACGGCGGCCCCACGGTAACGCATGACGGCGTAACGGTGGCGGAGAGCGTTGACCTTCCCGAGAACGACGACGAAACATTGGGCTACAAAGTTGGTGCTGAACTTATCAAGCAGGCAGCAAGCAAGCTGAACAAAGTCGCGGGTGACGGCACGACGACGGTGACGGTGCTTACCTATACCATCTTGAAAGAGGCCAACCGTCTGATCGCGGCCGGTCATAATCCGCAAGAACTTCGCAAAGGCATCGAAGCAGCTGGCGCCGAAGTGGTGAAGCAACTCGATGGCCTGAGCGAAAGCGTCGAAGGTAAAAAAGACCGCGTAGCCGAGGTAGCAACGATCAGTGCTGGCGACGCAAGCATCGGCAAGCTTATCGCGAACGTCATCGAAAAAGTCGGCAAAGACGGCGTGGTGACGGTAGAAGCTGGCCAAGGTCTGGAGATGGAGTCGGAAGTCGTCGAGGGCTTTAGCCTCGACCGAGGTTTTGTTAGCGCACTGTTCGCTACCGACGTTAACCGTCAGGAAGCAGTGTACGAAAAACCAGTCGTACTTATAACCGACAAAAAGATCGCCAGCGTACAAGAGTTCTTGCCGATGCTGGAAAAACTCGCGCAAGCTGGCAAAAAGGACGTCGTCCTGATTGCCGATGATGTCGAGGGTGAAGCGCTAAGCGTGCTGGTGCTCAACAAGCTGAAAGGTGTCTTTAATACCGTTGCTATCAAGGCGCCGGCATTTGGCGACCGACGCAAGGAAATCTTGGAAGATATTGCCATCCTGACCGGCGCGACGGTTATCAGCGATGATCGCGGCATGTCGTTCGAGAACGTCGGCCTCGAAGTGTTAGGCTCAGCTCGCAAGGTTATCGTCGGCAAAGACGAAACAACCATCATCGAAGGTGGCGGACCAGCGAAAGAAGTCAAGGATCGTATCGCTCAAATTCGTGGCCAGGCCGAGAATGCCTCGAGCGAATACGACAAGGAACAATACGAAAAGCGTGCCGCAGCGCTTTCCGGCAAGGTGGCGGTCATTAAGGTCGGTGGTGCCAGCGAGACCGAAATCGATGAGAAGAAATTTCGTGTCGATGATGCCGTTGCTGCGACCAAAGCGGCGCTTGCCGAAGGTATCGTGGCTGGCGGCGGCGTGACGCTCGTTAACCTTTCGGCGAGTATCGCGGTGGAAGGAAGTGACAGTATAAGCGCGGGGCGTCAAATCCTAAAGAACGCGCTCCGTCAGCCATTCCTGCAAATCATGGCGAACGCCGGCTTGAACAGCGAAGCACTGCTTGCGCAGGTCGAAGCAGGAAAGCCTGGGTTCGGCGTGAACGTCAACAGTCCTGAAAAAGGCCTGGTAGACGTAAAGAAAGCCGGGGTAATTGATCCAGCTCGTGTTACTAAAGAGGCCGTGCAAAATGCGGTTTCGATCGCATCGACCGCGGCTACCATGGGTGCCTTGGTCGTCGATATCCCAGAAGCCGAAGCTCCTTCGATGGGCGGCGGCATGCCTGGTATGGGAATGATGTAAGGGGAAGAACAGCTCCAAGTCAAAGACCGTCCGTATTTCGGGGCGGTCTTTTATGTTGACGTATGTATAATTTGGTGATATTCTAATAAATACGCAACCGTGCGTATGAATCAGGAGGTGAGTGAATTGCTGTACCAGGTAGATCGTTACGCCAAGAATGGCCCCGGCGGCACTCTCATACGGCGCCTGAATAAGGTTCGGGAGGGAGAAGAGCTCATCGTGGCTTACGGCGAGCAGCCTGCTGCACCGGGCGACTTCACTGCCAATCGTGTCGCCATCATCGACGTATCGATGCGCATCGTCGCCATCAATCCCGTGACCGGTGCGGAGTGTATCCGTGTCGTAGGATTCCTCGCTGGCACCGCCGAGTGGGTTCGGGTACTGCACTACCCGCGCTACGGCAGCGTCCTCCTGCAGGCGTAGCTCGCACGATTGCGGTTCCGCGTTGCCTCGACTTTAGAGGCGGCGCGGAACGCAATCCCAGCACGTGCTAATAAAAATAACCGGTTTTTGGCCGGTTATTTTAGTTGCTATAGTTCACGCTAGACGGCAGGCTGCTGTGGGCCAGCTAGGTAGTCAATTTCCTTGATGATGTCCAGCAGGGCTTGGGCGCGGCGCGCTTCGTCGGCGATGTTTCGCGCGGCCTCGTGGGCTGGTGCGATTAACGCCTGGTCGTCGGTGGAACGAAGGAGAAGAAGGTAGGTGTCGAACTTTTCTTCAGGCGCGACGTTCAGTTTGTCGACGAGCGGGCGCAGCTCATTAAGGGCGTCTTTCTTGATGGACTCTAGGTCGCCGCCAACGCTAGGCATGGCCGGCGCCATCGATGGCATAGGGGCAACTGTAGGGTCTGGAACGGGTGCCATAGCAGGTTCGACAGGAAGCTCTGGTTCTTCCGCTGGTGCTAAGGCGGCGGGATCAGGCAATGCTGCTACGTCAGCCGGAGCGTCGCTGGCGACGGGTGCTGCAGCGGCTTCTTCTGCCTGTTGGTTGACGCCTGCGAGGACTTTAGCAAGTTCCTGGTCATCGCTAATTGGTTGCTGACTTGTTGGTTGAATATCCATGCCCACCTCTAAAATTAGTACTTATGCTTCTTTACTAAATACTGTATCATAGAAGGAGCAAGTGAGTAAAGACAACTCGAATCGTAAAAGGGCAGGGCAATAATGTTAGACGACAATAATGTGTTACGGCAACGTGATCCGGAGGATGCACTGGGGGTGGCGGCCGCTCAATTCGAGCAAGCCAGGTTTTCGGTAAAGGTGGACGCTCCCGAGCACGATGGCCGCGAGATCAACCGCATTATCGTTGTAGGCATGGGCGGCTCGGCTTTGGCCGCACTTCTTGCGAAAGCATGGCTCAAGGGGGAAATAACCGTACCTCTAGAGGTGGTCCGCACGTATGACTTGCCAGAATACGTCGACTACAACACGCTCGTCATCGCAAGTAGTTATTCGGGTACGACGGAAGAAGTTCTTGCGGGTCTCGAACAAGCTCGCGGCCGCTCGGCCCAAATCGCGGTCATTTCGGCTGGCGGCGACCTGCAAGCCAAGGCCGAGGAGCGCGGTATTTCGAATGTGAAGCTGCCTGTCGACCTAGAGCCGCGCATGGCAGTCATTTACAATCTTCGTGCGCTTTTGGCTATTCTGGCTCATTTTGACATCGTGAACTATGATCGTTTCGCGGAAATCGCCGACTGTGCCGACTGGCTAGGGCAAGAAACCTTGCAGTGGGTAAGTGGCGTGACGACCGACAAGAACTATGCCAAGCAGCTGGCGCTTATGAGTGTTGGCAAGACCCCCATTTTTTATGGCGGCGACCTAACGACCCCTATCGCATACAAGTGGAAGACGGCCTGGAACACGAACGCCAAGAATGTCGCTTTTTACGATGAATACCCGGAGTTCAATCACAACGGTTTTATTGGCTGGACATCGCACCCCGTCGAAAAGCCGTTCGCTGTCTTCGACCTCGTGAGCACGTTTGAAAATCCCAAAATCTTGAAACGGTTCGAGGTAACGGACCGCCTGCTGAGCGGCCAAAGGCCAAAAGCGACGACGATCGAACTGAAGGGTGATAGTGTTATCGCCCAGCTGCTTTGGGCGAGCATACTCGCCGACTTTACGAGTATTTACGTAGCAATACTAAACGGCGTCGACCCAACGCCCGTTCCGCTAGTAGAAAAGCTCAAAAAAGAACTTTCTAGTGATAATGACGCAGCGACTCGATAGGGTCTTTGCGTGCCGCGCGTAGTGCAGGATAGAGACCGAATACGCCGCCAACGATGATCGACGTGCCGAATGCAGCCAAAACGACTTGCCATGAAAAGGCTGGGTTGAACGTAAGGAATGTGCTGATCATGAAGGCGATGGCATAGCCGCCGATGTACCCAAGGAGACCGCCGAACGCACTGATGATGAGTGATTCTACAAGGAACTGAACGATGATGTTGCCGTTGCTCGCGCCGACGGCTTTTCGAAGGCCGATTTCTCGAGTGCGTTCCGCTACGCCGACCAGCATGATATTCATGATGCCAACGCCACCGACGACGAGCGAAATACCGGCAATGAGCGTCATTATAAAGGTAATGGCAGCAAAGAACCGGTTGGCAGGCTGGGCAATCGCGTTGCCCGAAAGAATACTGAAGTCTTTTTCTCCCAGGTGGCTATTCGTAAGTGACGCGTCGACGCGCTTGATGACGTCCGGCAAGTCTTTTTTGCTTTTTGCCTTGATGTCGATCTGTTGGATTTGAGCGATACCTTGGTGAAAGCTTTTGCCGCCTTCAAGGCTCAGCACGGCAGCATGATCAAAGTCGACGCTATTAAAGTTAATAGGATTATTCATGGTCTTGAACACGCCGATAATAGTGAACTGTTGGCCGCCTGCCGTGAAGGTCTGACCGATTGGTTGGTCGGTGCCAAAAAGATCTATGGAAAGCTTGGTGCCAATGACCGCGGTGTTCTTGTTAGTGACGCTGTCGATGAACTGGCCGTCACGAAGTGGCAGCTGCGCGATGTCTGCCAGGTCGGGCGTGGTAGCGACGATGGTGCCGTTTCGGACGGTGTTGGAGCTGGACTTTAGCGAGCTGTTGATGATCATCAGCGGCGCTGCCGACTCGACGCCTTTTATGTCGAGTATGTTATCGTAGTCCTGCTCGGTAATCGTGCTGGTGGTATACGTTTGTTCAGTAGTAGGGTTGGTGAAGCCTTCGAGGCCTTTGGTCGGCGTGCCGGGGCGAACGACCGTAATATTGCCTCCCAGCGCCGTTACCTGGCCAGCAATCACCTGCGTGACGCCGCCGCTGAGCGACAAGACCGTCGTGATGGTAGCAACGCCAATAGCAACTCCTGCCGTAGTGAGGACGGTGCGAAGCCGGGTAATCTTGAGCGAATGGTAGGCGTTCTGGATGTGTTCGATGATAAGGGGCCGGTTCATTTTTTCTTCGCTTTCAGTTTGGTTTTCTTGGCAGGCTTGGTCGGTTTCGTCCGTCTGCTGCTAAGTGATACCTTGGCGGCGGGGTCTTCTATTTTTATAGGTATCTTGGTGTCGCTGTCGATTTGCCCGTCGAGCATCCGAATGACACGCGACGCATACGTCGTAAGGTCGGGGTTGTGCGTCACCATAATAATAGTGTTGCCGCGCTTATGAAGGTCGGACAGCTCTTCCATGATGATATGGCTAGCTTTGCTGTCCAGGTTGCCGGTAGGTTCGTCGGCAAGGATGATGGACGGGTCGTTGACGAGCGCGCGGGCAATAGCAACGCGCTGCATCTGGCCGCCCGAAAGTTGCCATGGCATGTAGTATTCACGCTCGGACAAGTGAAAGTTCTTGAGGCTGTCGCTGGCCTGCTTGAGGCGACGCATGCGGCTCATGCCTTTGTAGGCGAGGGGAAGGGCGACGTTCTCGATGACACTGAGGCGATTGATGAGGTTGAAGCTTTGGAAGACGAAGCCGATTTGTTGGCTGCGAATGCGTGCGTGTCGGGCTGCCGACATGCGTTCGATGGTTTTGCCATCCAGAAAATACTCGCCATCGCTTGCGCGGTCGAGGAGCCCAAGAATATTGAGAAGTGTGGTCTTGCCGCAACCGCTAGGGCCCATGATGGCGATAAATTCGCCTTTCTCGATCTGTAAGTCGATCGTATCAAGGGCTGTTTGCTCGGCGTCGCCCATTCCGTACCGTTTGGTAAGGCCTCTCAGTTCGATGACTGGCGGGGTTGGTGTTTTCTTTTTGGCCATTCTCTCTTTATTATAGGTATGCCGTAAAGAGAAAAGCAACCATAACTAGGGCGTAAATTATACAACTGGTATAATAGATGGTATTGGAGAGGTGGCCGAGTGGCTGAAGGCGCACGCTTGGAAAGCGTGTATTGGGGCAACTCAATCGCAGGTTCG
>Ga0209813_10000214_pt1 | contig 17793 bp, 14 predicted proteins | sample EndMethybrTD3033_FD_187596 | JGI IMG/M metagenome (GOLD analysis project Ga0209813, IMG submission 187596) | Populus endosphere microbial communities from Tennessee, USA - Endosphere MetaG P. TD hybrid TD303-3 (SPAdes) (version 2) | ecosystem: Host-associated > Plants > Roots > Endosphere... | reverse complement strand
CACAATCGCAATCCGCCCATCTTCCGCAACTTCCAGCGCGATAGAGAGGCATCCCGGCTCATGCGCGAAGCCGCCGGCATGATCGGGCCACTCGGCGATGAGCACCGCCCCCTGGCGATAATCGTCGAGCCCGAGCTGCTCGACCTCCGCCGGATCGTCCAGCCGATAGAAATCGGCATGGACCAGCGGCAGACGCACCATCGGCGGATCGTAGAGCTCGATGATCGCGAAACTCGGCGACGGCACCTCCCCTGCATGCCCCAGCGCGGCGACGATTGCGCGGGCGAGCGTGGTCTTGCCCGCCCCCAATCCACCGCTAAGCGCGACGACATCGCCGGGGCGTAAGTCGGCGGCGATGGCCGCGCCGAAGCGGGTCATGGCGGCAAGATCGGGGAGAGGTAGGTTCATATATCCTTCCCGTTCCGGGGAGGGGGACCAGCCATAGGCTGGTTGAGGGGCACGCGCGGGTGCTCGCCACACCGCGCCGTAGTGACCCACCGACGGTGCCTCTCCACCATGCTGCGCATGGTCCCCCTCCCCGGTACGGGGAGGAGCTGGCAGACCGCCATCACGGCAGTTCCACGATCGCGGCAGTGCCCTCGCCCGGTTCGGACAGCAGTTCCAGCGTGCCCTCGTGCGCTTCGACCAGCTGGCGCGCCAGCGGCAAGCCCAGGCCCTGCCGGCGTTCCACCGCCCGGCCGTCGCCCGACACTTTCAAACCGCCGAGCGCGCGGGCCAGCGTCGCCGAATCCATGCCCGGCCCATTGTCGGAAATGACGATCCGCGCGCGTTCGCCGCCTTTCGTCTTGCGCCGTCCCAGCTCGATCAGCACGTTCCCGCCCGCCGGGGTCGCGGCGATGGCGTTGTCGAGCAGATGCCCCACCGCGCGCGACAGGCGGCGCGCATCGCCGACGATCCGCCCCGCGCCCTTGTCGCCGCGCAGATCGAGCGTGATACCCGCCGCGCGGATGCGGCTTTCGCGCTCCGACACCAGCCTGGTGACGAAGCCCAGCAATTCGATCTCGTCCCGCGCCAGCGGCAGCATGCCCGCCTCGCTTTGCGACAGGTCGAGCACGCTTTCGATATGTTCGCCCAGCCTGTCGACCGAGGACAGGATCGCCTCGACATATTCGCGGCCCTGCTCGCTCAGTTCCCCGCCCAGCCCCGCGCCCAGCAGTTCGGCGAAACCGCCGATGGAGGTCAGCGGCGTGCGGAATTCATAGCTCATGCTGGCCAGGAACCGCGTCTTGATCGCATCGGCTTCCACCAGCGCGGCGTTGCGATCGCGCAGGGCATCCGCGGCCTTTTGCGAATCGGTGGTGTCGAGCACGGTCAGCAGCCCGTTGCCATCGGGCAGCGGCACCCCGGCGAACTCCAGCGTGCGCCCGTCCGCCAGATTGACCCGCCCCGCCGTCTGCTTGCGATCCAGCGTCGCCGCGCGCACGACGTTGCCCACCGCTTTCGCCTGGGGCGGACGCTTCAGCCGCGCGGCGATGCGCTTCAGCAGTTCCTCGATATGCGGATGAGTATCCAGGAAACCGCTATCCAGCCCCCAGTCGGCGGCGAAGCGGCGATTCCACAACTGCATGGTGCCGTCGGGCGCGAAGACGGCAATTGATTCGAACAGGCTATCGAACGTGGCGGTGCGAGTGCGCAGCAGGGTGTCGCGCACGGCCGACAGGCGAAGCTGCTCGGTGCGGTCCTCGGCTACCAGGACCAGCCCGCCATCGGGCATAGGCTGCGCGACGACGCGCAAATGCGTGCCGTCGCTGAGCGACCAGGCCTCTTCCTGCGCGCCGCTCGCCGCGAACCAGTCGGTGCGTTCGCGCCGCCAGACGGGAAAATCGCGGACCTCGGGCAGGCGGCCGGCATCGCGGGCCATGTCCAGCAGGCGCTCGAACTGCGGCGGGCTTTGCATAGCCGCCGGCTTCATGGCGAAGATGCGCTGGAATGGCTGGTTGGCGAAAGTAAGCTGCCGCTTCGCATCGAACTGCGCCACGGCGGCGGACAAGTGATCCAGCATCGAGCGCTGGGCATCGCGGAAGGCGCGGAATTCGCGCGCCAGCTCCTCCATGTCCTCGACGTCGACGGCATAACCCGCGACGCCTTCCTCGCCGAGCGGCAGGTCGCTGACGCGCAAGGTGCGGCGCTGCCCGCCGATCGTCGCGGCGACCATGCGTTCGATGGGCGATTTCTTCTGCCCGGCCTGAAGCGCGACTTCGGCGGCGGTCAGCCCGTCGACCATCTCGACAAGCTCGGTCCCCGCGGCGACCACCGCTTCGCCGCTCGCCCCGCCGACCGCCGCAACATAGGCCGAATTGACCAGCCGCAAACGTCCTTCGGGTCCGCGAAACCACATCGGCATCGGCGCCGCCTCGATCAGCGAGACCAGCGCGGTGAAATCGTCGCGCGCGCGCGACGCCTCTGCCCGCAGTTTGACCAGTTCGCTCTCGCTGTCGCTGAAATCGAACACCCAGACGAGCGCCGCGCCGCCGGGAGAGACTTGCGGATCGGCCAGATGGCCGCGCAACGCCAGGCTGCGGCGCGAGCCGCGCGGCGTCGCCACCATACGGAACGGCGCGGCGGTGCGCTGGGTGCGGCGGACAGCCTCGGTCAGTTCGGCAAGCTGCTCTGCGGTCAGGCCCTTGTTGCCGCCATCCAACTCGGTCAGGTATTGCGGGACTTTCTCCAGCCCCAGCCAGTGCGCCAGCCGCTGCGGCGCCTCCACCTTACCGTCAGCGCGGACGAGAAGCGGCAGGGCCGGCGATTCGTCGACCATGCGCGCCAGGCGCCGGGCGTTGCGCTGCCCCGCCTCCGCGCGCTTCTGCCGCATCCGCGCGGCGACGATCGCCCAACCCGCCGCCAGCGTCCATGCGGCCAGCAGCGCGCCGATCAACACTATCGCAGTCTGGTCCAGGATCATCGCGCATTCGCTATGCGGGTGGGGGGCGGATTACAATGGCAGGGGGTGCGTTCGCCCCGGTTTTTGCCGAGAAGCGGAGGCCGAACGATGGGCCAGTCGCTCCGAGCCCGATGTCCTGGAGATCGGAAAATCAGCCGGCCCAGCGCGTGGGCCGGCTGCCAGCGTCAGGACACGGGTTCGCCCAGTTCGATTTCCACAGGCGACAATGTGCGCGCGGTCGGAGTTGGGAGACCCTGGCCGGCGAACTCCTTCTTCAGGGCTGCCTTGCGCTCCGCCATCCGGGCGCCAAGCGCCTCTAGGTCGACGTCGGTCTTTTTCGCCTGCGCAAACATGCCCTCCTTGAGCGCTTCTTCCTCTTTTACGTGATGCTTGATCTCTTCGGACAGGACCGTGACCTTGGCTTCCCAGAATTCCTGCCCAGGCTCGCCGGCCATGATCTGGCCGATCAGGAGCTTCGCGCCGTCATGCTCGACATAGGCTTCGTCCAGGGTATCCTCTTCTATCTTGCCCTTGAGAGCGGGGTAGAAGATTTCTTCCTCGATCGCGGTGTGGATCATGAGTTCGGTGCAGATCTGCGCGGCGAGCTTGCGCTGCGTCGGCTTCGACTTTGCGGCTTCAAATTCTTCGAACAGGGCCTCGACGGCGCGGTGGTCAGCCTTGAGCAACGAGATGGCGTCTGACTTGGACATAAGGCGATCCTTTGAACGACGAAGGCCGTTTATCGGCTTCTGACCTCATGAACTCGCCGCTCCGGATTTGGTGCCTCACGGCCGTCATTATCGGTCAAGCCGAAGCGCCGCGTCGACGAAGACAGCCGCCCCGCTCGAACCCCGGAACGACATGCCTATCACCCAAACGAAAAGCGCCCCGGCTTTTACCGGGGCGCTTTCGTTCATGCGGGAAACCCGCGATCAGTAGCGGTAGTGGTCCGGCTTGAACGGCCCCGCCTGCGGCACGCCGATGTAATCGGCCTGCTTCTGGCTCAGCGTCGTCAGCTTCACGCCCAGCTTGTCGAGGTGCAGCGCCGCGACCTTTTCGTCGAGGTGCTTGGGCAGGACGTAGACGTCGTTCTTGTACTGGTCGTTCTTGGTGAACAGTTCGATCTGCGCCAGCGTCTGGTTGGTGAACGATGCGCTCATCACGAAGCTGGGGTGGCCGGTGGCGCAGCCCAGGTTCACCAGGCGGCCCTTGGCGAGGATGATGATCTGCTTGCCGTCCGGGAATTCGACGAGGTCGGTGCCCGGCTTCACTTCGGTCCACTTGTAGTTGTCGAGCGCGGCGATCTGGATTTCGCTGTCGAAGTGGCCGATGTTGCTAACGATGCTCATGGGCTTCATCGCCTTCATGTGCTCGGCGGTGATGACGGCCTCGTTGCCGGTGGCGGTCACGAAGATGTCGGCGCGGGTCACGGCCTCTTCCATCGTCACCACTTCATAACCTTCCATCGCCGCCTGCAGGGCGCAGATCGGATCGACTTCGGTGACCATGACGCGCGCGCCGCCGTTGCGGAGCGAAGCGGCCGAACCCTTGCCAACATCGCCGAAGCCGGCGACGCAGGCGACCTTGCCGGCCAGCATGACGTCGGTGGCGCGGCGGATGGCGTCGACCAGCGATTCCTTGCAGCCATAGAGGTTGTCGAACTTCGACTTGGTGACCGAATCGTTCACGTTGATCGCCGGGAACGGCAGCTTGCCCTCCTTGGCGATCTGGTAGAGGCGGTGGACGCCCGTGGTGGTCTCTTCCGAAACGCCCTTGATGTTCTTGACCGACTCCGTGAGGTAGCCGGGCTTCGCCTTGAGGAAGGCGTTGAGTGCGCGGACGAATTCGATTTCTTCGGCGTTGCTCGGCTCGAACAGCTTCTCTCCGGCTTCGACGCGCGCGCCCCAGAGCGCGAACATCGTGGCGTCGCCGCCGTCGTCGAGGATCATGTTGGCAGTTTCGCTACCCCAGTCGAAGATCGATCCGACGTAGTCCCAGTAATCGGCCAGGCTTTCCCCCTTGATCGCGAAGACCGGGATGCCGGCGGCGGCGATGGCGGCGGCGGCGTGATCCTGGGTGGAGAAGATATTGCAGGTGGCCCAGCGCACTTCGGCGCCCAGCGCCACCAGCGTCTCGATCAGCACGGCGGTCTGGATCGTCATGTGCAGCGAGCCGGTGATGCGCGCGCCCTTGAGCGGCTGCGAAGCGCCGAATTCGTCGCGCAGCGCCATCAGGCCCGGCATTTCGGTTTCGGCGATCTTGATCTCGGCGCGGCCGAAATCGGCCAGCCCGATGTCGGCGATGACGTAGTCCTTGGTGGGTTCGATGACGGTAGCCACGGTGCTTGTTCTCCCTACAAATCGCGTTGCCGCGTCGCCTCCGGACAAGTTGGAGTCCGGATCGACGACGCGCGTTACCCGGCCGCACTTAGCGGTTCACTGCCTTCGAAGCAAATATAAAGAAATCTTTATATGCCGGCAGATCGGAACAGCGGTGCGCTATCGTCGCCGCTCCCCCGAGCCTCCCCCCTCTGGCCTCTGCCTCGTGCCCGTTGCCCCGCGACGGCGCTGCTCTATATCCACTGCCGGACGCGATTCCCTGTTGAAAGGATAATGCCATGACCATTGCCGTTGGCGACAAGCTGCCCGACGTGAAGCTCATCAAGGCGGGCGAGAGCGGCCCCGAACCGGTCCAGACCGGCGACTATTTCAAGGGCAAGAAAGTGGCGCTGTTCTCGGTTCCCGGCGCGTTCACGCCGACCTGCTCGGTCAAGCACCTGCCGGGCTATGTCGGCAAGGCGGCCGATCTCAAGGCAAAGGGCGTCGACGAGATCGTCTGCACCGCCGTCAATGACGCTTTCGTCATGGGCGCCTGGGGCCAGGCCGCCGGATCGCCCGACGTCACCATGCTGGCCGACGGCAACGGTGAATTCGCGCAGGCGCTGGGTCTGCAGATGGACGGCACCGGCGTGGGCCTGGGCCAGCGCGGCAAGCGCTTCTCGATCCTGGTCAACGACGGCGTCGTCGAACAGCTCAACGTCGAAGCGCCCGGCGAATTCAAGGTGAGCTCGGCCGAGCACCTGCTCGAACAGCTCTGATCGACAGAGGCCCCGCTCCCTTGGGGGAACGGGGCCTTTCGCCGTCAGTAACCCATCAGGCCCAGCACTTCCTTGCGGCTGGACTGGTCTTCCAGGAACGTGCCCATCAGGCGGCTGGTTATCATGCCGACGCCCGGCGTGCGCACCCCGCGCCCGGTCATGCAGCCGTGCTGCGCCTCGATCACCACGGCGACTCCCTGGGGCTTCAGGTTGTCCCAGATACACTGCGCGACCTCGGCGGTCAGGCGTTCCTGGATCTGCAGCCGCTGCGCGAAACCGTGCAGCACGCGCGCGAGCTTCGATATCCCGACGACATGCTGGCGCGGCAGGTAGGCGATCGACGCCTTGCCGGTGATCGGCGCCATGTGATGTTCGCAGTGCGACTGGAACGGGATGTCCTTCAGCAGGACCACTTCCTCGTAGCCGCCCACTTCGTGGAACACCCGCGAAAGGTGGATCGCCGGATCGTCCGCATAGCCCTGGCAATATTCGCGCCAGGCGCGGCCCACGCGCGCGGGCGTGTCCAGCAGTCCTTCGCGCTCCGGATCGTCGCCCGCCCAGCGGATCAGCGTGCGGATCGCGTCCTGCACCTCCTGCGGCACCGGTAGCTTGCCGTTCGTTCCTTCCCCTTCGCTGACCTCTTCATGGTCATGGCTGCTCATTCTTTCCGTCTCCTTCTAGCGCGGTCGACGCAATATGCCGCCGCGTCTGAACAATCCGCGCTTGCCGATCGGTTCGAACAGGTCTTCCGGCCTTTCGGGATCGAGCCACGCGTTATCGGCGATATCCTTTTCAGCTTCCGTAAGCGCACGCAAGGCAAAGGGTTCCAGCCGCTTGCCTTCGCGCGGAAGCGACTCGATCATCTTCAGCATCGATCCATGCTCTTCCAGAAGCGCGACCGCGCGCTCCAGCTCCAGCCCGCAATGCTCGGCCAGCAGGCGATGCCGGATGCGGGTGATCGCCGGCACGACGTGCCCGTTGCCCGGCCGGTTCGCGTCGATGAACACGTCGCATTCGCTGTCGAGCCCCATCGAGCGGTTGTTCATGTTGGCCGAACCGACGCGGATGATCTCGTCGTCGACGATCATCAGCTTGGCATGGACATAGATCTGCGCGCCACCGGTGGTCAGCGGCACGAATATGCGGAAGCGGTCGCCGGGGTCCTGCTCGCCGATGGCGTGGAGCAAACGCACCCGCGCGGTATCCATCGCCGCCTGCTCAAGCCAGCCTTCGGCGGTGACAGGGTTGATAAGCACGATTTCCGGCGGGTCCGGCGCGGCCAGGCGCAGGGCGATGGCTTCGGCTATCCGGCGCGACGCGAAATACTGGCTTTCGGCGTAGATGAACCGCTTCGCCCCGGCGATCTGTTGGGCGAACAGATTCTCGATCTCGCGCACTTCGCCGCAATCGCGATAGTGCGCGCGGGTCCGGGCGATGCCGATCTCGACATCGCGGAACTCGGCGTCGAGATCCTCCGGCCAGGCGCTTTCGGACTGCGGCGCGCAAGGCTCCATATGTCCGCCGCCCGCCCGTTCCCAGCGGCTGCGGCCCAGATCGCCCAGAGCCGCCGCGACATCACCTTCCATCAGCATCGTGACGTCATGCCAGGGGCCGTAAGGGCGTCCGTTGGGCCGCCGCCGCCGGCTGTCCTCGTGCCGGTGCTCGGGCGTGTCCCAGCGGTCCGACGTCATGTCGATCCCGCCGCACACGGCGAAACGATCGTCGATGACGACGATCTTCTGGTGATGGCTGCATCCGATGGGATGGCTGGAATCGAACTTGAAATCGATCGAGGGGTTCATCCACCAGCGGAACAGGTCGACGATCATCGTGCCGCGCAGGATGAACTTCATCGCGCCGAGATTCCATTTCAGCAGGCGCACTTCCAGCCGGGGCGCGCGGTCGACCAGCCAGACGATGAAGGCGCCCAGCCGCGCTGGATAGCGGCTCGGGCGCGGCAGGTTCCACCATCGCCGTCCGCCGCCCAGGCGAATGCGGGAATCGAAATCCCAGCCGATCAGGAATATCCGCTGGCGGGCGGCGAGCATCGCATCCTGCATCAACTCGAAATAGGCGGCGGCGTCCACCACCAGATGCGCCCGACTGGCCTTCGCGAAACGCCAGACCGACGTGGACGCCCCCTGCTCCTCTTCCTTCGCCACCCGAAACCTTCCCCCTTGCCGGCAAGGCAATGCTTCCGGCGCCGCTGCGACGATCGCCGGACAGCCAAGATGGGTATCGCCCCACCCTTTGTCATCGCTTTAGAGATTGTTTGGAAAATCGCGAAAGGACGATTTTCGTGGCCTGCCCGCGCATGGCTACCCCGGCCCGTTCCCGCCTCCTCGTCGCGGCGATCGGTCATGGCTATGCACGATCGGCACAAGACAATCTCCGATCAAATCATTGCGACATGAAGCGGAGTTGAGAATTACTATCAAAGTTGCCCCCTTTTACGAATTGCTATAGTTCAGCCGACTTGGGAGAACACAAGGGAGAATACGTAGTATGCCTGACAGGAGGATGGGGCCGCAGGATTCTGCGACATCCAATGCCCTGCTGGATGCTACCGAACGCGTGTTGCGCAACCACGGCTATGGTGCCGCAACGTCGCGGCGCGTCGCGGCGGAAGCGGGCCTCAAGCAGCAACTGGTCTATTATTACTTTCGCACGATGGACGAACTCTTGCTGGCGACGTTCGTTCGCCGCACGCGCCAGGCGCTGGCGGAACTGGAACAGGCCATGACTTCGGACCGTCCGATCCGGGCCATCTGGGGCGATCTGGGGCGATCGATCGATGCCAGGCTGGCGTTCGAATTCATGGCGATGGCCAATCATCATGACGGCATTCGCGACGAAGTCCGGGTTTTCATGGCGCGCGCCCGAACCATCCAGGCCGACGTCATGGGTCGGCAACTGGCCATGCACGATATCGATGCAGGGCCGCTCACTCCGGGAGCGATAGTGTTCATCGCCTATAGCGCGATGCTGCTGCTCGGCCGCGAGGAAGCCATCGATATCTCCGTCTGCCATGACGAGGTCCGGGCGCTCGCCGAATGGGCGTTGCAGCGCTTCGACTGATTCCGGCGGGCCACGGCCGCCCCTCATCCATCCCCGCGCTTATTCGCTCGTCGAACCGGAAGCCCGCTTCGTCGCGGGCCCACGCGCCTTGTCCCGAACCGGCCACGCCCCGCCCCTGACGGCTTGGAACCCGGGCGCGCCTCCTGCGTAAGGAATGGGCAAGGGCCAGGGAAAGCAGGGTCAAACGGCAGAATGACTATCGAGGAGTGCAGAATGAAGACCAGATTTGTTGCAACGGCCCTGTTCGGCGCATTGATGATCCCGGCCGCCGCGCAGGCCAAGGCCCCCGCTCCGGCCGCCCCCGTCGGCGCGCCGGCCAATACGGGCCAGGCCACTGCCGCGGATATCGTCGCGGGAACCAAGGTGTTCGATTCACAGGGCGTGGAAATCGGCCAGATCGAGGCGGTCCAGGGCGACAATGTCGTGATCGCCGCCGGCGCCAATCGCGCAACGCTGGCGAAGAATGCGTTCGCCAAGGCTCCGGCGGGTGTCAGCGTTAACGCCACCAAGGCCCAGCTCGACGCCGCCGTGGCCGATGCCAGCGCCAAGGCCGGCGCATCGCTCGACACCGCGCTCGTCGCCAATGCCGAGGTCAAGAGCCAGGACGGCGCGGTCGTCGGCACGGTCAAGCAGGTCCAGGGCGATCAGGTCATCCTCGACCGGCCCGATGGCGCCGTGTCTCTGACCCGCCAGTTCTTCGCCGCCGACGCAAGCGGGCTGACCTTGCGCATGACCGCCGCACAGCTCGACGCCGCCGCCAAGGCGGCCCAGCCGGCCGGAAGCTGACGGCCGGAGAAGGAACCTTCCACAACCGGGAAAGGCGGCGGCGTGAAGCGTCCGCCGCCTTTTTCATGAGGTCCAATCCCATTCGAGAGCGCCGCTTGCGGCTGGGGGCCAGCCCCTGTACAGGCCACGCAACTTTCCCGAACCGCTAGTTCCCAGAGGAATCCGATGGCCGCGCAATACGCCTTCGTCATGAAGGGCATGACCAAGACTTTCCCCGGCGCCCCCAAGCCGGTGCTGAACGATATCAGCCTGCAATTCTACCAGGGCGCCAAGATCGGCATCGTCGGCCCGAACGGCGTCGGCAAGTCGACGCTCATCAAGATCATGGCCGGCATCGACACCGACTATACCGGTGAAGCCTGGGCGGGCGAGAACATCACCGTCGGCTACCTGGAACAGGAACCGCAGCTCGACAATTCGAAGACCGTTCTCGAGAACGTGAAGGACGGCGCGCGCGCGACGGCCGATCTGGTCGATCGTTTCAACGAGATCAGCAACATCATGGCCGATCCGCCCGAGGACGTCGATTTCGACGCGCTCATGGAGGAAATGGGCACCCTGCAGGAGAAGATCGACGCAGTCGACGGCTGGACGCTCGACAACCAGCTCGAAGTCGCAATGGAAGCGCTGCGTTGCCCGCCGGGCGACTGGCCGGTGGACAGCCTCTCTGGCGGTGAAAAGCGCCGCATCGCGCTGACCCGCCTGCTGATCCAGAAGCCATCGATCCTGCTGCTCGACGAACCGACCAACCACCTCGATGCCGAAAGCGTCGAATGGCTGGAAAACCACCTCAAGGAATATGCCGGCGCGGTGCTGATGATCACCCACGACCGCTATTTCCTCGATCACGTCGTCGGCTGGATCCTCGAACTCGATCGCGGCAAGTACTTCCCCTACGAGGGCAATTATTCGACCTACCTGGAGAAGAAGGCGAAGCGTCTCGATCAGGAAGATCGCGAGGAATCGGGCCGCTCCAAGGCGCTCAAGGAAGAGCTGGAATGGATCCGGCAGACCCCGGCCGCGCGCCAGACCAAGAGCAAGGCCCGTATCCGCAAGTTCGAGCAATTGCAGGAAGCCCAGAGCGACCGGCGCCCCGGCAAGGCGCAGATCGTCATCCAGGTGCCCGAGCGCCTCGGCGGCAAGGTGATCGAGGCCAAGAACCTGACCAAGGCCTATGGCGACAAGCTGCTGTTCGAGGATCTGTCGTTCATGCTGCCGCCGGGCGGCATCGTCGGCGTGATCGGCCCCAACGGCGCCGGCAAGTCGACGCTGTTCAAGATGATTACCGGGCAGGAAACACCCGACAGCGGCGAGATAGACATCGGCTCGACCGTGCGCCTCGGCTACGTCGATCAGAGCCGCGATCACCTCGACAGCTCGAAGAACGTCTGGGAGGAAATCTCCGACGGGCTCGACTACATGAAGGTCAACGGCCACGACCAGTCGACCCGCGCCTATGTCGGGGCGTTCAACTTCAAGGGCCAGGACCAGCAGAAGAACGTCGGCAAGCTTTCGGGCGGTGAGCGCAACCGCGTCAACATCGCCAAGATGCTGAAGCGCGGCGGCAACGTGCTGCTGCTCGACGAACCGACCAACGACCTCGACGTGGAAACGCTGGCGGCGCTGGAAGAAGCCATCGAGAACTTCGCCGGCTGCGCCGTGGTCATCAGCCACGACCGCTTCTTCCTGGATCGTTTGGCGACGCATATCCTCGCCTTCGAAGGCAACAGCCATGTCGAATGGTTCGAAGGCAACTTCGAAGCCTACGAAGAGGACAAGCGACGCCGCCTGGGCGACGCCGCCGATCGCCCGACAAGGCTGGCTTACAAGAAACTGACGCGGTGAACGCTACCCGGTGATGGCGATTTGTCAGAAAATCGCCATTTAACCTGAACAAAAGGCCATCTCATCGGTTCACGATCCCGACAGTGCCGATTCGGTAATAAATCGGCAATGGTCGTCGCAGGTCCCTGCGGCGCAGGGAAATGGAGACCGGCCATGGCCGTAGGTAAATTCATGAAGTCGGGCGGCCTAGCCGCCCTGGCCGCCAGTCTGGCGCTTATCGCCGTTCCGGCGAGCGCGCAGGAGCGCGGGCGCTGGGGCGGTGGACGCGGCGGCGAAGCCAGCGCGCAAACCGGCGGCAATTCGGGTGGCGGCCGAAGCTGGGGCGGCGGCGATCGCGGCTCTGGCCAGTCGCAGCAGGCGCCGACACGGCAGCGCAACTGGAGCCAGGGCGATAGCGGCTCACCCTCTCAGCAAGGTGAATCGCGCCGCCAGCGCACCTGGAACCGGCCGCAAGTCAGCGCTCCCGAACAGGTCCAGCAGCAGCAGCAGCAGCAGCAGGCTCAGCCGCAGCAAACCCAGCCGCAACGGCCGAACTGGTCGCGCGGCGATGGCCAGCAGGGCGGACGCAATCGCACTTACGTCGATCCCAACCGCAACGGCAGCTATCGCGACGCCGGCCGCCAGACCGAGCAGAACCGCCAACGCGCGCAGAACTGGCAGAACCAGCGCAATGATCGGGCGGGCAATGATAACTGGCGCAACCGTAACGATAACAACGGCTGGCGCGGTAACGAACGGGCCGACGGCAACCGCTGGCAGGGCAACAACAATAACGCCAACCGCTGGCGGAACGACGGCAACCGCTATGGCCAGAGCAGTAACTGGAATCGCAACTGGCGTAACGATAACCGCTACAACTGGTCGGGCTATCGCAACAACAACCGCAACGTTTACCGCCTCGGCAGCTATTATTCGCCTTATCGCGGCTACAGCTACCGCCGCCTGGGCATCGGGTTCTTCCTGGACTCGCTGTTCTACAGCAATCGCTACTGGATCAACGATCCGTGGCAGTACCGCCTCCCGGCGGCCGATGGCCCCTATCGCTGGGTCCGCTATTACGACGACGTGCTGCTGGTCGATATCTACAGCGGCGAAGTGGTCGACGTGATCGAGAACTTCTTCTGGTAGGCGCCTGCGCGCCGCCATGGGTAGCCGGTGAGTGGACCGGTGAACGAGCCCTCGCTCCTTCGGGAACGGGGGCTCACCTCGTTTCGGCGGCTTTTGCCTTGCCCTTGGCCACGCATCGGATAGGCATCGCGGCGATGACCCGCGACGATCCGGCCGCCCCATGACCCGCGCCGCAACCGCAGAAAAGCGGGCGCTCGCCCGCCTCGGCACTTCGGTGCGCGAGCGGCTGGCGGCCGACCCGTCGGTCTATCGCTTTCCCACCGTAGAGGCGGAGATCTTCGCCGTGGGCAATTTCCTGACCGCCGAGGAATGCACCCACCTGATGGCGATGATCGATCGCGTCGCCACTCCCTCGGTGCTTTACGAACCCCAGCACAACGCCAAGTATCGCACCAGCTATTCGGGCGATGTCGATCCCGAGGATTTCTTCGTGCGGATGATCGACCGGCGCATCTGCGATCTTTTGGGCATCGATCCCGCCTGGGGCGAATCCGCGCAGGGCCAGCGCTATATGCCGGGGCAGGAATTCCAGGGCCATTTCGACTGGTTCAACCCGACCGCGTCCTACTGGCCGTTCGAACGCGGGCGCGGCGGCCAGCGCAGCTTCACCGCCATGGCCTATCTCAACGATGTCGAGGAAGGCGGGCTGACCGAATTCGTCAAGCTGCGCACCAGCGTAACGCCGCAGGCCGGCGCCCTTCTGATATGGAACAATATGCGGCCTGACGGCTCCCCCAACGAACAGTTGCTTCACGCCGCCCAGCCTGTTGGCAAGGGCGTGAAATACGTCGTCACCAAATGGTTCAGGACACGGCCGTGGGGCTGAACCTGCGGCCTATGGCCCCTCTCGCGCTCCTTCTCCTCGCGCCGGTCCCCGCCGTCGCATCCGGCGTGGAGACCGCGCAGGCGCAGGGCCACCAGGTCACCGCCCAGGAAGCCCGGCTGGCCGAGGTGTTCGAGCAAGACGCTGAGCGCGAGGAGCGGCTCGATCCGCTCAACACGCTCTATCGCGGCGAAGCGGTCGATCCCGACGCGCTGGCCCGGCTCTACACCGAAGCGCTGGACCGCGAGGTGCTGGCGTCGGCCCGGCGCAGCCTCGACGCGCTGGCGCGGATCGACCGGCGCGGGCTGCGCGCGAACGCGGCGATATCCTACGATGTCTTCGCCCTGCAGAAGAAGCAGGAGGTGGCCGCGCTGCGCCCCGATGTCCGCGCGCTCACCGCGGTGCGCCCGTTCAACCATTTCGGCGGGCTGCATGTCGAACTGCCCTCGCTCATGTCGAACGAAGGTCCGCTGCGCTTCAAGACCGAGGGCGATTACCGCACCGCCCTGCGGCTCGACACCGCCTTCGCCGGGGTGATCGACAACGCGATCCTGCGCTTTCGCCAGGGCATCGCCACCGGCGTGGTCGAACCCAAGCTGACGGTCGCCAACATGATCGGCCAGATCGACGCGCTGCTGGCCCAGCCGGTGGAGGAATCGCCGTTCTACAGCCCGGTGCGGAATTTCCCTGACACCGTGCCAGCCGCCAGCCGCGAGCCGCTCCGGGCAGCCTATGGAACGACGATCCGCGAGACGCTCTACCCCGCCTATCGCCGCCTGCGGCACTTCCTGGCCGAGGAATATCTTCCCGCCGCGCGCGATCAGGTCGGCCTTTCCGCGATGAAGGGCGGGCCGGCGCTCTATCGCGTGCTGATAGAGCAGGAGACGACGCTTCGGCTCGATCCGGAGGAAGTCCACCGCCTGGGCCTGTCCGAAGTGGCGCGCATCCAGCGCGAGATGGACGGCGTGCGGCGCGAGATGGCGTTCACCGGTCCGCTGGGCGAATTCTTCGACCATATGCGCACCGATCCGCGCTTTCACCCCAAGACCCGCGAGGAACTGGCGGATGGCTTCGCGGCGATCGGCAAGGCGGTGGATGCGCAGATACCGCGGTTCTTCCTGCATGTGCCCCGGACGCCGCTGCTGATCCAGCCCTACCCCGCCTTCCGCGAGAAGTACGAGGCTGGAGGGAGCTATAACCAGGGCGCGGCGGACGGATCGCGGCCCGGCGTGTTCAACTACAACACTTACGACCTGCCCAGCCGTTTCCTGACCGGCATGACCACGCTCTATCTCCACGAAGGATCGCCGGGGCATCATTTCCAGATCAGCCTGGCGCAGGAGGACAGGAGCCTGCCCGCGTTCCAGCGTTTCGACGGCAACAACGCCTTCGTCGAAGGCTGGGCGCTCTATGCCGAGACGCTGGGTTACGAGATGGGGTTCTACAAGGATCCGATGCAGCACTGGGGCACGCTGGACGACGAAATGCTGCGGGCGATGCGGCTGGTGGTCGACACCGGCCTGCATGCCAAGGGTTGGACGCGAAAGCAGGCGATCGACTACATGCTGGCCAATTCGGGCATGGGCGAGACCGACGCCACCGCCGAGGTCGAACGCTATATCGCCATGCCGGCGCAGGCGCTTTCCTACAAGATCGGCGCCCTCACCATCCAGCGGCTGCGGCGAAAGGCGGAGGCCGCGCTGGGGCCGAAATTCGACATTCGCGCCTTCCACGATCAGGTTCTGGGATCGGGCGCGCTGCCTCTGCCGGTGCTGGAAGCGAAGATCGACGGGTGGATCGCACACCAGGTCTAGCTGCCACATTGGCGCCGCATAGTGCGACCAGCGCGCCGCCAAACAGGCGCTAAGGCCTTGGTTTCTCGGCCAGATGCGCCAGCAACCGATCGAAGCGCCGCTGAAGCCGGATGATTTCGAGCTGGGTGCGCAAGTTGACCTCATAGTCATGGCGCGCGGCGATGCGGTCTTTCGCCGACTGGCGGTTCTGGCTCATCATGATGACGGGCGCCTGGATCGCGGCGAGCATCGACAGCATCAGGTTGAGGAAGATGTAGGGATAGCTGTCGAAGGGGTGGAGCCCCAGCCCCTTCAGCAGCTCGCTGTTGATGACGATCCACGCGAACAGCACAACGCCGAAGGCGATGATGAAGCCCCAGCTGCCGCCGATGGCCGCCACCCGGTCCGCCAGCCGGTCGCCATAGCTGGCGTGGAGCGCGGCTTCCTCATCTGAATCCGGGCCTTCGAGAGTGCCGGTCGATATCCGGTGCAGGACGTTCTGCTCCTCGGCGTCGAGTTCGTCGAACTTTCGGCCCAGCAACTCCTCGGCGAGTTCTTCAGGTGTCCGTTTCGGATCGTGCATCACCATTGCCAAGCGCCTCGGCGATCAGCCGCCGGGTATTGGCCACGCCGTAGAGCGCGATGAAGCTGCCCATGCGCGGTCCCTGGGCGGAACCCAGCAGCGTCTCGTAAAGCGCCTTGAACCAGTCGCGCAACTGTTCGAAGCCGAAAGCCGGGTCCTTGCCGATCTCGTAGACGATGTTCTGCAGCGTTTCGGCGGTGGCGTCCTGTGCCGTCGCGGCAAGCTGCGCGTCGAGCGCCGCCAGCGCGGCGGCCTCGTTCGTCGTCGGCGCGCGGCGCTTCAGCGTGGGGGCGATGAAATCGCGGTTATAGGCCAGCGCACAGGTCACCAGCGTATCGAGCGCGGGATGCGCCTCCGGCCGGGCATCGGCGACATAGTTGGCAAGATAGGACCACACCTGATCGCGCGTGGCGTTGGCGCCCAGCACGCCCACCAGATTGAGCAGCAAGCCGTAAGTCACCGGCAGGGTATCGCCGGCGCCCTCACCCTCGCCGTTGGCGCGCAGCAGATGCCACACCGGGTTGCCCAGCTGCTGCTCCACCGGCTGCGCCGCCAGCTTCTCGCGGAACTGCCAGTATTCGTCGACCGCGCGCGGGATGATCCCGATGTGGAGCTGCTTGGCGCTCTTCGGTTCGCGGAACAGGTAGAAGCCCAGGCTCTCCTCGCTGCCGTAAGTCAGCCACTGCTCGATGGTGAGGCCGTTGCCCTTAGACTTGGAGATCTTCTCGCCCTTGTCATCCAGGAACAGCTCGTAGATCAGCCCTTCCGGCCGCCGGCCGCCCAGGATCTGCGCGATCTTGCCCGACTGGGTGACGCTGTCGGTCAGGTCCTTGCCGCACATCTCGTAATCGACGCCCAGCGCGACCCAGCGCATCGCCCAGTCGACCTTCCATTGCAGCTTGGCGTTGCCGCCCAGGATCGACTGCTCGATCGTCCGGCCCTGATCCTCGAAACGGACCAGCCCGGCTTCGGCGTCGACCACCTCGACCGGAACCTGCAGCACTTCGCCCGTGGTCGGCGACACCGGCAGGACCGGCGAGTAAGTCTTGCGGCGTTCCTCGCGCAGGGTCGGCAGCATCACGCCCATGATCGCGTCGAAATTGCGCAGCACGCCGCGCAGGGCATCGTCGAACGCGCCCGAATTGTAGCGATCGGATGCCGAGACGAATTCGTAATCGAAGCCGAACCGGTCGAGGAAACGGCGCAGCATCGCATTGTTGTGATGCGCGAAGCTTTCGTATTCGCCGAAAGGATCGGGTATCCGGGTCAGCGGCTTATTGAGGTTCGCGCGCAGCAAATCGCCGTTGGGGATATTGTCGGGCACCTTGCGCAGCCCGTCCATATCGTCGCTGAAAGCCACCAGCCGCGTCGGCGCGCCGCCAGTCAGCACTTCGTAGGCGCGGCGGACCAGCGTGGTGCGCAGCACTTCCTGGAAAGTGCCGATATGCGGCAGGCCCGAGGGACCGTACCCGGTCTCGAACAGCATCGGCCGTATCTGTCCGTCCTGGTCGCTCTTGCCCTGCGGATAGCGCTTGATGAGCTTGCGGGCTTCCTCGAAGGGCCATGCCTTCGAGACCTGGGCGGCGGCGTGGATATCGGCTTGCGTCATGCCAGCGCCTTTCGCGGCTATCCGTGCGTTCCGCAAGTGCCGCTTTACCATTGCTTAGCCGCCGCGCGCGATAATCGCGCCAAAGGGGATTTCGAACGATGGCAGGCGGCGGTTTCGGCAGGAAGGGGTTGCGGCCGGGTGAAACGGCG
>Ga0209813_10000211_pt1 | contig 18037 bp, 14 predicted proteins | sample EndMethybrTD3033_FD_187596 | JGI IMG/M metagenome (GOLD analysis project Ga0209813, IMG submission 187596) | Populus endosphere microbial communities from Tennessee, USA - Endosphere MetaG P. TD hybrid TD303-3 (SPAdes) (version 2) | ecosystem: Host-associated > Plants > Roots > Endosphere... | reverse complement strand
GTCCTGTTCGGTTAGGCGGGCAGGGATGGCCGCCAGCCCCATCCGTATCTCGATCTTCCCGTTGACCGGGGCGATGCTCTATCCCGGCCTGCACCTGCCGCTGCATATCTTCGAGCCGCGCTACCGCGCGATGGTGAGCGACGCCCTGGCGCGCGATCGCCGCATCGGCATGATCCAGCCGCAGCGGGCGCAGGAAGGCGCGCCGCTCTACAGCGTCGGCTGCCTCGGCAAGATCGGCGAGGTCGAGGCGCTGGACGATGGCCGCTTCAACATCGTGCTGGAAGGCGAGGCCCGGTTCCATGTCCTGCGCGAGCTGGACGTGGCCACGCCCTTCCGCCAGGTCGAGGCCGAACTGCTGGAAGAGCGCGACGACGAAGTTCTCGCCCCGATAGAACGGGCCAGTTTCGAACGCGAGGCGCGCCGCTTCGCCGAAGCGCAGGGCTACCGCATCGACTGGGAATCGGTCGCGCGGCTGGATGACCTGTCGCTCATCAACGGTGTCTCGCAGATCGCTCCCTTCGACGCCGCCGCCAAGCAGGCGCTGCTCGAAGCCGATGGCCTGTCGACCCGCTGCGAGCTGCTGGTCCAGCTGATGCAGTTCTTCGGCCGGCGGGACGACGGGGACGAAGCCGCCACGCTGCAATAAGATGCCATAAACCGCGCAAAGCCGTGACAAAACGGCGCAGCGGCCGGGAGAGGGAGAGAAAATCGATGGCAGTCACCCGAAACGCGATCCTCGCGGGCACGCCGGCGGCACTGGCCATCCTGGGCGCCGCAAGCCCGGCAGCGCAGGCGGAAACTCACGCGCCGGACATGGTTCGGCCCGCCGACGCGAGCCCCGACCGCGCGCCGGCGATGCAGGGCGGACAGAATTTCCGCGACCTTGGCGGCTACCGCACGCTCGACGGGCGGACCGTGCGCTGGCGCATGCTGTTCCGCTCGGGCGCGATGGACCGGCTGACCCCGGCCGATTTCGACTATCTGGACAAGCTGGGCATCCGCGCCGTCGTCGATCTGCGCAGCACCGAGGAGCGCCAGGCCGCCCCCGTCCGCTGGCCGGGCGCGCGGACGCCGCACGTCCTGACGAAGGACTACTCCGGCGCGGCGATGGGATTCGACACCACCGGCATCGCCACGATGACCGGCGAGCGGGCGAGAGCCGTGATGGCCTCGGGCTATCGCTCCATCCTCGGCACGTTCAACGACCAGTATCGCGGCATGTTCGCCCGACTGCTCGCCGGAGAGGCTCCGCTCCTGTTCAACTGCTCGGCGGGCAAGGATCGCACGGGCGTTGCCGCCGCGCTGATCCTGACCGCGCTCAAAGTCCCGCGCGAGACGATCGTCGAGGATTACCTGCTGTCCAACCGGTATTTCCAGCGGCAGACGAGCACCGCCGCGAACGACGCCGCGTTCGCCGCATTGCGCCAGCTGCCGCCGGACGTCGTCAGCGCGTTCATGGGTGTCGATCGCGGCTATATCGAGGAAGTATTCCGCGTGATCGACGCCCATCCCGGCGGCGCGGACGGCTATCTGCGCGACCAGCTCGGCCTCGACGACGCCGATCTCGCCACATTGCGCCGGCGCTACACCACCGCCTGAAAGTTCCTGATCCGTGCGATTCCGGCCAATGTCATCATACTTCAAGGTGACCGCGCTCAGTCGAAGCTGACCTTGCCCCGCCCCGCCTTCACCGAACCGCGCAGCTTCTTGCCTTGCAGGCGCTTTTCCTTGCCGACCCGGTTGAGCCGCGATTTCGCGCGCTTTTCCGGGAGTTTCTGCGCTTCGGCCAGCAGTTCGGCCAGCCGCTCGCGCGCGTCGGCGCGGTTCGCCTCCTGGGTGCGGAAGCGGCGCGCGGTGAGGACCAGTTCGCCTTTCGCGGTCATCCGGCTGCCTGCCAGTTCCTTCAGCCGGTGGAACACCTCGGGCGAGAGGCGCAGCGCGAAGACATCCAGCCGCAGCTGAACCGCCGTCGCCACTTTGTTGACGTTCTGCCCGCCCGGCCCGCTGGCGGCGATGAAACTCTCGCTGGCGAGCGCGACGGCGCGCCGGGCGAGGTCATCCATCCCGGAAGCCGAGGCTCGCGAAATCGGCGGGCAGCGGCGCTATCGCCTGGATCGGCTCCTTGCCCTCGCGCGCGATGGTAAGGCCGGCGGCGTGGAGCATGGTGCGCCGGGCGCCGTCCACCGAGCCGCCGCCATAGACCGGATCGCCCAGCAGCGGCACGCCGAGGCCGGAGGCGGCATGGACGCGGATCTGGTGGGTGCGGCCCGTTTCTGGGCGGAATTCGATGAGCGTCACCCCGCCCTGTTCGTCGAGCTTGCGCCAGTGCGTCAGCGCGGGCTTGCCCTTTCTGGCCGGGATCATCCGCCAGCCCTCGCTGGCGCTGCTGATCTTCGCTAGCGCCAGTTCGATGGTGCCTTCCTCGCCCTCTATCGTGCCGGCGAGCACGCCCAGATAGCGCTTCTCCACCTGCCGCGCCTCGAAAGCGGCGGAAAAACGCTTCAGGGCCTTGGGATTACGCGCCAGCAGCAGGCAGCCCGAAGTATCCTGATCGAGCCGATGGACCGGCGCGGGCGGGCGCTGGAAACCGAAACGCAAGGCATCGAGATAGTCGTCCAGGCTGCGCCCACCGGCGCGCGGCCGGTCGAGCGGCAGGCCGGCCGGCTTGTCGATCACCAGCGCTTCGGCGTCTTCGAACAGAATGGGAAGCTGGGTCATGATGTTGTTTCAGTCAAAGAAGAAGGGTTCACGCAGAGACGCGGAGAAAGAAGGAGGAGGCGCAGAGGACTGACGCTTGCGGCAAAGCCGCTTTCATTCTGCCAAGGTGTCCGCCAGTGGCAAGCGTCGGACTGTTCCGAAAGCCTTCGGCCGGGCGCGGCTTCTCTGCGTCTCGTTTCTTTTTCTCCGCGTCTCTGCGCGAAACAGGGATCATGCCACCGCCGCCGCGATGCGCCGCACCGCTTCGGCGAGCTGCGCGTCGTCGGCGGCGAAGCTGATGCGGAAGCCGTCCCGGCCGCCGAAGGCCGAGGCGGGGACGATGGCAACGCCATGTTCGAGCAGGTGCATCGCCAGCGCCTCGTCGTTGCCGAATCGCGTCATCAGCGGCGCTGCGTCGACCATGCAATAGAACGCGCCGTCGGGCACCGGCGTGGAGAGGCCGGGAATCGCGTTGATCGCCCCCACCACCAGATCGCGCCGGCTGCGGAAGCGTTCGCGCCAGTCGAGCAGGAAATCCTGCGGCCCTTCGAACGCGGCAACCGCCGCCGCCTGGCTGACCGAGCTGGGATTGCCCGAGGAATGCGACTGCAGCTTTTCCATCGCCTGGATCAGCCAGCGCGGGCCGGTGGCGACGCCGATGCGGAAGCCGGTCATCGCGTGGCTCTTGGACACGCCCGAGACGGTGAGCACGCGATTCGCCAGTGCCGGGGTCTCCACGGCCAGCGTGGCGTGCGCGCCGCTGCCGTAACGGATCGGCGCATAGATATCGTCGCTCATCACCAGCACGCGCGGATGGCGCAGCAGGACTTCGCCGATGGCGCGCAGTTCCTCGGCCGGATAAGTGGCGCCGGTAGGATTGCCGGGGCTGTTGAGCAGCAGCCAGCGGGTGCGCGGGGTGATCGCCGCTTCGAGCTGGGCGGCGGTGATGCGGAAGCCGCCGGCCGCATCGGTGGGCAGCGCGACGACTTCGGCGCCGGCGAAGCGGACGATTTCCGGATAGGACACCCACCAGGGCGCCGGGATCAGCGCTTCGTCGCCGGGATCGAGTGTCGCCAGCAATGCGTGGAAGATAGCCTGCTTGCCGCCGGCGCTGACCGTGACTTGCGAAGTCGGCGTCTCGATGCCGAGATCGCGCGCGAAGTGCAGCGCGGCGGCCGCCTTCAGCCGCGCGGTGCCGCCCACCGGCGTATACTTGGTATCGCCCGCGTCCATCGCCGCCTTGGCCGCCGCGATCACATGCGGCGGCGTGGCGAAGTCGGGCTCCCCCACCGACAGCGAGATGACATCCCGCCCTTCGGCTTTCAGCGCGGTGGCGCGGTCGGTCATCGCGGTGGTCTGCGACGGGGCGATGCGCCGGAGCGCGATGGAAGTCTCGGTCATGTCAGGTCACTTCGGGTCAGGAGCCAGATTTCAGGTCAGAAGGTCGGCGGGCATCAGCCCGCGAAGGGCGTTGCCGATGAAAAAGCCGCCGGCCAGATCGTCCAGCGTCAGCGGGGCTTCCTGGGCGCGGCCCGATTCGATCAGCGAGCGCCGCAAGACGCCGGGCAGCAGGCCGACGCCGGCGGCGGGGGTCAGGAGCTTGCCGCCGCGCTCGACGAAAATGTTGGTGAAGCTGCCTTCGGTGACGAGCCCGTCGTCGCGCAGGAACAGCGCCTCCGCAGCGCCCGCCGCCTGCGCCGCCTTCAGTCCGGCGGCGTAGAAGCCCCGGTCCGAGCTCTTGTGCCGCAGCCGCCAGTCGCCGCTGTCGACCGGCAGGCGCAGCACCGCGCAGATCGCCGGATCGGGCAAGGCGGCGGGCAGCTCGGCCAGCTCCAGGCTGTAAGTGCCGCTGCGCGCCAGGACCAGCCGCAGCCTGGCCGGCGCGTCGGCATCGAAGCACAGCGCCTGGATGGCGTTGCGCACCGCGTGCCGATCGAAGGCGAAGCCCAGCTCGGCGGCGCTCGCCCTGATCCGCTCCAGATGCAGTTCCAGCAGCGGGATCCCCTGCTCCGGGGTGAAGGCCATCGTCTCGATCAGGTCGAAATCGGCCGCAGACTCTCGCACGAACCCCCCTTTGACCAGGCACTCGCGCCATTCGGCCAGTGCTTCGGAATCGGCGACGATCGCCGAACCCACTCCCAGCACCGCCCGGCCCCTCCCGTTCTCGCCGGGAGTGAGGCGCAAGGTGCGGATTGCCACATTGAACGCCGCGTCACCAGAGGCATCGATGCGCCCGATGGCGCCGCAATAGGCCCCGCGCGGATCGCGCTCGACCTGCCCGATAAGCTCCATCGCGCGGATTTTGGGCGCGCCGGTGATCGATCCGCAGGGGAACAGCGCGCGGATCATGTCCACCGCGCCTTTGCCCGGCAGCAGCCGCGCGCGGACGGTGGAGACCATCTGGTGGACGGTGGGATAGCTTTCGACCGCGAAGGGCTGCTCGACCCTGACGCTGCCCGGCACGGCCACGCGCGACAGATCGTTGCGCATGAGGTCCACGATCATCAGGTTTTCGGCGCGATCCTTCACCGAAGCGGCAAGTTCGTCGCGCAAAGCGGCGTCCAGGGCTAGTGTGCGGCCACGCGGCCGCGTCCCTTTCATGGGCTTCGCCATGGCCGCGCAGTGATCGCCATTGGCCTTCAGCGCGAAGAACAATTCGGGAGAAAAGCTCAGCAACCAGTGGGTTCCGTCATGCACCACGCCGCCATAACCCGCCCCCGCCGCCGGCCGGATCGCGCCATAAAGCGCCAGCGGATCGCCGCGCCAGCTCGCCACGAGCGGAAAGGTGAGGTTCGCCTGATAGATGTCCCCCGCCTCGATCGCCTGGCGCAGCGCGGCGAAGGCCCGGGCATAGCCGCCGGCGGAAATCTGCGGCTCCAGCGGCCCGATCGAGGCTCCGCCCACGCCCGACGGCACCTGCGCCGCCAGCCAGCCGGGCACGTCCGCTCCCGGGATGGTCTCGTACCCGTCGAAAGCGCCGAACCAGATCAAAGGTCCGTCCGCTCCCGTCCGCTGCGCCGCCAGGGCGGCCAGCCGCGGCTCCAGCGCCAGGCCGGCCTCGTAGGCGAGATATCCCGCCATGTCGCGGCCCTCGCCCGCCAGCGCCTCGATCCGCGCCAGCGCCGGTTCGACTTCCTCGGCACGGCGGGCGACGACGATCTCCACCGGCGCGCGATAGAGCCGCGCGTCGCTCGCCCCGTCGGGCCGGGCATCGTCGAGGAGGATGAAGGGATCAGCCATTCTGGCGCGGCTTTAGCGGTGTGCCGACGCACATGCAAAAAGCCTCTCGCGCCGCACTCGCCTGCCCGGTATCAAGCCGTCAGATCAGGTGGAGCAGGCGATGGACGATATCTTCCTCGGGCTAGGCGCGAACGGCGAACGGCAAGTCCTCCATCTTGGCCGGGCGAACCGCCACGGACTGATCGCGGGCGCCACCGGCACCGGCAAGACGGTGACGCTCCAGACCATCGCCGAACAGTTCTCCGCCGCCGGGGTGCCGGTGTTCCTGGCCGACGTGAAGGGCGATCTTTCGGGCATCGCCATGTCGGGCAGCCCGACATTCAAGAACGCCGCGATCCTGGAAGCGCGGGCCAAGGAAATCGGCCTGACGGACTACGCCTATCGCGATAATCCGGCGGTGTTCTGGGATCTCTATGGCGAAAAGGGCCACCCGATCCGCACGACGATCTCCGAAATGGGGCCGCTGCTGCTGGCGCGGCTGCTGGGGCTGAACGAGACGCAGGAAGGCGTGCTCAACGTCGCCTTCCGCTATGCCGACGACAACGGCTGGCTGCTGATCGACCTCAAGGACCTGCAGGCGGTGCTCGCCGCCACGGCGGAAGCGGCGCCGGAACTGGCGACGAAGTACGGCAACGTGGCCAAGGCCAGCGTCGGCACGATCCAGCGCCAGCTGCTCGCCTTCGAAAGCCAGGGCGCGGACCGCTTCTTCGGCGAACCGGCCTTCGAGATCGGCGACTTCATCAAAACCGACGAGAGCGGGCGCGGCTATATCAACATCCTCGCCGCCGACAAGCTGATGCAGAGCCCCAAGCTCTACGCCACTTTCCTGCTCTGGCTGCTGTCCGAACTTTTCGAGGCGCTGCCGGAAGTGGGCGATCCCGAAAAACCCACATTGGTGTTCTTCTTCGACGAGGCGCACCTCTTGTTCGACGACGCCCCCGAGGCCTTGTTCGACAAGGTCGAGCAGGTCGTGCGCCTGATCCGCTCCAAGGGCGTGGGCGTCTACTTCATCTCGCAGAACCCGATAGACATTCCCGAGAAGATCGCCGGCCAGCTGGGCAACCGCGTGCAGCACGCGCTACGCGCATTCACTCCGCGCGACCAGAAGGCGATCAAGGCCGCGGCGGAAACCTTCCGCATCAATCCCGACCTCGACGTCGCCACTGCGATCACCGAACTGAAAGTGGGCGAGGCGCTGGTCTCGACGCTGAACCCGGACGGCAGCCCGGCCATCGTCCAGCGCACGCTGATCGCCCCGCCCTGCTCTCGATTGGGGCCGGTGACGGACAAGGAACGTGCCATCGTCCAGTCGATCAGCCCCTGCGACGGCAAGTACGACACGCCGGTCGATCGCGAATCGGCGTCCGAAGTGCTGGCGCAGAAGGCGGCGGACGCCGCCGCGGTGGCCGAGCAGGCGCGCGACGAAGGCGAGGAGAAAGTCCGGGCTCAGCCGCGCAAGTCGACCAGCATGTGGGAGAAGGCAGGCAAGGCCGCGATCGGCGCAGCGGCCACGTCGGCGGGCGGCATGATCGCCCGCCAGATGACCGGTCGTAAGTCCACCGCCTCCCCGGTGAAGAACGCGGCCGGGGCGGTCGCGGGAACGCTGGGCACGGAACTCGGAAAAATGATCGGCTTTCCGGGCCTTGGCCAGTTCGCGCGGGGTTTGCTTGGCGGTCTTTTGCGGTAGAAGGGTGTCGATGCTTACGCGGCCATTGTGAAAAGCAAGCCGGCGAAGCGGTCTGGAGGGGCGGTTTTTCCGGATTGCGTCGTCGTAACGATGGTGGCCGCGGCACATCCCTCGCGCCTCGAAAGTCCTGCCTGCCGATGCATCGTTTCCTGCTTGCCGCCGCTTCTCTTGCATTCGCGCTTCCTGGCTCCGCCCATGCGGCGGCACAGAACGCCGCCGTGCCGACCGATGGCCAAGCCGCGCCATCCGGCGAACTATCGGATGCCGTGCATCCCAAAGGCTATCGGCTGGACCTGACGATCGATCCCAACCGGGAAGACTTCTCCGGCAGGGTGGAAATCGACGCCGAGCTGAAGTCGCCCGCGACGACGATCTTCATGCACGGGCGCGACCTGACGATGCGCAAGGCCAGCGCCACGGTCGGCGGCCGGTCGATTCCCGGCACCTGGCGCGAAGTCGATCCCACCGGCGTCGCGCAGTTGTCCTTCACCGAAGAACTGCCCGCCGGCCCGCTGACCCTCGTCTTCGAATATGGCGCCGCATTCAAATCGGCGCCGGCCGGGCTGTTCCGCGTCAAGGTGGGCAACGACTGGTACAGCTGGAGCCAGTTCCAGTCTATCGACGCCCGCGCCGCGTTTCCGTCGTTCGACCAGCCCTCTTTCAAGACACCGTTCACCGTTACGCTGCGCACGCCGCCGGGCCTGACCGCGGTCAGCAACGCGCCGCAAGTCTCGCAGACGAGCGAGGACGGAATGGACGTCCACCGCTATCGCCAGACCCTGCCGCTGCCGACTTATCTGGTGGCGATGATGGTCGGGCCTTTCGTCACGGCCGAAGGGCAAGTGCCGGCGACGCCGCAACGCGCCCAGCCCCTGCCGCTGCGCATCGTTTCGACGCGGCAGAACGCCGACAAGCTTTCTTTCGCGCTCGACGGATCGAAGGAAATCGTCGCGCTGCTCGAAGACTATTTCGCCGACGCCTTTCCCTATCCCAAGCTCGACCAGATCACCTCGCCGATCATGCCCGGCGCGATGGAGAACGCCGGGGCCGATCTTTATGGCGACGCCTTGCTCATCATGGACGCCAACGCGCCTATCGCGCAAAAACGCAAGTTCGGCATGGTCGTGGCGCACGAGCTGGGCCACCAGTGGTTCGGCGATCTCGTCACCCCGGCCTGGTGGGACGACATCTGGCTGAACGAGAGCTTCGCCAACTGGATGGGCTACCGCATCGGCGATGCCTGGCGGCCCGATCTCAACATTCGCGCCGGGGCCCTGGCCGAAGGTTTCCAGGCGATGGACATCGACGCGCTGATCGCCGGCCGGCCGATTCGCCAGAAGATCGCCACCAATGCGGAGATCAACGGGGCCTTCGACAGCATCACTTACGGCAAGGGCGGCCATGTCGTGACGATGATCGCCGACTTCATGGGCGATGCGAAATTCCGTGACGGCGTGCGCCGCTACATGGCGGCCCATCGCTATGGCAACGCCACCAGCGTCGATTTCTTCGCCGCCATGGCCGAAGTAGCGGGCGATCCGCGCATCGTGCCGGCCATGCGCAGCTTCACCGACCAGCAAGGCGTGCCCCTGCTGACCTTCGCGCACGACGGGGCGAACTTCACCGTCACGCAAAGCCGCTATGTGCGGTTCGGCACCACCGCACCGGACCAGCTTTGGGGCGTGCCAATGTGCGTGCGGCGCGATGCCGAGCGGCAATGCACGCTGCTGACAGAAAAGACCGGCAGGTTCACGCTCGCCGGGGCCGGCCCGCTGGTGCCCAACGCCGGCGGCGCGGGCTATTACCGGTTCGAGCTGACGCCGGCCGACTGGGACGCGCTGATTGATCGGGCCGATACGCTGACCGGCGGGGAAGCACAGGCGGTGGTCGATTCGCTTGCCGCCAGCATCATCGCCGGACGGGCAAGCGTCACCCAGCTGGGCGCGCTGGCGCGCAAGCTGGTCAATCACCCCGACAGCTACGCCGCCGACGCGCCGGTCGCCGCGCTGGCCGGCATGGCCGCGGCGGGCATCGTCGATGAAAACGCGCGCAACGCCTGGCGCGATTTCGTGGATCGGCTCTATACCCCGCTGCTGACCGAATATGGCCTGGACCCGCGCGCCGGGGTCTATGCCGCCGAAGCGCCCGAGCGTTCGCAGCGCCGCCTGCAAGTGGTCGAGCGTCTGGTTTCCTGGGGCCGCAATCGCGAGGCCCGGCGCACCCTGCTGGACGCCGCGCGGGCTTATCTGGACGGCGACGCCTCCGCGCTCGACCCGACCTGGTTCGACGCGGCGTTCGGCCTCTATCTGGTCCAGACCGGCGCGACGGGAGCCAAGGCGTTGCTGACCAGGGCGCTGAAATCGGAAGACCCGGTATTCCGCCCCGCCGCGATGGATGCCGTGGCGACCAGCGGCCTGCAGAGCATCGCCGGCTGGGTGCTGAACGATGTGATCGATCCGCGCCTGCGCCCCAGCGAGAAGCAGGCGATGCTGGGCGGCATCCTGCTCACCACGGCGACGCGGGAAATCGGCTACCGCTGGTTACACCGCAATTTCGATACGCTGACCTCAGGCGGTGGCGGCATCTTCTTTTCGCGCCGGCTGCCGCAGACGCTCGTGCGCTTCTGCTCGGTGAAGCGCGCGGAGGCGCTGGCCCGCGAATTCCGCCCGCGTTTCGCCGGCAAGGCGGGAGCGATCGAGCTGGAACGTGCGCTGGAGCGGGTACGCGACTGCGGCACCCTGCGCGATGGTCGCGCCTCGCAGCTTTCGGCCGAATTCAAGGCTCTCAAGTAAGCGCTTATCGTCTGATCCAGCCCGGCTGAATCAGAAGGCGGTTCCGGCCCTCTCCCCCCGGCCCGACCATCGGGCAGGATACGCTATGGGTAGTCGGACCGGGGGAGAGGGCCGGAACCGCGTCCACCTAAGTAGGCAGGCTCTAAGCCAACGGAAGCCGCAGGGTCGCGGTGAGGCCCAGGATCGCTCCGCCTTCATCGTGGCGGTTCTCAAGCCGCAGCGAGCCGCCGTGCTGCTCGGCGATCGCGCGGGCCAGCGTCAGGCCCAGGCCCGCCCCGCCGGTCTCGCTGTTGCGCGACGGATCGCCGCGGGTGAACGGTTCGAGCATGTCGGCGATCCGGTCCTCCGGGATGCCGGGGCCGTCGTCCTCGATACGGATCACCGCCTCCTGTCCTTCGCGCGCCAGCGACACCCGCGCCGACTTGCCGTAGCGCACGGCGTTGCCGATCAGGTTGCGCAGCGCCCGGCGCAGCCAGGTGACGCGCAGCGGAAAAGCCATGCGCACGGTCGCGCCAAGCTCCACCGGGTCGCCCATGTCCTCGAATTCCTCGACCACCGAGATAACCAGCGCCGACAGTTCGGACCGTTCCAGCGGATCGCTCGGCCGGCCGACGCGGGCGAGCGAGAGGATATCGTCGAGCGAGCGGACGATATCCTCGATCGTTGCGGCCATGCGCTCACGCTCGGCCTCGTTTTCGACCGATTCGATGCGCACGCGCAGCGCTGCGAGCGGCGTCTTGAGGTCATGGCCGATCGCGCCGAGCATCACGTCCTTCTCGTCCAGCATGGCGACGATGCGGGCTTCCATGGCGTTGTGCGCGACGATGAGCTGGCGCACGTCGGCCGGCCCCTGCGGATCGAGCTGACCTTCGACGCTGCGGGTTTCGGCAAAGCGATCGAGCCGCTCGGTCAGCGCCGCCAGCGGCCGGGTGATGCGCCGCAGGATCAGGGCGATCACCCCCACCAGTACGGCATAAATCAGCAGCGTCTGCCCGATCAGGGTCAGGACGACTTCGCGTTCGCCCACCGGCACGAAGACGCGCGCCACCAGCCAGCGCGCATCGGGCAGCTTTACCGCCGCGACGATCACTTCCCTGGGATCGTCACGGCGATCGCGCGTCATCATCGCGGGCTGGCGCGACAGGCGCTGCAGCGCGATCGGGTCGCTGCGAACGTCGCGGCGAATGACATGGACCTCGGTCGCGGTCAGATCCTGATCGGCCAGAACTCGGCGCAATTCGGCCTCGGCCTCGCCATCGCGGACTTCCCCGGCCTTCAGCGGCGAGACGGCGGCGCGTTCGACGCGGAAGCCGCGCCGGCGCCCGCCGAACGGGGGCGGATCGAACCGGCGCGGCGGCCGCGCATCATTTTGCCCGCGCCGGGGGCCATCGCCACGCGCATCGTTGCCTGCCCGACCTTCGCTTTCACCCCGGCCTTCGCTTTCACCACGCGTCGCCGACAGCAACCGGAAAGCGGCGGTATGGACCAGCCCGGCCTCGCGCCGTTCGGCCTGCGCGCGATAGACGAGCGCGGCGCCGATCGCTTGCGCGAGCAGCAGCGCGAGCGCCACCGCGAGCAGCATCTGGCCGGTCAGGCTGCGGGGCCACAAAGCCTTCATGCGGTAACGCGCCGGACATCGGCGGCGAGCATGTAGCCCCCGCCCCAGACGGTCTGGATAAGCTGCGGGTTGCGGCTGTCGACCTCGATCTTGCGGCGCAGGCGGCTGACCTGGTTGTCGACCGCTCGGTCGAACAGATGCGCCTCGCGCCCCTGCACCATGTCGAGCAGCCGGTCGCGGTCCAGCACCTGGCGCGGATGCTCCAGGAAAGCCATCAGCAGGCGGAATTCGACCGAGGATATGACGACGACCGAACCTTCCGCGTCGGTCAGCCGGCGCTTCAGCGGATCGAGCTTCCAGCCTTCGAATTCGAAGCTTTCCTCTTCGGGCACCTGCGCGCCGCGTACCGCACGGCGCAGCACGCTGCGGATGCGGGCGACGAGCTCGCGCGGCTCGAACGGCTTCACCACATAGTCGTCGGCGCCGATCTCCAGCCCGACGATACGGTCGGTCGCCTCGCCCCGCGCGGTCAGGAAGATCACCGGGATCGCCTTCGCCTCGACCAGATGGCGGCACAGCGACAGACCGTCCTCGCCCGGCATCATGATGTCGAGCAGGACGAGATCGGGCGTCTCGTCGCGCAGGAACGCGCGCGCCTCTGCGGCGCTCGACGCCTGGGTCACGACGAACCCCTGGCGCGAGAGGTACTCGGCCAGGGGTTCGCGCAGGGCGCTCTCATCGTCGACGAGAAGAACCGTGGTGGGATTGGGGGTCGGCGCGGGGTCACTCATCCGCAAGCTCCTCCGCGCACATCGATCAGTTGGCCGGCTTGGCGGCAGCGGCGGCGCGCTTCTGCTGCCATTCGGCGCGCATCTTCTGGCGCGCGGCCTGGCGTTCCTCGCGCGTCACCTGCCCGTCCTTGTTCGCGTCGAGCCGGTCGAAGCGCTGGGTGGCGGCGGCAGTGAATTCGGCCTGGGTCACGGCGCCGTCCTTGTTTGCGTCGGCCATACCGGGCCCGCCATCACGGCCCATGCCGCCGCGCGGTCCGCGACCGTCATGTCCGCCATGATGGCCACGCCCGCCCCAGCCGCCGCGGAAATGGCGGCCGCCTTCGCGATCCTCTGTGCGGGCGCCAGGCGCGCCGGCTTCGGGGCCGCGCTGCGGCGGGGTGGCGAATTCCGTGCGGGAAATCTGGCCGTTCTTGTCGGTATCGATCCGGTCGAACGCGGCGTCGCGACGCGCGGCGCGATCGGCCTGGTCGAGCTTGCCGTCCTTGTTGACGTCCATCCGCGCGAACATCGCCGCGGCGTGGCTCTGCGCCTCGGCACGGTTCAGCACGCCGTTGCCATCGGCATCGCGCGTCGGGCGGTTGGCCTGTTCGCCATAAGCGGCGCCGGCGAAGGCCGTGGCGGTCAGCGAGATGCCCAGGGCGATCATGGTGAGCTTCTTCATGGTTCGGTTCTCCGCGTGGGCTCTGGCCGGGATGGGGCCGTTGCCTGGAATAGGGGAGAAGCCGCCGATCCCGAGAGGGGGAAACAAGGAACCGGGCGGCTTCCTGTAGACCGTTCTAGCCATGGAGTGTCGCGCGTTTATGCCGGGAGGGGCCGATATTGTCGCCAATTGTCACAATCGTGTCCCGCCGCTCATGTCCGCGGCGACGTGTGGCGCGGACGGTGATCGGTGCCAAGCCCCGACGTGATGAATATCGCGGTCGCTTCTTCCGCGATGTCGGCCGTATGCCATACGCCGGGCGGGTTGATCGCGTATTCGCCCGGGCCAAGCATCGTCTCGCGCGGGCCGTTGGCCAGTTCCTGGATCAGGGTGATGGACCCGGCGGTGCAGATCACCACTTCGGCGCCGGCGGGGTGCATTTCCCAGCTCGTCCAGCTTTCGGTGAAACGATACATCGAAATCAGCCGGCCTTCCGCCCCGTCGTCGCCGTGACGTTCCTCATAGCCCGCGTACCATTCCATGCCGGTGAAAGCGGGCTGGGGCACGGCCGTCGCGCGCGGCCCGAGGTGCAGTGGATAATCGCCCAGCGGCAAGGCCCCGGTCATGGCGTAAACGGCGCGCACTGCCCGGTCAGCCAGGCGAGCGCCGCGCCATCCACGCGGGGGCCGATCGCCTCCAGCACGCGGGCGTGATAGGTATTCCACCAGGCGATCTCGCCGGCCGACAGCAGCGAGACGTCGACCAGCTCGCGCCCGATCGGCACCAGCGTCAGCGTTTCGAAGCCCAGGAACTCGTCCTCCGCCCCGGCGATCTCGCGCGGCTCCACCAGCAGCAGGTTCTCGATGCGGATGCCATAAGCGCCGGTCTTGTAATAGCCCGGCTCGTCCGAAAGGATCATGCCGGGCAGCAGCTCCTGCTCGGTCCCGGCTTGCGCGCCCGCGCTCTTGGCGATGCGCTGCGGCCCTTCGTGGACCGACAGGAAGCTGCCGACGCCGTGGCCGGTGCCATGCGCGTAATCCAGCCCCGCCTGCCACAGGAACTGCCGCGCCAGGGCGTCGAGCTGGCTGCCGCGCGTGCCCCTGGGGAAGACCGCGCGGGCAAGCGCGATATGGCCCTGCAGCACGCGGGTGAAGCGGTCCTTCACTTCGGCGGGGGGCGGCGTGCCGGCGGGATCGGCGATCCACACGGTGCGGGTGATGTCGGTGGTGCCGTCGGGATATTGCCCGCCCGAATCGACCAGGAACACGCTGCCCGGCTCCAGCATGCGATTGGTTTCCTCGCTCACCCGGTAGTGGACGATGGCGCCGTTGGGGCCGGCGCCGGATATCGTGTCGAACGACAGGTCGCGCAGATCGCCGCCCTCGCGCCGGAACTGGTGCAGCTTTTCCGCCGCCGTCATCTCGTCTACGCCGCCTCCGGGCGCTTCGACCGAAAGCCAGTGCAGGAAGCGCGTTTCCGCCGCCCCGTCGCGATGCTGCGCGGCGCGGTGGCCGGCCTGCTCTGCGGCGTTCTTGCGCGCCTTGGGCAACAGGCAAGGATCGCGCTCCTCGACGATTCCGGCCCCGGCATCCGCCAGCGCAGCGAAGATCGCCTGCGCCGAAGTTTCGGGGTCGACGGCGACGCGCTTGCCCTGCAGCCCGGCCAGCGCCGCCGCGAAACCGGCGCGCGGGGCGATGCGCACCGCGTTGCCCAGATGGGCGCGCAATTCGGGCGTGACTTTCGCCTCGTCGATGAACAGGTCGGCGGTGCCGTCGGCATGGGCGATCACGAAGCTCAGCGTCACCGGCGTGCGATCGACATCGGTGCCGCGGATATTGAGCAGCCAGGCGATCGAATCGAGCGCGGCGATCACGGTGGCGTCCAGTTTCTTCTCGGCCAGCCATTCGGACACGGCGGCGCGCTTCGCCTCGCTCGCCTCGCCGGCGTAGAGTTCGGGATGGACCAGGGTCGGCGCGGTCGAGGGCGCGGGCCGGTCGGCCCAGATCGCGTCGATGGGATTGTCCGCCACGGCAACGAGTTCGCCGCCCTTCTCCGCCAGCGCCCTGGCGGCCGCGCTCACCCAGCCCTTGCCGTGAAGCCACGGATCGTAGGCGATCTTCGCGCCGGCGGGAGCATGCTCGCCCAGCCACTTCGCCACGCTGGTCTGCGGCACGCCTTCATAGGCGTAGAACCGCCCGTCCACCTGATCGCGCACTTGCAGTGTATAGCGCCCGTCGACGAAGATCGCCGCCGCCGGGGCCAGCCGCTCGTCCGCCAGCACCACCGCAGTGCCCGCCGATCCGCCGAAGCCGGTCAGCCAGGCGAGCCGCTGGGCATAGCCGCCGACATATTCGCTCATGTGCTCGTCAGAGATCGGCACGACGAAGCCGTCCAGCCCGCGCGCCTTCAATTCGCGGCGCAGCGCGTCCAGCCGGGCTTCATGGGTGTTCATCAGCATGGTTGTAGTCCTTCGGTCCGCACCATATTTGCGGGGGCATGAACGATATCACAAGGCCCGCATCCATTTCGGCCCCGCCCGTCGCCGCGAAAAAGCCATCCAGCGGGACGCACCACGGCATCGCCGTGCCCGACGATTACGCCTGGCTGCGCGACCCCGGCTATCCCGAAGTGACCGACAAGGAGGTGCTCGCCCATCTCGAAGCCGAGAATGCCTGGTTCGAGGCGCGGATGGCCCCGCGCAAGGATCTGGTCGATACACTGTTCAAGGAAATGCGCGGGCGGATCAAGGAAGCCGACAAGTCGGTGCCGCAGAAGGACGGCGACTGGCTCTACTGGATCGAGTTCGAGGAAGGCGCCGAATACAAGAAATGGTGGCGCCGGCCGGTTGCAGGCGGCCCCGACGAGCTGATCCTCGACGAAGTCGCGCTGGCCGAGGGCAAGGAATACTTCCGCCTGGGCGCGCTGTCGGTCAGCAGCGGCGGCACGCTGCTCGCCTACGCCATCGACGACAACGGATCGGAACGCTTCACCGCGCGGGTGAAGGACCTCGCCACCGGTGAACTGCTGGCCGACGAGATACCCGGCACGCTGTCTTCGCTGGTGTGGGTCGCCGAGGACAAGGGGCTCGTCTATTCGCTCGCCAACGAGAACTGGCGAACCGACAACGCCCGCCTGCACTGGCTGGGCCAGCCGGCGCACAGCGACGTCGAGATCTATCACGAAGACGACGAGGGCTTCCGCGTCGGCTCCTCGCTTTCGGCCAACGAGAAGTGGCTGATCGTCTCGACTTCGGACCACGAGACCAGCGAGGTCCGGCTGATCCCGGCGCACGATCCGCTGGCAGCGCCGATCCTGGTAAAGCCGCGCGTCAAGGGCGTGGAATACGATGTGGATGAGCGCGAAGGCACGCTCTACATCCACGCCAACGACAGCCACGAGAACTTCCGCCTCGCCACCGCGCCGCTGGGCAATCCCGGCGAATGGACGACGCTGATCGAAGGTTCGGACGCCTTCTACCTGACCGGCGTCGACCTGTTCCGCGACTTCTACGTGATCGAGGGCCGCCCGACACAAGGACAGGGCGCCGGGCTCGACCAGATCGAGGTGCGTTACTACGACGATCCCGCGCGGGTCGAACCGATCGCCTTCCCCGAAGCGAGCTATTCCGCCGGCCTTGGCGACAATCCCGAATGGGCGATGGACACGCTGCGCCTCTCTTACGAGAGCATGGTCAGCCCGGCTACGGTCTATGACTATGCCGTCGCCGACCGCTCGCTGACGACGCTCAAGGTCCAGGAAATCCCCTCGGGCTACGACGCCGCGCTCTACCGCACCGAACGGCTGGAAATCGCCGCGCGCGACGGCACCAGCATCCCGGTCAGCGTGGTTTCGCGCGCCGACCGGCCTTCCGGCGGGCCGCTCTATCTGTATGGCTACGGCGCCTATGGCATCGCCATCGATCCCGGCTTCTCGACCACGCGCCTCAGCCTCGTCGACCGCGGATTCGCCTATGCCATCGCCCATATCCGCGGCGGCGACGACCTGGGCCGCGCCTGGTACAAGGCGGGCAAGCTGGAGCGGCGGAGCAACACGTTCAACGATTTCGTCGATGCCGCGAAGGCGCTGATCGGGCGCGGCTATACCGAGGCCGGAAAGATCGCCATCTCGGGCGGCTCGGCCGGCGGCGAACTGATGGGCGCGGTCATCAACTCCGACCCCGCGCTGTTCGGCGCGGTGGCGGCGCATGTGCCCTTCGTCGACGTGCTGGCGACGATGCTCGACGAAAGTCTTCCCCTGACACCAGGCGAGTGGCCCGAATGGGGCAATCCCATAGAGGACAAGGCGGCGTTCGAACTGATCCGCAGCTACAGCCCCTACGATCAGGTCACGCGCCAAGCCTATCCGCCGCTGCTGGTGACGGCGGGCCTCAACGACCCGCGCGTGACTTACTGGGAGCCGGCGAAATGGGTGGCGAAACTGCGCGAGCTGAAGACCGACGACAACGAGCTGCTGCTCAAGACCAACATGGGCGCCGGGCACGGCGGCAAGTCCGGCCGGTTCGAAAGCCTGCGCGAAACGGCCGAGGAATTCGCCTTCATCCTGTGGCAGCTGGGCGTGGAAGGTTGAGTGCTGCCCTTCATCTCCCCTCTCTTTCAGGGGAGGGGCCGGGGG